>OGDF01006797.1_pt1 | contig 11107 bp, 18 predicted proteins | sample 1570141 | NCBI WGS metagenome assembly OGDF01 (sample SAMEA4370581, study PRJEB24528) | human gut metagenome | reverse complement strand
TATAATATTAAGCTTGGTGACTCTATCCAGTTTAGCTACAATGGCCAGAACTATGACACAGTCGTTAGTAAATTGGAACATAAGATTATAACCAGTAGCCATCCAGCAGAGGTAATACTCACACTTGTGGACAAAGCAACCGAGAAGAAGTTTAAGGTCGCAAAAAGCTTTTACAAGGTAATTGAGCTGCCAAGTCAGTCTGGTTTAGGCTCTATGAATTTATTTTAAACTGGTTTCATAGCAGTTTAGCTCTATAACAAAATGTCACAGAATAATGTGTAATACTCTCCTTGAAAAAGGCCTCCTGTTCACGCGGGAGGCCTTTTTACATTTTAGGGTTTAGGCTATTTCTTGGTTGACAGCCCACCATCTAGCAGTTATTCTTAATCTGAGGTGAGATTAAGAATGAAAATACGGAGTATTAAAGGACTGTACAAGGACTATAAAAGATTATATGATTGGCACAATACTATTTCAGGACGATGCAAGTTGAAAGAGATGCGTTATCAGGTGAAAAGATATAATAAATGGAAATTCAGTGTTATACGCACATTTAGCTACGTTAATAACATTGAGTATTTGGAGCAGTGGATCAATCATAGAATAGAGATGCTTTCCACAGTTATGACATTACTTAACCATGTAATTGGTGCAGCATTAGCATTTATATGTGTTGATTCGTTAATAGATTTTCTTAAATCTATTAACACAGTAAATCTAAATGTATCACTAATTATAGCCAAAACTATTATCGCGCTAGCAGTATTGACAGTAATTTTAAATTTTATTATATTCATTGCCAACAAGCACTCAGACTTTTACAAAGAGTTACTGTATATCTTACAAGATTTAAAATGAGATAAAACAGTATAAGGTTTAGTCACCATTCATACTGAATTAAAAAAAGGATGGTGACGATATGTTTGTCATATTCGTAATTTTTGTAATTCTAGCAATAGCTGCAATATTGCTCTCTGAGAGAACAATTGAAAAATTTGCGTGTGCACATGGCCGCAGTAGAAAAATTGCTGATGCTACAATGACAGGCATTGTAACATTGCTATGTATTATGGACTCTGCATATGCATTCGCTATTAGTATAGGTTCAATACCAAAATGGATTTGTATTATAGCATTGATTGTATTACTTGTCTTGGCAGCTGACAGGGAGACAATAATTATTGGTATAATTATTAGTCTTATGCTAGTTGTTATCACATTGTTTTCGCTTGCAGATTCTAGGAATGAGTTACATTCATATCGAGCAACGGAACTTAAAGAGAAATACGGTTTAGAAACTACAGTAGTTATGCTACACACTGATGGTACGAGCATCAGCGATATAGCCTCCTGGCTTGACTTAACACCAGACGAGATTATGGAGATTATCAAGAATCGTGATGCACTTTAATACAAGGCCTCCTTCGGGAGGCCTTTTTCTTTCGATAGAACCATCGAGCTGTTACCTCCATGCTATAACCAATCAAAACAATTGGAGGTAGAACAATGAGTAAGAGCAAATACGTTATTGGCATCAAAAGAATCAGAGATTATTCTGGTAAGCCAGTAAAGGAGCCATTCCTGTGCTATGCAAGCTATGATAAATACGCAGACCACTGGTCAACTGGCTACCCAGTTTTTGACAATGAGCTTAACCATGCAATTACATTTAACTCAGTAGAAGAGGCAGAGGAGAAATTTAAGGCATGGTCTAAGGGACTTATTGGATTTAAATCAGATGACTATGATCTAAGCTCTCTTGCAATTATGCAGGTCGCTATTGTACCCAAAAAGAAATCAAGGTTTAGCCACATTCATGATTAAATAAAAAGAAGGGTGATTAAGATGGTAACTTATGGTTGGGGAATTTTTATTGTGTTTATGGTATCTATTTTGTTGCTCGCAGCGATTGGTATGCTCTATTTATTGCGCTCCCTATACCCATTTAATAGTAAATATGAGATAGCTTGTGTAATTGCATGCGGGATAGTAATGATACTAGCTGTGTTCTTTTCAGCCTATGGCGTGAAGAAGCTTGTCGCACCAGAGAGACAGGTTGAGACGCAGCATGAGACAGAGGTTGCAACAGAGTCAACAATGGAGACAGAGACCGAGACGGTGATAGAGTCAACAATGGAGACTGAGACCGAGACGGTGATAGAGTCAACAATGGAGACAGAGACCGAGCGGGAGGAAAAGACAGACAGCAAGAATACAGTTGAAGCAGGTGCGTTCGTAATCTTTAGTGTAGTAATTGTATGGCTGATCTACTTTGGATTCTTACTTTCAGAGTCAGATTTCGATGCAGTAGGGTTAGCTCTACAAATCATGGGTATCATTACATTGATTGCATTTGCTTTTGCAATAGCTAGAGTAGATTCAAATAACTACTCATACTTATTTGTTTGCATATGTATCTATTTTGTGTTAAGCGCTGTAGCTGGATACTTTCTATGGAGGGAGTGGAATGGCAACGAGATGGCAGTAATATTCGTTGTACTGGCAGTTCTGTCAGCACTTCTGGTCTTAGGAACATACAAAGATTTCAGAAAAGAGATTCCAATGAGAGAATCAACAAGAAGGGTTATTTATGTGGATGAATAATGACGAGATTCATGTTTTAGCAGAAACATCAATGCAACGGCTTAGCTTTAATACTTAAGAGTCCATTCAAGTAGAGTTCCTCTCTGGTGCCCTGTAGCTTAATTGCTGCAGGGCATTTTCATTTTATAGGCTATGTGCTTGTAAGATATTGTAATGTCATTTAGTGAGGTGGTTTATATGCTAAAAATTTGGGTAAAAGGATTTAGAAGTGATTGTATTAAAAATCCAGGTGCTTATTTTAATATTAAAAAGAAAAAAGAGTGGTTTAATAGAGCTGATATTAAGAGGGTTATACATGACATAGATAACACAGAAGCGGTAAAAAACGAATATCTTGAGTCACCAGTGTTTGGAGCAATCTCACCAGATAGGTTATCGCATGGGTGTAAAACAGTTATTTTGCTATATGTAAATCCAACTTGTAATACCTACGCTTCGAGATGTGGTGATAATTGCTTTGAATCAATTCTTCGTTTAGCAAAAGATACAGATGTGATAATAACATTACATCACATTCCAACAATGCCAGAAGATGTACATGCAGTGTTTTTGGATTCTGGGATTGAAGTAAAAAATAGAAAGGAGTTTGTGCTTGAGTATGGTAGAGTTACAGGTCATTTCTGATAATTACGGATGTAAGATTAGATTAGAGAGAAGAATCACATATTTACAAGGAAATAGTGGCGTCGGAAAATCAACCTTAGTGAATTATATATTGCTAGGGGATTCTGCTGGTGATGCAGTAAATGTTACTTGTGACAAACGTCTTGCTGTGATTCAGGATATTGACTCAAATGAAAGGTTTAGGCACGAGAAGAATACTCTTTCCATACTCAACGACCCAATAGAGACAAGGTTTAGTAACAGCAATATTGAGGAGATGCTGATTGAGAACGATTCATACATGCTTATTATCAGCAGAGTTGATTCACTACCTGGCGCTATACTTGAGATGAAAGCTGAAGGGATAGAGCACTATTGCGTAGGGATTTAGTGCCTGTGGAAAATATTGATGTGATTTATAATATAAGAAAAGAAAGGATGTGATAATATGGTAGCAACTGAGTCTGTAACAATAAGAGTTCCGGTAGGAATGGCAAAATACTTATCAAGTAAGAATCCCGGATACAAAGACTTATTATTGTAGGTATTAATGCCTCAGGAAATAAATTTATTTTAAGCAGCAGATTAGGCTTCTCGTAGAAATGCGGGAAGCCCTTTTTAATTTTAGTACAAACCGATGATTATGCAACAACTACCTCATAACAAAGAAAAATCATGGAGGTATGAACATGCATGAAGTATTAAAAGCGGTTAATAAGATAGTTGGTAAAGGTGATCCTATTGTAATGACTGGGATGACTTGTAGCGGAAAATCGACAGTTCTTGGAACACTTGCTAAGAACGATATCGTGAAAGCCCTTCTATGGTTTAGAGAAGGTTTAGTACAAGGTCGTACCACGAATGTAAGTGCAACTATTACAGACTACGCTAAGATCCCAGAAGACAAATTGATCATGATTGCTGAATTGCCTTTAGTGACTATTGCGGACTGCAATGATGATAATCTATTTCTTGGTCAGATTCTTTATGACTCAGAAAGTAACTACAAAGATGAGTGTGCAGGTTATAGAACTCTATTGAATATGCTGAGTAGCCCAATAGAGGGAACGCTAGCATACAGAATAGCCGATATCAACACTGACAGAATTAATGAAATTTTAATGAAATTTGATCGCAGTAGTTTAGCTGCTATCTACAGTGAGGTGCTTGTAAGAGTACCACGCGGGAAGAAAGAACGTGTATCTCTATTCACTGAGCTTCTTTCTGAGAGGAAAGAGTTTAGCGAAGTAATAGAGGAATTCTGGGACCTTATTGTCAGCTTCCTTAATGAAGAGATCAAAGACCTCAGCATTAAACTTGAGAATAATGGTGCGATGGTTGAGATGAAACCAGACGGTGGATATAGATTTACAGCGATATTAGTGGAAGAAGAGTTTATGAATGGATTTGTCGAGGCTATTCTGCAGAATGAGCACACCGCTAATGTCTCATTTGTCTACCGTGGTGAGGATTATATTTTTGAGAATGATAAGAGTGATGTATTTACTGTTGTGGAAGAAAGCGGTTTAGCAATCCGTTGCATCCGTCTTATAGACACAAGAGGATTATTCTATGATATCGGTGGAATTGTAGAGCAGGAAGCTGAACGTATTATTGATCTATTATCTGAGTACAGTAGTGACAAGCTGATCGTGACAGTAAATTCTCACACATATGGAGTATCACAGCGTGGCTATGATGCGATCTGCCAGGCGTTTGAGCGAGCACCAAGAAAGCTTGACGTATATGTACTGTTCACACATTGGGATAGTCATCTTAGAAGAACTATAAGCGAAGCAGTAAGAAGAGGGGCAAGTCTGAGGACTGGTCTCTTGAATGCAATTGATGAGCAGCAGAAGGTCATTGATGTGTTTAAGGGTTATGCAGTGTTTTTAGACAGCCTGGAGTTCTATAGAGCAGCGTTTAGCGATGATGGGACAGTGGGAGATATGCTAGATGAGATGGGTATCCTGTACCCTGATACACTTAGCAATCTATTCAAGGATTTAGCTACCAAAAGTGATACGAAATACCGTATTTATGGGAAGCTTGATGATTTGGTCTATTTACCAGATACAAAGCAGCGCAGCACTACGATATTTGCAAGTCTAGTTACAGAACGCAATGGGGAGAGGTTTAGCATAAGTGAGATCAGGGACTGTATAGATTCCTGGCTTAATGCTGGTGACAGACATGTTGCTTATAGATCTGTGGATGGGTATGTTTACCGGGCTTATATGACAGATTTCATACAAAAGATCAGGAATTATGCCAGTATATGTATGACAGGATTACAGATTACCACAGCAGATTATAAGCTTGCTGATGGGCTTGTAGAATATCTAGCGAGAAAGAATAATGTAGCTCATGAACTGGCAAGAATGATTGGCAGAGAAGCATACTCTGAGGGATTTCTTAGCAGTAAAAAGTTTAGACCGCAGTATGACAGGTTTAGTGACATGCTCCAGTACACGCAGGATATGTGCTTTACGGGAAGATTTAAAAGCATACTTTCTGATGCTATAGGGGTATGCATTCAGCATTTTATAGATTCGAAGTGCATCGTGGTTGAGAATGAAGTACATACGCAGCTGGGGAAATTGCCTTGCACTGAAGATAACTTTTCTAAGAAAGATGTAGTAGAATGCCATGCATTTGATTTAATGGCGTGAGACGGTTTGGTCAACAGCAGAATGTGATTTGCACAAACCTTAATAGGCTAGGTTAAAGGTAATAATAAAATGTAAATGAAAAGCAGGCATTGCTTGATTCGGACAATGCCTGCTTTGTGATTGCTTTAGAAATACATTTTAAAAAAGTATTTAAGTAAAAATACTAAAAATGCAAAGAGCGATACCCCTGCACAAATGGTGTAGAAATACACCCTTAAAACTTCTAAAAGTTTTTTCATAGCAATCACCTCCTTTTGTTGATTAGTGTAGCTGGATTTTAAAGGATTCCAGCTACCGTGGAACATGGCAACAAAAGGAGTTCATTTACATTTATACAATAAGATCACTGAAAAGTCAAGCCCTGTAGTTTAGCTAGCTGCAGGGCTTTTACATTTCTAAGCAAGCAGACTCCTTTTAAATAGGGAGGATTTAGGAGGAACGTATGGAGATTAAAGGAACATACAGACATTATAAAGGAAATAATTATGAAGTAATCGGTGAGGCGATCGACAATTTAACTAAGGAAGAATACATTTTTTATAGACAGCTTTATTATCCATTTGGCTTTTGGATCCGTCCCAGAGATATGTTCCTGGGATATAAATATGACGCAGATAAAAGAGTTAAACGCTTTACTCGTATTGCAGATAGCCAGAAAGATCGTCTTACAAATGTTGATCTTAAAGAAATTGAGATCAGCCACAGTGAAACTAAAGTAATGTACAGAATTGTTGGTGAATCAAATGGAAAATATGTTGTGGAAGAATGTCGTTGATTCAATTGTTTAAGGGAGGATATTATGCAGCTTTGTGATAAAGATATTTTTGATTGGCTGTCTGATGAAACCTGGTATTGTCACAACGGATTCAGACTTGTAGATCAGGATGGAAGCGATGTTGACATGGCCTAGAAAGGAGAAACAATGAGTGAAACTAAGCAATTTTCCAAAAGAATCCAGGATATCCTGGACGGTTTAGAACTGCGGACCGGAAAGAAAAAAGTGCAGACAAAAGAAGATTTAAAAAAATGTTTCAAAAAGATATGCTTAAATGCATATTCAGCTGAAGAAAACGGGCAGCCAAGACTGTACAGAAGAAACGACCTGACACAATGGGCAGCGGAGACTTTTGCTAGTGGAGAACAATGGTTTTATGCGGAGCCAGTAAACGTAAAAGAACCGTATGGAAAATTACAGCTGACCGAGCCGAAATATGCATATGTGTGCAACAGACAACTGACAGAAGAAGAATTCGAAGCAGTGTTTGGTGGCTCTGGATCAGAGTACAAGACAGATAACGCAGCCTTCCTTTAATTGGGGAGGCTTTTTGTTTCTTGACAGTTTCTTAATCCGAGGTGATTAATGATGTGAGAGTTAGCTAAGAGTAAGATATTGCAATATGTGAAATGGAAGAAAAAGCTTTTTGTTTAGTCATACACCAGAGTATATCGTACTGTCATTCATACTGAAATAAAAAAGGAGTGCCAAAATTATGTATGCATGGGAGATGGTTTTGATAAGTATGTTATTTGTGATAATAGAATGTGCAATAATGGAATTACAAAGTACACCTGTTGGATTAAAAGTAAATCGTAAATTCCATTTAGCAGTTTTGCCTTTGTTGTTAGTAGCATGGGTCTATACCTGGACTCACGAGTTTAGCAATCTTGTAACTGGAGCATGCGTTTATGCTGCCATAGCCACTTTCATGTTCTTACTGTCAGGAGGTTCTGAAAAGGATCGAGATGTTGACTGGATTGCAAAGATGGAAACGATAATCACAGTTATTTACATAGCAGCTATGTTCTCACACTTAAATGAGATTGTGATTAGTTGAGTCTGCAACCATTACAAACCTTGAAAAACTGCAATCTTAAAGGATTATTTAAAAGACAGAGGTGCGGAGGTAAAAAATATGATGACAATGGAATACAATCATGATTTAGAGTTGCAGGCTTCTAAAGAAGAAGGATTTGAGGAAAGGATTGATAATGGAATCAGATCTTCAGTGAGGATGCTTAGAAGTGTTGGTACTTCTGATACTGTTATTGCCACTAAGCTTATGAAAGAGTTTAATCTGACTCGTGAAGAAGCTTTAGCTTACATGTAGGAGAAATGAGATGGACTCGGAATTATTGGCTGCTAGAGATGATGGATTCGAGGAAGGTATGGAGCGAGGTTTAGATAAGGGAATCAGATCTTCAGTGAAAATGCTTAGAAGTGTTGGTACTTCTGATACTGTTATTACCACTAAGCTTATGGAAGAGTTTAATCTGACTCGCAAAGAAGCTTTAGCTTACATGTAGAACACATACAACGCATTAGAAAAAGGGCACCCTGTTAAAGGTGCCCTTTTTCTTTTAGGAGTTTTAGATGGGGATACTTTAGTAGCATCCCTGGGATTTGTGGTCTACTAGGTTGAGTCAGAGCCAATTCTTTTCACATGTTTAGATTCTGACAAAAGACTATACATTTGCCTATACTCAGAGATACGGTACAAGCAAATGTTACACGGAAACTCTGGAAGTACTTATTGCGTCAGCATTCATAGTAGGAGTGTTCTTACAGGTTTAGCTCGCAATTACACCAATCAAAGTAGAATCGTCATTCATAGTGAAACAAGAAAGGAATGGTGATTGGGAATGGAAGAGTTACTAAGACAACGACGAGATCTTCTTATAGTTTACAGTAATTTGCTATGGTACAACAAACATGGTATAGATATGGTTGATGATAAGTTAATCATAACCTATGAAGCCTATGACGCAATAAGAAGATTTAGCCACTTAAATGATGACAAATCTTTTATCGAGAGAGTAATAGCTAGGCACAAAGTACGAAAAGCAGCAGATGAATTGTTGAGGTGTTTAGTTTTAACATTAGCAGAAGGAAGACCAGGGTGTATTGAGCTTACAGAAGACTGGATAAATTTATATCTTCCAGTAGATGTGATGTTTGGCAGAACAGTTATCGAGAAGCCACAATTAAGATACCTCTGTAAACTTGAATTTTAGGAAGGATTTGTGTCTTATCAAAAATGGAAAAAGTGTGCAATCTCATTATTTAGTGAAGTGCGCTATAAAGATACATTGGCAAGAATCCTAAGGAGTAGAAAGAAGATGGTATTTTTATCATCGGTGGAGCTGGTGTAGCAATAAATTTTATAACAGAATACAACTTATTAGCATTTATGCATATGAATGCGATACAAATATTGATAGCTATAGATTGTATATTTGGTATTATTACAGTAACAGTTCGTATCACTGGAATATTGATGAGTGTTTGACAAATTCTTGACAGCTTATGTCAGAATAATACCAAGTAGAAGATAATTACCATTCATAATAAAATAAAAAATGGATGGTGATTAAATGACTGTTTTTGAATTTGTTTTTATTGGCGTACTGATTATACTTGCCTGCGTGCTATTTTCCTTGTTTGGTTTTACAGTTGCGACACGAGCTGCAATGATGATTGGTATGGGACTAGCAGGACTATTATTGATAGCAGTTGCAACTCTTAAAATTGAGGAGTGTCCAGTGGCAACAATTGGCACGTTCTTATGTGTGAGGTTAGCGGCAGAAGTTCCAATTAAGATTTACAATTGTTTAGACAAGCATGAAATTTCTATAATTGCAATAATCGAGATCTTACTTATTGTGGTATTACTTACAGTAAATTATAAGGATTTTGATAAAGAGATTTCAAAACGAGTGCATGTAGAGACAGATGAACAACACACCACAGTAGAAAGTTCAGGTTGGGTTTAGACAACACAGCCTCCCTTTAACTGGGGAGGCTTTTTCTTTTAGGTTTAGCTAGACTTCACAGATAAGAAGGTGTATACTCGTCTCGGGGTGATTTTGTGGATTACAATGAGATAAGTGACTTATATAAATTCTATGTAACTATAGAAAAAGAATCTAGAGGCTTAAAACAACTATTATTCAATAAACATAGTTTAAAAGAAATAGAATGTAGTAAGATAAAGTATAACGAATGGAAGAAATACACATTAAATGAATTCGATAAAATTGAAGATAAAGAATATTTGAAGATTTGGTTAAGAGAAAAACAGAGTTTAGCGCAACACTATCGTGATATTGTAATAACAATTATTAGCGTTATGATAACAGTTATTATAATTGAGTATGCAAAATATTGTGCCAAGCATTTTACAAAGCTTATTATTAAAAACATAGCTATTGCATTTTTAATGTTGCTAGTGTTATTTGTTTTTTTACATTTGGTTAGTCTACGTTTGATAAGAAAGATACTATTTTATCAATGCTGTTTGGACTTGCTAAATAACGATTAAAACAGTTTAATTTCAATTAACATTTCATATAAAATAAAAAAGGAATGGTGGTTGAAATGGATATTATTTGGTTGTTGATTGTTGGTATATTTATTGCTATCTTAGCATTTCTTGTGTTGAAAGATATCAGCAGTGGGTTAGCAGGTTTAGCAGCATTTATAGCTGTTATAATGCTGATAGCAATTATTAGTATCAGTGGCAGCGAGAAAGAGAAAGCCATCATGAAGAAAGATATAGAGGACAAAGGGATAGAAAACGTAGTGATAGACTTGTACGCTAGTGATCTTAACGTAAAAAAGATTGCTGGCGAAGTAGATCTAACGACAAAAGAGGTTTACAAGATCCTAAGAGATAATGACATACAGTGATGAGTGCGCCTCCCTTTAACCAGGGAGGCATTTTGCTTCTTGACAGTTTAGCCAGTAATAGTAGGTGATTAAGAATGGGAGAGTTACATTAAAGGAGCTATGTAAACTTAGGCGTGCGTATTTTAAGATATCCACAATGGAAGCATATTTGGATTGGAAAGATAGCATTTTGCTGCTGTTTTGTTCAGTACATGATCTCGATACATTGGCAAGAAATAAAAGATATATCACATGCTGTGCTAATCAATGTGATTCTAATAATTGCAATCAAGTTTATGTTGAATGATTTTACAAAAGTGGCGGCAAATCTAAGCCTAGCAGCAAATATCATATTCTGTGCATGTAATTGTAAGTAGTATACTTATTGGTACAGACTGCAATAGTTCCATATCCTTTTATGAAGAGTGTTTAGGCATCGTAGACTATTTAGATAAATGTAGTACCAAATAAAATGTTATTGCCATTCATAATAAAACAAAAATGGACGGTGTGCGCCAGTTCGGTGCCGAATATATAGTTGGTGGGAATCCAGTCTGGTAAG
>OGDF01006793.1_pt1 | contig 11110 bp, 16 predicted proteins | sample 1570141 | NCBI WGS metagenome assembly OGDF01 (sample SAMEA4370581, study PRJEB24528) | human gut metagenome | reverse complement strand
TTTTATATTTTACTCCTATCTCTTTTTGCACAAAACTTTGATTTTGTGCAATGTTTAATATTTCATTTTTTTACTATCTCAGCCTATATTTCCTATCCTCTCCTATACTAAAAAATGCCTAGGATGAATTTTCCTAAGCAACGACTTTTATGCTTAATTATTAAAATTAGTTTTATTTTATTATGAAACTCTCTCCCATAATTTTTTACTAATTTATAATTAAGCTCTTTATTTTTTATTTTATTACTTATTTTTAAATTTATAAAAATTTGCAAATTTTAAAATTTTTCTATTTTTTTCATTTTTATAAAAATTTATATTTTAAAATATAAATTTTTTATTTCTTATTTTAATACAGAGTTTTTTGAATATAGCCTCTTCCCCTCTTTCCTACTATTTAGGCGACAAGTTATATACCTAAAATGTAAAAATGGCTTAAATTTGATTTTAGAGCTAAATAAAATAATATTTTTTACTTACATAGCTTTAAATTTCTTTTCATCAGCAAAATTTATCATTTCTGTATCTTTTAATAGTAATTTGCCAAAATCTGATATATTATCTATATTATTAGCCTTACCATTAACTTGTTCAGCTTGTGTTGCTAAAACCTGTTCATATGTAAATTTTAGCATCATTAATTTCTTATCTTTTTCTTTATTAGTAATAGATTCTCCATTAGTATTAAGCATAAATTCTAAATTATATCCATATAATTCTAATGCTCTTAATATAATATCAACTTGTCCATTTAATAAACTTAATGTAACAGGTTGAACTCTTTTTAAATCAAATGTTGCTTTTGAATTTGATAAATCTGCCATTTTTACTTCCCTCCGCTTCTATTTTTTCTATTTTATAATTATATTAAGCTACGCAATACTCCATAGCATCATTCATTTTGTATTTTGCCAATGGATGTTCATACATAGTTTTCTCTACTTTAGCATCATAGGTATGTGTATATATTTTAGTTACCTCAATTGTTGAATGACCAAGTAACTCTTGAATAGTTCTAATATTAGTACCATTTCTATATAAGAGTGTTGCACAAGTATGTCTTAATGAATGTACATTATAAACATTAGAATTTAATCCAGCTAATTCATAGGCTGAATTAATAACCTTGTTTAGTGAACAAGGGTTTAATTTTTTTAGAGCTCTACTAATGAAAAGATATTGTTCATATCCTTTTTGAGTTTTTATTTGTTTTCTTTCTTCCAAATACTCTAGTATTGCATTTTTAGTACTATTATCCAAATATCCAGTTCTTTCTTTATTACCTTTGCCTATAATTGTGAATGTATTATTACTCATTTTGAAATCTGATAGTTTTAAATTAATTACTTCAGATCTTCGTAATCCACAATGCAATAAAATATGAATAATTGCTTTATTTCTTACTGCGTATTTATTGAGAGAGTTGTCATAAACATTCTCCAATTTCTTTGCTTCTTCATAAGAAAGATAATTTGGAATTTTCTCATATTTGTTACTAATTGTTTTAATAGTTCTAAATGGCTCTTTAAATATATTATGTTTGATATTATATAGATACTCAAAGAAAAGTTTTAATTGTTTTGTCTTTAAACTTATAGTAGCTTCTTCATAGTTATTTTCAGATAAGAAGTATATAAAGTTTATAATATCGCTGTTTATTACTCCTCTAATATCGTTTAAAGTCATTTTATTTACATCAGTATATCTATTACCATATTTCATTTCATTAAGAAAACTTAAAAATTGCATTATAGTATGTATAGTTGTTTCTATATATCCTTTAGATAAGTTTTTTATGCCTAGTACATAATACATAAATTGATTTATAAATTCTGGATAGTTATTTTCCATTTTTCTCATTCTCCTTTTCAATTAAACTTGATACCCCATAATTTTGCATTATATCTTTTAGTTTTACATCATTAATATGAGTGTATATTTCTGTTGATGATAAACTTTCGTGCCCTAATATCTTTTGTGCTATCAATATATCTGCATTACCTTCGTTATATAATAAAGTAGCACAAGTATGTCTTAATGTATGTGTATGAAATCCCGCTTCTTTTTCATTAAATGTAAGATATAACTCTTTTTCTACAATATCTTGGACAGTTCGTTTAGCTATTCGTTTATTCCTTTCGCTTAAAAATAAAGCATTATAATCTTTATATGATCTATCTAGTTTAGGTCTAACTTCTAGGTATTTTGATATAGCTTCGTTAGTTGCATCATTAAGATATAGCATTCTTTCTTTATTACCTTTACCACATACTTTAAGAGTTCTTTCATCAAACTTTATATCTGTTAAATCTATATTAACAAGTTCTGATAATCTAATACCACAATTAAGAAATACACATACTATTGCATAATTTCTAATTTTATTTCGTTGCTCTGATGTTATTATTTTAGAAAGCATTGTTTTACTTTGAGATAGGTTTAAGTATTTAGGTAATCGTTTACCAGTATTAGTTGATTTATGATTTCTAGTTGGATCTGTATTAATATGATTATTTACCGTTAGAAATTTAAATAGTCCTTTTAATGATGCTAATTTCTTATTTCTAGTTTTAGGTGTATTATTTAGTTCATACCTTAAAAAGAATAAGAAATTATCTATGTCTTTTTCCATTACATTATTCATATCATCAATAGATATATCTTTTATTGACAATTGCTTAAAATCATCTATGTTAAATTCTTTTGGGTTTAATTCTTTAAACTTTAAGTATCTGAAGAAAGTTCTTATATCAAAATAATCTTCTGTTACTGTTACATTAGAGCATTGCTCAATACACTTTTTATAATTGAGATAGTTATTTAAGAACTCTGGATTTTGTTCTTGATAAACTGAATATTTCAAAATTTAGACCTCCTCAAATTTTCATCTTCAAATTGCTTATAACCAAATTTGAAGATTTTGTATTTCTTTATTGAGATAATTTTAAGTTTTATTTTTGAAAAAGTGAAAGGTGTAAAATTTTCATTTACACCTTTCACAAATTATTAATTTTTTTATAAGAATTTTTATCTTATGTAATTTATTTTAGAAATTATAATTAGAAGCGGAAAATATTTATTTTATTAATATTTTCAGTTAACAAACTATATGTCTAAAATTTTAAAATGCCTTAAAGCTGTTATTTACAATGTATCTTTACATACTCAAAAATAGAGTTTTCATCAATTGTTGCTACCATAACCCAAAAATAATTATCAAAAATCTCATCATAATTATCATAAAGTTCTAATTCTTTAGATAGGTTATAGGTAGTTAGTATTTTATATGCTTGTCTTTGATCTTTAGTAAGTTTTATATTATCTTTTATCTCATTTATGTATTCCTCATCTAATTTTCTTCCTTTTAAGTTTCTATAATATTTGTTTAATGCCATAGTTTATTTCACCTCTAATTTCTTTTCAGGTTTGTCTTATTTGCCTTTTTATTTAGTTTTCTTAGTAATTTATCATTTAATTTCTTCTCGCGTTTTAATTGCCATTCTTTTATAAATTCTGCTTCTTCTCTATTAACAAACTCTTGTTCTGCCTCTGATATATTTCTACTTCCACCATATATAATCGCCCATAAAGTAGCAGCAAGAATTAATAATATAATTGTTATTATTGTTACGAACATTTCTGCCTTCTCCTTATTTTTTACAAGTAAATCTTGTATTATTGTTTTTATTTTTAGTTCTTTTGTTTATTTGATTTATTCCTTTAGTGACTTCTTTAGTAAATGAGATTACTTACATTTACTAGGCTTTTTATTCGTATCAAACAAGAGTTTGTTAATACTCTTCATCTGTGAATCGAAGTCTAATTCACTAGGTCTGACCCTGTCAGGCATACCATCATTGTTTGGGACGGCTCATTTAGGATTAATCTCAATAAATCCTAAACTTCAACGCACATACTGTGACTTGGTATAAGTATCATTATCTATATAGTCTTCGTCCTTAAAATTACATATCTTAAATTCTATTCAATGGTTTCCAACCCACCAAATCCTATATAGCTTTTTGTGTTTGATTTGTTTTTATTCAATTTTCAAAGAACAATTTGAGATATTATTCAAAGAAGCATATTTACCCCTTCACTATTACGTCACTCAGAAGGGGGTTTTATGCACAAAATTTAAAATTTCTTAAAAAATTCTTCTTTTAGTTTGTTTATAGATTCTCCCAAACACCTAGAAATAGTGGATTGATTGACATTTTCCAGTCTTGCAATTTTTTCTTGAGATATGTCTTCAAAAAAGTATTTTAAGAAGACCTTTGCATGTTCTTTGGATAATGATCTGTGGATAAAGTCATAAATTTCAATTTCTATATATGGATTAATAGTATTTATTTCAGTAGCAATACTTACATTAGTTAGTAGTTCATTTACAGTATTATCAATATGTTTTATCCTGTGTCTAACGATTTCGTTTTCATATTTGAATTTTTCAGGATATATAATCCTATATAGTTCTTCATATACTTCTGGTGCATTGACACATATTTCTTCAAACTTATCCATATTTTTCATTCTAAAGTAATATCTGACATATGTAGAGTATGGTATACTCATAGAATTTTGGCTATTTTCTATTTCTTCTAATATAGCTTCAGCATATTTATTTACAGAAACTTCTTCTTCATAAGTATTATCTGGAGAGACGTACCAGATAATAAAGTATTTTTTCATAATCTCATATTCAAAATAATCGTCATAAATGTTTCCTAAATTTAATCTCATAATAAAAAATCCTCCTTGTTAATCTGAAATTTGAAATTCAAATCAACAAGGAGGACCTCTTATAAAAAGAATAAGTGCAAAGCCTAAAATCAATTTTAAAGCTTTGCACTCAACAACATATATAATTAACTTATCTGCAATATAAAATTTAAATGAACGCAATTTAGAGCTACTATTTCTAGCAACTAATAGTAGAGATATTCTATATCTTATAAAATTAGTATTAGAAGCGGTTATAAATACGCTCATAATAAAACACCACCTAAACTTACAATCGTTATTTGTAAATTGGTGTGGTGTTGTTCATTAGTTAAATATAATCATTATAGATTTGGTAGATAATAGTTATCCAATTATTAAACATTATCTTTTTTATAATCTAAAAATCTTAAATATAGAAATATGAATATATTTATTACATACTAGTCAATCCTCTCTAAAATTCAATTTAATCGTCTTTGGAGTTTTAGTAATGAAATTATAACTCTGCAAACTAATCATCAGTTTATTTAGGTATTCTCATTTGTATATGCATCATACATCTGCATCAATATACAAATACTAATTATATATTTAGCATATTTTTTCTAGTGATAGTTATAAATTGGGAATAATAAGGAAAAGTAAGGAATTAGTAAACATAACTACACGAGTTATACTATAAAGAAGCGGAAAACAAACATTACATAAAGAATTTAAAATAATAAGTTTCCTAAAACCATTGAAAAAGCCCTATTTAAGTGATATAATGCCTCTGGATAAAGAAAAATAATACTAAATTTGTTAATTACAATTATAATCCAATAATGCCTAGTGGAGGATGTTGAAATGAACGAGATTACGAATATTGCAAAGAATGATGATTTCGCAATGGATACACAAATGCTAAAAGGATATGATAGTAATTTTAAAAAAGCAAAAGTTGTAAGATTTTTAAGTGAATTAGGAATGAGATGTACTCAGAATGGAACTATTTTCATTGCTGATATTATTTGCTATTGCTTGAATAACAGAATATATAGTATAAAAAACTTAAGAACTTTTTATGATAACTTTGCTAGCTTTTATTATAATTTTAATGAACAAGAAACTAAAAAGATGATATGGAACATTGAAGATTCACTTGAATATTTAGAGGATTCTCTTAATAGAAATGATGAGCTTCTTTGTTCCTTTTTGTTTGAATTTAAATTTGACAAAACCATCTCGCCGAAGCAATTTTTCGCAGGGTTACTTGGCTATTTGAATACAGAGTATAATAACATATTTTAGAAATGAAAAAAGGGCTATCACGATGACAGTCCTTAATATTTTGCTTATTAGATTATAAATCGTAATCAGCTTCTATCTTATCAAATAAATCTAAAAGTTCCATAAATTTAATGTTGTTTATATTTTTAGAATTCAGAAAATCAATATTTTTACGCATTCTAATTAGCTTAGAGTTTATCTTATCAAACTCTGAATTAGAATAATCTTTATTTTCTATAGTAATTCCTAGCTTAGTTAATATTTCATTATATTCCGCAGTTATATATTTGTGTATATTAATAAACTTTTTGGTATAATATTCATTTAAAAATTCAAGATTTTCCATATAAAACACTCTTTCTATCTATAACATTTTTTTATTTCTTTAGCTTTTGTACTTTTTCTCATAATAACATGTTATTCGACAAAAAACAACAAAAATCGACAATAAAGTATTGTTTTCATTTTGAAAGTATTACTTTAGTTAAAAATATGTTACTTTTCTATTTCTTTAGAATTTATTCACTTCTAATTTCATTTAACATATCATAAATTATTTTGCTATCTTCGCCTAATTCATCATAGTTGAATTTTTCGGCTTCTTTATTATAATTTTCAAATTCTTTAATAAATTCATTAATATTCTCTTTATTTACTCTATCTCTAATAATGTACTTGCTAATTTCCAATCTATCCTTCCATAAAAGAGTTTGCAAACATTGAGCTATTACTTTATTAGATAGAGTTGTTTTATTGTATAAATCCATTACAATTTCATCAGTTATTATTCTAGGGTTTGTTACTATTATTTTATTGGCTCTCCAAACACCTTTTTCTTCATTACATAAAACTACTTCTGCATCTTCTGGAACTATCACATCATATATAGTATCGCCTCTATGAAGCCATCTTAATATTTTATCTTCAGAGCTAAAATTAAAACCACCCATTTTATCAGGCTCGATTTCATTAGGATTCCAATTATTAGAGCAATTTATTTCATCTACTTTATATTCAAATCCTCCTGCATTACTTTTTGTTCCATTCATTACACGAACATAATTTCTCATATACTTTTCTCCTTTATATATTACTATTGCACCTTACCTACATATAATGTGTATTATATATAATTAGAAGCGGAAACAATTAGTTGTGTTCTACTTTTTCAGTATTCATAGTATCTCACGAGGTTATTCTATCATAATGTTTTTTAAATATAAACTACCTAGAGCAAAAAAATTGTACTTATTTTAAAAGTAGGTATTTATCTATATTATTTATAAATATTCTTGCATCTTCTTCTAGAATACTATCATTTATTTTTGCAAGACCAATTAAAGCAATAATATTATCTTTGTCTCCCCCATCTATAATTTCATCTAAAATATATTTAGGAACACTTATTCCAAGATTGCTATATAACTTGTTATTTAATCTATTTATCTTTGTTATCCTTTCTGCCAATCTTCTTAGCTTTAAACTATTCATTACTATTCCCCGTTTCTTATTATATTTAAATTTTATTTTGACATAGTCTTGATGTCATATTAACACAATCATCGGGGTAAAATCAAGTATATATTAATTTTAAGGGGATGTTATTATGAGTATTAGAAAATTAAATAATAATTATAATGTTATAAGTGAGAACTTAAGAAGAATAAGAATTTCAAAACATCTTTCACAAGCAGATATTACTAAAGACTTAAATTTAATGGGAATTAATATGCATAAAAATGATATTGGTAGAATTGAAGCTAATGAAAGAACTGTTAAAGATTATGAACTTTATGGAATTGCTAAAGTTTTGCAAATTTCTATGAATGAACTTTTAAAAGGAATTGAAAATAATTTCGAAAAATAAAAAATTAGCAGAGTCAAGATATAATCTTAGCTTTGCTAATTTTTATTGTTCTGTATTTAATTTGCGAACATTTTTTCTTTAAGAATATTGTAATTCTTTTAAAAGAAACATATTTATATATTAATTCTCTTTATTATTTTCTTGTTTAATAAATCCATATATAGAATATCCTGCTATTCCTGTACCACAAACAGCACGTAAAATAATATTTATAATTTCATTTACGCTCATAGTTACTCCTGAGTCAATATACATTTTTAATACTATATTAACCAGATATAATACCACCACTGAAACAATAGCTCCTATAAAAAATTTCAATAAATCCTTATTTTCTTTATTTCCAAAATTTATATTTGCTAAAGTAAAAAATGTAATAACAAATAACCATATTATATTTGGTAACAATACGGTAGGACCTGGCATAACATACTTTATTGTTGTAAAATTAAAAATACTATTAACGAATGCACTTATTACAACCACTATACCTACAATAATAGATATTATTTTTGATATTTTTGAAATAGTGCAAGCAATTTTGGTTTTACTTATTATAAATGCAATTATTTCTGCAATTATCAAATATACAAAACTTATTGCCATAACTCCTATATCAAATGACATTCCATATTCTGTTCCATAAAATGTCACTAAACATGTTGAAAATATAATTAACATATACAGTGTTCCTGTTATAATCCCTTTAAATATACTTTTGTTCATATTAACCTCCAATATATTACTATTTTCTTTAATAATCTAATTATACAAAAAGAACATAGATTTTGCAATTAAAATCTATGTTCAAATCTTTCATTAAAATTTGTTTTAATCTTTATTTCTAGTAAGAAGAATTCCAACTATTAATCCAATAAATATAATCGGTCCTATTCTACTAAATAGCCATTCAAAAGAATTATAAATAGTTCTTAAAACAGCATATTCAATCTTACTATAATCCCAATTTAAGTATGGGCTATCTAATAAAATTAAGGATATATAAATAATTACCACAATTATACATAAAGAGATTAGTAACCAATGCACTATTTTCTTTCTCTGTTTTTTTCTTTGCGATAATTGTAAGTTTATTATTTCTAATTTTTCAGAAATTACTTTTAAATCATCAACTTTTGAATCTGAAATATTTTTTCCTAGCAATGTACTTACAGGTGTTTCAAAAACTTCTGATATTGAAATTAGCATTTCTGCATCTAAATTTCTTAAATATTAATGTTTCAAATATATCCATTAATAAAAACACACCACCACAAATTCAAAAAAACTGTGGCGGTGCTTTGAATCAATATTCGAGAATTCTGCCGATTTCTATGTAGATTTCACTCCACTTCTCAGCTTCATCTTTCTTTGCACGGCTTGCATCAGATACAGCCTCTGCAAGGTATGCAAGTTCATTGCATCCCACAACTGCCATACCAATGTGTGTTCCGTAGAGCTTATCGGACATGTCGTTTGTAGTCATAGCAAAAAGTTCTGCCATTTCCTTAAACTTTCTGAGTGCTTCAATCTCATACTCGTTTGGACTCCATTCGCCCATCTCCTTGCGTGCTTTTAACTGTGATACATAGTAGCTAATGTTCTCGATATTCATCATAGTTTTCCTCCATTCAAGTGTGCCTGGAGGTCGAATGACCTCCAGATTTTGTTTATAAACATCATCTGAAATAGTCATTCTGAAACCATTTCAATACTATTATTATAGCATATTATAAACTGTGAGTCAAATTATGGAAACTTCAGGTTATGAATAATTTATGATATGATCACCCTATAAAATTAACTTATGAAAAGTTCACCCTATGACATAATGGAGGTATGAGAACTGTTATGAATGAAAAAGAAGAATTAAAAAAAGCAGTAATAGAAAGTTGTATTAACTGAATATTTTTTGCCTTTGTAATAAAATAATGATTCATTTGATATTTTTATTTGTTTTGTGGGTATCAAATATTGTTCCATTATTTTTTGATTTGGGAGTGGTTTAAGATATTCTTTTTCCTTATTAAATAACATTATTGGTGCTACTCCTATTGTTGAATTTACTTGCCTATTTACTTTTAAGTTGATTTCACTAATTATTTTTATTAATTCTTGTTCATTTTCGAATTCATGATTATATGGTATTAACCAACTCATAAATCTATTTGCTGATTCATCTTTTCCTTTTGTATATGGGTGTCTTGGTTTGCATTTTTTTGCATCTATTCCTATATCTTTTTTAAATGTTTTAAATTCATCCAAAAATTTTCCTGTTTTTGTATTTACTATACTACTCATATTATCTGTAAGTAATTCTTCTGGTAATCCTCCTATATATTCAAATGTTTTTATTAAACTTCTCTGTACATCAATTCTTGTTTTAAATTTACTATATATAAATACATGTAATCTGCTTGCACCAAGTGTTGAAGATAAAATGTTAAATTCAAATATTTCACCATGTTTACTTATCATTTTTATATCTTCTTTCCAATCAAATTGCAATTGTTTTCCCATATCGGTTTCAAACCTTAAATGTGCTTTATTATTCTTTTTGGGTTTTAATTTATGCTTTTTTATGTATTTATAAAAATTGGAATATGTACCTATATCATTGTCTTTACTGAAATATTGATATAATACTGTTACTGTTATTCCTGGTAATTCTAATTTTTCTTTTATTTCGTCTTTTAAATCATCTAATTTTGATTTCCTAATTATTTTAATATTTTCTCTGCAATATCCATTATTATATTTTTCAATTGTTCGTCTATCAATCTTATATATTCTTGATAACTCTGAATAATTTGGTTTTATATTTAATGTTTTCATTATCAATAACTCCTGTTTTAATTTTTCTATTTTTTTCTTATACTCTTCATTCACTTTGTTATACCTCCATAAAAAGTATAACAAAAAAAGAATGTACTTTTGGAATTTATCTATGTACATTTTTGTACATAATTAAATTCCATTTTTTGTACATTCTTATATTATCATTAACATCACTTAACTTTATCGGACCAAATGTTGTTTGAGCCTCAAAGTCTGGAGCCATTTGACCTATTATTTGTTTCTTTTTCCTTTCAAATAAAAAAAGATATATGATTTTGAAATACCCCCTTTAAGGTTATCTTCATTTTCAAATATCTTTTTATTTAATTTTATTTCCAAACACTTTTTCTTTTACAAAATTGTAATTTGACTAACTATTTTTTATTTTATTACCTATAAAACATCCAATTA
>OGDF01006792.1_pt1 | contig 11112 bp, 10 predicted proteins | sample 1570141 | NCBI WGS metagenome assembly OGDF01 (sample SAMEA4370581, study PRJEB24528) | human gut metagenome | reverse complement strand
GCTGGCTGTATTATTCAAATACCGCAAGTTGAGAAAGGATTGAATTTTTATAATCAGGAGGATTTATCTAACAGTTTGGGATTCGAAAATCCGGATTATTTAACAGATTTTTTCCAACTGCGTAAAAATCTGGTAGACAAAGGTGCCCATCCAGAACCGGGTGGTGGAGCTGCAAGTACGACAGATCTGTCTTTTCAGGCAGTTAGAGATAGCGAAGCAGCGATGGTTTTTCTATCAAGTAACCAGTTGACAGAAATTTTGTCAGGCGCTCCTGAAGACATGGAAATTCGATTGATTAATCCCCCTCGCAGAAAAGCAGATGGAGAATCTGGTATTCCTTTACGTTCTTCGCAAATGCTGAGTATGGCAAAAAATTCAGCACACAAAGAAGAAGCGGCTAAATTTATTGATTTCTTCCAAAACAGTGAAGAAGCCAATGAGATTTTAAAAGGAGAACGCGGTGTACCAATCATGTCCAATATTCGAGAACAACTCGCTCAGACAGATGATACAACTTTACAAGCGACATTCGACTATTTAGAAATGATCTCCGATATGGACAACGGTGAAGTAAATGTTTTTGACAGCGCTTTAAATCCAGAGATCCAAGATCAATACAATCTTTTGGTAGAAAAAGTCATCTATGAAGAAATGACGGCAGAAGAAGCAGCAGAGAGTCTTTATGAGTTTGCTTCAAACATTCTGGAATAGTAACAGGAGGAAAGCATGAAAAAAGAAAAACTAAAACGATTCATGAATCAAGATAACGTGGTCGGTTACGTATTTGCTTCTCCATTTATTCTAGGATTTCTATTGATAACGGTAATACCGATAATCTTGTCTCTTTATTATTCGTTCACCGATTATCGTCTGGGGAATCCAGTCTCATGGATCGGCTTGGATAGTTATATAAAAATGCTAAGTGATGCTCGTTTTTTGAACTCCATTCGAGTTACTTTTCTCTATGTATTTGCCTCTGTGCCTGTGAAACTGATCTTTGGTCTATTGATTGCTTATCTTTTAACGAGAAATATCAAAGGAACGACTTTCTTTCGTTCTTTGTATTATGTACCTAGTTTAATTGGCGGCAGTATTTCTATTGCTCTAGTGTGGCGAGAATTGTTTTCTAAAAATGGGTTAGTGAATATTTTTCTAGAACGACTAGGCGCACCAGCACTTTCCTGGTTTGGCGATCAAAAATTGGTCATGATCCCTCTTGTTTTGATGTCTGCTTGGCAATTCGGTTCGGCAATGATCATCTTTGCTGCAGGTATCAAAGAGATCCCAGCCTCGTATTATGAAGCGGCAGAGATCGATGGAGCGAACAAATGGCAGTCGTTTTACAAGATCACGCTACCTCTTCTTTCGCCAATCATTTTGTATAGCTTGGTCATGCAGACGATTGCAGCGTTTATGACTTTCACGCAAGCGTTCATCATTACCCAAGGTGGTCCGAATGATGCCACGAACTTTTATGCTCTTTATGTGTATAACCAAGCATTCTCTTTTAATTCTATGGGGTATGCTAGTGCTATTTCGTGGATCATGCTGTTGATCATGGGTGCTGTCACCTTTCTGATTTTCAAATCATCAAAAAAATGGGTCGTTGTGTGAATGGGGAGGAAAAAATGAATAAAACAGTAATGAAATGGTTCCAGTACGGGTTTATTTTGCTATTAGGTCTAGTCATGATTTATCCAGTCTTATGGATGATCGCAGGTTCTTTTAAAACGGATCAAGAGATTCTGAGTGGTTCACTGAATTTGATTCCAGAAACTTTTCGATGGGAAAATTACGCAGAAGGATGGGCAGGTTTTGCTGGAATCTCATTTTTCACGTTCTTTAAGAATTCGTTTGTCATCTCTGCGGTATCAACGATCGGGACAGTGCTGAGCTCGACTTGTATTGCTTACGCATTATCGAGGATCGATTTCAAAGGAAAAAGGTTCTGGTTCGTCGTCATGTTAGTAACGATGATGATTCCTGCACAAGTAATTTTGATTCCGCAGTTTATTATTTACAATCGGCTGAATTTGGTTGGTACGTATGTGCCGCTGATTTTACCGCACTTTTTTGGACAAGCATTTTTTATTTACCAGATCATGCAATTCATGGTTGGTATCCCCAAAGAGTTAGATGAATCAGCGATTATTGACGGATGCAGCAAGTATAGTGTCTTTACCAAAATTATTTTTCCTTTGCTGAAACCTTCGATCATCACCACGATCATTATCCAGTTTTATTGGAAATGGGATGACTTTATGGGACCGCTGATCTATTTGAACAAGCCGAGATCTTATACCGTATCGATTGCCATCAAATTATTTGCAGATGCTGGATCTAGCACGACTTACGCCAGTATGTTTGCGATGTCTACGCTGTCTCTGCTGCCGGTTTTTCTGATTTTCTTATTCTTCAATAAATATCTCGTTCAAGGAATCAGTACAAGCGGCTTGAAAGGCTGAATATGAAAAAGCCAATAGAGGAGATGTTTCTTTACAAGATCAACTACTATTTCTGTCGGATTTTTTTAACCAGTCTTATCAGTCATGGTCTTTTCGCTTTTTTTCTAGGATGTTTTTTCACTTTAGGATTAACGCTTTCTGCTCATGTTATCTATCTGATTTATTTTTTGATGATGTATCCTGTTTATTATCTATCTGCCCATTATTTGGCGGAAAAGAAGGTAGGTTGGCGGAAAGAAAAAATCAAAAGGTCATGTTTCATTGTTGCGTTGTTTCAGCTGTTCGTTCTTATTTTTGCAGCTGATTGGTATTTGTTCATAGAAAAGGCTGATGCTTGGTATCTGATTCCTTTTCTATTGTGTCTGTTGCTTTTTGTATCCCATGGTTTTTTTAGTACGCTAATTGATGTCTGCAAAGAAGAGAAAGCAGATAGTCTTATTTATTTGATCAAAAGGAATATCTGGCTGTTGTCAAAAAACGTCAAAGGGTTTCTGTGGTATTTCTGTCTTTTGTATGTGCTGTTTTGGTGTATACAGTATGATTTTTTACTTGCTGCATTGCTGTATCCTGGACTGCCGTTTGTCACGGCATGCTGGTTAAAAGAAAAGGAGAATGAGTTTAAATGAAGAAAAAATATGTACAAGTCGGTCTTGGCGGAAGAGCTCGCTTTTTTTATGAGGCAATTGCCTCTACGTATCATCAAACTTGTGAACTGGTCGGTTTTTGTGATGTGTCTCAAACAAGAATGGATTATGCAAATCGAGTACTTGTGAACAAGTATGGACAGAAGAAAGTAAAGACATGTATGCCATCGCAATTTGAACAGCTACTGGATGATGTACAGCCAGATGAAGTCATTATTACGTCAGTAGATCGAACGCATCATGATTATATCATCCGTGCAATGAGAAAAGGGTATGATGTTATTTGCGAAAAACCTCTGACTATTGATGAGGAAAAAGCGCAAGAAATAATAACTGTCCAAAAACAAACGGGAAGGAATCTGCGAGTCACTTTCAATTATCGTTATGCGCCATATCACACGAAGATAAAGGAACTGCTGGAAAAAGACATAATCGGCGATGTTTTCTCTATCCACTTTGAATGGTTGCTGAACACGCAGCACGGGGCAGATTATTTCAGAAGATGGCATCGAAATAAACACAATAGTGGCGGACTTCTCGTGCACAAATCTACCCATCATTTTGATCTGGTGAACTTTTGGTTGAGTAGCCAGCCAAAAAAGGTATTCGCATTTGGTGAATTGAATTTTTATGGAATGCATAATGCGGAAAAACGCGGAGTAGAAACATTTTATAGTCGATGCTATGGAAGCGAACTAGCCAAAAATGATCCATTTGCTATAGATCTATCAGCCAATGAGGAATTACGAGAAATGTATTTAGAAGCAGAAGAAGACAGTGGATACATTCGTGATCGCAGTGTATTTTCCGATGATATCTCTATTGAAGATACGTTAGGAGTGACGGTCAAATACGAGACTGGTACGATATTGACGTATTCGCTAAATGCGTATATGCCGTGGGAAGGATTCAATGTTTCTTTTAATGGCAGCAAAGGACGGATCGAAATGAAAGTGATCGAAAAGTCCTATATCAACGCTGGTGGAGATAAAACAGACGAGGGAGCAGCCGTTCTTCAGTCCATCCAGCTCTATCCGATGTTCGGTGAACCCTATGAGGTAATCGTTGAACAAGAAGCAGGCGGACATGGCGGAGGAGATCCACGTTTGTTGGATGATCTATTTGGCGAAGCAAAGGAAGAAGATCCGTGGAATCGAGCAGCAACTCACGTAGATGGTATCCTGTCGATCTTGACAGGAATTGCAGCAAATCACTCTATTGCTTCAGGAAAAGCAGTGGCGATTGACGAACTTGTCAGCTTCAAGGAATAAGAAGGAATTTACGAAAATTATTTCCTGTACGTTATAAATCTGTGCGCTATTGCCGTAGGTTGTCTTTGGAACACTATTTATTCGAAAGAAGGGTTGTGACACGTTTTTTTTCACAATCCTTTTTGTGTGGAATAGAATTTTTGGATAAGTGAAAATAAAAATAACTATTTAAACCCGAACAAAAAGGAGTAATGCATTAAAAATCATTAGATTTTACAAAAAAATAAGTAAACCACGTTGTCAGTTTCAGAAAGTAGTGTTAGACTATTTTCAATATTTGAAACAACATTCTTTATTCAAATATGTCAAACTGCCTTCACGTGCAAAACAGTTGCAAGAAAATGATTTTACACTATTATTAGTTTTACATACCTACTTATATATCGTCATAATATGGATGACAGTTTCTAGCCAGTACCGTAAATGCTGGACTATAAGTAAAAGATTGGCTATTTCACCCTTCTTTTCTTATGATAAAGTGGAGGGTGTTTTTCTTTAACAGAAACATAGTAGGTTTTTGCACAAAAGCGGTTTTTTGGTATTAATAAATGATAAAGGAGCAAATAAAGTGAAAGAATTAGTTGAACGTATTCAAAAAGACGGACGTATATTAGGCGAGGGCGTACTAAAAGTCGACAGTTTCGTCACTCACCAAGTAGACCCTGTATTGATGGAACAAATGGGACAACGGTTTGCAGAAGTATTTAAAGAACAAGGGATCACGAAAGTTGTGACCATTGAAGCTTCTGGGATCGCACCAGCTTTATTTGCTGCAAAAGAATTAGGTGTTCCAATGATCTTCGCCAGAAAAGCAAAAAGCTTGACGATGGATGAAGAATTATTGACGGCTTCTGTTTATTCTTTTACGAAACAAGTGACAAGTACGATTTCTATTTCTCGTAAATTCTTATCTTCAGAAGATAAAGTATTGATTATTGACGATTTCTTGGCAAACGGACAAGCGGCAAAAGGATTGATTGAATTATGCCAGCAAGCTGGAGCTCAAGTAGAAGGAATCGGGATCGTCATTGAAAAGTCTTTCCAAGATGGACGTCAGTTGCTTGAAGAAATGGGATTGAGAGTCGTTTCTCTTGCACGTATCGCTTCCTTGACGAATGGACAAGTTGAGTTTCTTGAGGAGGATGCATAATCGTGGAAAAAGAAACACAAAATGGAAAAGCTGCGGTTTTAGGGCTGCAGCATCTGTTAGCGATGTATGCAGGAGCAGTAGCGGTGCCTCTTTTGATCGGTACAGGACTAGGCTTTAATCAAGAACAGATGACTTACTTGATTTCAATTGATATCTTTATGTGTGGATTAGCAACATTATTGCAATTGACCGTTAACCGATTTTTCGGAATTGGCTTGCCTGTTGTTTTAGGATGTGCGATCCAAGCAGTAGCGCCGCTGATCTTGATCGGAACTAATGAAGGAGTAGGAGCTATTTACGGATCTATTATCGCTTCAGGTATCTTTGTTGTGTTAGTTTCAGGTATCTTTTCTAAAATCAAGAAATTATTCCCGCCTTTAGTAACAGGAACGGTTATCACCGTTATTGGTTTGACATTGATTCCAGTAGCAATTGAAAAAATGGGTGGCGGTAATGCAACAGCGGCTGATTTTGGTGACAAAACAAATCTACTACTTGCATTTGTGACGATTCTCCTCATTGTAGGTGTGCAAATGTTGGCAAAAGGGTTCATTCGTTCCATCGCGGTATTGATTGGTTTAGTCGGTGGAAGCATCTTAGCTGCTTTCATGGGAATGATCGATCTGAGTGCGATTGGAGATGCACCGTTGTTCCATGTCCCACAACCCTTTTATTTTGGTAAGCCAACTTTTGATGTATGGTCGATTTTACTGATGATCATCATTTCTATGGTCAGCATGGTAGAATCAACGGGTGTATATTTTGCGCTTGGTGACATTACTGGAAAGAATGTTGGAGAAGAAGAATTGAAAAAAGGATATCGTGCAGAAGGACTTGCCGTTATCTTAGGCGGTATTTTCAATACATTCCCTTATACTGGCTTTTCTCAAAATGTCGGATTGGTTCAACTTTCGGGTATCAAAACGAGAAAACCTATCTACTTCTCTGCGTTCTTCTTGATTGTTTTAGGATTATTCCCTAAAATCGGTGCGTTAGCACAAATCATTCCTGAGCCGGTACTTGGTGGAGGAATGTTAGTCATGTTCGGGATGGTGGCAGTCCAAGGAATCCGTATGCTGTTGGAAGTTGATTTCAGCAATGATAAAAATCTATTGATTGTTGCTGTTTCTGTTGGATTTGGGCTAGGTTTCAATATTACGCCGACATTATTCAGTCAAATGCCTCAAACATTGCAAATGTTCACTGGCAATGGCATCGTAATGAGTAGTATTACGGCGATCATATTGAATCTGATCTTTAATGGTTTAAAAAAAGATGAAGAAATAGTAGAAGAAGCCTTCAAAAAATAATGAAGTAAAAGAAAAGTTGTGAAACCAGCGTTTTGAGTGAATAGCGAGGATCAGCTGATTGAATACCATTTATATTAAAAAAGGATGTGACATCACTTTTGTTACATTCTTTTTTTATGCCTTCGACAAACACGAACAATAAAATGGTTTTCTTTATCAATATTCGAAATTTCTTTGACATCAAAAAATACGATTGTTAAAATATGGGTGTAGAAAAACTGGGAGGAAAAACAATGACAGCAAAAATCTCTGTGATTATGGGGAGTACTTCAGATTGGGAAACAATGAAAGAAGCATGTCAAATATTGGAAGAATTCGGTGTGTCTTATGATAAAAAAGTCGTTTCTGCTCATCGCACACCAGATTTGATGTTTGAATATGCACAAAGCGCTCGAGAAAAAGGAATCAAAATCATTATTGCAGGAGCAGGTGGAGCCGCCCATCTACCGGGGATGGTTGCGGCAAAAACAACTTTGCCGGTTATCGGCGTACCGGTCCAATCACGAACATTAAATGGTTTGGATTCGCTTCTTTCGATTGTCCAAATGCCTGGAGGAGTACCTGTAGCTACTACAGCAATCGGAAAAGCGGGAGCAATTAATGCTGGACTACTTGCGATACAGATGCTTTCCATGTATGATTTAGAATTGGAGGCTAAATTGGCTGAAAGACGTTCAATGTTGGCTAAAACTGTTATAGAAAGTAGTGATCAACTTGGTTAAACCTTTGTTGCCTGGTTCAACGATCGGGATCGTCGGCGGCGGTCAATTAGGTCGTATGATGGCGATTAGTGCAAAAGAAATGGGCTTTAAAGTAGGTGTGCTGGATCCTGTAAGTGATTGTCCAGCCGCACAAGTTGCAGATTGGCACATTGAAAGTGTCTATGATGACACCTTTGCGCTGAAAGAGCTTGCCAGAAGAACAGATGTCATTACCTATGAATTTGAAAATGTCAGTGTAGAGGCGCTAAATGCGATCTTACCCATGTCATTTATTCCTCAAGGGACAGACTTGCTTGCGATTACGCAAGACCGCCTATTGGAAAAATCTTTTTTGGAAACGAACAACATCGTGATTGCTCCTTATGCAACGATCGTCAGTCCGACAGATATCCAAGATGCGATTGACGGGATCGGTTATCCTTGCGTTTTGAAAACCACTCGAGGCGGTTATGATGGCAAAGGGCAGTATGTTTTGAAAAGTCGTGCAGACTTGGCCCCTGCAATGGATCTTTTAAGAGAAGGAACCTGTGTTTTAGAAGCTTGGATCCCATTTGAAAAAGAGATTTCGATCATGGTGGCAGGAAATGGACAAGGAGATTTCACAACTTTTCCGGTCGTGGAAAACATCCATCGAAACAACATTCTGCACGAAACGATTGCTCCAGCCGCGATTGATCAGGATGTGATTGAGGAGGCTGAGCGTATTGCCCGTGTGATTGCAGAAGCAGTAAGCCTTTCAGGTGCTCTAGGGGTAGAAATGTTTTTAACAAAAACAGGCGGGCTATATGTGAATGAATTAGCTCCTCGTCCTCACAATTCTGGACATTATTCTATTGAAGCTTGTTCTATGAGTCAGTTCGATGCCCATATTCGAGGTATTTGCAGCTGGCCTTTAGGAGAAAAAGTGCGTCTGACAAGCAATGCAGTGATGGTCAATGTTTTGGGAGAACAACTGTTGGAAAGCTATCGCTTGATTGAGAATAAGCCAGACTGGCAATTCCATTTCTATGGAAAAAAACAAGCGAAAAAAGGTCGCAAGATGGGACATATCACTATCTTGACAGAAGACATCCAGCAAACGCTGGAAGAAATCAAACAAACGAATATTTGGGATTAGAGGAGAAAAAACATGTTAGAACGTTATACACGCCCTGAAATGGGGAATATCTGGACGGAAGAGAACAAATACCGTGCGTGGCTCGAAGTCGAGATTTTAGCAGATGAAGCTTGGGCAGAACTTGGTGAAATCCCGCAAGAAGATGTGAAAAAAATTCGTGAGCATGCATCATTTGATATCGATCGGATCTTGGAAATCGAAAAATTAACACGCCATGATGTCGTTGCGTTTACACGAGCGGTTTCTGAAACATTGGGAGAAGAAAGAAAATGGGTCCATTATGGTCTAACAAGTACGGATGTCGTAGATACTGCTTATGGCTATCTCATCAAGCAAGCAAATGATATTTTACGGGAAGACTTGAAACGTTTTACGGAAATCATTGGCGAAAAAGCAAAAGAACACAAATATACAGTGATGATGGGCCGAACACACGGTGTCCATGCGGAACCAACTACTTTTGGATTGAAACTTGCCACATGGTATTCAGAAATGAAACGGAACATCGAACGATTCGAACATGCGGCAAAAGGAGTAGAAGCAGGAAAAATTTCAGGAGCAGTGGGGACGTTCGCAAATATCCCACCATTTATTGAAGAGTATGTATGTAAACAATTGGGGATCCGTCCGCAAGAAATCTCTACTCAAGTTCTCCCTCGGGATCTACATGCTGAATATTTCTCAGCGATGGCGCTTATTGCTACAAGTATTGAACGTTTTGCAACAGAGATACGCGGATTGCAAAAATCCGAAACACGTGAAGTAGAAGAATTTTTTGCGAAAGGTCAAAAAGGTTCTTCTGCTATGCCGCACAAAAGGAATCCGATCGGTTCAGAAAATATGGCTGGTCTAGCCAGAGTGGTGCGTGGACACATGGTCACTGCCTATGAAAATGTCACGTTATGGCATGAAAGAGATATTTCTCATTCTTCAGCCGAACGAATCATCTTGCCTGATACCACGATTTTATTGAATTACATGTTAAATCGTTTTGGCAATATCGTTAAAAATCTAACGGTCTTTCCTGAAAACATGAAGCGGAATATGTCTGCAACATTTGGTTTGATTTATAGCCAGCGCGTTATGCTGAAATTGATCGATAAGGGAATGACAAGAGAAGAAGCTTATGATCTTGTTCAGCCAAAAACTGCGTATGCTTGGGACAACCAAGTTCAGTTCCGCCCGCTGTTAGAAGAAGATCCGACCATCACATCGGTCTTATCTAAAGAAGAAATAGACGATGCCTTTGATTATCATCATCATTTGAAAAACGTTGACGTGATATTCAAACGAGTAGGTTTGGAATAAAGAAGAGTGAGTTGCAAAATTCAATTAAAATAGAATAGCAAAAATAACCAAAAAAGAAGCAGATCCGTTAGCGGTTCTGCTTCTTTTAGTTTATTATATTTTCTTATCAATAATAGGAACCTGATTTTAAAAGCGACTACCTCTTTACCGTGCCTCTTTACATACAAAAAATAGAGGAATTAAGCGTAAATGGCTTGGCTATTATAACTAAAATGCTGGTTATGGAGATATTGCAGCAAATTTTCGAGAAAAGCATATTCCATCTCTTGTCCATTAAATAAGATCTGGATACGATAGTGATTTTTGAAACGTTTCTGCTCGTGGATCTGACTGATTAAAAGTTCGACTTTGTGTTCTGTCCGATAACTAAAAGTCCTTTTACGGCATTCAGCGCAACGCTTAGCTGCTCGGCGGATTTTCCGAAAGGTATAAAAACTAGTATCTTTATTGCATAAATAAACGTCTTTGATCGACAATAAATCATTATATAGACAGGAACGTTCTTCAGCCGTTAATTCTGATAAAAAAAGCTGACCTTGTTTTATTGCATCTTCCATCGGCAAGTGCCTCCTCGATCCAGTTATCCAAATTTTTAGTTAATTTTAATATACCATCATTATATATAAATGTAAACGCTTGTTGATGAGGGGATTTTTGTACTTATAACAAAACACGAACATTAAAAGAATCTAATGCCTTTAATGTACATATTTATATTGATTTCTAAAAAGATGATTGTTAAAATTCAAAGTGAAAACACGAACAAAAATCGATGTATTTGCTTTCAATGTAAACAAAAAGGAGAGTCAGACATGGAGAAAAAAGAACTTCTGTACGAAGGGAAAGCCAAAAAATTATATCTTACCTCTGATGAAAACTTGATTTGGGTAGAATACTTAGATCAGGCGACTGCGTTGAATGGCGCGAGGAAAGATCAGATAAGTGGGAAAGGAGAATTGAATAATCAAATCACAAGTACGATTTTCCGCTATCTGACCCAGCGAGGAATAAAAAATCATTTTATTGAACAATTATCTAAAACCGAACAATTAGTAAAAAAAGTACAAATCATCCCTCTGGAAGTGGTTATCCGAAATATTGCAGCAGGAAGTTTCTCAAAACGTC
>OGDF01006789.1_pt1 | contig 11117 bp, 9 predicted proteins | sample 1570141 | NCBI WGS metagenome assembly OGDF01 (sample SAMEA4370581, study PRJEB24528) | human gut metagenome | reverse complement strand
ACAGATAAAAAGGAGTGATCGTATGTACGGATATGGATATCCTTATGGATTTTATTTTGATCCTACCTATGTTTTGCTGATTATCGGAATGATCCTGGCGCTGGCAGCTTCCGGAAAAATGAAAAGCACGTTTGCCCGCTACCAACAGGTAAGAAGCCACAGCGGACTTACCGGAGCCCAGACGGCCCAGAGAATCCTGAATGCCGCTGGAATCTATGATGTGACAGTGGTTCCCATTGCAGGAAGCCTCACGGATCACTATGATCCAAGAACAAAGAAGCTGGCACTTTCCCAAGATGTATACGGAAGAACTTCTGTGGCTGCTGTGTGTGTGGCCGCCCATGAGTGCGGACACGCCATCCAGCACAATGTGAATTATGCACCGCTGAATATCCGCTCTGCCATTGTACCAGTGGCAAATATCGGATCTTCCCTTTCCTGGCCGATCTTTCTTCTGGGACTGATCCTTTCCATTCCGGCTCTTACCACAGCCGGAATCGTGCTGTTTTCACTGGCCGTGCTGTTCCAGCTTGTGACCCTTCCGGTGGAGTTTAATGCTTCCTCAAGAGCCTTAAAAATGCTGGAAAGTACCGGAATTCTAAGTCACGAGGAAAATGCAGGTGCCAAAAAGGTGCTTACCGCAGCAGCCCTGACTTATGTAGCAGCGCTGGCTTCCTCCATTTTACAGCTTTTGAGACTGATCATACTTTCCGGAGGTAGAAGACGGGATGATTAACGGAATCAATTCCAGGGAAATGATCCTGGAAATATTACTTGAAATTGAAGAGGGCGAGCACAGCCATGTGGCGATCCGAAATGCCCTTTCCAAATACCAGTTTCTTCCCAAGCAGGACCGGGCATTTATTACCCGGGTCTGCGAGGGAACCTTAGAATATCGGATCCAGATCGACTATATTATCAATTCTTTTTCCAAGGTGACTGTGGATAAGATGAAGCCTGCCATTCGGGAAATCTTAAGAAGTGCGGTATACCAGCTGAAATATATGGACAGCGTGCCGGACAGCGCAGTGTGCAATGAAGCTGTGAAGCTGGCACAGCGCAAGGGCTTTTATAACCTGAAGCCTTTTGTAAACGGTGTGCTTCGCACCATTGCAAGGGAAATGGACAAGGTCAGCTTCCCGAAGAAGGAAGAAGATCTTCTGAAATATCTTTCCGTGAAGTATTCCATGCCGGAGAATCTGGTAACAAGATGGCTGGATGCATATGGAGAGGAAACTACAGAAAAGATCCTGGCTGATTTTCTTACCGAGCGGCCTCTTACCATCCGCTGCCGCACCTATCTGAATTCCAAAGAAGAAATTGTGAAGAGCCTGGAAAATCAGGGCGTAGAGGTAACGCCTGCCCCTTATCTTCCTTATGCATATGGAATCTCCGGTTTCAACCATATTCTTGCATTGGATGCCTTCATTAAAGGACAGATTGTAGTGCAGGACGTAAGCTCCATGCTGGTTGCAGAGGTGGCAAACCCTAAGAAGGGGGATTATGTGATTGATGTGTGCGCGGCACCGGGAGGCAAAAGCCTTCACATGGGTGACAAAATGGAAGGCTACGGAACTGTGGATGCCAGGGATGTGAGCCAGTACAAGGTGAACCTGATCGAGGAGAATATCCAGAGAACCAACTCCATCAATGTGCAGGCAAAGGTACAGGATGCTACCGTGTTTGATCAGGAGTCAGAGCTGCTGGCAGACATTGTGATCGCAGATGTTCCCTGCTCCGGCTATGGCGTCATCGGCAAGAAACCGGAGATCAAATACCGGGTAACTCCTCAGAAACAGGAGGAAATCGTAATCCTGCAGAGAACCATTCTGGACCGTGCAGCCAACTATGTGAAGCCAAGAGGAGAACTGATCTTCAGTACCTGCACCATTGCAAAAGAAGAAAACGAAGAGAATATGATGTGGTTTTTGCAGAATTATCCGTTTAAGCTGGAAAGCCTGGATCCTTATCTTCCAGAGGAACTGCATTCTGAGACAACAGCTCTTGGATATCTGCAGCTGCTTCCAGGCGTACATAAGACAGATGGATTTTTTATTGCAAAATTCAGAAGAAAATAGGAAACGAAATTATGACAGACATTAAGTCCATGAATAAAGAAGAACTGAAGGATCTGATGGTACAGGTTGGAGAAAAGCCTTTTCGTGCCAAACAGATCTACAGCTGGCTTCATGAACACCTGGTAACTTCCTATGAAGAAATGGGAAATATCCCGGGAAAATTAAAAGAAAAACTGAAGGAATATCCCATCACGGCCCTGGAAATGGTGGACGAGCAGATTTCCGCCATTGACGGCACAAGGAAATATCTGTTCCGTCTTTCTGATGGAAATGTGATCGAGAGCGTTCTCATGCGTTATAAACATGGGAACTCTGTGTGCATTTCCTCCCAGGTAGGCTGCAAAATGGGATGCCGTTTCTGCGCCTCTACCATTGGAGGCTGGACCAGAAACCTGCTTCCTTCCGAGATGCTGGACCAGATCTACCGGATCCAGAGCATTACCGGCGAGCGTGTATCCAATGTAGTGGTGATGGGAACCGGCGAGCCGATGGATAACTATGATAACATTGTACGTTTTGTACATCTGCTTTCCGAGGAAGGCGGTCTTAATATCAGCCAGAGGAATATAACCGTATCGACCTGCGGGATTGTTCCGAAAATCTATGAGCTTGCAAAGGAAAAGCTGCAGATTACCCTTGCGTTATCCCTGCATGCTCCGAATGATGAGAAAAGGCGTGAGCTGATGCCCATTGCCAACCGCTACAGTATGGATGAGGTCCTGGATGCATGCCGGAATTATTTCCAGGAAACAGGCAGGAGAATCACCTTTGAATACAGTCTTGTGGCTGGTGTTAATGACAGTGATGAGGACGCAAAAGAGCTAAGCAGCCGGATCCATGACATTAACTGTCATGTAAATCTGATTCCTGTGAACCCGATCAAAGAGCGTTCTTACAGGCGTTCCACCCATCAGGCTGTGGAGAATTTTAAAATAAAACTTGAAAAATGCGGAATTAATGTTACTATTAGAAGGGAAATGGGCAGTGATATAGACGGTGCCTGTGGACAATTGAGAAAGAGTTATATGGAAAAAGGTTACGATCAGCAGTAACCAAGAAGCAGAAAGCGAGAAGTGACATGAGGGTATATTCAGCTACGAATATCGGAATGAAGCGGAAGATGAACCAGGATTATGTGTTCGCTTCCCAGACCCCGGTTGGAAATCTCCCGAACCTCTTTGCTGTTGCTGATGGAATGGGAGGGCACAACGCAGGTGATTACGCTTCCTCTCACGCTGTCAGGATACTGGTAGATGAAATCAGGGAAGATACGGATTACAATCCAGTAAAGGTGATCCGCCATGCCATCGAGACTGCTAACACAGAAATTATAGAACAGGCACAAAAAGACGAGAAACTTCGTGGAATGGGCACCACCATGGTGGTAGCCACCATTGTTGGCCAGTATGCCTATGTGGCCAATGTGGGAGACAGCAGACTGTATGTGGCAGACAAACAACTGAGACAGGTTACCAGAGATCATTCGCTGGTACAGGAAATGGTAAGAATGGGTGAAATTACAGCCGAGGAGGCACGGAATCATCCGGATAAGAATATTATCACCAGAGCGCTTGGTGCAGAGAAAACCGTAGATGTAGATTTCTTTGACATGCGTCTGGAGCCGGGAAGTACGATTCTGATGTGCTCGGACGGTCTTTCCAATATGGTTGAGGATTCCAAGATGGAAGAGATCATATTGAATTCCGATGAAGACATTAACTGGAAAGGGGAGACCCTGATCCGGGAGGCCAACAACAACGGCGGCAAAGACAACATTGCAATAGTATTGGTAGAACCATTCACGAATGAGGTGGAAACATGTTAAAGACAGGTATGATCATAGCTGAGCGCTATGAAATTGTAAGCAAAATCGGTACCGGCGGAATGGCGGACGTATATAAGGCAATGGACCATAAACTGAACCGCTTTGTGGCAGTTAAGGTTCTGAAGCCGGAATTCCGGGAAGATGCAACTTTTGTAAAGAAATTCAGAAGTGAGGCGCAGGCAGCAGCAGGACTGACGCATCCCAATATCGTCAATGTATTTGACGTAGGAGATGATGAGGGCGTTTATTACATTGTAATGGAACTGATCGAGGGAATTACCCTGAAGGAGTATATTTCCAAGAAAGGCAAGCTTTCCGTAAAGGAAGCAACCAGTATTGCCATTCAGGTATCCATGGGACTGGAGGCTGCACACAGCCACGGAATTGTACACCGTGATGTGAAGCCGCAGAACATTATTATTTCTACAGACGGTAAAGTAAAGGTAACAGACTTTGGTATTGCCAGAGCCGCATCCTCCAATACCATCAGCTCCAATGTGATGGGATCTGTACATTACAGTTCACCGGAGCAGGTACGAGGCGGTTACAGCGATGAGAAGAGTGATATCTATTCATTGGGTATTACCTTATATGAGATGGTAACAGGCAGGGTTCCCTTTGACGGGGATACCACAGTTGCCATTGCCATCAAGCATCTTCAGGAGGAAATGGTTCCGCCCAGCCTCTATGCGCCGGATCTTCCGTACAGCTTGGAGCAGATCATTTTGAAATGTACCCAGAAGAGTGTGGACCGCAGATACAACAAGATGGAGGATGTGATCGCAGACCTGAAGCATTCCCTGATCGACCCGCAGGGGGATTTTGTGAAGCTGACTTCTGTAGATACAGATGCCAAGACGGTGGTAATCTCTGACGAGGAGCTTGGGGAGATCAAGCATACCCCGAAGCAGTCCATAAAGGCTGACATTGAGGCTCTTGAGAAGGAACTTAATGAGACCAACTATGATGATTACGATCCGGATGAGGACGAAGACAGAACCAGCCGTTCCCGCAGCAGAAGCAGCAGGGACCGTGACAGAGAAAGGGACAGAGAAAGGGACAGAGATGACAGAGAGCGCCGCCTTAAGAAAAAGAAAAGAGGCGTCAGCGTAGCAGGAAGTATTGTGGCACTGATCGCAGGCGCAGCTGTTCTCATTGCTGTGATCGTTGTAGCAGGAAAGGCCACCGGCCTGATCGGAGGCGGCAAGGCAAATACTGAAGCAGACCAGCAGGAGCAGACCACACAGCAGGATAACACAGATGACGGACTGGTACCAGTACCGGATCTGGTTGGCAAGACAGAGGCTGAGGCTCAGGAACTCCTTGCATCCCTGAATATCGGAATGAGCTACAAGGGTGAGGAAGCTTCCACTCAGGCCAAAGGCAATATTTCTTCCCAGGATCCTGTAGAGGGTACCAGAGTAGAGAAGAATTCAACAGTCAATTATTATGTAAGTAAAGGTTCAGAAGAAATTACAGTACCGGATCTGTTTGGCCAGAATGCTGCTGCCGCACAGGAAACTCTGGAGAGCCAGGGCGTGAATGTTCAGATCAATAAGATCTACCCGGATGATACCTCTTCTGTGGATATCGGATGCGTACTGGATACAGAGCCGACAGCCGGCACGACTGTGAAGGCCGGGGATACGGTTACCCTTACCATCAGCCGCGGTATTGACTATGGCGACAGCGTACAGGTACCGGATGTAACCGGACTTGAGAAAAATGAAGCAATTGCCAAGCTTGGCAAATTCCTTAATATCAATGTGGAGACACAGGTAAGCACAGATGTTGCAGAAGGAACCGTTATTTCCCAGGATCCGATGGGATTCACAGATGATGATCCGGTTTACGGAAATCCTGACACAGATACCATTACCATTACCGTAAGCAGTGGTACACAGGATACTTCTGCCGCAGAGAGCACAGAAGATACAACTCAGACACAGAGCTCTTCCGACGCTGCTGCAGCCGCTGTTGCAAACGGTGAAATCTGGAAATGCACTCAGAGACTGAACACACCTACCGGATACACAGGCGGTCTTGTCAGACTGGAACTGGTTCAGGAAGTGAGCGGAGTTCCCACTGCAAGCACTGTAGTAGACGGACAGCAGCTGACTTTCCCGTATCAGCTGGACATCATTGGAGCACCTGGTGTGGCTGAGGGTACCTTATATCTGTCCGAACAGCAGTCAGACGGAAGCTACCAGGAACTTGGACATTATCCGCTTACTTTTGAGAAAGCAGAGTAATCCATGCAGGGAAAGATCATTAAAGGAATCGCAGGTTTTTATTACATTTATGCCCAGGACGGCAATGTGTATGAATGCAAGGCAAAGGGGATTTTCCGAAAGGATAATTTCAAGCCCCTTGTAGGGGATAATGCGGAAATTTCCGTTCTGGACCAGGAGGCGAAGGAAGGCAGCGTAACTGCCATTCTTCCCCGCCGCAATTCCCTGATCCGTCCGGCAGTTGCCAATGTGGATCAGGCATTTGTTATCTTTGCAATGGAGGATCCAAAGCCGAATTTTCTTCTTCTGGACAGATTTCTGATCATGATGGAGCAGCAGGGGATTCCTGCTGTTATCTGTTTTAACAAGAAGGATTTAGGAGAGAAGGAAGAACTGGAACGGCTGTATCTGACCTATACCGGATGCGGATACCAGGTGGTTCTGTCCAGTACCTTAGAAGGAGAGGGCATCGACGAGATCCGTCAGATCCTGAGAGGAAAGACAACCGTGGTAGCAGGTCCTTCCGGAGTTGGCAAATCTTCCATCACCAACTGCATGCAGGGTGAGATTCAGATGGAGACCGGGGAAATCAGCCGGAAGCTGAAAAGAGGAAAGCACACTACCAGACATTCCCAGGTAATTCCTGTGGAGAAGGATACCTTCCTTGTGGATACTCCGGGATTTTCTTCTTTGTATCTTACGGATATGGAAGAAGATGAACTGAGAAATTATTTTCCGGAATTTCTGAAATATGAACCGCAGTGCCGTTTCCAGGGATGCAGACACATCCACGAACCGGACTGCGGCGTTAAGGAAGCACTGGCAGAGGGAAAGATCAGCCAGCTGCGTTATGAGGATTATCTGGCATTATATGAGGAATTAAAAGAGAAAAGGAGATACTAAAACTATGTATCAGCTATGCCCTTCCATTTTATCAGCGGATTTTAACCGCCTGGGCGAACAGATTAAAATTCTTGAAAACGAAGGAGTACAGTGGCTCCACATTGACGTTATGGATGGAGATTTCGTTCCAAGCATTTCTTTTGGAATGCCTGTGATCAAATCCATTCGTAAGGAATCCAAGATGTTTTTTGATGTTCATCTTATGGTGACAGAGCCAGAGAGATACATTCAGGATTTTGTAAACTGCGGTGCAGATTCCATTACCGTACATGCAGAAGCCTGTGAGGATCTGGAAAGGACAATTGAGCGCATCAAGGACGCTGGCGTGAAGGTGGGAGTCTCCATCAAGCCTGCGACTCCGGTGAATGACATCAGCCATATGCTGGGGGATGTGGATATGGTCCTTGTGATGACGGTTCAGCCAGGATTTGGCGGACAGAAATATATGGATGAGTGTACAGAGAAGATTCAGGAACTGAGAGAACTGATCGACAAAGAGAATCTGGATGTGAATATTGAGGTGGACGGCGGAATCAATGAGGGTACTCTTGAGACTGTTATGAAGGCCGGGGCAAATATTTTTGTTGCCGGATCCTGGGTATTTGGCGGTGACATCGCAGAAAATGTCCGTCACATTCAGAAAGAAATTGAAGAAATCAGCGACCGAATCGAGTGAGATACAGTATGACAGACACAGTAATCGTAAGCGGGGGCATGATCCAGAAAGATTTTGCCCTCGATTTTTTAAAAAAACTGCAAAGAGAGAATAAAGACCAAAAGCTGCAGCTTGTGGCAGCTGACCGGGGGCTGGACTTTTTCAGAGAGACCGGGCTGGTGCCGGATCTTGCAGACGGAGATTTTGACAGCGTATCTGCGGAGGGAAAGGCATACCTTGACAGCCTTACTAGAACCAGAATTATGAAGCTTCAGCCGGAAAAGGATGATACGGATACACAGTCTGCATTAAACCTGGTGATTGATCAGGGGGCACGCAGCATTTTAATCCTGGGAGCTACAGGAGGCAGGCTGGACCACTTCCTTGGCAATCTGGGACTTCTTACCCTGGGAAAACAAAAAGGCGTGAAGGTTGCCCTGGCAGACGAGCAGAATTATATCTGTCTTGTGGAGAGTGGAACCAGGCTTTATAAGGACAGGCAGTTTGGAAAATATGTTTCTTTTTTTCCAGCAGGAGGAGCGGTTGAGGGACTTACCCTTGAGGGCTTTAAGTATACGCTGGCCGGATATAATCTGACAGTAGCGGACAGCGGACTTACCGTAAGTAATGAGATCCAGGAAGAAGAGGCAGTGATCCGCTACCAGAGCGGCAGCCTTCTGATGATCATGTCCCGGGACCGCAGATAAAGATCTTGCTGTGTTACTGGGCACGGAGCGAACAGTAACCTTGCTGTAACTGCGCAGACCATATACAGTTACAATTTACTTTTGAAACGCGGTGTGGTATGATTTAACAGGATTGGGCTGCCTTGCAGCCCTGCTACATTAAGAATTGGTATTTCGGAAGAAATACAAGGAGGAATATACAGAAATGAAATTAGGTATCGTTGGTTTACCAAACGTAGGAAAAAGTACACTTTTTAACTCTTTAACCAAGGCAGGAGCAGAATCTGCCAACTATCCATTCTGTACCATTGACCCTAACGTGGGCGTTGTTACTGTACCGGATGAGAGACTGGCTCTGCTTGGAGATTTCTATCATTCCAAGAAGGTAACACCTGCAGTCATCGAGTTTGTTGATATTGCCGGACTTGTAAAGGGCGCCTCCAAGGGCGAAGGTCTTGGAAACCAGTTCCTTGCAAATATCCGTGAAGTAGATGCAATCGTACATGTAGTACGCTGCTTTGAGGATACCAATGTAATCCACGTAGACGGAAGCATTGATCCAATCCGTGACATTGAGACCATCAATCTGGAGCTGATCTTTTCTGACCTTGAGATCCTGGAGAGAAGAATTGCCAAGGTTACCAAGACCGCACGTATGGATAAGGAAGCGGCCAAGGAGCTTGACTTCCTTCAGAAGATTAAGAAATGGCTGGAAGACGGCAAGATGGCAATTACCATGGAGCTTGAGAATGAGGATGAGGAAGCATGGATGGGAACCTATAACCTGCTCACCCAGAAGCCAGTGATTTATGCAGCCAATGTTGCAGAGGATGACCTTGCAAACGACGGAGCTGACAATGCTCATGTTCAGGCTGTAAGAAAGTATGCAGCAGAGCAGAACAGCGAGATTTTCGTGATCTGTGCCCAGATCGAGGAAGAGATTTCCGAGCTGGATGAGGATGAGAGAAAAATGTTCTTAGAGGATCTTGGTCTTAAGGAGTCCGGCCTTGAGAAGCTGGTAAAAGCAAGCTACCATCTCCTTGGCCTGATGAGCTTCCTTACTTCCGGTGAAGATGAGACAAGAGCATGGACCATCAAGATTGGCACCAAGGCACCTCAGGCAGCCGGTAAGATCCACTCTGATTTCGAGAGAGGATTCATTAAGGCTGAGGTAGTGAATTATCAGGATCTTCTGGATTGCGGCTCCTATGCAGGTGCAAGAGAGAAAGGCCTTGTGAGAATGGAAGGTAAGGATTACGTGGTACAGGACGGCGATGTAATCTTATTCCGCTTTAACGTATAATGATCAATGCGATCCAACCGAAAGAGACAGAGGGATAATAAATGTCAATTCAGTTTCCAAATCTGGGGATCAACCTGGATTATGTGGGAAAATCCATTCGCATATTTGGATTTGAAATTACCTTCTTCGGTCTTCTGATTGCAGCCGGAATGCTTCTGGGACTGGGATTTATAGTCCTTGAGGCAAGAAGATGCGGAGAGAAAGAAGATGATTACCTGGAAATGATGATCCTCTCACTGGTGACGGGAGTGATCGGTGCAAGAGCACTTTATGTATGTTTTTCCTGGAATCTTTATAAAGGAAATGTGAATCAGATCTTTAATTTAAGAGGCGGCGGCCTTGCTTTTTACGGCGGGCTGTTCGGCGGCATGCTGGGCGCAGCCATCTACTGTGCCATCCGCAAAAAGGCCTTCATGCAGATGGCAGATACTGCCTGTATGGGACTGGTGATCGCGCAGATAATAGGAAGGTGGGGGGATTTCTTTAACCGGGAATCCTTCGGTGAATATACCAACAGCATATTTGCAATGCAGCTTCCTTTATCCGCTGTGCGTTCCAGTGAAGTCACATCCGTTATGAGGGAGAATCTTGAGACCATAGGAGGCGTTTCCTATATTCAGGTTCATCCGGTCTTTCTTTACGAAAGTCTGTGGTGCCTGCTTTTGTTTCTGCTCATGCTTGTGTGGAAAAGAAAGAAACGTTTTCATGGAGAGGTATTCTTAAGATATCTGGCTGGATACGGACTTGGCAGATTCATTCTGGAATATCTGAGAACAGACAAGCTGACGATTCCCGGAACTTCCATCGGAATTTGCCAGGTGATCTCAGCGGCACTGTTTCTCATATGTGCGGTAGTGGTAACTGTGGAGAGCTCTATGGCGAAGAAGAGAGCTGCAAGGCGCAGACGCAGGAGAGAACAGGATTATGAAGCACAGGAGATGGCGGCCAGACAGGCTGAAGCGGAAGAATACAGAGACAGGCTTAAGCTTGAGCGGGCTTTTGCAGATGAAAAGAAAGGCAGTGTCCCGGAAGCATATTCCGGCAGTGTTCCGGTCTATGAAAGCCAGGAAGAAGAAAGCACTCAGGATGATCCAAAGGAAGAAGAGACTGCCGGATCAGCTTCTGACCAGATGGAAGAAGCTGCAAAGGATGGTTATGAAGAAGTCTCTGAAAATCAGGAAGCAGTTGCTGGCGAAGACGCTGAGACTGAAGAAACAGCTTCGGAAGAATACGAAGAAAATGAAGGCGATGAAGCCGTATCTGAGGAAGCACTTCAGGAAGACGGCAGCTTACAAAAAGACGATTCCGCCTATGAAGAGGTGGAAGAGACTGCTGCACCTGATGGAACAGAAGCTGCTTCTGCAGCGGATCCATCACTTTCAGAAGATGATGAGTGGCTGTATAGCAAGCCGCGCAGATTTGCGAAAAAACCTGCC
>OGDF01006787.1_pt1 | contig 11121 bp, 10 predicted proteins | sample 1570141 | NCBI WGS metagenome assembly OGDF01 (sample SAMEA4370581, study PRJEB24528) | human gut metagenome | reverse complement strand
GTGTAGCTTTCGAAAAAGAGCCTTACGGCAAACACATCATTGTTTCTGATATTGAACACCCAGCTGTAAAAGAATCTGCCAAATGGCTTTCAGAGCATGGTTTTGAGGTGTCTTATGCACCAGTAAATGAGCAAGGGTTTGTGGATGTTGAAGCTCTTGCTGGATTATTGCGCTCTGACACGATCTTGGTTTCGGTTATGGCAGTCAATAATGAAATTGGATCAATTCAACCCATTCAAGCCATCTCAGATCTCTTGGCTAATGAGCCTACCATATCTTTCCATGTGGATGCTGTTCAGGCTATTGGGAAGATTCCAGTATCGTCCTATTTAACTGATCGTGTAGATTTTGCGACTTTTTCTGGTCACAAGTTTCATGCTGTTCGTGGTGTCGGTTTTGTCTACAAAAAGGCAGGGAAAAAGATTACGCCACTCTTAACCGGTGGTGGTCAAGAAAAAGATTTTCGTTCAACGACAGAAAATGTTGCTGGGATTGCGAGTATGGCCAAGGCCTTGCGCTTGGTAACTGACAAAGAGGAATTTTCTCTTCCTAAAATTGCCAAGATGAAAAAGATTATCTTTGACGAATTGGCTAAGTATGAGGACATTACTATTTTCTCAGGTGAGGGTGAAGACTTTGCGCCCAATATTTTGACCTTTGGAATCAAGGGTGTTCGTGGTGAAGTTATTGTCCATGCTTTTGAAGAGCATCAAATCTATATTTCAACGACATCAGCATGTTCATCTAAGGCGGGGAAACCAGCGGGAACCCTTATTTCTATGGGTGTACCGACTAAGTTAGCTCAAACAGCTGTTCGTATCAGTCTTGATGATGACAATGATATGGGACAGGTAGAACAGTTTCTCACGATTTTCAAGCAGGTCTACGCCAAGACACAAAAAGTGAGATAGCAAGATTTAATCGATTAAACAATAAAACTAAATTCGAATTTAAAAGGAAAAGGAATGACACTAACATATTCAGAAATTATGGTTCGCTATGGTGAATTGTCTACTAAGGGCAAGAACCGTATGCGATTTATCAATAAACTTAGAAATAATATTAAAGATGTCCTATCCATCTATCCAGAAGTTAAAGTGACTTTTGATCGAGACCGTGGACATATCTACCTCAATGGTACAGAATACGAGCTAGTAGCAGAGTCTTTGAAGCAAATTTTTGGTATTCAAGCCTTTAGTCCTGTTTACAAGTTTGAAAAAGATGTCGAGGTCTTGAAAAAAGCTGTTCAAGACATTATGACTGGACTCTATCGTGACGGTCTTACTTTTAAAGTAACTGCTAAACGTAGTGACCATGACTTTGTTCTCGACAGTCGTGAGCTCAATCTTACTTTAGGAAATGCAGTTTTTGATGTATTGCCTGACATTAAGGCTCAGATGAAGGGACCAGATGTCAACCTCAAGGTAGAAATTCGTGCCGAGGCGGCTTATATTTCTCACGAGGAAATCAAAGGAGCAGGCGGTCTACCTGTAGGTACTGCTGGTAAAGGAATGCTCATGCTTTCAGGTGGGATTGATTCGCCAGTGGCAGGTTATCTTGCCCTTAAACGTGGTGTGGATATTGAAGCTGTCCACTTTGCAAGTCCTCCTTACACTAGTCCTGGAGCTCTTAAAAAGGCTCAAGATTTGACCCTTAAGTTGACTAAATTTGGTGGTAATATTCAGTTCATCGAAGTACCATTTACTGAAATTCAAGAAGAAATCAAAGAAAAAGCACCAGAAGCTTATTTGATGACCTTGACACGTCGCTTTATGATGCGTATTACTGACCGTATTCGTGAAGAACGCCGAGGCCTTGTGATTATCAATGGTGAGAGTCTTGGTCAGGTTGCTAGTCAGACTATGGAGTCTATGCAGGCGATTAATGCTGTTACATGTACGCCAGTGATTCGCCCGGTTGTCACTATGGACAAGTTGGAAATCATTGATTTGGCACAAAAAATTGATACCTTTGACATTTCCATCCAACCTTTTGAGGATTGCTGTACTATCTTTGCACCTGACCGTCCAAAAACTAATCCAAAAATCAAAAATGTCGAACAATATGAACGTCGTATGGATGTTGACGCCTTGGTTGAACGTGCGGTTGCAGGAATCATGGTAACTGAAATCACACCTATTGAAGAGGCGCAAGACGAAGTGGATACACTTATTGAAGACTTGCTCTAATCTAGGAGGATATAGTACTAACATAGTAGTATTTAGGTGCTACTAGAGTTAGGTATGTCCAAAAAGAAATGTCGATGTTGAACTTTTACCCAGAAAGGAAAATACATGACTGTTTATAACATCAATTTAGGAATCGGTTGGGCATCAAGTGGTGTTGAGTACGCCCAGGCCTATCGTTCTACAATTTTCAAAAACACAGGTATTAAGGCCAAATTTGTCTTTATGGATATGTTCTTGCAGGACAATCTTTCTGATTTGACCCGTAACATGGGGTTTGAAGATGAAGACGTCATCTGGCTATATAGCTATTTTACAGACCTGAAAATTGCTCCAACGACCTATACTGTCAAGGATTTGGAAAAGGAAATCCCTTATGACATCACGCGTCGTGAGATTAATGGCAAGGTGGTTAAGCTCTTTTGTGCCAAGGAAGATATTTTTTATGCAGCCTACTTGCGTAAAGAGGGTGAAGATATCGTTCACCGTGTGGAAAAAGTATCGCGTGGTTGCTTAATCCGTAAAGACTTTTACTCTTACACTAAGATGTTCACGGAGTACTACACCCCTGTAGATAACAAGGCTCACCTCTATCAACGTCGTTTCTTCAATGAGGATGGTAGTGTTGCCTATGATGAAATTGTTGATGGTAAGGATAGTGTCTTCCGTTTTCCAGATAAGATTTTGTCATCTAAGCATGAATTTATCGCTTACTTCATGTCGCAACTTGGTCTAACTGACCAAGATATCGTCATCTTGGACCGTGCAACTGGTACCGGACAGGCTGTTTTCCGTAACACCAAACCTGCTAAGCTTGGGGTTGTGGTTCATGCAGAGCACTTTAGTGAAAATGCTGTGACAGACAAGACTATTTTATGGAATAACTTCTACGAGTACCAATTCAGCAATGCAGATAAGGTTGATTTCTTTATCACAGCGACAGAGCGCCAACGTAGCATTATGCTAGATCAGTTCAATAAATACACACCATTTACACCTCATATCGTAACCATCCCTGTGGGAAGTGTGGATAAACTGAGAAAGCCTGAAGGAGAGCGTAAACCATTCTCAATCATCACAGCCTCACGTTTGGCCAATGAAAAACACGTGGACTGGTTGGCCAAGGCTGTCGTTAAGGCTAAAGAAAGTCTGCCACAGGTAAACTTTGATATCTATGGAACAGGTGCTGAAGAAGCCAAACTTAAGGCCATTATCGAGGAAAATCAAGCTCAGGATTATATCCACCTTAAAGGTCACCAAGACTTGACAGAAGTCTACAAGGACTACGAACTTTACCTATCAGGTTCTAAGAGTGAAGGGTTTGGTTTGACACTTCTAGAAGCCGTGGGATCGGGTCTCGGTATGATTGGTTTTGATGTTCGTTATGGGAACCAAACCTTTATCAAGGATAATGAAAATGGCTACCTCATCCCTCGTTTTGAAAAAGATGATGAGCCTGCTATCGTAGCTGCTTTGGCAGAGAAAATTGTAGCCTTTTTCAATCGCTCAGATTTGGATCATGTTCATCAAGTTTCTTATGATATTGCCAAAGGCTTTTTGACAGAGGAAATCGAGCAGAAGTGGCTTAACTTAGTAAAGGAGATGACTAGTCATGATTAATTTATTTGAAAACTATAGTCAGGGTAGTTGGGATCTCCATTACTCACTGATTGTCGCTGGCTATGTAAATACAACAGTTTGTCTTTCAGATGATGGCTTTCTGCCTAGTGATGTGACCTCACCCTACCTTTATTTCACTGGTTTTGACAAGGTTCAAGGTTCCGCACTTTACTTTAATCAGGTCCCTGTGCCTGACTACTGGGAAATTATAGGAACGAATAGCAATGCGGAAATCTTCCGTTTTGATAAGAAACGTGGTCATATTCATTATGCCCATCCTGCTCACCAACGTTTAGTTAAAGCAGTGGACTGGTATGATGAGTCAGGACGCTTGCGCGTGACTGATCGCTACAATAACAAGGGTTACCGATTCTCACAAACAACCTATAATGTTAAGCAAGAAGCGACCATTACGAGCTATTTCACTCCTGACAACAAGGAAGTTATCGTCATCAACCATTTGACTAAAGACGTTATCTTGAATTGGAAAGACAAGGTCTACATTTTCAAAAATAAATCTGAATTTGTAGTCTTCTATCTTAAAGAAGCTGGTTATGATTTGAGTCGCATTCTATACAACTCATTGGCGACACCTTTCTTGACAACTATGAATCTTCCAAATTCTGGTCAAGACGTTCTCTTCTGGCAAGAGCCAATCACTGATTCAGTTCCTGGAAATATGCGTCTGCTTCTTGAGAGCAACCATCGTCAGACTAAGATTGTTGTACAAGATTACACAGCTTATACGAATCTTCTAAAGTTGGTTAGTCCAGAGCAGGCTTCTCGCGTGGCCTTCCTTGGATTCATGTATCCATTTGCCCGTCAGAACAACTTCCAAAATCAAGCGCTTATCTTGACCAATTCAGACCAGATTGAACATTTGGAAAGTATTGTCAGTGAAGTGCCTACCATGCATTATCATGTTGGAGCAATCACAGAAATGTCCAGTCGCTTGATGGATTTGGCTAAATATAGTAATGTTAGCCTTTACCCTAATATTACAACAGAGCAGGTTAAGCGCCTTTATAAGGAAGCTGATTTCTACTTGGATATTAACCATCAAAATGAAATCTTGTCAGCGACACGTGCTGCCTTTGAAAATAACTTGCTTATCCTTGCCTTTACGAACACTAGCCATGGTCCTGAGTATACCGCGCCAAGTAATATCTTCTCACCAATGAATGCTGGGCAATTTAAGCAAACGCTTAAAGAAGCCTTGGGCAACCGTGACTTCCTTAGTCACTTGCTTGATCGCCAACGTGAGCACGCTCATGTAGCAACACCAGAAGATTATAAGAAGGTTATTGGTTAGGAAAATGACATTAGAGGTTCGTAACATTTATCCTCTGACACCAACATTCAAGAAGGTCGCTTCGCTTTATGAAGCGGCTTTTCCTGTGGAGGAGCGTCTCCCACTCTGGCAATTGTCTCGGAACAGCTTGAAAAGAGGACAATCTTTCTTGGCCTATTTTGATCAGGAAGTCTTCGTTGGCTTGACCTATGCCATTTATACTGACAACCTGGCCTACCTACTTTTTCTTGCAGTTGAGGAAAGTAAACAATCTCAGGGATATGGCAGTCAGATTTTGGCACAAGTTAAGAAAGAAGCAGGGGTACGACCGTGTGTGCTTACGATTGAACCCATGGATGAGAAGGAAGCTTCTAATCGTAATCAGCGCTTAAAACGTTTGGCATTTTATGAGCGAAATGGCTATCAGTTATTGAATCACTTCTATTTCGAAGGGACTGAACGCTATCAAATTTTGACAACGGATAGGAGCCTTTGTTTAGCTGATTTGGAGCAGGATCTAGCTAAGACCTTCTTAGGAAAATATGGTATAAGGGTTGATTAGGGGAATCATTACTTGGCTAAACTTCAATGAGCAGAATAAGAATAATCAAAATAACTTTTTCTCTTGTCATTAGAGGGAAAAAATGATAGAATTGTAACGTTGACTAAATGCACGTCCTGTGCAACCGCACGACTACTGTTTGCAAGTGGGTTCGTCCCCGCAGTACTAGGCGAGTCTTCACAGAGGGAAACCTCAGACACATTAAAAATTTTAATAGGAGGTGCATCATGAGCACATACGCAATCATCAAAACTGGTGGAAAACAAGTTAAAGTTGAAGTAGGTCAAGCAATCTACGTTGAAAAAATCAACGCTGAAGCTGGATCAGAAGTAACTTTTAACGAAGTTGTTCTTGTCGGTGGTGATAAAACTGTAGTAGGTACTCCAGTTGTTGAGGGAGCTACTGTTGTCGGAACTATCGAAAAACAAGGTAAACAAAAGAAAGTTGTTACTTTCAAATACAAACCTAAAAAAGGTAGCCACCGTAAACAAGGTCACCGTCAACCTTATACAAAAGTTGTTATCAACGCTATCAACGCGTAAGTTAGCGACTAATCACTAAGAAAGGACACAATCTTATGTTGAAAACTCTTGAAAACTTGCAACTTTTCGCCCACAAAAAAGGTGGGGGTTCTACTTCCAATGGTCGTGATTCACAAGCTAAACGTCTTGGTGCTAAAGCAGCTGATGGACAAACTGTATCAGGTGGATCAATCCTTTACCGTCAACGCGGTACACACATCTACCCAGGTGTAAACGTAGGCCGTGGTGGTGACGATACACTCTTCGCTAAAGTTGAAGGTGTTGTACGTTTCGAACGTAAAGGTCGCGACAAAAAACAAGTATCTGTATACCCAGTTGCTAAATAATTAAGCTAAAGTCTGCACTTTTGTGTAGGCTTTTCTTTATAAAAAAAGGAGAATCCTATGCCTTTAAATCACTACCAACAAGAAGTGGGGCCAAGTCTCGCGGATGCTAGTCCGGGGAAGATGCCAGATGTTGCCCTATTAGAAGGCCGTTATTGCAGCGTTGAACATTTGACGGTGGCAGAGCATTATGAGGACATTTTAGACTTTTACTTTACTAATCAGATTCTTTCTGATTGGACCTATATGTATGCGGATCCTTTTGAATCTGAAGAAGCTGTACGTCAGTGTTTGGAGGATTATGAGCAATCCCAGAATCCTTATTTCTTTGCCATCAGGGATAAGGCTTCAGGTAAGGTTCTAGGAACCTTTTCACTTATGGCTATTACGCCGAAAAATCGTAGTGTTGAGATGGGTCGAGTGATTTTGGCACCTGCTTTACAAAAGACTCGAGCAGCCACAGAAGCTCAATACTTGCTTATGAAATATGTCTTTGAAGATCTTAACTATCGTCGTTATGAGTGGAAATGTGATAGTCTCAACCGTCCTTCTGCCAATGCAGCTATGCGTTTAGGGTTCACCTATGAGGGGCGTTTTCGTAACCATGCTATCTATAAGGGACGTAGCCGTGATACGGACTGGTTCTCGATTATTGATAGTGAGTGGCCAGCACTTAAGAAACGATTCGAGAATTGGCTAGCTCCTGAGAATTTTGATGAAAAGGGACAGCAGAAACATTCTTTAAGAGACTGTTAGCTGGCAATAAAAGGGCTCTATTCTGATGAAGGAGCCTTATTTTAGTAGTCCTAGTCCTAAATCAAAGCTCCTACTTTTCTAGTGATTATTGTTGCTGTCAAAATCAGTCTAAATACTCATTTTTCTGTCAATAATATTCCCATAATAAAGCATATTTATGCTATAATAAAGAGTAATTGTATCAAGGAGAATATGACTAATGGATTTAATTCGCGAAAAAGTATTTGTTAACCGTTACCACTATGATGTTCGTAACCATGAGTGGGAAAAAGAGAATGGTGTTCCTAAAACAAATGTTGAAGTAACTTTCCAGTTGCACAATAAAGATGAAGAAGCTAACAATACGTCTGTTGTAGCTGTTTTGCAATTTATGATTGTCCGTGATGAGTTTGTTATCTCAGGGATTGTTTCTCAAATGGACCACATTCAAAACCGTATCGTCAATGAACCAAAAGACTTCTCACAAGAAGAAGCAGAAGCCTTGGCTGCACCGCTCTTGGATACGCTTCAACGTTTGACTTATGAAGTAACTGAAATTGCCTTGGATCGTCCAGGTATCAATTTGGAGTTCTAAGATGTCTCTTGCAGTTATTACGGATTCATCGGTTAATCTCCCTGCTGAAATTCAGGGCCATGCTGATGTTTATGTTTTAGATATTCCGGTCATCATTGAGGGGCAGCCTTTTGTTGAAGGAAAAAACTTGGATGTCAATCAGTTTTATGAGCAAATGGCAAACTCTGAGGAACTGCTCAAGACGTCGCAACCTAATCTAGCTGACTTGGATAACTTGCTTATGGAGTTTGAGGAGAAAGGTTATACCCATGTCATTGGGCTTTTCCTTTCTTCAGGAATCTCTGGTTTTTGGGCCAATAGTCAGTTTTTGATTGAGGACCATGCCAAGTTGAAGATTGCTTTTCCTGATACAAAAATCACAGCAGCTCCTATGGGAGCTATGGTGAGAAACGTTTTGCATTGGTCAGCCCAAGGGATGTCTTTTGAGAACATTTTGAAGAAGCTTGAGGAGCAAGTTGACCAAACGACGGCTTATATTCTTGTGGATGATCTTAATCATCTGGTTAAGGGTGGCCGTTTGTCGAATGGTTCGGCGATTTTAGGAAATCTTTTGTCTATCAAACCTATTTTGAATTTTAATGACGAAGGAAAAATCGTTGTTTTTGAAAAGGTGCGTACAGAGAAGAAAGCTGTGAAACGTTTGGTTGCCCTAGCTGAGGAAAATCGTGAAATGGAACTTAGTATCCTTCACACCAATGCTCCTGAAAAAGCTGAAGATTTTAAAAAGCAGCTAGAAGCACAGGGAATTAGCGTTTCAACAGTGGTATCCTTATGTGCTGTAATTGCGACACACTTGGGTGAAGGAGCACTAGTACTAGGTATAACACCTAAATTTACCAAATAAGTACTATCCATCTGGAATGGGGTTTGTCTATGATTAAAATCAATAGAGAGGAAAAATGACATGTCTATTAAAGTTATTGTTGCTGGATTTAAAGGAAGAATGGGTTCAACTGCGGTTGAAATGGTCAAGGGAGATGACGAATTGACTTTGGCTGCCTTGCTTGACCCATTTGCGACAGAAAAAGAAGTGGACGGTGTTCCTGTCTTCACAGATAAAGCGGATTTGGTTGGCTTTGACGCAGATGTCTGGGTGGATTTCACTATGCCAGCTGTTGCCTATGAAAATACTCGTTTTGCTTTGGAGAATGGTTTTGCACCAGTTGTGGGTACAACAGGATTTACTGAAGCACAAATTCAGGAATTAACAGACCTTTCTAAAGACAAGTCTATTGGTGGTTTGATTGCCCCTAACTTTGCTATTGGTGCTATCCTTCTTATGAAGTTTGCAGCAGAAGCTAGCAAATATTTCCCAGATCTTGAAATCATTGAGCTTCACCATGACAAGAAAAAGGATGCGCCTTCAGGTACAGCAGTGAAAACGGCTGAACTTATTCGTGAGGTTCGCGAAACGAAACGTCAAGGTGCTGAGGATGAGGTGGAAACACTTGCTGGAGCACGTGGTGCTGAGTTTGATGGTTTCCGTATTCACAGTGTACGTTTGCCAGGACTTGTGGCTCACCAAGAGGTTATCTTTGGTGCCCAAGGAGAAGGCTTGACCTTGCGTCATGATTCTTATGACCGTATTTCCTTTATGGGTGGGGTTAACCTCGGAATTAAAGAAGTGGTTAAACGTAATCAGCTTGTTTATGGTTTGGAACATTTACTATGAGATTAAGTTATTTGCCTTCTGAGTTTCAGAAGGCTTTACCAATATTAGAGAAGATTAAGGCTGCGGGTTTTGAGGCTTACTTTGTTGGTGGTTCGGTACGAGATGCCCTTCTTAACCGTCCCATTCATGATGTAGACATTGCTTCATCTTCATATCCTGAGGAGACCAAGCAGATCTTCGAGCGTACGGTGGATATCGGTATTGAGCATGGGACCGTTTTGGTCTTGGAAAATGGCGGTGAGTATGAGGTGACGACCTTCCGAACAGAGGACGTCTATGTAGATTACCGTCGTCCGTCTAGCGTGTCCTTTGTGCGTTCATTGGAAGAAGACCTCAAGCGTCGTGATTTTACAGTCAATGCTTTTGCTCTTAATGAAAATGCTGAGATTATTGACAAGTTCGATGGGCTTGCTGATTTGGACAACCGTGTTTTGAGGGCTGTTGGTAAGGCTGAGGAACGCTTTAACGAGGATGCCCTTCGTATCATGCGAGGACTACGTTTTGCCGCGAGTTTAGACTTTGATATCGAAGAAAAAACTTTTCAGGCTATGACCAGCCATGCCCCACTTCTGGAAAAGATTTCGATTGAGCGAAGTTTCATCGAGTTCGATAAGTTGCTTTTGGCCCCACATTGGAAAAAAGGAATCAAGGCACTTCTAGCGACAAAGGCTTATCAGTATCTTCCAGATTTTCAAGAAACTGCTGAAGAATGGCAGTCTTTTGTGGCAGACTATGTGGAGGATTTTAGATTTACAAGTTCTGAACAGGCTTGGGCGGCAACTCTTTTGGCTCTCAAGCATGATAATCCACGCTCTTTCCTTAAAAAATGGAAGACGTCTGTTAATTTCCAAAAGACAGTTCAGTCCTTGATTGAGATTTTCAATTTCCGTTTGGAGAGAGCCGTGACTAAACAAGATGTTTATCAGTATGGTAAGGAGCTCTTAGAAGCGGCTGAAACTTTGAGACAGGCTCAGGGCTTGGACGTCGATTATGAGCGTATTGTCGCTTTGGATGGTCAGTTGCTCATCCATGATAAGCACGAAATCGTTGTGAATGGTGGCACGCTGATGAAGGAGCTAGGATTCAAACCTGGTCCGGACCTTGGACGTGTACTTAAAGCCATTGAAAATGCCATCGTTGATGGGAAACTAGCTAATGACAAGGAAGCCATTATGGCCTTTGTTCAAGCGATGAAATAAGTCTACGGACGTTATAAAAATGACACACCGCTACAGAGCATGCGTAGGATCCGTAGCGGTGTTATTTGTAAAAAGGAAGTAAAATGTCAGATTTTATTGTTGAAAAATTAACCAAGTCCGTTGGGGATAAGACGGTTTTTAAAGAGATTTCATTCATTATCCATGATTTGGATCGTATTGGGATTATTGGTGTCAATGGGACAGGTAAGACAACCCTGCTAGATGTTGTCTCTGAGCGTATTGGTTTTGATGGTGATGTGTCACCTTTCACTAAGGCTAATGGCTATAAGATTGCTTATTTGACTCAGGAGCCAGAATTTGATGACAGCAAGACAGTGCTTGATACAGTCTTGTCATCAGACCTTCGTGAGATGGCTTTGATTCGTGAATATGAAA
>OGDF01006781.1_pt1 | contig 11133 bp, 20 predicted proteins | sample 1570141 | NCBI WGS metagenome assembly OGDF01 (sample SAMEA4370581, study PRJEB24528) | human gut metagenome | reverse complement strand
AATTCGCCATAACATTCCGCCGCACAATCGTCTTTGACCGCTATAATTGCGGTCTGTGCCTGTTCAAAACACATCTGCAATTTAACCATATTTTCATTACTGCCGACTCGCAACTCTTTTTGCAGTTTCTCAATGGTCTTTTTCAATTTCTCATTTTCTTTTTCCGCCGCATCAACCTTTTCTTTTTCTGCTGATGTCTTTCAACTGTTCACCCACATAATATGGCGCAGTATTTTCCTTTCCTGCCTGTTGCCCATCTATCTGTTTTATGACCGTGTTTATCATTGTTTTTTCCTCTCTTTCTTCTCAATCGATTGGGATTTAGTCGGTTATTTCAATTTGACCGCCATTATCCAAAAAATTTGTTTTGAAATTATGGTGAAACCCTTCACGTATTATCCCTGCAAACTCCGTTAGTTGTTGCATATTCATTGGTGTAGCCTGTATTGTACCGACGCATATACCACGTGACACAACAAATATTAAATATCCATCACCGCGTGAATAGTATTCAATAGCAAATTCATCACGAAATGCTGTTATATATTTCGTGTTTAAAATCATAATTCTGCCGTCGGTTCGCGTGAATAATTTGTAAATTTCACTACCACTGCCGATAGTAAACGTCAACGCTGATAATCTATCTAATTCTTCAACTTCGATTTTCGGATTTTGTTCGTTTGTGCAATCATATGCTTGATATTTTTCACGGCTTTCCTCTTCAATTCCCATTGCCGTGAAATAATCATCAATTTCCCACTGTGGCGATATACCCTGTACTAAAACGGTTACCACGCCGTCCGACAAATATTTCATATCACCGTACTGCTCCAACGATATGTATTTGTTCTTTCGGCAGAATTTAAAAATATAATCTAATTTCATTTGTCCTACCCCCCTGTCAAAATGTTACGGCAATGTTCAGCACCGCCGCCGCAATCCAGTATATTGTGTGTCGCCAATCACCCGTTATTGTATACGGGATAGCTGACATCACCTGTATTATGATTAATACCAACGGTAATATTTTCTCTTTGCTCATTTTTATACCCCCTCAACTCTTGTGCCGTCCTCATACTCTAAAAATCGGACAGCACCGTCATATTTTACTTCGTAACCTGCTATATCTTCCGGCATCAAAAATTTTTTGCCGTAAATATTCTTCATATCGTCCCACACATCAAATGGGACTGAATAAAATTTGTCCTGTATATTTACCGCCACAAATGTAACGGCTCCGAAATCCTTTTGTTCTCTTAACCACACCATTTGATTATCGGTCAATGCATTTCGTTGTATACGGCTTTTTTGCGTGCTTTTTGCCTCAAACGCAATAGCACGACCGCCGTACAATACACCCTTGAAATCCGGCTCGGCTCTGCCTGTAAAACGACCGCTGAATTTATTCCCTGTTGTTTTTTTCGTAACTATGTACGGCTCGTTGACTTTATTTATTATCGCCACCTCTTTTTGACGGTAATAGTTGCACCCACGCATCAGCAGGCTTTCAAATGCTCGTCCTCTTGCGGCACTTTTTTTATTTCTCAAAATCTGTTCGCCGTCTGCGTTTTTGTTTTCATCAATCAATGCTCTGTATTCGTCCACTGTCATTTTTTCCACTGCTTTGTCCTCGCTTTCTCTGTTCAATCTTGTTTGACATTGTACATTTTTCTAATGTTTTTATATCCGCCGCCGTTGCTCTCGGTGGCGTTTCCGCATATCCGAATTATGCACGGTGTATCTTCGTATTTACAACCGTTACAACCGTCATTCATTTTTCAACACCGCCTAACCATAACATATTCTTGATACGGGTATCCGCTGAAATCGTGGAATCCGTCATATACCGATTGTATTGCATATCCTTTTTTAGGTTTTGGTATGCCCGCCCACCTTTCAGCTTTGATAATTTTTTTGTGTATTTTGGGTTGTTTCAAATATTTGCTTTGGGTATAGTCCTTTTCTGATATATCGCCGATTGCTCCAACTTTCACAAACCCGTAATTTTTCCACGATTGAAAAATATTATTTTCATCTATCCGACTGCTCATAATAAAATGATGATGTACCCCGCCACGAACTCCTACTTCGGTCATACCCATATAGATAAACGCTATATTATTTTTCTTGCAGTTATCTCTGATTTTTCTAATAAATTTTGTTCTGTCTTTTTTCGCCCCCACCATATCCGCAGGACGTTTATTTTTTTTATATGTCAATGTTATCCACAAATCGCCTTTTGAAAAATTGGTTGCTATCAGCCAAATTTTTCGTCTGCGTGCATAATATTGATTTCTTAACTTTTGTGCCTCTGATGTAACCTTTGAATTTGGTCCTCTTGGATTTTTCTTTAAATATCTTAGTGCAAATCCTTTATATGTAAATATATATGGACCGCACTTAACCTCTGTTTTTAAATACGGCATTATATCACCTGTTGTTTTCGTTCTAAAATTAATTACTTAATCAAGTTATAAACCTTGAAAAAATCAAGGTTTTTTTAACTGATTTCTATTGCCTTATTTTCTCAAATGTGATATAATGTTTATGTGGATATTTTATATCACATTTAGTATTTATTGAAAAAATGGCGGTTCAGCATAACCGCTATTTTTTTATGCCTATTTCATCAATAGTCATCTGCACCGTTTTGGGCGGTGGCGTTCGGTGTGTTATAGGCTGTTTCGCCTGTCTGCATTTCTGACAGATAAAACCGCCTGTCGGTGTTACCGCCCCCGGTATATTCTTCGGGTCAACGTATGTCATATACCATTGACCGCATACCGTACATTGATGATTGTATGTCTTTGGCCTGTAACTCATATCGCAGGCACTTTCTTTTTGAACAACGGCAATACCTTTTTGTCATTCACCGTTGCTCCGCTTTCACGGTTCACCAATGTTAAAATCTCGTCCGTTTCGCGAATAAATCGCTGACGCGGACTTTCGTAGTCCTTGCGATTTTTCTTGTTGGACAGTAAATCGTCCAACATTTGTAGGGCCAAACACCTGCCCTGTTCATTTAACCTATCTATTTTTTCTATGTATTTGTCGTACATTATCCTATCTCCTTTAACTTCGGCATTCCGTTTTTATCTCTCGGAATATCCACCGCTTTGATTTTAATTTTTAACGTGTTGCCCTCTTTCAGCATTCCTCTTACTTTTCTTGGCTTAATTTTTTTCATATCTTCGTTCCTTTCGTTGTTCGCAGGCACATAGGAACCGCCCTATCAGATTTCATCAAAATTTCAAAATGTATTAAGGGGGGTACTATTCGGGCGGTTCGTATCTGCCTGCGAACCGTTTTTTCTATGCTGTTTTCTTTTTTTCGCTCTGCTGTTTATTGCAGAACAACTCATATAATAATGCTGCTAAATCCGGTATAATCGGCTTTATGCTTTCCTCTGTCACGTCTGATATATTGCTATATTCTTTCATTGATTTCACCTTCTTTCTTTTATACCTTTTATTTAATCTACAATCGTCCAATCTTCAGCGGTCAAGTCCTCTGCTTTCGGATTCCAACGCTTTGCAGAGGGCTTGTTTTTTTTGTAAACAATACAACATTCCGGATTGTTAGTAGGTCGTATCTTAATATTTAAGAATTTAGGTCTTGCTATGTACTTGTTATCTTCTTGAGCTTTTCTTACTGCCTCACTTATATTCATTTTTCCTCATTCCTTTCCGCCGCTTATGCTGTTTTCTGTTCGTCTGTTGCAAATAGATATTCAAAACTACATTCAAACAATTCGCATAGAGCTGTGATTTGGGTTACTACAAATTTTCCTGTTTTCTTTTTGTTTTCATATGAAACCCTTGAAATGTGTAAATAATCTGCAACCTGTTGATTTGTCATATTTTTTCTTGCTTGTTCCGCTTGTAAATTTTTATACATATGTATATCACTCCTTTCATTGCATTTCGCAAACTTTAATTGTATTATAATTGCATTTTGCAAATTTGTCAATAGCTTTTCGCAAAAAACTTTGCATTTTGCAAAATAATTGTTGACAAAACAATTTTTTATTGTTATACTTTATTTATCAAAATGCAAAGATTTTAAAGGCGGTGTTATTTATGTGTTTTTTCAATAATTTAAAACAGTGTCGACTTAATAAAAATTTATCTCAAAAAGAATTAGCTGAATCTATTGGGGTCGCACCGTCAACATATTCGCTATATGAAAGCGGAAAACGTGAACCTGATGTTGAAAAAATAAAATTATTATCAGAGATATTAGATGTAACTGCTGATTATCTGTTATTTGGCAATGTAGCCTTAAAATATTTAGATAATGTTGACGGTCAAGATGATGCCGACAATATCATTTTAAATAGTCCTATACTGACTGAAAACGAAAATTATTTATTGAATACGTTCCGAATGCTATCAGAACAAGGGCAAGAATATATTTTACAAACCATAGATATGGTTAAAGACAAATATAAAAAAGAAGATTATAATTCTTCCGGTATGGAAGACGTCGGATAATTGATGAAAGGGGGCAAATTTTTATAAAATTATCCGATAAAATAATTTAAAATGAAAGGGATTTTTACGATGAGAAAAAAACACAGTAACATTTTTAAGATTAATTTGATAATAGTCGAAGTAATTTATTTTATAGCTGCTATTATCGCCGGTTTTGCTACATCAGGCAAACACGCATTTAATTGGACCGTTGCACTTGCAGTTTGGGCGTCTAATTTCGTTATATGGCTGATACTGTATGCAGTATATTCTATATTAGACAATCAGGAAACACAAATCAGTATTTTGGATAGACTAACAGAACAGTTAAATACATCAGACAGTAGTCAACCATCTAATTTAGAACAGCTTGCGGCCAATACCAAAAAAACAAATAATGTGTGGATTTGTCCTAAATGTGGCGATAAAAATTCTAATACTACAATTCAATGTTCGTGCGGATATATTAATTCAAATTCAAAACCTGTTGAATACGTTAGTTTTAAACACGTTTGCCAAAATTGTGGTAAGGAATTTACTGTAAAATATAAGAATGCGAAAGGTCAATCATTACCAACGTTAAACGTTACCTGTCCGCATTGCAAGACTGAATTAACAATCAAAAAATAAAAAAAGCCCCGCAACTGTTTGGAGCAGTCACGGGGTCAGTAGTGTTATGGAACACCAATTAAAAACATATATATTGTACCATAACATTACTTGAAAATCAAGTTAAGAGGTGTTATTTTTATGAAAAAAATTAAAAATCAAGTACAAAGAGCGGTTATATATGCACGTTATTCGTGTAGTAACCAAACAGAGCAGAGCATTGAGGGTCAGCTTGCGGACTGTGAAAAGTTCGCAGAAAAATATAACTACTATATAGTTGATACATATATAGACCGTGCAATGTCGGCAACAACTGACCGCCGCCCGCAATTTCAACAAATGATTGCTGATAGTGCAACAGGCGGTTTTGATGTCATAATAGTATGGAAATTGGACCGTTTTGCACGAAACAGATATGACAGTGCTGTCAACAAACAGAAATTGAACTCAAACGGCGTCAAAGTCGTTTCTGTAATGGAACACATTGAAGACACCCCCGAAGGCGCATTAATGGAAAGTGTTTTAGAGGGTTTCGCCGAATATTTCAGCAAAGACCTATCGCAAAAGGTTTCAAGAGGTATGCGTGAAACAGCGTTGAAATTCAAGGCTACCGGATTGATTCCATACGGTTACAAAAAAACATCTGATAATATATGCGTACCAGATGAACATACCGCCCCCGTTGTCAAAAAAATATTTGAAATGTATTCCGGTGGTATGATAAACAAGGACATATGCGATTGGCTGAATAGTCACGGTTACAGAACGTCAAACGGAAATCTATTTAGAAATCAATATTTACGGAAAATCTTAAACCGCCGCCGCTATACAAGGTCATATACATATGGTGATTTGGAATTGTACGACGAAAATCAACGCATAATATCTGATGAATTGTTTGACCGTGTTCAAATTCAGTTACAGGCGAAAAAACGCACGGGCAGGATTGCAAGAGAACAGTATATATTGGTAGGTAAATTGTTTTGTGGTTACTGCCGTAACCCAATCCGTGGTGAAAGTGGCCGCAATCATCAGAATAGAATATATACGTATTATAAATGTTCTGTTAATAAGACAGGCGGTAAATGCCCTAAAACAACAGTCCAAAGGGATATTATTGAAAATAGTACTATTAAATTTATTTTAAACAATTTTCTGAATGACGAAATTATAAATTCTGTTGTAGACACCATACAGGCGTCAGAAACTGCCGAAAATAATTCAGCGGAGCTAATCACATTACGAACACAAATTGAAGATACCGACAGAAAAATAAACAATCTGCTGACTGCAATCGAAAACGGTGTTTTTACCCCGTCAACAAAACAACGTCTAAACGATTTGGAAAATGTCAAGGAAAAATTAAAATATGAATTGATTGTTAAACAATCGGAAAAAAATAATTTTAACGCCACTGCATTTAAAAGATTTTTAAAAAATATAGATGTTGATGATTTCAAGACGACAGAACAACGGCAGAAATTAATAAATTTGGTGTTGTATCGTGAATACCTATGGAATGACAAGGTATTATACATATTCAATCTTACACCGTCAAAACCAAATGACAGTGTAGACATCGACAGCTACGTTGACGCGTTACTTGCATCGACAGGTTCGACAGGTTCGACAAGTCCGACCGATGGTGTACCACGAATACCGCTTAAACACTGGGTTTGAGCGGTTTTTGTTTTGTCCTTTAATCAATCTCTAAAACACTTTCTAACACTTTTCTAACACTTTTTATGCACTGAACATACCCTTTAGTCCCTGTCCCAATTCTCTCTTATGTTCCATGCTTATATGACCGTAAATGTTCATTGTAGTGCTAATATCCGCATGTCCAAGCCATTCTGATATATCTTTCATATTCCACCCTCTGAGAATAAGCATCGATGCACAACTATGACGCAAATCATGAAATCTAATGTGCGGAAGCTCATTTTTCTTTAAAACTTTTTGCAACTCGTGGCTAGGATAACTTGGATAATACGGTGTACCATCTTCTTTTGCAAAAATATATCCACTATCAGAATAACAATTTTTAAAAAAATCTTTATTCTTTTTTTGTTTTTCTAACAGTTTTTCTAACAATGGCTTCACATCATCCAAAAGAGGATATACGCGATTACTTGTTTTATTTTTAGTAGAATCTTTGGCAACCACCTGATTTTGAAGAACAACCGTATGCTGAATTACTATGGTATTATTCTCAAAGTCGACTGCATCCCACCGTAACCCCATAAGTTCGCTCCGCCTTAACCCGTATATAATAGTCATATATAACATATCGTGCAACATTGTACTTTTAGAAACTTCAAGCAACCTATTACACTGTTCCACTGTGTAAAATGAAGGTTTTACAGTGGTTTTCTGCATTTTAGGCAATCTTGCGTACTGACATGGATTATCTCTTATTAGTTCTTCACGAATGGCTTTCTTAAAAATCAAACTTAATATTGTACCGTGAATTTTTAGAGTTCTACATGATAATCCGCCAGGTTTACCATCTAACCTTCCCGTAACCGCCTTATAATTATAATATTTTTCAATATCTGCTATCTTCACATCTTGTAGCATTAAATTCTTTTGTTCAAAATACGGGATTAAATGGTTTTCCGTATCGGTTTTATATCCTTCGTATGTAATAATATCAACTTGCGTAATCACTTCTTTAAGCCACTTTTTTATGTATCCCACAAAGTCAATTTTATCAAACATATTGGGATTTTCATTATACTCCGCTAATAATCTTGTTAAAGCCGCTTCGGCTTCTCGCTTATTACCTTTCTTTGCATCAATACAGAGATTTATCCATTTTTGCTTTTTATTAACACGGAATACTGCGTAATATTTTCCGCCCTTTTTCTGTAGACTACCTCTCATATGTCATTCCTCCTTAACTTCGGTAGTCTGCTGACAATATTATTTTATCATCAACAGCCTACTTTATCAACATATTTTTTTAAAGTTGTACTCCTTTTAAATACTCAATCACTCCGAATTTAGGAATTATATATTTCTTGCCCAGTCTACGATTGGGTATATCGTTGTTTTTTAATAATTTATACGCTGTATTCTTACCGATGTTAAGAATTTCGCACAAATCTTTAACATTTATCACATCTTTATATTCTTCCAACAATCATATCACATCCATTCTCGTTCACAAATTAAATATTTTAACCCTTTTTCAGCGTACAAGAAGCTTATACGTTCAAAAAACATAAAAATATCTAAGCTACGCGGACGGCAATTTGCAAAATTGCTCCATAGGATTTTCACCTTCCCGGCGCTGCCCGGACTGCCCCCGATGCTTGCATACACGCCCTTAAAGCGCGGTCTACGGCTAGGCAGAAGTATCATTATACCAATATGACGTCTTGACCATTCAAACTTGCAATTTGATTTTTACTAGTGATATTTATCGCTCGACTACCTCTATGCAGTGTCTTGGCGTATCAAGTATAAGGCTCTTCCATATTGGAATGTATCCGTTTGCTCTTTATTATGCTACAGCATTGTCTTCTGTGCTTTCTTTGTATATGAAAGGATTTTATTTATACATAACAGTATTTTTTGTAAACTTGGTAATAATGCCGCAAATAATTCTTCGCTCATCATTAGCAGATTTTTTTATCAAGGCATAAAGACATTCTTCCTCTTCGTCTGTAAGATAGTTTTTATAGCTTCTGTATTCAGGCAATATATAAATTCCACCTTGATTACCTTGTTTCGTATAAACAGGAGCAATGCCACTGAGATAAACTATATCTCTGTCGATTGTATCTGTAGAAACATTAAATTCTGTCGCCAATTCACATCGAGTTGATTGCTTTTTTTTGACAAGAAATTCAAGTATTTTTGTTCTTCTTTCGCTTACACATAATTTATCCCTCACATTGCTCCCCTCCTTTCGGGAGCAGTATACCACTCAAACTCCGCAAATTTTTCCGAGTTTGAAAAAATAATTTTGAAAATTCCAAACTTTTTTTCATTATCTTAGTCCTTTTCCTATTTTTTGAAAAAGACCTCATTGGCGGCGCTCTCATAAAACATTCAAATACTAAAAAAACACGATTTTCCACAACCGTGTTAGATATGTTCGTGTATATACGCTTCGATTGTTCACGTTCGAGTTTTAAATCAGCTAAAATAAGCACATTGATTTTTTTAATAAATCATTCCCCATATGTTTTGCAAACAATAAAACCTCTCCAAGAAACTAAGCTTGAGGAGTTTTTACAATCAAATAAGCCTCATCAAACCATCGTTTTTTTTGATGAAGCTTTATGCTGCTTCTGAATTATAACTTCGCTCTATCACGAAGCATTTAATCGTGTTAATTTCACAGAAAACATTGTAAACTATATGTGGAGGTGAATTTTCAGTGCTATGAAACACGATATTTTAGGCGAACAAATAAAAAATGCCCGACTACATAAAGGGATATCACAAGAACAACTTGCAGAAATGTTGAATTGTAGTTCACGCCATATTATGGCGATAGAAAATGAAAATAAAAAACCCGGATACTGGTTGCTTTATAATCTTATACGAACTCTAAACATTCCTGCTGATACGATTTTTTATCCCGAACGACACAACATGCCACATAAAATGGATATTGCCATTGACGAACTGGTAAATATGCTATATCTGTGTGATGAAAAGACAATACACGCAATAACTGCCGCTGTTCAGGAAATAATCAAGTCCGAATGAAGAAGCGCACATCAGTGCGCTTCCTTCTAAAGCACTCCTAATCTTTTGAGTAACTTTACACAATCTTTTACGCCTTGTTCATACAAGAACGCACAGTCTTTATCCGCTAAAGCCGCATGCTTTGCAATATATAAATTTATTATATCGGCTTTCCCAGCTGACAATTCTGATAACACCGACTGCACTTTGCTTCCCAATTGTGTCAATTCTGTGTTAATTTCTTTGTATTCCTTGTTTTTCATTCGATAATGACTCAGTTTATGTTCTGTAATTTCATCAATTACCATTGAAATCAATTCCTGTTCAGTCATAATAAATATCTGCCTCCTGTTGATTCATATTGATTATATAATTCCCCGAAAAATTTGTAAATAATTCTGGAAATAATGGTAGTATTCTACGGAAAAAGTGGTTATGTACATCTTCTATGTAAACACAAAACCGACACCATTAGCCTGATGTCGGTTTCATCTTTCAATTTTTTATCTGTTTACTGTTTTATAAACCATCTGACGTCATCTTTGTTACTCTATAATTGCCGTTCTTGATTCTGCATCCCACGCAACTTCAAAGCCCATTTCTTCTGAGAGGAAGCGCAGCGGTACCATCGTTTTGCCATTTATAAGACGTGCAGGGACGTCCATAGTAGCAGGCGTGTTATTTACTTCTGCATTAGTATCATCTATCGCAAATGTAACTGCTGTGTTATCAAGTGTCGCGGTCGCGGTTTGTGTTTCTCCGTTCCATTCAACATCTGCGCCCATCTGCTCAAACAGGAAGCGCATTGGAACAAGTGTACTGCCGGATTCTATTACAGGCGGTGTTTCAAAACCAAGTATTTTGTCTTGGAATTGGACATATATATCACTTACATTTAATGCTTCATCTATTTGCTCAATAGGGCAAGAATAGTACTTGGAGCTATTTGTTATATCAAATTCAAATCTATTATCTTTTAGTTCAAAAACATCGCTAAGCCAACAATTTTCTTCTGGGATAGATATGATAGTAAAATATACTCCATCCTTTGATACGGCTATTTTATCTGGACAATTTGTTCCATCATACACAAGATTGGCAAATAAATAATCATGAACCTGAATAATTTCACCAATATCTACACTCTCATAAATAATACCCTGCTTCGCAACCCCATTTTGAGATAATGCAATATCTCCCAATCCTTGCGTAAGATAACGATTATATTTATATTGCAATTTGCCATTTCTAATAAACAACTCATGTCCGTCGTTTATAATCGGTATACCACCACTCTCATTGTATACATGCCAATTTTCAAAATCCGTTGAATAATATGATTTTTCCT
>OGDF01006780.1_pt1 | contig 11140 bp, 10 predicted proteins | sample 1570141 | NCBI WGS metagenome assembly OGDF01 (sample SAMEA4370581, study PRJEB24528) | human gut metagenome | reverse complement strand
CCGAAGAACTCCGTAACTCCGCCTAGGATCTTGCACTTGGAGTGAAAATTCACCCACTATGCCAGCCTGGCCGGACTATATGCCGGCCCGCGCCCGACTCCTTGTATAGATCTGATCAGATATGCAGCATCTATCCCCCGTTTCTTTGCTATACCACGCTTTCCCGTCTGAGCATCTTGGGGAACGGGGTCAGCCGAATGTTATTCTTTTCTGTACAGCGGCTCCACCAGGCTCTGTTCCGCGCCTCTGCCCGCGCAGGGGGAATTATCTTCTTTAAAGAAAACCGGACAGGATAACAAGCCTGACCGCGTATTCCTTTTTCCGGAATGCAGGCCCGCCTTTCCCTCTTCCCTCCGCCCTGGTTCGTGACGGGAACCGCCCGGGAGGGGCCCTGCTTCTTCTCCTGATCCGGCCCCGCGCGCGGCAGCAGCCGGCATGACGTCATTTCCGGACCCCGGCCTGGACGTGACACGTGACCTTGACACAGGATAGCTTTTTTCGCAGGGATTATCCCCCTGCACGGAAAAAAGATTTTTTGCCCGATATTTATTGACTTTGAAATCCATTTTCAATTATACCAGCCCTGTACCACGGGATGGGACAGCTGCGCGCTGCGATCTGCCTGTCCCCGCGTGCCGCCGGCAGGCCTGAACGGGGTCCGGCGCAGAAGAAGCAATGGAGGTTTCGGATGAACGATAAAGAAAACGCTAGGACGGCCGCGGCGGGCAATGCCTCTCCGGCCGGGAAAAAGGGATACCGCATAGCTCTGGCCGGCAACCCGAACTGTGGCAAGACAACACTTTTCAACGCCTATACGGGATCGCGCCAGCACGTGGGCAACTATCCCGGTGTCACCGTGGACCGCAAGGAAGGCACGATCAGCGTGGACAACACGCCGGTCACCCTGGTCGATCTGCCCGGCACCTACTCCCTGACAGCTTACTCCCAGGAAGAACTTGTGGCCCGCGACGAGCTCAGCCTCGGCAGGGTGGACGCTGTCATTGACTGCGCAGACGCCTCGGCCCTCGAACGCAACATGCTGCTCACCGTGCAGATGATGGAAATGGGCATGCCCGTGGTCCTCGCCTGCAACATGATGGACGAGGCCCGCAAGGCCGGCATCCATATTGACATGCAGAAGCTGTCCGAACAGCTCGGCACCCCTGTCCTGCCCATTGTCGCCCGTAACGGCGAAGGCATCAGGGAAGTGGCCAGAGCCGCCCTCGATCTCGCGAAAAAAGGCCGGAAGGAACCTCTTCATATCAATTACGGCCCCGAGCTCACCGAAGCCGTGGAGGCTCTTGAGAAACGTCTCAGCGAGGAGAAGATCCTCATTGACCGTTATCATCCCCACTGGACGGCCCTGAAGCTCCTGGAAGGCGATACCAAGGTACAGGAAAGCGTGCGCGAAGCCCGCCCCGACCTCGCTCCCGAAATCCTGTCCTACTGCGAGGGCATCGAGGAAAAGGTCAAGGCCGCCACGCAGGCCACCTGCGAATCAGTGATTACCGACGCCCGCTACGGCTATATCCGCGGCCTGCTCGCCCAGGGCGTTGTCAAACAGGATCCCGGCAAGGACCGTCTGGCTCTCTCGGACCGCCTTGACAAAATCCTCACCAACAGGTTCCTCGGCCCGCTCATCATGATCGGCGTCCTCTACCTCATGTTCGTGATCACCTTCAACCTGGGCGCCTATCCTCAGGAATGGCTTGAGGATTTCTTCGCCTGGATGGGATCCGAGCTTGGCGATCATATGGATGACGGCCTGCTCAAGTCCCTCATCTGCGACGGCATCATCGCCGGTGTCGGCGGCGTGGTCAGCTTCGTGCCCCTCATCGCCATCATGTTCGCCCTGATAGCCTTCATTGAAGACAGCGGCTACATGGCCCGAATCGCCTATATGATGGACCGCATCTTCCGCTTCTTCGGCCTGCACGGCGCCTCGGTCATGCCGTACATCATTGCCGGCGGTATCGCCGGCGGCTGCGCCATCCCCGGCGTCATGGCCACCCGGACCCTGCGCTCCCCCAAGGAAAAGCTCGCCACCCTGCTGACCCTGCCCTTCATGTGCTGCGGCGCCAAGGTCCCCTGCTTCCTCCTGCTCATCGCCGCCTTCTTCCCGAAGAGCCCTGCCCTGGCCTTCTTCCTCGTTCTCTGCTGCGGGTGGGTCGGCGCCCTGCTCATGGCTTCCCTCCTGCGCCACACCATTATCCGCGGCGCAGGCACCCCCTTCGTCATGGAGCTCCCGCCCTACCGTCTGCCCACTATCTTCTCCATTCTGATGCACATGTGGGAACGTACCTGGATGTACCTCAAGAAAGCCGGTACCATCATCCTGGCTATTTCCATTGTCATCTGGGCTGCCATGACCTTCCCGTCCCTGCCTGATTCCCAGAAGGCTCCCTTCGAGGAGAAGGTTGCTTCCCTTGAGAGCCAGCAGAAGGGGCTCCAGGAAGACAGCGAACAGTACAAGGCCCTGCAGGACCAGATTGATGAGGCGAATAACGACCTCGCCGCTGCCCAGCTGCGCTACTCCTACGGCGGCCGCATCGGCGTGGCCATCGAGCCCGTCACCAAATACCTCGGCTTCACCTGGCGCACCAATATCGCCCTTGTGGCCGGCGTCGCCGCCAAGGAAGCCGTTGTTTCCACCCTGGGCACCGCCTACTCCATGGGCGAGCAGGATCCCGAAGACGCAGCGCCTCTCGGCGAGCGCCTGAAGCAGGATCCGGACTTCACCCCGGCCGTTGCCCTCTCCCTTATGATCTTCATCCTCTTCTACTCCCCCTGCTTCGTCTCCCTTGTTGTCATCAAGTCTGAGGCGGGCGGCTGGAGATGGCTCTTCTTCAGCATGATTGTGGATACAATTTTCGCCGCAATCCTCGCTTTCATCGCCTACAACATCGGCCGCTTCGTATGGGGCTGCTGACGGGATTATAAAAGCTGCCTTCAGCGGCCGGGTGTTCCGCCCGGCCGCCGGCGGCGGAGGTTTTTTCAATGACCCAGAATATCATTGTCGGTCTTATCCTGCTTGTCGCTGTTGTCTTCCTCGTTCTGACCGCCAGGAAGAAAATCAAGAGCAAGCGGTGCGCCTGCTGCGGCGGCCCCAACTGCTGCTGCGGTAAAAAGAAGTTCTAGAAAATCCTGCCGGGCCAGGCCCGGCAGGATTTTTTTCTGTCACGTCCGTCTCATCTCCCCGGGAGCCCGGCCGGCCTTCAAAACGCCGGAAAACAGAAGAAAATTTTTTCTGTTTCCCCCTGACAAAGTTTCCGGCCAGCCCGGAGACATCCGGAATTTCCCGCTTCCGGCCGGGATGGTCCCGGACTCCCTATTGACAATCACTCTGAAATAGTCTTGTGCTCAGCGCAGGAAAGAATCAACAAAGGGAAAAGGGGGATCAGACTATGAGCAAAGCAGAGTGCAGCCTCAGAGACCTTCAAGTGGGGGATAAGGGACGTATAGAGCGCGTCAGCGTGAGCGGTGAACTCGGCCGCCGCATCCGCGATCTCGGGCTCATTCCGGGCACCAGCATCACTGTCGTGGGACGCGCTCCCCTGCGCGATCCTGTGGCCCTGCGCCTTGAGGGCGTGACTATCATGCTCAGAAACAAAGAGGCGGATTACATCACTGTCACAAAGCAGTAGCGTCAGACGGCGGCTTTTCCTGAGCCGCTTTTTTTATGAAAAAAAATTGAAATTGATTTTCCTTTTCTTGACAAAAGACCCGAAATGTCTATTGTGAGGCCAAGGGGGAGCCCCTCCCCCGGCTTTCGAGTTTTTTCAGGAGGAACATCATGGAAAAAACCTGCAGCCTTCGCAACATGGCCGTTGGTCAAAGAGGTCGTATCTCAGCAGTTAAAGTTTCCGGTGAACTGGGCCGCCGCATCCGCGATATGGGTCTCGTCCCCGGCGTCACGGTTTCCGTTGTGGGGCGTGCTCCGCTTCATGACCCCGTGGCCCTGCGTCTTTCCGGCGTGACCATCACACTCCGCAATAACGAAGCCGATTACATCAGCATCGTCCAGTAGCCACGTTCTTCTGTGCAGGGCAGGCTCCCCGTTATGAACCTGCCTTTCCCTTCTCTGCCTCTGCCGACGGTAAAAAAAGGGCGGAAATTCCGTAAGGAGTTTCCGCCCTTTCGTGTTCCCGGCATCAAATCAGCGGACGCCGTGCCCGGCCAGCCACGCTTCCCTGAGCCTGTCGAGATCCGCGCGCTTCAGGTAGCGCTGGTTTTCGCTCCCGCGGTAAAGGAGATCAATGTTCCTGAGCTTCTCTATATAGGGGCCGTCCACAAGGGCGTCCAGCTCATCCAGGAGCCCGCGGATGGGGGGATTCTTCAGGCTTTTCTCCATGAGCTGCTCAAAGGTGTATCCGGAGAACGACATGACATTCCTGCCCCTGGCGTGCACCTCCCGGGCCAGCCAGAGCAGGGGCTCAGGCTGCAGAAAAGGCTCGCCTCCGGAAAACGTGATGCCGGCAAGAAGAGGATCAGCGCAGAACTTCTCAAGGATGTCTTCAGCAGCAGCCTCCGTTCCCCCGTTCAGATCGTGGGTCTGCGGATTCTGACAGCCGGGACAGCCAAGCAGACAGCCCTGCACAAAGACGGTCATGCGCAGACCGGGACCGTCGACGATGCTTTCTTCCTCAATGCCAGCGAGACGCAGAATATGTGCCATGGTATTTTCAGCCTTTATGATATTTTGGCGGGACGCCTCTGTCCGGGACAGGGCAGAACTGAGGGCAGGCTGCCGGGGCCGCATCCGCCGTCCGGCGCGCCGGAAAGAGAACAGCCAGGCTCCGCTTCCCGCGGCCGGGTAAGCCGGGGAAACGTCTCTCCTGCCTGCTCTCTTATATCCCATATCGCCCTGCAGGTACATGCCGCCCCGGACGGAAGAGAGGGACTTCCGGACTCAGCCCTGGCCGGAAGCGGTCCGGCTTTGGGTACCCCGCGGACAAACGCGTCAGGGAAGGGCTCACTCAGGCCCGCATGCACTCCCCGGCAGAACATTTTTGCATTTTTTCCCGGTATTATCTGCCGTATGGCATTCGTCTTTCACCGGTCTTTTCTCTGTGTTGGCCTTCTGTCAGCATCGCCGGATGTCACACTGCCGCGTTTCCGGGGAACCGGCCCTTTCCATTTCCTTTGAAAATCAGCGTATATTTTGTTTTCAGCAGCCGGGACTCAGGGAACTTTACCTCTTCCGATTGCTTTGACCATCTGATACGGATTCGGACTGCGAAAGAAGGAAGGACGCAGGATGCTTCCGGATTGCTTTGGCTTTTCTTCTTAATCCGGAACATTTCAGGGAAAAAACCGGATCACTGGATAAAAACGGTATTTCTTGACATAAAGCGCATACAGGCTTTAAGTTGTGTATGAATTTATGCAATTCTCTGATAAAGACCACAAAAAATTCCCTGCCCCGGCAGGATAGCACTGGAGGTTCGTTTATGACTAAGGCTGAGTTGGTTGACAAGCTGGCTTCCGAAGGTGGCATCACCAAAGTTCAGGCTAACAAAGTCCTGGGCGCTCTCGTTGAGGCTGTGATCGCGGCGATGACCTCCGGCGAAGCTGTCATGCTGGGCGGTCTTGGAACTTTCAAGGTTTCCAAACGCAATGAGCGCAAGGGCCGCAATCCCCAGACTGGCAAGGACATTGTCGTGCCTGCCAGCATGGTTCCCAAATTTACCCCGGCCAGGGCTCTCAAGGAAGCCGTGGCCAAGATGCCTCTGAAAGAAGACGCTTAGTTCCGTGCGCCTGAAGGCGCGGTAAACGGAGATATGAAAAGAGCCGGAAGCAGACGCTTCCGGCTCTTCTTTTGCGTCCTGCATGAGCGCGTTCTGACGGATGCAGCTCCCCGGAACTGCCCCGGGCAGCGGAAAAGTCACAGCCGGGCACCGGAAGCCCGCCGCGAGACGGAAACCGGGAAAGGTGATGGAATACTTTCATCACGCCGGCAGAGACAGGCGGGAATGCGGAACAGGCAGAAGGCTGGTACCGTCCTGATATTTTTACAGGATAAGGAACGCGCTGCCCCGCGGAGATCCCATGCTGAAGAGGAAGCAAAAACACTCCCACGGAGGGCTGTCCTCCGGTTCAGGAGAGAAAACAGCGCCCCTTTGAAGATCAGAGAGACGCGGGAGTACCATGGCGCGCCGGTGTGAGGGGCGGGAGAGTTCCCGGGGCCCTTCCTGCCCTCTTTTCCTGAGGGAAAGCCGCTACTTTTTTCTACCGAAACGGCCCACTACTGCCGCGCCGGGGAGGCCTGCCCTTCCCGGCCTGACGCCGCCGAGGACACGGGCTCCCTCGCCAAAACTCTTCAGCCAGGCCCTGAACGGGGTGCTCCCTTCCTTCATATTAAGGATGATTCCGCCGTCGCCGCACCTCTCTACCGCGTAGCCGGGGATAAGGTCCTGCATTACGCGGCCGGCGTATTCCCTGCCGAGATAAACCCGGACGGGGCAGGATTCGTCAGTCGAAAACTGTGGCAGAAGAACCCTGCCGGAAGCGGCGCTTTCCGCCTCCGGGCGGCCTGCGGGTGTGACAGAGCTGATGAGATGCACGGGCAGAAAAGCCGCCTCGGGATGCCTGTCATCAGGATCCGAAAAGCGCCATCCCGCAAAATACAGAAGCCCGTCCCTGAAGAGAAGCCGTACAGGAAGGAGCAGCGCCGTTTCTCCCGGAACAATGCCAAAGCGGCAGAGACGGCCTTCCCCGGCGGCATGCAGAAACGTTCTGATGTGCTCAGCGTGCGCCGCGTAGGAAAGCGCGCCGGTTTCGATATCGAGAATATCCGAAACGGCGATGCGCGGGATTCCTTCCTGCACGGTCTGCCCTCCCTCAGCCTCTCCGGCACCGGGCAGGGAGCCATCCTTCTCAAGACGGTACCAGCGGCGGTTGTTGTCCATGCCGGTGGTGAAATCTCCGCCAGTGACCGCGGCAATACTGTCGGTCATGCGCAGGATCGTCTGCGGCGAACATCCGAGAGCCCGTTTCAGGTCCGCGAGATAATGCTTTCTGCCATCGCGCAGGAGAAGAATAAAAAGACGCAGCAGCCGGGTTCCGGGTACGGATTGCTGGGCTGAATGACGCGGCATATTTTCCTCCTTTTCCTGTCCGGCCCTGTCTGCCAGGCCGGATTCTCTTCTCAGGTTACGGAGAAGGTCTACCAGCACGTCTTTCCAGATTATGAACAGTGGAAAAATTTTATACGGCCTGAAATTTTTTTTCGTTTTTCCGGAAAACCGTCCTTTCTGCTTCAGACCGGATCACGGGAAAAGAAAGCTGTCAGCCGGAAGAACAGGACGGCACGGGGCACAAGAGAAATATGGCCTGTCCTTTCCGGGATAAAATCCGCAAAAAAAAACGCTTTTTACCCTGTATTGGTTTTCTGACACGTACGGCGCCGGATCCTCCGCGCCCCAGTGACGGACCGCCCCCATCTTTCTTCATTTTTCCGGGGCGGCTTTCTTCTGTCCGGGAGTCCAGAAAAACAGACAGACGCAGGACAGAGAAAAATTTACTGTATCCGGCTTATTTCTGTATGCTTTTTATACAAGTATCCGGAAAGTGTCTGAATGCTGGACAGAAAAACGCAGCCCGGCATGAGCGCCCCGGCACCTTCCCGGTTCCGTCCGGACAGAACAGCCCTCAGGGTAATGGCACACAATTTGCTTTGTACTAAGCAGAAGGCTTTTGAAAGCCCAGCCTCATGAAAAGAACCTGAACCAAACACCGAAACTCCCGGACCGCCGTCTGCCACGGCGGTCCACCCCGGCCGGAGGCCGTGCTCCGGCAGAAAGCAGCACGGCAGTTTTCCCAGCTTCCAGTCCTCCCTGACTGAAAATATACAGCCTTCCCCTCCCTGACAGTAAAACCCGGAACATCCAGAACTTCTTCCTCGAAGACCGCCGCCTGCCACGGCGGTCTTTCTTTTTGCCCGCTTCCGGGCGGAGTCCGTTTTCTGAACATGTGTATTGCCGGCCGGCGGATGAAAATTAAACAGACACCGGATTCATGCCGGCAGGGAATGAACGCAGCCGGCTCTCTCCGGAACACCGGCCGGGTGGTGAAGGCTTCTGCGGCGGTCTCCGGAGAAAAATCGGTTCTCCCGGCAAATCCGGATAAACATGGCACGCTTATTGCTTAATACTTACTGAAAGCGGACAGACTCCGCCTTCCTCTTCATGAAAGACTCCCCAACCAAGTAACCAACTCCGAAACCTCCTCCGGACCGCCGCCTGCCACGGCGGTCCGCCCCGGCCGGGGGCCGTGCCCCGGCATAGAAAAAAACACGGCAGTTTTCCCAGCCTCCAGTCCTCCCTGACTGAAGATATACAGCCCTCCCCTCCCTGACAGTAAAATCCTGGATATCCCAACTTCCTCCTCTGAAGACCGCCGCCTGCCACGGCGGTCTTCCTTTTTGCCCGCTTCCGGGCAGAGTCTGTTTTTTGGGCATGTGTATGGGCATCCGGATAAAAAGTGAACGGGGATGTCTTATGTTTCCTTATATGCCGGGAGACCGCAGAATCCGGCGGGGAGAAACAGAAAGGAAAACTGTCCCGGGCTTTCCGGCAGCAGCGGTGGTTCCCGGAGCGTCTTCCGGACGTGCCGGAAATAAAAAATCCCGGACACGGCCTTCCATCATCTCTGACAGGACATCATGTCAGGCAGAATTCCCAGCTGCCCTCAAGGATTTCCACGTCCTGCCCCGCTCCTGTTTTCCCGATGTCAGTCCCTCTGCTGTCTGATATTCCCGCAGGTGTATAGGGCTGTGCCCAAAAATTGAACAGCCGCTGCCTTTTCCCCCCTGCCCGATGCGTATCACCCTGATGTCCATAGGAGGGATTGCGGACGCAGCCTTTCCCCGGGGCCCGTGCCACGGCATCATGACCGCCTCTACGCTCCATGCGATCCTCTCCTGGTTTCCCCGCGTCTTCTTCCAGGATCGTTTTCCAGGTATTTGATGCGTATGGCACGTGTTTTGCAATGTACCAGGTATACGCGGTGACCAGCCGCAGCAATCTTCGTGAATAGACCTCAGACAACCAAGACCGAATCCTCAACAAAGACCGCCGCTACCCCACGGCGGTCTTTCTTTTTGTCTCCGGCCGGCTGCCCGTGAATGTATCTAAAATAAATACACCCTGTTGGACACATGTAAAAAAAGTAATCATGTACGGCTGTTACGGGCGGAGGGGCAGAGCGGATAGGGAGCCCCGCCGGCGGCAGCGCAGCCAGTTTACGGGGAGGATGCAGGGATGGCACGCTGTTTGCTTATATAGAAGTGGAACACACAAAGACCGAGTTATACATCTTCCATATCTTACTCCACTCCTTGCCCAGAGACCGCCGCCTGCCCGGCGGTCTCTCCTTTTTTGTCTGCCCCTGAAAAACAGAAATTTTCACCCGGAGTGAAAGATAAACGGTTTTATGGCACGCGTTTTGCATAATCAAAAAGTGAACATCCCTGAAAACTCCCTACCCCCTCTGTCAGAAAGGCCGCCGGCGTTCCCCGGCGGCCTTCGGCGTATCAGGAGAGGGTGAAGAAACCGCCGCATTCCTGGCGCGGCAGGGGTAAACCGGAACTTTTTCCTGCGCAGCCCCAGAATCATTTTTTAATGGCACGCTGTTTGCATATTACTAAGCGGAACACATAGAAAAAACCAAGACACATCTTCCAAACTCTTCTCCACTCCTTACCCAAAGACCGCCGCCTGCCCCGGCGGTCTTTTTCGTCGGTATCCGATCGACAAGACAGCGGAAAGCCGAGCCATGTGCCCACGTGCCAGGCGATCGTTCCCCGGCTCCATCAAACGATCGCTTCCCGGACCCGCCTCATCAGCCCCGGCGGCCTTCTGAACTTCCTGTCCGTCAGAGTGTACCTGTCAGACGGGACGGCGCATGGCCTCCTTCCAGAGCAGTTCAGGGACTTTCCCAGAACGAGGCATGCCGGGGGCACAAAAAAAGCCGCCCTGCCCCTAAGGGAGGACGGCGGAAAAGTCCGGAAAAATGCAGGCCTTCTTACTTGAGGCCGGACTTGCCAGGAAGGCCGCCGGGCGCGGCATTGAGTTCATTGCGGAACTTGTTGGAAAGACGGAATGTGGCCACGCGTCTGGCTGGGAGCATCATAGGCTGGCGCGTGTGAGGATTGCGGCCCAGGCGGCTGCGCTTGTCATGAACTTCAAATTTACCGAAGCCACTGATGAGAACGCCGTCCTTGGCAGTCATGGCTCTCTTTATCAGGTCGATGAGCTCTTCAACGTAATCCTTCACTTCCGAGCGGCCCTTACCGGTCTTTTCATAAATTGCCTCAATAAGATCGGCTTTGGTCACCGTGCGGACACTTTGACCTTTCAGTGGTTTGGTTCCTTTGTTTTCGCTTTCAGCTATGAGCATACCGGCAAATCCTTTGTCTTTTGAGAGTACGGAGAGGCACAAACCCGCTCACCGTAAACTGCCCTCGTAACAGTTACGTCAGCCGTCTGTGCCGCAATGTAGTCAGCCTGTTCCTTTCTTACCCTTCCAGCCCCCTCAGCTGAAACTTCGCCGGACGAACTCATCCCAGGCCCGCATGGCTCTGTTCTTCAGCGGACTGATTGTTGATGATGAGAGTTCAGGCATCTTGTTTTCCCATGTTTGGAAAGAGGGTGAAGGGAGCGGGATTGCCCCGCCCTTGCGTCGCTACGGAGAAATCTTATACACGCAACGCAAGCGTTTGTCGATAAAAAAAATCTTTAAATTCGGTATGTTAAAGCCTGAAAAATAACGAAAATGTTTTACCCGTTAAAAACACTGCAACAAAATATATTTTTCCAGTTTTCTCTCTGTACTTTGATTTTTACAGGCCTTAAAATAATGATAAAAAACGATATATTTATCGCAATAAGCGTCTATAACTGAATTAATAAAATTCATTTATGAATGAAAAAAACACAATATTAATGCATAATATATTTTTATTATTGAAATATTTACATTTTTAAATGTTCGTATTGAATATATAATACAGTTTGTGGGTATTTCACGACTATTCAATCTGGCAAAAAAAAGACTCCGGAGCATTGTCTGCTCGACGGAGTCTTTGAAAAATCCTTGGCGGCGGCCTACTTTCCCACATGAAGATATGCAGTATCATCGG
>OGDF01006779.1_pt1 | contig 11141 bp, 8 predicted proteins | sample 1570141 | NCBI WGS metagenome assembly OGDF01 (sample SAMEA4370581, study PRJEB24528) | human gut metagenome | reverse complement strand
CTATTGCAAATGGCGAATGGATAGCGGAAAATTATTATATGAAATGATGAAAGAACAAGATTTTATAGCGCATGTCAGAGTAGAAGAGGATGCTTTCCGGATACAGACGGTGAAGGAACATTCAGTCGGTACGGCCACATTAAGCGAATCGTTTGCATCTGTTTTCGGGGCGGCGGCTTGGGGAAAGCAGAATGGCTGGTGGCATGATATGGGGAAATATACAAAGAATAGTTTTCAACCTTATATCCGTAACGCATCCGGCATGGCAGTGGAACAGAAAGTAGTGGATAAACCCGACCATTCCTCGGCTGGAGCGATTCTGGCGAGAGAAAAATTGCCGGGTTATTATCCTCCATTGGCTTATTGTATAGCCGGACATCATTCGGGATTGCTGGACTGGACTTCTTCCGGGGAGGCCAATTTGAATAGACGTCTGTCTAAAACAGATTGCTACCAGGAGATGCTGAAAGATGCACCGGAAGAGATGCAAGAGGTGGTTGCTTCGTTAGACCAGCCTTTGATTGATGATTTTGAGAAGGATATACATCAATGGATTCGCATGTTGTTCTCTTGCCTGGTTGATGCCGACTACTTGGATACGGAGCGGTTTATGCATCCGGAACAAGCAGCCAGGCGTGGGCAATATGATTCTATGGAAACGTTGAAGGATCGGTTTGATGCCTATATGGAATCGCTTACGGCAAATGCACCAGCATCTTTCATCAATGAGAAACGGGCGGCTATCCTGTCCCGTTGCCGGAAGATGGCCGAGAGCCTTCCCGGCTTTTTTAGCCTGACAGTTCCGACAGGTGGGGGAAAGACATTGGCGTCGATGGCTTGGGCACTCCTTCATGCCGTTCGTTACAAAAAAAAACGGATTATCATCGTTATCCCTTATACGAGTATTATTGTACAGACGGCTGCCGTGCTCCGGGATATTTTCGGAGCGGAGAATGTGGTGGAGCATCATAGTAATTTGCAACAGGATAGTAACGACGAACGGTCCCCTTCTTTGCTGGCAACGGAAAATTGGGATGCTCCGATCATTGTGACGACAAATGTGCAGTTCTTTGAATCGCTGTATGCTTGCCGCACTTCGCGATGCCGGAAATTGCATAATATCTGTAACTCTGTTGTTATTCTGGATGAGGCGCAGATGTTGCCGGTTGAGTTTTTACACCCCATACTGGATGTTTTGCAGAGCTTGCAAGCCTCTTTTAAAGCCAGCATTTTGTTTACTACGGCCACATTACCCGTTTTTTCCGGTCGGATCGGAACAGGGCCGGAGGCTTTTGACGGACTGAAAACTCCCGTGACAGAAATTACTTCTGTGCATGATAATTTGTTTGAGGCTTTTAAACGGGTGGAGCTGCATTGGCCGGAACCAGGTACAACCACTAACTTCGATGAACTTGCCGACGAGCTGTCTGGGTATGATCGTGTGCTATGTATTGTAAATACCCGTAAGGATGCGCGAGAGCTTTACCGGCGAATGCCTGAAGGAACTTTACATTTGTCGCGTATGATGTGCTCCGCGCATATCATGGAAGTTATAAAATTGATCAAGCAGAAATTGAAGGACAATGAACCAGTCCGTGTGATAAGTACGCAGTTGGTTGAAGCCGGGGTAGATATTGATTTCCCTGTAGTATACCGTGCTTTTGCCGGTCTGGATTCAATCATACAGGCGGCAGGAAGATGTAACCGGGAAGGCAAATTGAATCATGTGGGTAAATTAGGTCAGGTTTTTGTCTTTAATTTGGAGAATACTCTTTTGCGTGGTTTGATGGGAAAGGGAGCGGCTGCTTTGCGGGAGATACTGTCTGTTTCCGATGGGAGCGACTTGTTTTCTCCGGAGTGTATGGCTCAATATTTCAGCTTATTCTATAGCAATTGTAACACCTTTGATAAGGCTAATATAAAAGGTCTGTTATATAAAGGTTTTGCAGAAATGCACTTTATGTTTGCAACTGCTGCAGAGAAGTTCCGGTTGATAGACGATAAAGACTCGGTATCCATCTTGGTCGGCTATGGTGATGGTGCAACCTTACTGGAGGAATTGAAGCGGATTGGCCCGGAATTTTGGTTGTTACGTAAGCTACAGCAATATAGCGTATCCATTAGAAAATGGGATTTCGAAGAACTGGTGCGGTGTGGTAAAGTCATCGAATATTCAGGTGTATTCATTTTGGAGGATCCGAATTGCTATGATCTGCAAGCTGGATTGGTATTGGATGGGGCTTGGGTGGAAGAACTGTTGCTGATAGAATAAAAGATGGTGATTGTGTAAATAGGATTGGATTGTTACCTTTGCAAGGTATTTTGTCATACCTTGCGGGGTGTGTGGGTTGAAACAGCTAATTTATTTTATTAGTGTAAGTCAATTGAAAGGGACTGTCTTCAGATGTGAGGCAGTCCCTTTATTATATGTAATTTTTCAGCTAATTTATGTGATTTGTGTTAATATGAAAATATGTGTTAAAATGTTGTAGCTTTAATTTCTGAAGTTTATTTTTGTACATAAAAATAAAATGAATATGAAAAGAAGGGAAGATTTACTTCGTGATATTCTTTTCTTAATTGAAAAATCACAGAGAAAAGGTAGCCGAAGATTGAATGCAGACAAAAACATATTGTATTGGGAAATCGGTAGACTAATTAAACAAGATCTTTACAGTAAAGAGACAACACTTCATCGGATAGATACATTTAAATATCTTTCTCGTGAATTAGTGGAACGTTATGGTAAAGAATTTGAAGTTAGACACTTGCTTCAAATGGAGTTGTTCTGCGTATATTTTCCAGAACTTGAAATAGTGTCTGATTTATCGAAAAAGCTTACTTGGACTCATTTTTTGAAATTGTTTCTGATAGATAATAAGTTACATCGTGACGATTATGCAAAAGCGTGTAAAGAAGAAGGGTGGAGCAGTTCAGTCTTGCATGGTAAAATAATGAAATTGATAATTTAATAAATTGTGTCGACTGCAGGTATGTTTTACTCGTTTTAATCCACGTACCTATATAAGGTATAACGGACGGCTTACTGCTATCTTCCAACCCTTCAAAGGTTTCAATCCACGTACCTATATAAGGTACGACTTCTCGTTCAGATAGTCATTGATACCCTTACTCCAGTTTCAATCCACGTACCTATATAAGGTACGACGTCTTGATCCCGACCTTTTGGGCGATCTCACGCACGTTTCAATCCACGTACCTATATAAGGTACGACGCGAACGGGTTTCAAAAACACGACCTTTTCAACGTTTCAATCCACGTACCTATATAAGGTACGACTTTCTTGCAATTGACGCTCGTAAGATTCTATATCCGTTTCAATCCACGTACCTATATAAGGTACGACCGTCCAGCCATCCCATAGTGATAGCTTCGCCTTGTTTCAATCCACGTACCTATATAAGGTACGACAGCATCCTTCATCCTTATTGTAGGTGCCTATTTGTTTCAATCCACGTACCTATATAAGGTACGACAGTTGATAAAATCGTCTTTTCGGATAGGTTTCCGTTTCAATCCACGTACCTATATAAGGTACGACACTAGTTCATCAGATAGGCACATACCTATTCTTAAGTTTCAATCCACGTACCTATATAAGGTACGACTACACTTTCCAAAAACAGTATGCAGCAACTTCTACGTTTCAATCCACGTACCTATATAAGGTACGACCGTAGTATCCAAGCGTGATGTACAATTGTTTATGTTTCAATCCACGTACCTATATAAGGTACGACCAAGATATTCGGGCATATCCAAAGCATCATAGCGTTTCAATCCACGTACCTATATAAGGTACGACCCGTGACAAGATGGGACTGGCATTGACTATTGATGTTTCAATCCACGTACCTATATAAGGTACGACTTCGTTCGAAATATGGGTTGTGACAAGTATAGGTTTCAATCCACGTACCTATATAAGGTACGACTCTGACGGTAGTATTTCCGTGTTCTGTGATGAAGTTTCAATCCACGTACCATCCTGAATACTCCCCACGCCTTCTTCTGGTGTTTCAATCCACGTACCTATATAAGGTACGACATCAAACTAATTTTAAATACAATGCAAAATAAGGGTTTCAATCCACGTACCTATATAAGGTACGACTCTATATTATTAACTTTTGCATACATGGTTACAAGTTTCAATCCACGTACCTATATAAGGTACGACACAAAGTGGAGGATGCTGTATTGAACAGCATAACGTTTCAATCCACGTACCTATATAAGGTACGACCTATAATACGGGTGTTAATATCGTCCCTTACATGTTTCAATCCACGTACCTATATAAGGTACGACTTTACTGTAAAATCATATTCTTTAGCCGACAATGTTTCAATCCACGTACCTATATAAGGTACGACCAATTCTTTCACCTTGTCCGCTTGCTTCTTGCTGTTTCAATCCACGTACCTATATAAGGTACGACACAACAATTTGGAGTTTGTAGCCATTATTATCTGTTTCAATCCACGTACCTATATAAGGTACGACTGCATTACAAATAATGCAAACATTTACAGTCTGTTATCAATGCATTTATGCGATAATAAACTTTTTGGATTTTTTATTGATGAAATAAAACTAATAGGAGTGTTTAATAGGCTAATAATCAATGATTGCGAAAACTCCAGCTTTTTGTTAATGCTTAATGTTCGCAAACAGTTATATTATAAGTTCATCTTCTACATTATAGGATGTGACGACACCTATGTATTCAACTCTTTTAGAATAATTATTTCCCAAGAAATAGAAACGAATACTATCTTTTTTATGATCGATGATATCCGATAGTTTTAATCTTAACTCGGTAAATTGAGCAGGCGAGACAGAGCATTCAAAAACGGAATTTTGGACGCGTTGGCCATAATTCAGGCATTGACGTGCTACCTGACGTAACCTGCGCTGTCCGTCGGAAGTCATCGTTTCTACGTCATATGTAACTAGAACATACATAAACTTACTTCATTAAAAAGACCGGATAATTATCTAAATCGTTTCTCAAAAAACGAGCTAAAAGCATCGCCTGAATATATGGGATCAGTCCTATCGGTACGGATTCATTTAAGTAGGGGTGGATTATTGTCTCTTTTTTTCTCTTCTGCCAAGCGAGTAAGACTCCCTTTCTGATATCTTCGTCCATTACAATCCCGTTATCTCCGTGTTCGACAAAACCTTTACCGGATATCTGTTTACGATTAATTAAGGACAAAACCAACCTGTCTGCCAGGTAGGCTCGTAACTCTTCCATCATATCTAACGCTAAACTCGCTCTTCCTGGTCGATCGGTATGTAAAAAGCCTACGTATGGATCAAGTCCTACTGTTTCCAATGCAGACTGTACCTCATGATTCAGCAATGTGTAAACGAATGACAATAGAGCATTTACTTTGTCTTTGGGCGGTCTTCTGTTCCTCCCGTTAAAAGGAAAATCCTCACATTGCGATATGATCATCTGGTTAAATACAGAGAAATAAGTTGTAGCGGCTTCTCCCTCTATACCTCTTAATGTATCGGAGGACTCAGCAACTAAAGCCTGATTCTTTGATCTCTTTAACTTTTCAGATACGGATAAAAACAAGGATAGCTGTTTGTCGGAAGAAATGTGATCTCTTTTGAAACGATCGATAACCGTCCGGGAATTTGCTATCTTTCCTGTAATAAAAAGCCGACTGATTTCCAGTGATTTATTTGCATCGTCGGCAATCCTGTATTGTGTTCTTCGTAAAAGGACATTTCCTTTTGTCGGACCGGAGACTCTACCTTGAAACTGTCCATTAGCACTTAAAAAACATAATCCTACATTTCTTTCAGCACACATCTTCATTAATGCCGGAGAAGCACCTATATATCCGAATGTGACAATACCTTCTATATTTAAAACCGGAATTCTGAATATATCTTTTTCCTTAACCCTAATTACAACGTTTTCTCCATCTTTAGTTAAATAGGCTTCAGGAGTAGTTACATACAATGTGTTCAATAATTTTCTCATATTTTAATCGTATAACTGGGACAGGTAAGTATTCACTTTCGGTGTTTTTGTCAGTACTTTAGGCATACATACGTCACATAAAGAACATGACTTGCAATGCGCTTTGTATATTGCCGGCGGAAGAACTTTTTGCTCGTATAGCTTGTGCATTTGGACACATTTATTTTCAACCAGTTTCCGTAATTCTTCAGTAAACTGGACCTCTTCTCGGTGGCGAGTTTCCCCATAATACAAAAAGCCTTTTTCTATGCTGACGTTATACATCTCTTCCAGGCAAATCGCTTGTGCGCATAGCTGGACTTCATCTATCTGATCTTTTTTAGGTTTGCCTCGTTTGTATTCGACCGGAATTAATTGCCAGAATCCCGGATATTTAGGATGTCTTATTGAATTTTGTCCGGAGGTGGAAGCGACCATCTCTACTACATCAGAGATACCATAAAGTCCCAGCCGTCTGGAGACAAGCGTTACGGATCTTAATGTTACTATGCCTTTATTGCGGTTCATCAAGGCAGGATCATCGACTTTTTGATGCATCCAGTTTCCTTCAATAGTGAGGTTGTTTTCCGCCCACTGTTGTTCGATATGTATAAGGGCCCATTGACGTTTACAGAAAGTTATGTGTTGGATTCCGGAAAGCATCAATAGGTCCTCATCTCCGTATTCTATCATATCATGTCCAAAACTTCTACTCCTTCCGGCTGTTTATCTTTGTCGATGGTAACAATATAATCGTCGAACGAACGGGGTGGGCGTTGGTCATCCTTAAGTTGAACCTTCACTAAACCGAATAAAGAATGAGCTGAAGCATTACCTAATGCTGTACTGTGTTTGAATACGATCAATTTGCGGGCATTCATCATTCCTCTGGCTGCTGAATGGTCATGATCGAACATGTTTTTCAATGAATCCCAAAATAAGTTCAGATCCTCTTCATTGAATCCGGTTTGTGCGGCTAAATGAGCGGAAATAAATCCGTTAGCTTTATATAGTCCGTAAGGAACTGTAAATTTACGTCCCATGGTGCGGTTATCTCCACTCTGTTTTTTAGCCTCATCCTCCGTAGCCACAGCCATACGGGTTATACTATGTTCGGCGGTAACAATAGGACTGATAGAACGGGCAAAAGTAAATTGGATAGGGCCACGAACCTGTCCGGCATTTTCACCAGTACTTAGTACGGCTCCAAATGTCCTTATGTCATAAAAGTTTCTGCACATCCATTGCCGGGCAGCCTCTGTTTTATCTCCCTTCTCTTTTATATCTTTAACCCCTTCCTGTTTATGCGCTTCAGTGATCAGATTATTCAATACCGCTTTCTCTTTAATGAATATATCATACGGTCTTTCTCCATCTTTTACTATTTGGACAAAGTTCCGGACTTTACGTTTCAGGCAGACATCGGAAACCAGACCTTCTCCTGTTTCCGGATCAACTCTGGGTAAGTTTCCGGCATCGGGATCACCGTTCGGATTACCATCCTGTACATCAAATAAATAAATGAAGTCATAACGATTTTTTATTGCAGTTTCCATATTTGTATACTATTAATTTTTTTCTTTGTCTGTTGTTTTATATAAATCTTCTCTTTGATGGTAATAACCGATTGCGAAACGGGACTGGTCATCCATCGATAAATACTTAGGTAACCCGTTACTATCCAGGTTGGTGATAACACTTTGCAATAATTTTTCATAATAAACAGATTTCCCGGTATCAAATTTTGCAAGGTGATGTCTGGATAAAGACAACAAGCGGCCGAATACAGTTGTCGGGGTTGTCGACGCTGCACCGTAGTAACGCTCTTTGATCGTAGAATTTGCTCCTGGGATAGCATCACTCTGGATCTTTTCAAGGATAGCAAACAAGCGGCCACATAAGTACGCTTGGTTTTTATTTTCTAAATCTAATGCCATTTGAATTTCTTTAGGTGGATTATTATGATTTCTGAATTTTCTATTTAAGTAGGCTTTGAGTATAGCGGCTCTTATCGACGTTATATTCCGGTCTGCTTTGATTCGTATCAGACATTGCATCTGCAATGTGGTCGGATAGGGTCGGTTATCCCATATGCTTTGGCTTAAATCGCTGGCTAAACTGGGAGGCAGATTTTCCATTTTATTTAAGGAAGCAACTTGGGTCAGTAAGTTGAATAAAGAAAAATAGGCTCTTTGATTCTTGCTTTTAATGATTTCCAAGTCCTTAAAATGTTGTCTGATGTGACTGGCAAATTCGCCTACTGTTCCTTGTCGCCAGAATCTAACAGAGATACGGGCGGCATTAGGAGATAAACCTAACACGTAAAAGGGAGTTTTGTCCTCGTCATTCAATACTCCCGAGAACGGAGACTTCAAGAAGTCTCTGATAACTTCCGTGTTTTTATCCGGATCATCTTTGGGAGGAGATGTAAATATGAAACAGAAACATTGCTCTAACTTTGTCGGTTTCTGAGACCAGAAAACAACGGATGTGTCATGTAATCGATATTTGTTAGAGGAATCTTTTCCCAATAAAGAATTTAAAGCTGTGGTATAAGCAGCTTCCGCTTCTTTTGAAATAGGTGCGTTCATACCTTGATCTTTATAATAAGAATCGTAACCCGATTTCTTTTGAAAGCCAACCAGTTTAGCTCCGCTCTTGCCTCCGAGTATGGCTATGGCACTATTGAGTATGGCTATCGGAGCCTTTTTCCCAGTAATAAGGCATATTCCTATCGGTTCATCCTTCTCCGAACAATCTTCTATGGATGATGTTACATCCGGATTTGCAGCCACGATAGTATTGTTTCCTGCTACTTTAAAGGAGATGTTTGTCCCGTCTTTTTTGATACATTCTTCCCATAAAGGGTCCATTTTTATACGTTGAAGATTATCAGGATTATCGTAAAATTTGGCTACTGCTTGAATCTCTTCATTGAAAGGATACATTTCGGCAAGCCGCCTGACTTCCTGAACAAAGGTTTTATTTTGTTTAGCGGCATCGTCCAGTGCTTTTGGCATTCCTTTATCATCCGTATTTTTAGGTTGGGCTAACACATATCCGAAATGGTCCCAAAATACATTTGCCGTTTGCCAACTGTTGCTACCGGTACGTCCTTTACTTTTAACAACCAGATATTTTTTTGCTCGTTTCTGTTTTCCTACCCCTTCGGTGGTATCCTGTAGTTCTAAAAAATTTCCTTTTTTATCTATCAGAATAAGATAAGGTATTTCTTTCCATTCTAATCCACGGGGAGCAATGGTACTCACCGGATCAGCAGCTTTACGTTGGTAGTATTCGTATAATGCTTGCAAAATCATCGGCGTACCTCCTCACTGTTAATGGATGGAACGATCAAGACTCCTTGTTTCATTATAGCCCTGAAGAACATTGGCTTTGGATCTTTTTCGTTTGTGAAATCCATATCATATAGCATATATCCTAAATCACGATCTTCGGGTATTCCGTCTCCTTTTACCGGATTTTCGATGTATGTGAAATCAGCGGAGAACTCACGGCAACCTAAATAGGGTTGATTGAAACATTGCCCCTTTTTAGCTCTACGTTCGAACATAGCATTATATTTGCCAGGATTTTCGTCAGAGGACTTTGATGGCACTTTCAACTTATCTTCTTTTGTTCTATTTCTTATAGGTATAAATTCCAACTCTGCAAAAATTCTATAGCAAACATCTTTTAGTAACAAACTGGATTTTTGTTGCCGATTATCTTCGATGAATAATCCGGATGAACGGGGGCTCATTAAACTTCCAATCTCATTTCTTTTCATGGAAAACCATCTGATTGGATTTAATACTTCTATTCGGGTAATATTCCATTGTATGGCTGGTTTCCAAAATATAGATTCGAAAATGGCTCGGGCAGCAGATGGCGTTATTATGTCGTAGCTAACTCTTTCGACTTTCATCTCCGGACGGGTAAAGCAGGCCATGCTTCCTTTAACCTCAAGACAGTATTCTTTATTTGTATATATCATATGTTTAGGTTAACGTAATATAAGGTGTTTATGCTTTGAGTAATAAGGTATCTTTATAACTCTGTTCAACAAAGATATATTTTATTTTCTAACAAACAAATATTTTAATCCTGTAATCTTCTTGCGAAAAATATTATAAAAGTTGTCCCCGTAAAGGATGCGACATTAAAGACACGTTCAAACGCGCCTTTGAAGAGTGGTTTCAATCCACGCATCTGTAAAAGATGCGACTACATCTACGGGAGATCCTTCTGCTTGTTCCAAGTTTCAATCCACGCATCTGTAAAAGATGCGACTTTTTTATTGGTTTAGGGACGCGCGGCTAATGTTGTTTCAATCCACGCATCTGTAAAAGATGCGACACGGCGTGGCGAAATATACCAAATGAGCGTCAGCGTTTCAATCCACGCATCTGTAAAAGATGCGACTGGAGACAAGTCTATTTCTTTTCGTGCTTGTAGGTTTCAATCCACGCATCTGTAAAAGATGCGACAAAGGCTTCTCCACTGATTTTTTAGATAGCGATGTTTCAATCCACGCATCTGTAAAAGATGCGACAAAGAATACGATCCTGCTCTCCATGATGTAATGTTTCAATCCACGCATCTGTAAAAGATGCGACTTTTGATTATCGTGCACGTTCATCGGTTGCTTGGGAGTTTCAATCCACGCATCTGTAAAAGATGCGACATTTTTCGATTCAAGGCTTTAGCTACTCTGTCGAGTTTCAATCCACGCATCTGTAAAAGATGCGACCGGCCTTTCCCAAGATAAGTCTCATATTTTTCCAGTTTCAATCCACGCATCTGTAAAAGATGCGACTCCATGTTTGTGAAAAGCTTTATTGATGACACTTTTAAATTGTAATTTTGCGAATGATAAAGTAGAAAAGCAATAAATGTTCATATTCTCTAAATAAATCTATAAGTGTATGATTTATAGGGAATGCGAACATCTAACGTTTTTTACAATTACTTAGGGTTCGCGTTTTTGTTATTGAAACATAAGTGTAATCATGTTATTTCTAAAGTAATCTGTAACTTTGCTGACAAAGTTAGGAATAGTTTTTATAGATACGATTAATAATGAATAAAAAGATACTTCAGTTAGCGCTTCCTTCTATTGTTTCCAATATA
>OGDF01006776.1_pt1 | contig 11143 bp, 9 predicted proteins | sample 1570141 | NCBI WGS metagenome assembly OGDF01 (sample SAMEA4370581, study PRJEB24528) | human gut metagenome | reverse complement strand
GCGCCTGACTTTTATTCTGTTCCTTTCCGCCTTTTTTGCAGTTCTCCGTTGCCATTACCTGCAGCTCCGGGTAAAAATCTTCCATACGCTGTTCCTGCAGCATGGGCGCACCTGCTGCCACTGTTAAAATTTTTTCCAGATCCAGCGTTTTTTCCAGAATTTCTGCCAGTTTTTCAATCCGCTCCTGCAGATCCGTCATTTCTGCCGGTGTCACCAATCCCAGATGACGGCTTTCGATAACACATTCTGTCACCTTTGGCACGTATCCAAGCACCGGGATCTTACAATTTTCTTCAATCAGCGGACGCAGATCCTCACACATCACCTCTGACGTCTGATTTAAGATCACTCCACAGATATGAGACTGTTTCTCCATCTGCAAAAATCCCCGGATCAGTGCCACCACAGACCGGCTCATTCCACGCATATTTACCACCAGAATCACCGGTGTGTCCGTAATATCTGCCAGATTCCATGACGAAGCCTGTGTTGTAATCCCTGCCACACCGTCATAAAATCCCATAACACCTTCCACGACTGCCAGATCTGCCTGTGCCGCATTTTTGCAAAACAGTGCCTTGGTCAGCTCCCGACCGGTAAAAAAAGAATCCAGATTTCTGGAAGGAATGCCAAGCACCTGTGTATGAAACAATGGATCGATATAGTCCGGTCCACATTTAAAAGACACCGGGTGCAAACCTCTGTTTTTGAACGCCTGCAGTAAACCACAGGTGATCAGTGTTTTTCCACTTCCGCTTGCCGGCGCTGCCAGCATAATCCGTGGTATCTTCATATGTTTTTTCCTCCAAAAGCAATCACATACACCGGATTTTGTCCCATCATCATATGATAATGTCCCAGAAGCTTTGATTTTGCGATCGTAACCGCTGTGATCTCTGCATCTTTGATTTCCAGTTTCTGAAGCAGTCCTGTGATTTCTGCCAGCGATTCCAGTGCAATACAGTTGATCACAATACGGATCTGTGGATTTAATGTCCGCAATTTTGTGATAATCTCCCGCATATTTCCACCGGTTCCGCCCAAAAATGCGTGGGTTGGCACTTCCAGTCCCTGCATTGCCTCCGGCGCTTTTCCATACACGATCTGTACATTCGGGATCTGAAACTTCTTCTGATTTTCCCGGATCAGCTCCACGGCCTCGTCTTTTTGTTCTATGGCATACACGCAGCCTTCCGGGATCATCCGCGCCATTTCGATAGAAACAGAACCGGTTCCGGCACCGATATCATACACAACAGAATCCCGGCGAAGCTGCATTTTTGACACGGAAATACTTCGCACTTCCTCTTTTGTCATCGGGACTTTTCCTCTGATAAATTCTTCGTCCGTAATACCATGCGTTACCACCAAATCATCCGCGGACTGTTTCTGAAGCAGTGCCACACTGACACCCTCCGTCTGATAATCCAGAAACTGTTCCGGTGCCGCCGTTGTAATCTGTTCCTGCGGATAACTGAGATCTGTTCCTACCGACATTGTAACCTGACCAAAACCATAATCCACCAGTTCAGTGGCAAGCTGACGAATGCTCTCAGCTCCGGAAGCCAGCGTAAACACTTTTTCATTTCTGCTCAGCGCCGCAATAATATTTGCCCTTCGTCCATGTATACTCATTAGTTTCATATCGTCCCAGGATGTATGCAGTTTTGATGCAAAATACACTGCACTGGAAATGCCACAAAGCAGCTGAACCTCCATTTCCGGCAGCGCGTCCACCAGCTTCTTTGCACCACTGTAAAACCCAACATCTCCGGACAGAGCAATCACGATGTTGCCATATTCCTCATGTGAGTAGATATACTCCACAATCTGCTGACTTAAGTACATAGGTACCATCGGTTTTTCGGTATCTAAAACCTGCTCCACCGCTGTCAGCATACGCTTTGCCCCAATAATACAGTCTGCCTGATTGCAGGCGCGAACACCCTCCACTGTCATGTTTTCTGTTGCACCCATTCCAATGCCAAGCAGCGTCACTTTTCTGCGTGTCTCTGCCTTTTTTCCCAGTTTGCAGCTACTTAACTTTTTAACTTTTTCAACTGCTTCTGAAACATTTAAACTGTTATCTTTCTCTGCATGTGCCTCATCTGCATGACAAGTTTCTTTTCCTTGATCTTTTTGCACTTTATTCTTCAGATTGAAAACAGTCTCTCGCGCACTTAATATCTGCTCCTGAATCTCCTCCAATGAAAATCCCTGTTCCTGCACCGGACGGCGGATAACTACACAAACTGCTCCGGCTTCTTTCGCTGCCTCCGCTTTCTGTGCAAAACCACCTGCACTTCCGGATTCCTTTGTCAGCAGAAACTTTGCCTGCACTTCCCGCAGCATTGCCACATTCAGCTCCTTGGAAAACGGTCCCTGCATACAGATTAACTGCTTTTTACTTAATCCAAGTGCTTCTGCCAAAGGAAAAATCTCCGGCTGTGGAAGTACCCTTGCATACAAACGCTCCCTGTCAGAAATCCGCTCTGCTACCATCGGCAACTCTTTCATTCCCGTTGTCAGAAAAATCCGCCCACTCTGTGTTTCCAGCCATTCTGCTGCTGATTCACAATCCGGAAATGTCACCAGATCCGAAAATGCAGATAAATCAATCTGTCCACGTAACAGACGCACATAACGCATCCCTGTTTTTTCACAGGCAGTCCGAATATTTTTCGTCACTTCTGCCGCATGTGGATGTGTGGCATCGATTACTGCCCGAAAAGACGCTCCGAACCGTTCCTGTATGTAGTTTTCCATTTCCGGTTCCGTCATTCTGCCGGTATGCACCTGAATATAATCCGTTGCCGCAAGCAATTCTTCTCCATATTCGGTTGCCACACAAATCTCCGCACAGATCTGATGATCCTGCAAAAATTCTGCCAGCTTCCGTCCTTCACTTGTTCCGGCAAAAATCAGGTATTCCACATGTTTTTTCATATCCCATATCCTCTTGGAGTCACCATTGCCCCATTCATCTCTTTTGTCTGGGAATTACCAATAAATACAGTCGTAAACATATCCACTTTTGCATTTCGAAGTTCTCCCAGCGTATAAATATGCTTCTGTTCGCCTTCCCTGCCAATATTACTTACCGTCGCACAGACCAGACTTTCCGGTTGATATTTCAGGATCAGATCACAGGCTTTCTGCAGGTAATCATGCCGCTTTTTGCTGGACGGATTGTACAGACAGATAACAAAATCTGCTTCCGCCGCTGCCAGCAGGCGTTTTTCAATTTTCTCCCATGGAGTCAGAAGGTCACTGAGACTGATCACCGCAAAATCATGGATCAGCGGTGCGCCAAGTACGGAAGCTCCGCCGATCGCTGCTGTCACTCCCGGCACGCATTCCACTTCTACCTCCGGATATTCTTCTCCGATTTCCAGCATCAGACCGCTCATACCGTACACACCGGCATCTCCGCTACAGATCATCGCTGTTTTTTTCCCGGCATTGGCAGTCTCAAATGCCATACGGCAGCGCTCCACTTCCTGTTTCATCGGTGTGGTTAAGAATTCCTTTCCTGCAAAGTGCTCCCGCACCAGATCCACATACACCGTATAACCGATGATGACCTCACAGTTTTCCAGTACTTTCACTGCACGGATCGTCATCTGTTCATAAGCGCCCGGTCCAATTCCTACTACATATATCTTCTTCAATGTTGTTTCCTCTCCATCAATAAAACTATAATAGTGTTTCCTATTACAACAGTAATGCGATCATTGCCACTGTCACGCCATTTTCTGCCTGTTTATGGCAGATCCAGCATGGTTGCTTCTGCGCTTCCTCTGGCAATGCTGCTACTGCCGCGCGTTCACACACATTTCCGACTCCTGTCGTTTTCTTCACAAATTTCGACTCCACAAAGGTTCCCGGAACCTGCTGCAATTCCTCTGTCGAAAACGTTTCAAAAGGAAGCTTCCATAATTCTGCCAACCGCAAAATTCCTGCTTCTTCTGCTTTCAGATCAATGGAAACCAGTTTTGCAATACTCTCCTGGGCAACGTGATAGTTTTCCAACACCTGCCGCACCTGCGTTTCCAATTCTACCGGATCTTTACCTCTCCGGCAGCCGATGCCAAGAATCACCCGTTTGGGAATAAACCGAAGGACGTTTTTCTGCCAGTGATCGTATACCGAAACAACGATTCCTGCAATCGGTTCCGCTGCCCTTCTTTTGATCACTCCCTGAAAAGCATCTTTCGATGAGAATAAATTTAATTCTTTTGGCAGGTTTTCTATCTGTATATCTTCTACATAAAACGGTAATTTTTCTCCGGCTACAATCGCTGCCGCCGCATGTTTTGCCAGTGTCAGGTCTGCGATCTGCCATCCCTGCTGCTTTGCCCACACATCCACAGCCAGATGTTCATTCACATCCGAAGCCGTGGTGATCACCGGATCTGTCTGCAGCTTCTGTGCCAAAAACAACGTCCACTCATTTCCACCGCCCAGATGTCCGGACAATAACGAAATAATATGTTTTCCCTGTTCATCTGCCACCAAAACTGCCGGATCCGTACATTTATTGTTTACAAACGGTGCGATGGTCCGCACAGCAATACCGCATGCGCCAATAAAAATCAGCACTTCCGACTGTTCAAAAACTTCACCACACCATTTTTTCAAGCCATCAGCCACTGCGCAAACCTCCGCATGCCGCTCCGCAACCTGCTTTTTACCACTATATAAAAAAACTTCTCCCCGCTCCTGCAAACAATCCTTCATTTTACAGGACAGCTGATATCCGTTTTCTGTAAAAGAAATAATTCTGACAATATCCATGCTATCTCCACGTTTTACTCTCATTTGACTCAACGATTCTACTTAACATCATTTCTGCCAAGTTCTATTTTTCCTTGACTTCATTTGGATTAATTTCACTTTTTGCTTTCCGGTATTCGGTAGAAAAATTCGGATTGTACAGTTCTGATCTGGCATAATTACTATGGGTAACTGCTTCTCCGATGATCATTAACGCCGTTTTCGTAATGTTATGCTCCTTCGCGGTCTGTGCCAGTGTTCCCACCGTACAGATATATTTTTCTTCTTCCTTCCAGGTTGCCTTGTATACAATCGCTGCCGGAGTTTCTGCCGTATAACCGCCTGCGATCAGCTCTCCGGAAAGTTCCTCCAGCAATCCAGTGCTCAGAAAAACAACCATCGTTGCCTGATGCGCCGCAAAAGAAGCAATGCTCTCCCGTTCCGGAACCGGTGTCCGTCCCGCCATGCGGGTGATGATCGCACTCTGGGAAACACCCGGCAGTGTATATTCCAGATTTAATGCGGAAGCCGCACCGCAAAAAGCACTGACACCCGGACAGCTCGCGTAGGCAATCCCTTTTTCATCCAGTCGATCCATCTGTTCACGAATCGCGCCGTAAATACATGGATCACCTGTATGCAAACGAACCGTCATTTTTCCCGCTGCTTCCGCTTTTTCCATCACTTCCAGTACTTCCTCCAATGTCATCGTGGCACTGTTAAAAACCATACATCCTTCTTTTTTATAGTCCAAAAGTTCAGGATTAACCAGTGATCCCGCATAAATGATCACATCCGCCCGTTCCAGAAGATTTTTTCCTCGTACGGTGATCAGATCTGCCGCACCACTTCCTGCTCCAACAAAATAAACCATGCTTTTTCTCCTGTTATCTATTTTATAACTTTTTGTTGCTGCAACTGTTCCAGTAATTTTTCCACCAGAGACGTTCTCCCAAGTTCTCCATGTGCATTGCTGTACAGCACCGCTCCGATTTCAAGCCGTTCCTGTGCCCGGTGATTCAGATAATATTCCACTTTTTCTGTGATGATCTGCATCGTCTGTGCCCAGTATGGTGTTTCTTTCAAAATACTCAATCCCTCATCGGTGGTTACTGCCGCAAGGATTCGATTTGCCGTATCCGCATCCGCTCCCGCCTGCAACGCACATGCTGTCATGATCTCCATCCGGGCATCTGCCTCTCTGGAATGAGTATTCATAATTCCGCCTGCCACTTTGATAAACTTGCCGATATGAGCCACAAACAAAACACCTTTCAAGCCCATATTTACAGCAAAATCAATGGTCTGTCCGACATAATTGCTGCATTTTACCGCTTCCTCTGCCTCAAACGGAAAATTTCCGGACAGATACTGCAAGCCATAATTCCCCGGTGCGATCAGCAGATACTTCCGGTCTCCCGTGGCTTTCTGTTTCATCTCTACCTGAATGCTGGAAATCAGCGCCTGCTCACTCATCGGCTCCACAATGCCACTGGTTCCAAGGATTGAGATGCCGCCCTGGATGCCAAGCCGCGGATTGAAGGTTTTCTCTGCCACCACAGCTCCATTTGGAACCGAAATGCACACTTCTACACCTTCCGTATAGTGATATTTTTCACAAACTGCCTGTACCTCTTTTGTAATCATTTCCCGTGGCACCCTGTTGATTGCAGGTGCACCGACGGGCTGTTCCAGTCCCGGAAGTGTCACGATGCCGACTCCTTCCCCGGCAGTAATACCTACTACGGCAACATGTTTCTTATCGTTATCACATTCTTCGATCCACGCTTGCTGTCTGTCTTTTTTGCCATCCACCGCTGCTGCAGCCACTCCTTTTGATGTATCTTGCAGATCTGCTTTTGCACTCCGCTGATACTTCTGACAGATTACCTCTGCCTCCTGTCGCTCACATAATGTCACATTTGCATAGATACGCAGTCCAGATGTCACATCCGGATCGTCACCGCCATCCTTTTGAATGGCGCAGGAGCACGATTTCTGACCACATTTTGCATCCAGGACTTCCAGATACAACGTGATTCCATTCGGAGTCAGTAACTCCACCACCGGAACATCCTTTCCTGAAAAAAGCATCTCTGCCGCTGCTTTGGCTGCTGCTGCCGCACTGCTTCCTGTGGTGTATCCAAACCGCATTTTTTTATTATCTTTTATCACAAAATAATTTTCCAGACCATTTTTCATATTTTATGCACCATTCTGCCTGTTCTGATCACAAGATTTTCGTTTCTCTGTTTTCTATCAGCTATCATACAGTTCTTCTGTCGCTATCATATTTTGTTTTATCTTATCTACTGCATTAAGCTGATTTCCAGCAAATATCTCACAATTCTTCTGGCAATTCTCCCTGTACACTCTGAGTCGTTTCCAAAAACGGCAAAATCTTCTCCAGAGACGGATTGTCCGCATCCGGACGCCATGCCGCAATAATCTCAATCGTATCCTCTGGCCCGCCAAAAGGAACAGCTGCCAGACGCCCGCGTGTCTGCATTGGAATCGTTAAATATGCCGGCAGAATCGTCACACCCATATTGGCAGACAACATCAGCAAAATAGTTTCCACATCTTCGATCTTTGCAACCACATTCGGGTGATAACCGCATTTCCAGAATTTTTCGATAATCTTTCTTTCCTCACCGATCTCACTGTCCGGTGTACAGGCAAGGATCAGATTCTCATCCTTTAAATCCCGCCGTGTCACGTACTGCTTCTGCGCCAGAATATGTGTCCGCGGAAATACCGCATTCATACGATCCTCACCGATTTTTCGGACAACCACATCTTTATAATAACGTTCCTCAAACATCGGCATCAGCACCAGATCCAAATCCCCTTTTTTCAGAGATTTCAGCAGCATGGATGGACTCTGATTCACAAATTTCATTGCAATATTCGGATATTTTTCATTGAATGCCTGAATTTTTTCTGCCATTCCCGTATTTCCGATACCAATGGAAAAACCAATATCCAAAGAACCGATAACACCACTGGATGCCTCTCTGGTTCGCTCGATCGCAGTCTCCATCCGCTTCAACAGCAAATTGGCTTCCTGCAAAAACACCTTTCCTGCCGGAGTCAGCACAACTTTCTTTTTAGTTCGTTCAAACAGACTGACACCAAGCTGTTCCTCCAGCGCCTTGATCTGCTGAGTGACTGCCGTCTGTGACACGTACATTGACTCTGCCGCCTTTGTAAAATTCAATTCATGCGCTACCGCAAGAAAATACTCCAATTGTCTGCTGTTCATGCTTTCTTCCCAACCCTTTTTCATTTTTAACTCACAGTTTCTATTTTTACGAAACCTGACAAGTCAAATATTCTTCCTCTGTGCCTTTCCTCATTTCAGCAGGAAGTATCATTTTTTCTCCATCCTAACTGCTCTTATTGTTCTTCTTCCGGTTTGTTATATTTCACATAACCCGGATGTCTGCCCGGAATCTTATATCCGTTCTGGCGCAGATCCATCAGTGCATTAATTTTGTCCTCTGGCATATCCGGTGCGCCGCCAAGCAAATGGATATATAAAGAAGTCTTTGCAAACATTTCCAGTGATTCCATGCGGAAATATGCTCTGGTCAGACTTTCTCCAACCGTCAGTGCACCATGATGTGCCAGCAAAATCGCATCATGCTCCTGTAAAAACGGAGCAATGGAATCCGGTACTTCGTCCGTGGACGGCTGTGCATACGGTGCTACCGGAACTGCCCCCAGATTTACAATATTTTCCATGGTCTGATAGCCATCCAATGCGCGGCCCATAGATGCATAACTGGTTGCAACCGGAGGATGTGCATGCACAACTGCCTTCACATCTTCCCGCTCTGCATAACAGCGAAAATGCATTTTCATCTCAGAAGAAGGTTTGTATCCTTCTGCCGCAGAGATCACGCTGCCATCTGCTGCCAGATGTACCAGAATCTCCGGTGTCATCGCCGCTTTGCTCACGCCGGAAGGAGTGCACAAAAAAGTTCCGTCTGCCAGTTTTACGGATACGTTTCCGTCATTTGCTGCCACGATCCCGCGCTGCCACATTTTATGACATACATCACAGATTTCTTCCCGTTCTTTCATTGCATTTAATTCCATTTCTATAAATCCTCTCATTTTTTCATTTCTGCCCTACAGTATAGCACAAATCCTTCTGTATCTTACAGGTCAATTTCTTTCATGGCCGCTCTGGCATGATCTGCGATCAGTTCCTGAATTCCTTTCAATTCACCTAACCCGCGCATCAAAATAAGAACTTCTTTTCCCATCGCCTCAAAGGTTGATTTCCAGGAATCATTCTCCTCACCTGCCATATCGTTATTGGCATGGTCTCCGGCTACCATCATCAACGGCACAAGCACCACGCGCTCATAACTGCCTTGTTCTACCCGATGCACCAGATCTTCCAGCGCCGGTTTTGCTTCCACGGTTCCTACCAGATAATCCGTATAACCGTTCTGGCAAAAACGCTCCTGTAACATATCATACACTTCATTTGCTTTCGCCTCACTGCCATGTCCCATCAGACAGATTGCCGTTTTTCCGTCACAGTATCTGTTCAGCTCGTCGGTCAAAATCCGGATCATCCGGTCAAAATCCTCCTCAGCACTCAGCACCGGTTTTCCGATTGTCACATTTTCCAATAAATAGCGATACTCTTCCACTGCATCCAGCAAATCCTGATATTCCAGACCTGCCATTAAATGGGTTGGTTGAAGCACCAGATTATGAACGTTATGCTGTGCTGCATATTTTACCGCATCATCCACATGGGAAACAAAGATTCCATCTCTTTTTCGCAGACGGTCAATGATCATCTGGCTTGTAAAAGCATCCTCCACTACATAGTCCGGAAACTGTTCTTCCATATAGCGATAAATTTCTCCAAGCGTTTTTTCCAATGTATCAAGATAACTTGTACCAAAACTTACAAGCAGCAATTCTTTTTCTGTGCTTTCCACAAGATCATCCAATTCATACTCTGTTTTTTTTACCTCTGTCATCTGATTATCCATTGTCATCTGAGCATCCAGTTCTCTTTCTTCTGCCATCTGACCTGCCCTCCACTTTATTGAATCGTTCTGTTTTTCCTCTGTATTTTGCTCTGCTGCAACTTCCATCTTCCTACTTTTGTCACAACATTTTACCTTCGTATCACTTTTCTCATTGCCAGTATTCTGCTCTTTTGCAATGATCAGGGAATAATATCCTGCTTCCTCCGGCAGTTCTTCGATCTTGCAATAAACATGTTCGTTCTCCATGCCACAGTTTTCTACCATAAAAACCTGTTTTCCGGTCTGTGCCAGTAATTCCTTTACTTTTCCGATCTTCCTGCCAGACTTCATAAACACATAATTTCCGCTGCCGATGGTTTCTGTCTCTGCCCGATGCACTGCCGGTACAATATGTAACGCCTCATTCCACTCCACCAATGGCTCATTGATCCGTGCTGCAGTCGCACAAAAAGACGGTATTCCGCTGACACATCCGGTCTCATAGCCATCCACTTCCACAATCCTCTGTAAATAGGAAAATGTAGAATAAATCGTCGGATCGCCCAACGTCAAAAACACCACTTTTTTCCCGGTATCCAGCATCTTTTCCAGCAGTTTTGCTCCTTTTTGATGGTTTTCCTGCATTTTTGCCCGATCATGCGTCATCGGCATATAAATTGCAAGCAGCTCCTTTGCTTCCAGCTCCGGCACCGCCTGTACTGCAATCCGATATGCCACCGTATCTTTGGCACACTCTCCCGGAACTGCCACCACATCAGCCTCCCGGATCATGCGTACCGCTTTCAAAGTCATCATTTCCGGATCACCCGGTCCAACGCCCACTCCGTATAATATTCCTCTCATTTGTAACTATTCGCTCCTCATATATTAAAAACTGCTGGTAAACGACATCTCCCGGATAAAAATATCACTGAATGCCTCATGCGTAGACAATTCCACATATCGCATTTGTTTCTGTAACTGTTCCAGTTCCCTTCTTGCCTCTGATGCCAACGCCGCAGATACCGAGCCCTCACCGGCAGCATTTCCCACTGAACGGGTACAACTTACCAGTCCCTTCGGGATCAGTCCGATCGCTGCCGCACTTTCTTTTCGCATGTAACTTCCAAAACCTCCTGCAAGGATCACCTGATCAATATCTTTTATTTGCCAGCCTTTTTCTTGTAACAAAATCTGGATTCCAGCGGCGATAGGTGCCTTTGCCAGTTGAATTTCCTATAAAGGAAAGGAGAAAGAAGATTTATCCTAATGAACAGTGGCCATGTGGTAGTGGACTGAAATATAAAAAATGTCATGGAAGACGCTAAAAATCTTTAGCAATAACAAAATCCCTTATGCTACCCATT
>OGDF01006775.1_pt1 | contig 11144 bp, 10 predicted proteins | sample 1570141 | NCBI WGS metagenome assembly OGDF01 (sample SAMEA4370581, study PRJEB24528) | human gut metagenome | reverse complement strand
CTCCGTGAGATTCTCCCTGTAAGCTTCATAAAGACACCTCACGTCCTGCTTGATAATCACAGTCTCAAGGACTTCCCGGTCCGTCGCCTCAAGGACATCCAGGAGGCTCACGGTCTCCCCATCCTTATCCGCGCCGATGGGATCATAGATGGAAACTTCCCTGGAAAACTTTTTTCCGGTCCGGAACATCATTAAGATTTCATTTGCTATCCTCCCCCCAATGCGTTTTTGATGCACTGAGGGGATTAGTTTTTCCCAGGCGGTCATCCTCCGTATCATCATCTTCGTAATCTACATCGGAAAATGCCACCAATTCATCATTATCGTCCTCATCGTCTGTATTATCAGAAGCAGCAGAAGCGATTTCCGGGTATTCGATTTCATCGTCCTGCACACCGAACAGAACCACATGGGCATTGACTCCGTCCCAGATAACCTTACGCACGATGGTGCGGATGGCTGCTCGTTTCTGTTCTATGGTCATTTCATCAATGCCGTCCTTAAAGACAGTCAGCAGCTGGCGCATCAAGTCAAATTCAACATCACTGAGAGCGTGCTGCGTAGTCAGTCCTTCCAGCTCCTGAATACGTTTTTCAAGGGACTGGTATTCTTCGTTCAGTTGCTCAATTCGCTTTGTTACATGAGCCTTGGCAGGGCTGTCACCCATTTCCACGAGAGAATCCACCAGTGAATTGATTTTCTTCTCTGTTTCTGCCTTCTCTTTTCTCATATCGGAAATCCGCTGTTCGTAGTCCATGCGATTGCCGGTATAGAATTTTCGGCTCTGCTCCAACTGACTGACAAAAGTCTCCTTATCATCTGCAAGCATTTTTACCTGTTCGATGATTGCCATATCCAGTGTATTGCCGTTTGCGTTTTTGCTGTTGCACACGGTACGCTGGCTGCGCTCTTTCATTTTGCACACATAGGTGTAAATCACCTTGCCGTCAGCAGTTTTTCGCTTGCTCATCTTCGGATACATACGCTCACCGCAGCTGCAGAACAGCAGACCGGTCAGCAACGCTTCGTTACTGCGTGGTTTTCTGAAAGACTTGGACTTGTTGCGTTCCAATGACTCTTGAACCTGCACCCACACCTTGCCGGGAATTAGTCCGGGATGTTTGCCAACGGACACAATCCATTCACTCGGCGGTAACGAGATACTCGCTCTGCCTTTTTCCTGATCGGTACGATTATATGCCATCATGCCGTGAACACCGTCAAAGGCATCATGCTCGGAGAACAGGTCTGTATCATTCTTTATAAAGAAATCATACGCCTCTTGGTCAGCGACCATGTAGACCGGATTCTGCAAAATCGCTTTGACCGAGAAACGGGTAAAATATTTTCCGTTCTTTGTCTTGAACCCTTGCTTAATCAACGCCGCTTCTGTCAAAGTCAAAGAATCCGTTTCCACATACAAATCAAAAATCGTTTTGACTATATCTGCTTCTTCCGGAACAAGTTTCAACTTGCAGGCTTTCTTTGTCTTTCCGTCCACTGTAATGCTTTTTATAGCTTCGGATTCAAAGCCGGTAGGGGTTGTACCACCTAACCAGCGTCCGGTCTTTGCCAGCTCATGCATATTGTCACGGATACGCTCGGCAATGGTTTCACGCTCCAACTGAGAAAAAACAGATGCAATATACATCATGGCTCGTCCCATCGGGGTGCTGGTGTCAAACTGCTCCTTGATGGAAATAAAAGAAATATCCAAACGGGCAAGTTCTTCAATCAATCCAGAGAAGTCGCTGACATTACGGCTGATACGGTCAAGACGATAGACAATGATTGCCTTAAACTGTCGCTTTTTTGCTGCATCCATCATTCGTTTGAATGCCGGACGGTTCAGATTCCCTCCGGAAAATCCCTCATCTTCATATACTACGATTTTATCTACAGCGGCATCACCAAAATGCACACGAACATACTCTTTGCCAAGTTCAACCTGATTGCCAATACTCTCGCCTTTCCCTGTAAATTTTGATTTACGGGAATAGAGGGCGATAACATCTTCATTTTGTCGCATCTGCTTTTCCTCCTTCTCTTGCTATGTGATGTATCATGTGCTATTATAACATAAAGTAAGCACCAAGTAAACATGACAGGAGGGTTTTCTATGAAATCGATTTTTGAAGAATTAGGCGGCACCTACACTTTAGGCGAGGACGGAATGTATTATCCGAACCTGGAGCTTCCGGTTGAAGAAGAACCACATTACGGTAAGTATGGTCGTATGCGAATGAATTACATAAAAGAGCATCGCCCGGGGTTGTATACGGAGCTTTTGTTCGACGGAAAGCTGGTATCACACTTGAACGACATTGATGATACGGCTCGTCAACGGATGGAGCTGCTGACTCGACAAATGCAGGAGCAGCATGGTGTAAACGAGGAATTAAAAGCTCTTGATCAGATGATCTGGGTAGGTGCCTGCAATAACATCCGCAATGCTGCGGAGGAAATTGTTTTGAATGAACTAATATATTGCTAACGCCAAGGGAGAGAGCTTGTACACATCATGGGTACAAGTTCTCTCTTTTCCCTTGAATCCGAGTTGGACAGAAGTTGTTTTGACATCCCACCAGCTTGTCGGAAAGTTAGAAAATGCAGAAACCCAAATACTTGTGAAACTATTATGAACATGACTGTTTCCTATTGACATTCCAGTTTATTGAGAGTAAACTATAATTAGTTTATTGACTATCAACTGGAAGGAGAAATCTTTATGGCTGAGATTAAAATGGGCGTAGTGGAATCCCACTTCGCTGATATTATTTGGGCGAATGAGCCTTTGCACTCCAGAGATTTGGTAAAGCTCTGTGAGAAGGAACTGAATTGGAACCGTTCTACCACTTATACCGTGTTACGCAAACTCTGTGAGCGTGGGATTTTCCAAAACAACGGAGGAACTGTTTCCTCTGTGCTGACCAAGAACGAGTTCTATGCTGTTCAGAGCGAGCAGTTTGTAGATGAAACCTTTGAAGGCTCCCTCCCTGCTTTCATTGCGGCTTTTACACAAAGGAAGGGTATTTCTCAACAGGAAGCTGCGGAGATTCGACGCATGATTGATGCAGCCGCCGGAAAGGAGTAATCTATGAGTTCATTCTTTTTGAAAATTGTAAATATGAGTATCGCCGCATCTTGGCTGATCCTTGCGGTCGTACTTTTGCGTGTAGTTTTGAGAGAGGCACCTAAGTGGATCAATGTTCTGCTTTGGGGTGCTGTTGCAATTCGACTCTTATGCCCGATTACCATCGAAAGCAATTTGAGCATGGTGCCAAGCGCAGAGGTTTTTCCGAATGAGGTCGTTTCCGGACCATCCTTTGATGTGAATACAGGTTTCAATATCGTAGATACACAAATCAATGATTACCTTGGCGACCGCTACTTTGAAGGTGTGACGGTTCCTGCAAACAACGGAGCTAACATAACAACGATTCTCAGTGTTGCATGGATAGTTGGCATTTTCACTTTTGCTGTATTTGCTCTTGTGAGCTACCGAAAAATCCACAACAAGGTTCGTCCATCGTTAAATGTGCGGGACAACATTTGGATTTGCGATGATATCCAAACACCATTTATCCTAGGCTGCTTTAAGCCAAAAATCTACATTCCGTCCGGAACGGATGAAGTGCAGCTTCCCCATATCATCGCCCATGAGAACGCTCATTTAAAACGCTGTGACCACTGGTGGAAGCCGCTGGGGTATCTGGTTTTAGCAATCCATTGGTTCAATCCGCTTGTATGGATTGCGTATATTTTACTTTGCAGAGATATTGAGTTGGCTTGCGACGAGAAAGTCATTCGAGAATTAAATCAGAGCGAGTCTATTTCCTATTCCGAAACATTACTCTCTTGTAGCGTAAATAGAAGAACGATTTTGGTTTGCCCGCTTGCCTTTGGCGAGGTTGGCGTAAAAGAAAGGGTGAAGCGTGTGTTGAATTATAAAAAGCCTGCGTTCTGGATTGTTGTCGTAGCAATAATTGCTGCTATCGTTACGGCGGTTTGTTTCCTGACAAATCCCAAAACGATTGGTGATTCTATAACACTTGTTGAACAGTCTACACCCGGAAATGGTAATACTTTTACCTATGATACTACCTTTGGTCAAAGTGTAATGAGCGGCACTGTTTATGCCGAGCAGTGGAGTAATGGCACTTGCACAAAATCTACGCCTGCCGTATTAACGAGTGAAGTCGATGAGATAAACATCTTATTGGATGTTCGTCGTGAAAACGGTCATTCAGTAGGTGTTGATATTCAAGTCGATACCAACGAACATGGTGGTTCCTTCATCACATATTTTGCATTCCCTGAGAATTATTCCATCCTCGGATGGAGCTGCAACGGTTATGAGTTGAATAAACCTATTCTAATCCAATCCGAGGCGGAAAAAATTTTGGCAGCTATGGTATTTGATGTGGGAAATGGAGTGAGGGTATTTAGTCCCGAAGTGCTTGTCAATGAACCTGAAAGATTGGAAAATGTAGATTATGCAATCGTGATTCGTGCTTCATTTGATAGTACCAACTTGGGCAATGAAAATTCGGAACATACTTCTCACTCAGCAGATAGTGGTGCTGTGATTCCGATGGTTATGGTGAATGACACACTCTATCTGTACACAGGATTTGAAAATACAGATGCTCACCACGATGTGATGAATGGCAAGATCACATCCTCTGTTCACGGGAACACCAAGCCTACCGTAAATGATCAATCGAATTTTGGCGAGGGATACGCATATCAGTACGGTGCTGCCGAAGGAACCATTGAAATCTACATGGATGGTAAATGGTGCATCTTTGCTACTGAAGAAGTGCGACAGGATATTCAATTTCCTGTTGCTGATGGAGATGTTAACGGATCAAACGGAGCTGAGTCGGGAGAAACTACATCAGTAGTGGCAGGAGTTTCAATGGTGGATGCTTCTAAGATTGCCAGCATTGCTGTAACCAACGGCAATACCGGAGAACAGAAAACAGTTACTGGAAAAAAGGCATATAGCGATGAATACCTTGCCTAACGTGACTATGATGATGGAAAAGTATAAATCCCGGGAAGGCGATATTGAAATTTCAAATCAAAGTGGAAAAGGACTGAAAACCTGGGAATGGTATGATATTCAGAAGTGGGAAAACGGTGAATGACACAGGCTGGATCAGCTGACGGATGGATTGTGGACAGATACTCTATACCAGATTCCAGCGGGAGAAATTACGGCTTTTTCTACGAATTGGAAAACGTGGTATGGCGACTTGTCAGACGGTAAATATCGCATCATAAAGAAAATATATGAAACGATAGAAGATGAAATCCATACTCATTATCTGGCAGTAGAATTTGAAATTCGATAACTGTCCAAGTACAATGTCAAATATAATTATTGCATCCTTAGTAAAGGAATACCATCGCAGATACTTCCAAAGTAGCAGCGATGGTATTTTTTCTGTTGAAAATACTGTGTAGTACGATATGTACACAGGAAGGACAGTATATTTTTCACTGGCTCAGATATATTGTAGAGCAGCAATCCACCACTACCATTCCAAAATCGGAGTGGTAATGGTGGATTTTGTTATCATCGCTCGTAATCTTTTTGCTTTCTTTTGGGAGGTTTTTGCATCTGTGATTCTGGTTCTTTGCGCTGAAGCATTTGAGTAATAGAAGGCTTTCTGGTAACTTCCCCAAGCATTTTCTTCACTTCCAGCTTGCTCTGACGCATCATATCATAATCATATTTAACGCCGTAGATTTTTTGAAGCTGACTGGCTGCGGATTGCTCTTTGCCAGTGCGAAGCTCCATTCTGGTGTCGGTCAATTCGCCTGCATCCACATCGGCAACGGTTTTTTCCAAATCCCTGTATCTCTCCAGTGTTCTGTCCAGTTCGGCAGTGAATTTATTTTCTGCCTGTTCCAGTGCGTCCATCTGTGTATCAAGATTCTTGACTTCCTTTTTGAATTTGGAGAAGGCTGCATCATCCGCACATTCCATACTGTTCAGAAGCATGGACTTTTCGGATTTCAATTCCTCCAAATCCTCAGTCAGCGTAGCAACCTGCTCCGACAATTTCTGATGCTTTATCACATGAATAAAGGGTAGAGAATCCTGTTCTGCACGGAGCTGCTTTCGCTCTGTGTTTTTCTCTTTGATTTCCTGTTTGATTTCCGTATATCGTTCCACGACCGGTTTTACAGCATCCACATAGTCAGAGATTTTCTGCTTGCTGATACGGATATGGCTGATGCGGTACATAAGAACAATCATATTCTCACGCAGGGATTCCAGTGCATTTGCCAGCTCCGGAATCGAAGTTTTTACTGCAGCAGCCAGCTTTTTGACCTTCGCTTTCAGCTCCCGGAGAAGGGCGTTGTCCGCCTTGATCTGGCGATTAATTTCGCAGCGGTCAGAAACGATACCCATCGCTTCCAGCTTTCGTGCGTGATAGCCCTCGTGGATGGTTGGCAGTTCATCCAATCCCCGTGCGGCGTGACTGCGGTGATCGATCCGGGCATCTATCTCCGGATACTGTGCCAAATGCCGATTGGTAACGGTTGCCCATTTTTCCCGCCAGATGAGTAGCTGTTCATCGCTGTTCCAACGCTGAGAAATTGGATTCTGTCTGCCATACTTTGTACTTTTGGGATACTTGTTGGCTCGTTCATAACCTTGCTTCTCAGCTTCTGAAGGTGCCATATACACCTTTCGCTCGCCAACCAGATATTGATACTGTTTCTCCCAGCCCTCCGCCTGTGCGATCTTATATTCAGCAGAGGTAAATCCCCATTCTGCGCCATCCCTCACGCACAGATATTCTTTTTCGGTTTTATGCTGCCATTTACCGTTTTCCTGTAAGGGGCGAATCGTCAGCATAATGTGGGCGTGTGGATTGTGTCCGGGCGGATATGGGTCATGGATTGCAACATCCGCACACATTCCCTCGGCCACAAAATTGTCCTGAATAAATTCTGTGAGAAGGCTCTGCCAGTCTGTCTTTCCCAGTTCTATGGGAAGTGCTACCACAAATTCACGGGCAAGGCGGCTGTCCTTGGTCTTTTCGTTTTCCTCCACCGCATTCCACAGAATGCTTCGGTCACTCCACGCAGCCGGAGCGATTGGCGGAAGAAATACTTCCTGCCAGACAAGCCCTCGTTTTCTGGTGTAATCATGCTGAATCCCATCGTAGTCGTTGTATATCTGTGAACAGCTCAGATATGCGGAAGCCGCCACAGCGGAGCGCCCGGCTCCACGGCTGATGACCTTTGCTTCCAGATGATAGATTGCCATTCTTCATCACCGTCCTTTCGCTTTTGTTTTTGTTGCTTTTTAGAAAAAGCAAATGGGGCTTGGCAACAATGCCCATCTCTGCAACAAAGCTGCCGGTGGCAGGTTTTTGCAGACAGTTGGTGGAATACCGTCGGTTAAAGCGACGGTATTTTTTATAGGTGGTAACACCGACCACCAGCTGCGTGGACAATGACAGCAAGCTCGCAGGATTGTGGCATTGTCCATAAGGCTCCCGCAGGAGCCGCATCCGCCTCGCAGAGCGCACGGCCCCGAAGGGGATACCACCGCCCGATGTTATCGGGTGGTGAGTAAGTGCGCCCTTCGGGAATAGAGATACTTTCGTACCTCAATGTTTTTCCGTAACTTCTGCACTTAATCGTCTTTCCAGCTCCATTTTTAGATTATCCAAGTCCATTATCTGTGCTTCCGGGAATACGTTTTCCAGAATAGCTCCCTGCTGAATCAATCTTCTTGTGCGCTGTTTTCTCTCTTTCTGACGGTTTCTGGCTTCAACCGCTTCCTGTCTGTGTTTCGCCTGCAATAATTTCTTTTCATCCTCGGTCATATTTACGTCCTTTCTGACCATATCCGGTCTAACTGATTTTTATTTGGTACTTGTTTTAGAAAAGAATGGTGCCGGGATTGTTGCTGCATGAGCGGAATTATCAATGCACCGCTGATTAGGAGACAATCCGGCACCGCCGGTCTTACGTTCCAGTACCGCTTTCCAGTATTTTCCGTGCTTCTTTCATGCTTTCAGCGGCATTTCTCTGCCGGATATTCTGATTGTTGATTCTCAGCGGCACACACCGTTCCAATACTCGGGCATAGATACGGGAGCGAGTCAGATCCTGCGGATTTTTCAGTTCCTCCAAGGTCATATTAGTTGTCACAATCAGTGGCAATTTGCTGCGATATCGGCTATCAATGACATTGAATACCTGTTCCAAGGCAAACTCCGTACTGCGCTCAATTCCCAGGTCATCAATAATCAGCAGACTGTACTGGTTCAGGCTGTCGATATATTGGTTCTTCTCCTCGGAATACAGCCCGGACAGGGCGTTGAGAATCCGGGAGAAATTGGTCATCAGCACCGGAACACCCTGCTCCAGCAGAGCGTTGGCGATACATCCGGCAAAAAAGGATTTTCCGGTTCCCACATCGCCCCAGAGAAGCAAGCCGATGGATTTTGCCTTCATTTCGCTCCAATGGACAACATAGTCATGGGCTTTCTGCATTTCCGGGTTGTAACCCTTATCATTGGCAAAGGTGTATTCCCGCAGGGACTTGTCCTGTAAGCCGTTGGCTTTCAGACGGGACACCTGATCCAGAAATTCACGGTGCTTTCTCTCCGCTTCCTCTTTATCCTGGACTTCCTGCTGACAGCGGCAGCGAATGGGAACCACCATTTCCTTTCCAAGAACAACCACATGGTGCTGCCTGGGTGTTTTACATTTGGCGCAGTGGATGAGGTTGTCTGATTCATTGCGGTATTCATCTTCCTGCAAAGGGCGGTCAGAAAAGATATTCTGAATGGTGCCAGTGATTTGGTTCATAGGCTTTCATCCTCCTTACATTCATAGCTGCGTCTTACGGGAGCCGGGTGATCCTGCGTATACCAGCTGTGAATCGTAGCAGCGTGGTCTTGATACCGCTTCCCGCTGGAACGTATATAGCCAGACAGCTTTTCGATATATTCCCGGTATAATGGTATTTCCTTTTGAAGCTGTGCCAGCTCCTTTTCATTCAGGAAAACATTTTGATATTTTCCGTAAGCGGTGCGGTCAGCCTTACTCCCTTGTTTCTTTATCTTGTTATTGTTCTTTTCATTATTACTTCCGGACACTTTTCTTTCCCTTACAGAGACAGTTTCCTGTCCGTCAGACGGATAGGTTTCTGTCTGTATCAGGGAAAGATTTCTGTCCGTCTGCACCAGATATTCCGGTGGGACTTTTACATAGATTTTGTTTGGCAATCCCGGTCCCTGACGCTTGCGGAAAATCAAATCCGTTTTTTCCAGAACTGCCAGAGCGGTCTTAACAGACATTTCGCTTTTGTGCATGGTTTCTGCCAAATCCTTGATTGGAAAGAATATGAACGCACGCCCACGCTCATCTACCCAGCCTTCGTTTTTCTGTGAAAGTCTTGCTCTATCCAACAAAAGTACATACAGTATTTTTGCGGTTTCACTCAGCTGCTCCATATCCAGTAAAAATCGTGGAAATGCCATATACGGCGGTATCAGGGTATCCTTTATTAGAAACTGTGTCATGCGTTCACCTCCTTCCGTTGTCAGAATAGATACCGGTTATTCCCCAAGAAAATCCCAGTCAAGGTCTGCATCTTCCGGTTCGGATGCTGCAACAGCTACCTGCGGTGTAATCTGAGCAATACCAACCATACAGCCTGCCAAATATACCGGTAGGGTCCTGTTCATGGCATTTTCCACCGCTGTTACAATCTGCTCCACGAAGCGTTCCTCACGCTCTCTGGTTTCCAGATACGGCTCATCTTGCTTCTTGTAGTAACGGTCAAAGTAGTCCACCAGAGAAATGGCGATAATCTGGCTGTAGGATTTGAATTTCTTTTTATCCATCGTTTGCAGATACTGCCACGCCCGGTTCTGCACATCCTTGTCCAGATTGAAACGAAGATTTGTGCTGCGGATATTCTCACTCATGCTTACTCCTTCCTGCGAAGGCTGGCATGGGCGAGATATTCATATCCCTTAGCAGTCGCACAAATATCATCCAGAATGGTTACACGGGTTTCATCGTACTGCCCGAAGTTTCTGACCAGACAGCCACCACCGCCAACAATATACAGTCGCATCAGTTCCGGATTGTATTCATAGCGGCGGAGTGTGGCGAAAATATCCGCTACATACCTTTTCGCAATGGCAGTGATACAGTCCAGATAAGGCTTGCCGATGTCCGCTGTTCCATAGCGAAGCACCTGCTCAATGGTGACTTCTTCGATTTTGACACCAAAGCTGTCCAGCACGGCATTTTTAGCAGCGATCATACACTGGTTCACACCAAACTTCTCTGTCCAACAACGGCTCTCCACCGCCTTTTTATTGTTGATATAGAGAATGTTCATGGTGCCGTTTCCGATGTCTGCAAGGAGATTGGTTCCCTTGAAATCGCCCAATCTGCTGACAATAGCGGGATAACCTTGAGGGAACAAACTGCATCCGACAAAATGGAGCTTGTACTCCTTACCATTGAAATGGAAAGATACATATTCATTGCGGAGCAGGTAAGTTCGGAAATCTTCACGCTGTTTGCGAACCCAGGTCAGCGGCAGACCGGCAGCCAGATGAACATCTGCTTCACGGATGCCATACGCATTCAGCTCTCTGGCAACTGCCATCAGAGTCAAAAGATAATAGTCCTCATCCATGGCTTTGTCCGGAATAAATTCCTTGTGTCCCTCTCCGATGCGGTAATAGGTGCCGTTGTATTCCAGAATGTTACCGGAGAAAATCGGTTCTGTGTCATAGGCAGTAATGCCGGTAGGGGTGACGGTGTTTGCTGTTTTGATGTTGCCGTAGCCATGATCTACGGCGATAATTTTGATGCTTTTCAGTTCTTTCATTTGCTTAATTCCTCCTCAAAAAATTTGATAGTCATAAAAAATGCCCTCTTTTCAGTAGATTTGCTTTGAAGTGGCACCGGATTTTTGAATTTGGTGCTGTTTTCATTGCAATTTCATTCTACTGGAAAGAGGGCAAAAGCACATTGAGCGTGGATTGAGTGGAAATTGAGCAAAAAAAGAAGCAGCCACACACCGTAGTGAAGTGACCCCCAAAAGTTAGACAATATTTTGAAGTAAAAATTGTTCAAGCAGC
>OGDF01006764.1_pt1 | contig 11153 bp, 14 predicted proteins | sample 1570141 | NCBI WGS metagenome assembly OGDF01 (sample SAMEA4370581, study PRJEB24528) | human gut metagenome | reverse complement strand
AGAACATGGGCTTTGCCGCCAAGTACGGCAAGATGGCCATGCAGATGGATTGGCCTGCCCACGACGAGGCCAAGACCGTGGACAGCCACGTGGAGATGGCCGTGCAGGTCAACGGCAAGCTGAAGGGCACCGTCACCGTTCCCATGGACAGCGACGAGGCCGCTGTGCTGGAGGCTGTCAAGTCCGTGGAGAAGGTGCAGAAGGCCACCGAGGGTATGAGCGTGGTCAAGACCATTCTGGTAAAGAACAAGCTCATCAACCTGATCGTGAAGCCCGCCAAGTAACACGGCAAAAAAGCGGGGCGATCCATAAGATCGTCCCGCTTTTTCGTGTTTTTGCGCAAAAAATGTGAAAAGCATCTTGACAAGATATGCCCGAATCAGTATAATATCATTCGTTAAGTCATGCCTAATGACTCTTAAAGAGCGCCCTGGATCGAGCCGGGTGCATCGGAGGGAGGGAAAAATAGATGTCCGAAATTCATGTCAAGGAAGGCGAATCTCTGGATAGCGCTCTGAAGCGCTTCAAGAGAAGCTGCGCTAAGGCCGGTATCGTTGCCGAGGTGCGCCGTCGCGAGTGCTATGAAAGCCCCAGCGTCAAGCGCCGCAAGAAGTCCGAGGCTGCCCGCAAGAACCGCAATAAGCGCTATTATTAATCGAGCAAAAAAAGACGTGCTTTCCCATGGAAAGCACGTCTTTTTGTTTTTAGGCTTGTCATTCGGCGGAGCATGGTCGGTGGCCGTTTCGTAGGGGCGGGGTTCTACCCCGCCCTTCTGTCATTGCGAGGAGGGCGTAAGCCCGACGTGGCAATCCGTATCCAAAGCCTCCCCTGTGTAAGGGGAGGTGGCAACGCGAAGCGTTGACGGAGGGGTTGTCCGGGAATTGACAATCCCCCAGTCTCGCTCCGCTCGACAGCCCCCTTTACACAAGGGGGCCTTGGCATATCCTATCATTACCCAAAGCAAGGAGGTGGCGGATTGCCGCGCAGACAGAGTTTTTTGAGCGGCGCGGCCATTCTGGCCGGCGCTGTGGCCGTCACCAAGGTGTTGGGGGCGCTGTACAAGATCCCACTGGGCAACCTGCTGGACAGTCAGGGCATGGCCCACTTCTACGCCGCCTACAACGTCTATAACCTGCTGCTGATGCTGTCCACGGCGGGACTGCCGCTGGCGGCCTCGCGGCTGGTGGCACAGGCGGAGGCCATGGGCCGCCACAGTCAGGCCCGGCGCGTTTTTCGCTGCGCGCTGGCGCTGCTGGGGGTTGTGGGACTGGTGTTTTCGGCGGTGATGTTCCTGCTGCCCCAGACCATGGCCGGGGCGCTCCACGACCCCATGGCGGCAGCGGCGATCCGGGTGCTGGCGCCGTCGGTGCTGTGCGTGTGTCTCACCTCCGCCATCCGGGGCTATACCCAGGGGCTGGGAAACATGACCCCCACCGCCGTCAGCCAGATCATCGAATCCGCCTGCAAGCTGGCGGTGGGTCTGGGACTGTGCGCCTTTCTGCTGCGCAGGGGAGCCGCCCCGGAAACCGGCGCCGCCGGAGCCATCGCGGGCGTTACCTGCGGCACGGCGCTGGGATTGCTGTTCCTTCTGTGGGCGCTGCGCCGCTGTCCCAGAGAGAGCGGCGGGCCGCTGGAGCCGGTAGGGGACACGCTGGGGCAGCTGCTGAGGATCGGCGTGCCCATCACGGTGGCGGGCGGCGCCATGAGCCTGATGACGCTGCTGGATCAGTCGCTGGTGCTGGGCACCCTGCAAGCCCGGCTGGGCCTGTCGGCAGAGGCCGCCGCGGAGCTGTACGGCCAGTACACCTTCGGCATGACGCTGTTCGTGCTGCCGCCGTCCTTCATCTATCCGCTGACGGTGTCGCTGATCCCCGCCATCTCTCAGGCCCGGACACGGCACGACGACGCGGCGGCGGCACGGCTGACCGCCTCCGCCCTGCGGATCACGGCGCTGCTGGCGCTGCCTATGGGGGTGGGGCTCAGCGTTCTGGCAGGGCCGATCCTACAGCTGCTGTACCCCGCCGTGCCGGAAACGGCGCAGGCCGCCGCCTATCACCTGACGGTGCTGGGCATCGCCAGCATCTTCGTGTGCCTGATGGTGGCCACCAACGGCATTTTACAGGCCAACGGCCGGGAGAATATCCCCATCTGGACGCTGCTGGCAGGCGGCGCGCTGAAGATCGTCACCAACTACCTGATGGTGGGCAATCCGGACATGGGCATTCGCGGCGCGCCGGTAGGCACGCTGTACAGCTACGCCCTGATCGTGGTGCTGAACATGATCGCCGTCCACCGCTGCACCCGTGGGCAGGTGGATCTCTTCCGCTGCCTGTGGCGTCCGGCCCTGTGCACGGCGGTGATGGCGCTGGCGGCCCGCTCGGCGTTCACGCTGCTGGGCCGCTACGTTTCCCAGAATCTGGCAGTGGCCGCCGCCATTGCCGCCGCCGCAGCGGTCTACGCGGTGATGGCGCTGGCGCTGGGCGCGGTGACAGCCGACGACCTGAGCCACTTCAAAAATGGGCAAAAGTGGGCAAAGAGGCTGGGTCTGCGGTGATTTTTTTGCTCTTTCTGTGGAAAAGGGGTTGCAATAACACCGCAAATATGGTAAATTTTCTATTGCCCTCTGCGTTAGGGCCTTTCATTTGTTCTTAATGCGACATGCTTCGTTTTAGGATGTAGGGTTCATATCTTTACCAACGAAAAAAATTTAGGAGGAACTACCCATGAATAAAACCGAACTGATCAATGCCGTCGCCGAGAAGGCCGGTCTGTCCAAGAAGGCTGCCGAGGCTGCTGTCAACGCCACTCTGTCCGCCATCACCGAGGGTCTGAAGACCGAGGAGAAGGTGCAGCTGGTGGGCTTCGGCTCTTTCGAGGTGAAGCACCGCGCCGAGCGTACCGGCCTGAATCCCCGCACCAAGGAGCCCGTCACCATCGCTGCTTCCAAGGTTCCCACCTTCAAGGCCGGCAAGGCGCTGAAGGACGCCATCAAGTAAAAACTGCACAAAATCTGCGATTTTGTTGCCAATAGGAAAAGCGGCTTCGCCGCTTTTCTTTTTACCCCCAAGGAGGACACACCATGAGACTGGACAAATACCTGAAGGTCAGCCGCCTGATCAAGCGGCGCACCGTGGCCAACGAGGCCTGCGACAACGAGCGCGTCACCGTCAACGGACGGGTGGCCCGCGCCTCCTACGATGTGAAGGTGGGCGACGTGATCACCATCCGCTTCGGCCAGAAGGCCTTGTCGGTGGAGGTGCTGTCGGTGGCCGACACCGTGGGCAAGGCCGACGCCGCCGCCATGTACCGGGAGACAACGTTATAATTTTCCGCACCCTCTCATACAATGCAGTAACGCTTTGTAGGGAGGGTGTTTTCTTTGGCATATGATCGGAACGACGGCGGCGGCGCCATGTATCACCGGCTGACCATGGAGGGCCGGGAAAAGCTGACGGTGGCCGGGGTGGAGGACGTGGAGCGGTTTGACGAGAACTGCATCGTCATGTCCACCTGCGCCGGAACGCTGGTAGTCACCGGCGAGGGTCTGCACATCGGCAAGCTGAGTCTGGACGGCGGCGAGCTGCACGTGGACGGCCGCATCGACGGCGTGAATTACGAGGAGGAGCAGCCCAGCCGCAGCGGTCTGTTCAGCCGCCTGTTTGCCTGATGGAAAACTATGTGGCGGCGCAGCTGCAGCAGTTGGGCGCGGCGGCGGCGCTGGGCGGGGCGGCCGGTCTGGTGTACGACGTGCTGCGCTCGGCCCGGCTGCTGGATCGCCGGGACAGGCGGCTGACCCACCTGCTGGACGGGGTGTTCGCGGCGCTGCTGGGCGCGGGACTGCTGTGGCTGGCGCTGGTGGTGGGGGAGGGCGAGCTGCGGCTGTACATGGTGACGGGGATGCTGCTGGGCGCGGTCGTGTGGTTCTGCCTGCTGTCGCCGCTGCTGCGGCCTGTGTGGGACTTCTGGGTGACGGCGCTGGTGGAAACGGGGCGGCTGCTGTGGTCGCCCTTCGCCCTTTTGGGACGGCTGATAAAAAAATGTGCCGCCGCTGTCAAAAAGTACTTTTCTTTTTGGCAGAAGTGCGTTACAATGAGAGTGGATGAGTGGAAGTCCCGTTCCACACAGGAAAAGCCGCCGCGGCAGAAGGGAGGCCGGGCCATGGCCAGAGCGACGACCCACAAGAAAACAAAGAAGCGCACCAGCACTCTGCTGATGCTGGTGGTGGCCGTGCTGGTAGTGGCGCTGGGCGTGCAGATCGTGTGGGTCTACGGCCAGCTGAAAACCGCCCAGCAGGAGGAATCCGTCCTGTCCCAGCAGCTGACGCAGCAGCAGCAGGAGAACGACGCCTTGCGCTCCGACCTTGCCAAGAAGGATGACGAGAGCTTTATCAAGGCGCTGGCCCGCGACCTGCTGGGTCTGGCCGAGGAGGGCGAGCGGATCTTCTACGATGTGAATGACTGAGCAAAAGACGGCCAGAGGGCCGTCTTTTTTTCGTGCCAACACGCGATGTAACGAGGGACAGGCTCTTGGCTCTCCCTTTGGGAGAGGCATGGGATGCCCGCACGATACAACCGTCATTTCGGGCGACCGCAAGGGTCGCCCCTACAACCCACTACCGACCACCGAACGTTTATCGGACGGCGCGATATTATCCGCCGCGCAAAAAATTCCGGCCCTCCGACGCAAATCGCCGCGTTCCGCACCTTTTATGCCGTACAATGGTGAAAAAGGAGTGAACTGCCATGAAAAGCCGCCGGAAAAGTGATTTTCTGTCCTCCCGCGTCCAGTACATTTCCCTGGCGCAGCTGTCCCCCAATCCCCAGCAGCCCCGCCGCAGCTTCGACGAGGCGGCTCTGCGGGAGCTGGCGGACAGCATCCGCGCCTACGGCATTTTGCAGCCGCTGACCGTCCGGCGGACGCCGGTCGGCTATCAGCTGGTGGCGGGCGAGCGCCGTATGCGGGCCGCCCGGATGGCCGGTCTGCGGGAGGTGCCGTGCCTTGTGGCGCAGGTGGACGAGCAGGACGCGGGAATGCTGGCGCTGATCGAAAATTTGCAGCGGCGCGATCTGGACTGCTTTGAGGAGGCCGCCGCCATCGCCCGGCTCATCAGCCGGTACGGGCTGAGTCAGGAGCAGGCGGCGGAGAAGCTGGGCAAATCCCAGTCCGCCGTGGCCAACAAGCTGCGGCTGCTGCGGCTCAGCGAGCGGGACGGTCTGCGGCAGGCCCACCTGACCGAGCGCCACGCCCGCGCTCTGCTGCGGCTCAGCGGCGAGGCAGAGCAGCTGGCGGCGCTGGCGGTGATCGTCGGGCGCAGTTTGAACGTGGCCCAGACGGAGAGCTACATCGAGCGGCTGCTGGCGCAGGCACAGGTCACGCCGCCCCAGAGCCGCCCCACCTACATCATCAAGGACGTGCGGCTGTTCCTCAACAGCATCGACCGCAGCCTGCAAATGATACGCCAGTGCGGCGTGGACGCCGATCTGGGCCGCCGGGACACCGACAGTGAGATCCTGCTGACCATCCGCATCCCCAAGCAGCGAGCTGTCCGGCCGTCGTGATGGGTGGGGTGTGACGGTCGGGCGTTCATTTGTAGGGGCGGACGACCCTGTCCGCCCGCAAGTAATTGTACCGTCAACGTTAGGGCCGACAGAGTCGTCGGCCCCTACGAAAAGATGCAGTAACCGTACGTAGGGCAGCATGCCCTCACCCCGCCGCGCAGACGAAATAAAGCGCCCGTGGGGATCTCTCCGCAGGCGCTCTCCTTATATAAATAGCTGGATGCCGGGAATGTGCCGTATCTCCGTGCGGACATCCTCCAGCAGAAGCTGCGCGGCATCGCTGAGGGTCTCGCCCCGGCGGGTGATGAGGTAGGACACCCGTTCAGGCGGCGGATCGGTCAGGCGGCAGATCTTTGCCCGGCCCTCCTTCTCCAGCGCACGGGCCGCAGCGGCAGGCACGATGGCCCACATCATTTCGCTGCCCAGGAAGGTGTTCACCACCTGCATGGAGTCGGCGTACAGCAGCGGCGCGGTGGTCAGGCCGAACCAGTGATCCCGCCAGTCCTGCACGCTTTTCCGCCACGACACCACGATCTCGCTGGCGGGATCCAGGTCACGGGGCGACACCACGTCGCCATAGGGGCTGTCCGGCGAGCAGGCCACCATGGTCTCCTCGCTGCACAGAGGGGTAATGTCCAGCTGGGGGTGAAAGAAGCTGTCGCCGTCCATCAGGGCCATCTCCAGCTCACGGCGGGCCACCGTCTGGGCGCCATCGTAGCCTGCGCCACGCAGGGTCTGCACCCACAGGGCCACCGGCAGCTTCCGGTGGAGAAAGCGGCGGTACGCCGCCGGAAGAATGTACTGGTTGGTGGAAAACACCGCGCCGATCCGCAGATATTCCCGTGTGGCCGTCTCCGCCACGCCCTTTGTCTCGTCCAGCAGCGTCTGCCAGCGGTAGGCCAGCGGCAGGAACCGCTGCCCCGCCTCGGTCAGCTCGATGTGGCGGATGCCCTTGCCCCGGTGGAAAAGCTGCACGCCCACCTCCGCCTCCAGCGACTGGATGCGGTTGGTCAGCGTGGGCTGGGTGATGAACAGCGCTTCCGCGGCGGCGGTCAGCGTGCCGTGCTCCAGCACCGCCCAGAAGGTCTCCATATCCGTGTTGTTCATGGCGGGGCCTCCCCTCAAAATATAAATCTCGCTTATATTATATGGGGTTTTTATCCGTTTTACAAGAACGAAATTCTGTGATATGGTTATAGCACAACAAGGGAAGCGACCCTCCGCTTCATTGACTTGTTGCAAATAAGTAAGTTCTGCCAACTTATTTTTGTTTTCTCTCTACTTTTCTTTCTTATTTTCTCTCTTTGTTCCTGCATCCCTGTAAAGAAAACCCCGGACAGTCGTCCGGGGTTTTCTTTAACTTTTGCCCCAAAAGGGCATAGCCCTTTTGGGAAGCACTATTCATTCATTTCGGGTTTTGCGGTGCGGCCCAGCAGATAATCCACGCTGACGTGATAGAAATCCGCCAGCGTCACCAGATGCTCCGCTGTCAGGGCAATAACGCCCGTCTCATACTGAGAATAGGTATTCTGCGAAACATGCAGCAGCTCCGCCAGCTGCCGCTGCTTCAGGTCACGATCCTCCCGCAGCGCGCGGATGTTGGGATAAAGCACGGGCGTCTCCCCCTCACTCCCTCGGCCACTGGCCGTCACGGGGCAGCCCCAGAATGTAGTCGGCGCTGACGTGGTAATGCTGGCAGAATTTCACCAGATAGGCGATGGGCGGCGTATTCTGGCCCGTCTCGTAACGGGCGATCTGCACCTGATGGTAGCCAATGGCCGCCGCTAATTCCCGCTGGCTCTCGTCGTGGTCAATCCGAACATCAATCATCCGCTGTATCATGCGATAAGCCCCCTTTTGTTGACAGCTTATAGCATATGTGTTATTATCTCCTTATTTGATAGCATTTATGTTATCAAATAAGGAGGTGACGAACGTGGCCGATTATCGAAGCATGTATCTGCGTCTGGCGGACGAGGTAGAACGGGCGCTGGATATTCTGGATTCCCGGCGAAACGCGGAGCAGCAGGTGTTCCTGACAAAAGCCATGCTGGCGGCGGCCTTGCAGGACTGCGAGGATATGTATGTGGAGACGGAAGAAGAATAAAAACCTGTCATTGCGAGGAGGGCATAAGCCCGATGTGACAATCCGTTTCCAAAGCCTCCCTTGTGTAAAGGGAGGTGGCGCGAAGCGCCGGAGGGATTGTCCGATGGCGCAACAATCCCCCAGTCACCTGCGGTGACAGCCCCCTTTACACAGGGGGACCAAAAACGGATTTCCTGTTGCGGTGCCCAAAATTTCGCAGCGGCATTTAAGCCGCCGAAATTTTGACCGCTGCCACTCGCTCACCTCGCTTCACCTGCCACAGGCAGCGCTCGGATCGCTCCCCACGCCAGTGACTTCGGTCACCGGTTCGGAATGACATCTCTTTCAACAGCGTGAAGCGAACCGCAACGGTTCGCTTTTCCTTATATCTACTACTTGAAACCTCTGCTTTTCTTTTGTCTCGGCTTGTGCTATACTGCTATTTGTAAGATTATGCGCAAAGGGAGGTTGTCTCCATGTCAGATACCATTGCCGCCATCGCCACGGCGCTGTCGCCCAGCGCCATCGGCATTCTGCGGCTCAGCGGCCCGGACACGAAGGCCGTGCTGGACGCTGTATTTTTCCCCCTGAACGGCAGGCCCATGTCTCAGCAGACACCCCGCACCATGGTGCTGGGCCGGGTGCTGGACGGCGAGGGACGGGTGCTGGACAGCGCCCTGTGTGTGCTGTTCCCCGGCCCCGACAGCTACACCGGCGAGGACTGCGCCGAGCTCCACTGCCACGGCTCCCCCGTGGTGCTGACGGAGGGGCTGAAGCTGCTGCTGAACCACGGAGCCCGGCAGGCAAAGGGCGGCGAGTTCACCCAGCGGGCCTTTCTCAACGGCCGGATGGATCTGATGCAGGCGGAGGCCGTGGTGGACGTGATCGACGCGGAGACGGCGCAGGCCGCCCGCAACGCCGCCGGACAGCTGGACGGCGCGCTGAGCCGCACTGTGCAGGCGGTGTACGACACGCTGATGGACGTGACCAGCCGGTTTTACGCCATCGTGGACTACCCCGACGAGGATATCGAGGATCTGAACCGGACGCAGCTGCTGGACGCGCTGGGACGAAGCGAGGCTTCTCTGGCGGCGCTGCTGGACACCTATTCCCGCGGGCAGGTGCTGAAAAACGGCGTGCCCACGGTGCTGCTGGGAAAGCCCAACGTGGGCAAATCGTCGCTGCTGAACGCGCTGGTGGGCTATGACCGGGCCATCGTCACCGACGTGGCGGGCACCACCCGTGACACGGTAGAGGAATCGCTGCTGCTGGGTCATGTGCTGCTGCGGCTCACCGACACGGCAGGCATCCGGGAGACGGGCGACGCCGTGGAGCGGCTGGGCGTGGAGCGCAGCCGCAAGGCGGCGCAGCGGGCATCCCTGGCGCTGCTGCTGCTGGACGGCTCCGTGCCGCTGGATCAGCAGGACGAGGAGGCCATGGCCGTGGCGGAAAGCGCGCCCCACCGGCTGGTGGTGGTGAACAAGAGCGACCTGCCCTGTGTGCTGGACAAGGCGGCGCTGGAAAAGCGGTTCGGCAGCGTGCTGGCCGTGTCCGCCAAGACCGGCGCAGGCATGGCGGCGCTGTGCGAGGCCATCGGGGCGCTGTACCCCACCGGGGCGGAGCCTCAGGGCGAGCTGCTGACCAACGCCCGGCAGGCGGACGCGGTGCGCCGGGCGCTGAACTGCGTGAAGAACGCCCACGCCTCGCTGCAATTCGGCATGACGCCGGACGTGGTGCTGACGGACGCGGAGGGTGCGCTGGAGGCGCTGGGCGAATTGAGCGGAAAACACATCCGGGAGGATCTGGTGGACACCATTTTTTCCCGGTTCTGCGTGGGAAAGTGAGGAGCTATGGACTGGCTGGAATTGAAGATCGACACCTCTCCCGCCGGGATCGACCCGGTGACGGAAATGCTGACCGAGCAGGGCGTTACCGGCGTGATCATCGACGATCAGCGGGATTTTCAGGATTTTATGGCCCACAATCAGGCCTATTGGGACTATGTGGACGAGGAGCTGGTGAAGGAGAAAGAAAACCTCTGCCGGGTGACGTTCTATGTGGAGAACGCCCCGGCGGGGTACAGCGCCATCGCCGCCATCCGCATGGCCATGCACGCCATGAAGCAGAAGCACCCCGAGTACGCGCCGCTGCTGCTGACCATGGAGAACGTGAAGGACGAGGACTGGGAGAACAACTGGAAGCAGTTCTATAAGCCCATGGAGATCGGTGAACGGCTGCTGGTGATCCCCGCGTGGGAGCAGGCCGACCCCAAGGGCCGCGTGACGCTGACGCTGAATCCGGGGCTGACCTTCGGCACCGGCAGCCACGCCACCACCCGGTTGTGCCTGACGGCGCTGGAGAGCCGCATCCACGGCGGCGAGCGGGTGCTGGACTTAGGCTGCGGCAGCGGCATTCTGTCCATCGCCGCATTGCGGCTGGGCGCAAAAAGCGCCTTTGCCTGCGACATTGACGAGAAGTGCGTCGACGTGGCCTATGAAAACGCCGCACTGAACGGCATCGGCAAAGACCGCCTGACGGTGCGGCAGGGCGACGCCACGAAAGAAGGCCCGCTGCGCGATGCCATCGGCACAGGCTATGATGTGGTGGTGGCCAACATTGTGGCGGACGTCATCATTTCGCTGGCGCCGCAGGTGCGGCACTTCCTGAAGGAGGACGGCTGGTTCCTGACCTCCGGCATCATCGACGACCGGGCCGACGAGGTGGCCGCGGCGCTGGTGGCCGCCGGATGGAACCTTGTGGAATCCTGCACCAGCGAGGGCTGGTACTGCTATATCTGCCGCTAACGGCGGCGCGAGTGACGAGAGGAGGCTTTTCTCATGAACCAATACGACGTGATCATCATCGGCGCAGGCCCCGGCGGCATTTTCTCCGCCTATGAGCTGGTGCAGCGCAAGCCGGAGTGGAAGGTGGCCGTGCTGGAGGCGGGCAATCCGCTGGAAAAGCGCCACTGCCCCATCGACGGCGTGAAGGTGAAGTCCTGCATCCACTGCAAGACCTGCGCTATCATGAACGGCTTCGGCGGCGCCGGCGCGTTCTCCGACGGCAAGTATAATCTCACCAACGCCTTCGGCGGCACGCTGTACGAGTATATCGGCAAGCAGCAGGCCATGGATCTGATGCGTTATGTGGACGACATCAACATGGCAAACGGCGGCGCCGGCACCAGGCTGTACTCCACCGCCGACAGCGGCTTCAAGCGGCTGTGTTTGCAGAACAACCTGCACCTGCTGGACGCTTCCGTCCGCCATCTGGGCACGGACATCAACTATAAGGTGCTGGAAAACCTCTACGCCCAGCTGAAGGACAAGGTGGAATTCCACTTCCTGTCTCCGGTAAAGGCGCTGACCATCACCGATGACGGTCTGTACGAAGCCGAGACCGACAAGGGCGCTTTCCGGGGCCGCAAGTGCATTATCTCCGTGGGCCGCAGCGGCAGCAGTGGATGGAGACGGTGTGTCAGGATCTGAACATCCCCACCAAGTCCAACC
>OGDF01006762.1_pt1 | contig 11154 bp, 18 predicted proteins | sample 1570141 | NCBI WGS metagenome assembly OGDF01 (sample SAMEA4370581, study PRJEB24528) | human gut metagenome | reverse complement strand
TTTCCACATTTACCACAAAATAATTCTCCATCATTTAGTTCATTACCACATTTACTACATTTCATTTTTCTAACCCCTTTCTAATTATTAATTCTCTTATTAAATAGATTAAATCTTTCTACCATAATTCTCGTAACTCCCACTATAGCTTATTTTATTTAACGAAAACCTTTACTAGTAAATTTCCATATTTATTATCTTTTTTTCTTCCTTCATTAATACAAACAATATTTTGAACGTCTTTTATTTCTTTTGGAATATTTATTTTTGTTTTTCTTTTCTTATTATCTATTTTGTACCTTATAATTTTTTCTTTTCCTAATTCTTTTTTTCTAATTTTCAAGTTACACTTTATATCTAGATTCATATCATAATTTGGATCGTTATTATAATTAAACATTTCTAATATTTCTTTTTTTATGTCTTTTTCATCGAATTCAAACATCTTTTTTTCCTCTCTTTCTACAATACACCTCCAATTCCTTTGTTAAAAGTATATCATTACAGTTTTTATTTGTCTACTATTTGTATGCTGTTTTCGTGAGTTATTTTCTTGTGAGTTATAATTTAATTTGTTTTTTCCTACAATATATATAGAATTGCGAGGTGTCTGTATGTTAAAATTAAATGTGCTTGAATTATTAAAAAAACAAGGTAAGACCAAATATTGGTTATTTAATCAATTAGATATGAGTTATACTAATTTCAATAATATTGTAGAGAATAAAACTAAATCTATAAAATATGAAAACATTGAAAAGTTCTGTAAAATTTTAAATTGTGAACCTAATGATTTATTTAAATATAAAAAATAAAACTGCTAGATTATTTTTTCTAGCAATTTTTTATTTCATTTTTATTAGTAGGATTTATCTTTTCTTCAATATAAAGTTCTTGTGACATTATAAAACCAAATATAAATAATTGTTCTTCTAACTCTTCTTTGATCTCATTTTCTAAATCCCAATACTGTACAAATTTTTTATATTGTTCTTCTGTAAGTGACGCTATTAATGTATCACCAACTTTCTTTTTTTCATTTCTAATTACTTTATTTCTTTCGGATGGTTTATATAATTCTTCTCCAAATTCACAAATTATGTATTTTAATAGAGGTAATCTGCTTGTATCTATTTTAATATCTTTAATTTCAAATGTTTTAGCAAAATTATTTATATACTCTTCTTTCTTAATATTATCCTCTAATTCTATATTAATATTTTCATATTTTTTAGAATCTACATTATTATAGCTCTTTAATTTCTCCAATATTTCTTTATTAAAACTAATTAATTGATTTAATAATTTTTTATTAACTAATATCTTTTCTTCCATAGTCTTTTTCTCCCTTCTATATAAAATTAACCTATTCTAACTAAGCCTCCATTTCTACTTTTAATTAATATGTCTCCACTTTCACTAAATTGTGATATTGTATATGATAGAACATAACCGTATCTTAATCTTTCTATTTCTTCTTTCCATATATCCTTCTCTTCTGTAATATATAATAAATCATATATACATCCCATATCAACAGTATAAGTTTTTATAACATGATATACAAAAACATTATATTGTTTTTCAAAATCCTTTACTAATTGTCTTTCTTCTTTATTTAACCAATACAAAATACCAGACTTTCCTTCTGACCTATTTAAAACACCTTCATTTCTTAAATTATTTATTACATTTTTATGAATTTTTAATGCTTTCATTCTTCGTATTGCTTCTTCCATCATCTCTTCTCTATTTGCTTTTTCCACGTTTAAATTATTCTCCTTTAATATAAAAAATCAAAAAATAAAACCCTCTATTGCTTAACAATAGAGAGTTCACGAGCTATATAAAATTAAATTATAAAAATATCTTTTCATCTCCTACACCTACTTTCTAAATAAAATGATTTAGAGAATTTACAAAATAGAAAAAATAAATTCTCGTAAATGGCAGACAACAACCGTTTTATCGGTTCTAAATTATTTTATTACATCATTTTATCCTCGTAAATAGGCTTGTTTAAAACACTTTGAGGTTAATCCTAGATACACTTTTTATTTTCTGATATATAATTTATTTAATTTAATATTAAAGTTCATCTGATGTTAATCTGATGTCAGATTTTTATTCTACTGGTATTGTAATGGATAATAATTCTTTAATTGATTTCTCCTTTTCATCAAAAGTTTTTGTATCTGTAATTCTAGATAAACCACAAATATCTACAACTCTTTCAAGATTTATAGCTGAAAAACACTCACTTGAATACAAAATTTTTACTATTTTCTTAATTACTTTATCTTCTATAAAATACTCGTCTTTAGCTTTTACTAATACATTTTTTAATCTTTCTTCCTCATTTTTCCATGCTTTTTCAAAGTCTTTTTTAAAGTCTTCTTTTAACTTATCTATATAATCCTTTATTATTTTTTCGTAAGTTTTTCCATCTTCTGTTTTATTTTCATTTAAAACTAATTTTAAAGACCTTTGCATTTTTAAATTTTCTTTATTTTCCTCATTTTCTTTTAATTCTTTGCTTTTTTTATTTATATTAGATATTCTTTTATTTATATAGCCCTCAGCTAAATTTGCTTTTATTTCTTCTTCTAAATTTTTCATAATTTAAAACCACCTCTCTAATTTTTTGTATCTATCTTAATATTTTTATTCAGGTTAAATCTAGATATCTCTTATATTTTCTGATATATAATTTATTTAATTTAACATCAAAATTCATCTGACTTTATTCTGATGTCACCTTTTAAATATATTTAGATAATTTGTATTAAATCATTACTTTAGTTGTTCTTTACTTTTTTATAAATTTCTAACAACTAACTTGTTTATCTAATTCTTCTTTTAGTCGTGTTATTTTAGCATTAAATATTTTGTAATCTTCTATATAATCTTTATCTGCTAAAGTTAAACCAGCTTGGAATTTTTTATTTATAAATTTATCTATTATAGAACACATCATGTTACAACCTGGTTCGTTTTTTTCAGTTTCAAGATATTCTTCTAATATTTTAGAAAATTCTGCATTTTGACTTGCTAGTTTCTTATAACTTGATATCTTTTCATAGTTACTACCCCCATAAAATCCAAAACCACTAAAAAATGTTACATCTTTTTCTAATTTGTTTTCAGTAAGTTCAAATAATATTTGTAATCTTACTTCTTCTATTTTGTTATCATCTATAAATAATATCGAATCATAACCAAATGTAGTTACTGGTTTTGAATATTCTAAATTAATATTTTTACTTCGTGCATTATATTCTAATGGATATCTTTCTTCACTATAATTCATCCATTCTTTTTCATTATCACGTGTAAACAATTTATTAAATAAAGTTTTGAATTCAGGTTTTAATAAAAAGAATCTGTTTACCCATTCTTCTCTTGATGTAGTACATAAAACAATATCAATTCCATTTTTCTTTGCTTCTTTTAATTTAGTTATTAATTCATCTAAATTTGGTCTTAATATCATAACAGTTTCACTATCTGTTCTATTTACTCCATTTATTAATGTGTTATCCATATCCAATATAATAGCTTTTTTATTTTCTTTAATTTTAATCATCTTCTTTCACTTATTTTATTAGTACACCTAAATTTTTATTATTTTAATATATTATTTTTAATATTTAAATAGTAAGTCATATATTTAAATCTGATTCTAACTTTATATTTAGATATATAATTTTATTATTTAAAATAGAAAATGTACTACAATTAAACCTGATAATCAAGAACATATTAAAATTTAAGTATATTTATGTTCTTTTAGGAAAATTTGTATATCATTATCTGTAATAACATATCTTCCATTTATTTTACTAGATGGTAACAAACCTTTTCTTATATATTTTAAAATAGTTTTATATTTCCTTTTTAAAATTGGTTCTAATTCTTTAATTGTATAAGTTGTCATATTTTAAAACCTACCTTTCTTATTACTTTTCCTATTAAAATATATAATTTAAAAGTTATTTTAGTAACTTTTTTAGTACTATTACTTTTTTTCTAGGTTTTAAATCAATAGAAAGACTAAAACCTTGTTCTTTTTGATATTTCTTTATATTTTGTATTATTTTAGAATTTAGAGAAATATAAACAAAACCTAAATCTCCTAATCTTTTTTTAGTATCTGTATTATAAAGAAGTAATGATTTAATAAAGTTTATAAAAGTATTATAAATTACATTATAATCTTCTCCTTTTATTTTTCTTTTAATGTTTAAATCTTGAACATAGTCAAAAATTTCTTCTACAGTCATAAATCCAAAATTTAAAACTTCTTTGTCTGTTTTAATAAAATTAATAATATCTTCTTTGGCCCTTAAACCATATCTATAATAAGATTTACATTTTAAATTTTTATAAATAGAATCTGCTATTTCTTCTCCAAATTCTTGTCTTACTAGAAAGTATGATAATTTATTAAGATTTAAAGATAATAAATCTCTAGCCTTATTATTTGCTTCTTTTAAAAGTTCATCTGTATAAATCGGTATTTTAATAAAAGTAGGTGTATGAACTAAACGATTAGATATGGTATTGGGTTTAGAAATATCATCTTTTCTTTGTAATAAACCAAGATAAAAAAGTATTAAAAAAGATTTATATTTTCCTCTTACATTAAAACTATTTTTTATTGTAGTATTTAATAAAATATCTCCATTATCAATAATATATTGATTTGATTTAAAAATATCTTCATAAAAATCTAATAATATATTTCTACTATTAGATTTATCAAATTTTAATTCTTCTTTAAAATCTTTATCTATTAATTTATACTTTTTTAATATTTTTTCTATAGTAGGATATCTTTCTATATATCTATTTAATAAAGTTATATTATTATCTACAATAGTTTTATATATAAATTCTTTCTTCTTTTGTAATAATAATTTTATAAAATTTGTATGAAAATTTGTCATAATTTTATACTTATCTAATATACTTATTTTCTTACTCTCTCTTATCTCTTGTTCATTTTTATTAGATTTAATTTTATTATATTTAAATCTTAAATAACAACACTGAATAAGTCTATTGTCTATTTCAGCAGTTATTAATGCTTTATAAAACAAACCACTTATTCTATTTAAGTACATTCTGTCCGTCTCTTGTTGTTTTTCTCCTCTATTTAATATTTGTAATTTTTTTAACTCTTCCTTTGTGTATATAACATTATATTCTAAACCCTTACTGTGTTTTATATTATCCTCGTGTGTTACTATTTCTAAATTTTCAATTCTATTATCTAATTTATTTCTATTTATATGATTTACTTCATAATCTTCATTTTCTAATAATTCCTTTAATCTCTCATCATATTTTGAATAATATTCTAAAATAAATCTTCCAAGTGTTGTAGTCCTATTATCTTTTCTTTTTATGATAGGATAACCACAATTGTTTATATTAATATCATTTATTTCTGTTGCTTGTCCTAGATACCTTATTAATGCATAGTCCACATCTATTATTCCAACATTAATTTCTTTTGGTTTCTTATCAAATGTTTTAACTTCTCTACAAATTAAAGTTTTTAATAATATTACTTTAGATTCTACATTTTCTATGACTAACATATTTCTTACCACCTTTTATACATTTAAGGTATAGTATTGAACCTAAAATAATATATAAATGGTATGTTTTTTTCACAAAAAATACTTAACCATTTAAAGTTAAGTCTCTTTTATTAGTATTTTTCTAAAACTTTTTATATAATATTATTTCAATGAATAGTTACTCTCTCTATACCTTATTTTTGTTGTACTTAAGGTTTTATCCAACTTTACTGACTGTGATGGAGAATTCGTATTTGGACCTTTATGCCACAACAAAATGTATGAAATTCAATTATGGGTAGATAATGTAAAACATGTAAAAATATGTGCAAAATGTGAGCATCGTGATGAAGATTGTTTAAAAGGTGTTAACATGGACTCATGCAAAGATTTAAGACCAATTTGCTGTGATAAATGTGATGACAAATGCGATAAAGATTAATTAGATAAATGCAATAAATATTAATTCTTAGGGAAAAAATGGGAATGTTATTATAACATTCCCATTTTTTTTGCAAATTGTTTTCCTTTTTTTATCATTTTCTTTTTTGATCCTTCGTTTTCACTCATCATATACATTACACCTGCTGAAATTAATGTTCCAACAAGCATTCCTTTCATAAACTTCATAAATATCCCTCTTTTCGATTATATTTTACTTAATATTATTATTTCTAGTTTTTTTGCTAATATACAATTTAATATAAGAATATATTTCATGTATAGTAATTATTACCAAAAAAATGCCAAAATATCTTTTTAAATTTTGTGAATCTAATTTATTAGAAATAATAGATCCAATCACTGCACCAAATATACCAGAAATTCCAATTATCATTCCAGTTTTCATATCCAATAGTTTTTGCTTTTTATTTATATAAATTGCTATAATCGCTGTAGGAATAAAAAAAATCAAGTTAGTTGCTTGCGCAATATGTTGTTCTATATTTAAAAATATTGTAAAAATTAAAATGAGTATAGTTCCTCCGCCCATACCCAAGCCACTTACAATACCCGAAATTATACCTGTAAAAACTTCTATCATATTTCACCTTAAAAAAATACTAATCTGATAGCTGAATATGCTAAAAATATTATAAACATTAGCTTTAAAATCTTTGGAGATATATTTTTTAATAATTTAGCCCCTATCGCTCCACCTATAAGACCTCCAATTGCACATTTTACCCCTAACCACCAATCAATATTATCAAATTTAAAATAAAATATACTACTTATAATAACCATTGGTAATATTGATAAAATTGATGTAGCTCTAGCCTTTTCTTCTGGCATCTTAATTATATATACATATGCTGGAACTAATATTAGACCTCCTCCAGATGCAAATAGTCCACTTATTATACCTGCTATAAATCCAATTACTATTTTTACTATCATAATATTATTTTTCCAAATGAAAAGAATAATATTCTATTTTAATATTTTTTCTTCTGCAAATTTGGTTAATTCCATATCACATCTTAACATTTGTGCTATAATTTTTTCTTTTAATTCTTTGTCTTTTATCTGTTCAGTTAAATCCATAAATCGTGTTAATTCATTTAAATATTGTTTATTTTCAAATTTCCAATTATGGTTTTCTTCTCTTGTATTTTTCATCGCCATCAATCCTTTGATTAATTATAATCTATTAGTTAAAATAAGTAAAGAATTATAGCGACATGGTTAAATTTTGTTCTTGCATGCCGCTCATATAATTATTCTATATTTTCATCTTTAATATAATATTTTGTTCCTAACATTTTATCTGGTAAATATTGTTGCTCTACATAGTGTCCTGGAAAATCGTGTGGATATAAATATCCTTCATGATATCCTAATGCTTCCATTCCCTCTACTGGAGCATTTCTAATATGCATTGGTATCTCTCCAGTATCTTTATTAGCAACATCTTCTAGTGCTCTATTTATTGCTAAATATGATGCATTAGATTTCTTAGAAGTTGCTACATATACTGCAGCTTCTGCTAAAATAATTCTTGCCTCTGGCATACCAATCATATGTACAGCTTGCATTGCGGATGTAGCAACAACAAGTGCATTTGGATTTGCCATACCAACATCTTCTGAAGCTGCAATAACAATTCTCCTAGCAAGAAATACAGGGTCTTCGCCTCCATTTAATGCTCTTGCTAAATAAAATATGGCTGCATCTGGATCCGAACCTCTCATTGACTTTATAAATGCACTTATATTGTCATAGTGGCTATCTCCTTTTTTATCAAAAATAGCTTTTCTTTCTTGAACGCATTCTTTGGCAATTTCATTTGTTATATGTATGTATCCATCTGATGATATTTCTGTAGTTAAAACAGCTACCTCTAATCCATTTAATGCTGTTCTCACATCACCATTTGCAGTATCTGCTATTTTTTCTATCGTTTCATCAGATATCTTAATATCATAACTTTTTAAGCCATCTTCTCTTTCTAAAGACATTTTTAATACTTTTATTATATCCTGTTTTGTTAATGGGTTTAATTTGAATACCATAGACCTAGAAATTAACGCTTTATTTACTTCAAAATATGGATTCTCTGTTGTAGCTCCTATTAATATAACTGTTCCATCTTCTACATATGGTAATAAAGCATCTTGTTGCAACTTGTTAAACCTATGAATCTCATCTATAAATAAGATACTTTTTCCTTGAGGATTTAGCATCATATTTTTTGTTTCTTCTATTACTCTTTTTATATCTGAAACCCCTGATGTAACTGCATTTATTTTATAGAATTTATACTTAGTTGTTTCACTTATCACTCTTGCTAGCGAAGTTTTACCACATCCAGGCGGTCCAAACAAGATTATACTTGATAATCTATCTGCTTTTATAGTTCTATATAATATTTTATCTTTACCCAGAATATGTTCTTGCCCAACATATTCTTCTAATGTTTTTGGTCTCATTCTATATGCTAGTGGTTTGCTTAAGTCCATCTATCTCACCTTACATTCCTAAAAAGCTTAATGCCTTTCTAATTATATCTTCAACAGTTAGCGTATTAATATCTATTTTAGCTAATACACTTTCTATTTCTTGTCTTGTATATCCTAATACCTTTAATGCTTGAACAGCTTCTTCTAAGTTATTATTTCCTACAACATTTGATGTAAGCTCTGTATCGTTTGCTTGAATAGCCTCTTCTGTTTTTAATTTATCCTTTAGTTCTAATATTATTCTTTGTGCTGATTTTGTTCCTATTCCCGGTACTTTTGTTAACGTTTTTACATCGTTAGAAATTACTGCTAATGCAAATTTAGATGGTGTAATTGCAGATAACATTGTTATTGCAGATTTTGCACCAACTCCACTTACTCCTATTAATAATTCAAACATTCTTAATTCTTCATTTGTTATAAAACCATAAAGACTTAATTCATCTTCTTTTACATTCATATAAGTAAATATCTTTACCACTTTACCTGTTTCTTCTAATCGTTGTATAGCTGATTGTGACATAAATATCTTAAATCCTATACCATTTACATCTACAACAATATAATTTAATGCTTTTACTTCTAAAGTTCCTTTTATATATGAAAACATATTTTTCTCCTTTGCAAACAAATTTTCTCATTTGGTATTATACCACACATTTTCTTTTTTGCAATATTATTCATCTTTTTTGTATTCCAATATATCTCCAGGCTCGCAATTTAATACTTCGCATAATTTATTTAATGTTGAAAATCTTATTGCTTTTCCCTTATTTGTTTTTAGTATTGATAAATTAGCAGGTGTAATTCCTATTTTTTCTGCAAGTTCATTTGATGGCATTTTTCTTTTTGCCATAACTACGTCTAAATTTACTATTATAGACATCTTATCACCGTCCTTTAAATTGTTAAATCATTCTCTTCTTTATGTCTTATTGCTTCTTTATAAATTTCTAAAAGCATAATAATTCCTATTCCTAGTACAACAAATATTAAACCAATAAATGCTATAAACATACTAGAAAGCTGAGCATATGTTCTTATATATAAATCTTCCAATAAATCATTTCCTATTAAAAATTTAAATAATAAAGATATTGCTATAAATAAAACTCCTGCAATAATAAATGATGCCCATATAATTTTTAATCTTTTAATGTTCTTCTTATTAAAAGCATCTTCTTCCTCAAATGTTTTAAATATTTTTATAAAATTATAAACCACTATTACTGCTGGTATTGCAGTTACCATGAATAAATATAATATTATGTTTTTTGGTTCTTCTATAATATTGGCCTTGGTAATAATTGAAAAAGCAATTAAGGCAATCTCTAAAATTATTACTATTGCTAAAACTACTTTAAGTCCAACTTTTACTCCTGCTGATAAACTATTTTTTCCTAATATCTTCATACTTATTCCTCCTCAATATTAACATTAATTTTTAATTATTGATTCTTTATATAAATTTGTCTAAATTTCTTTTTGAATATAAAATTCTTCTTACCTCCATAGTATTATCTTTTACTACATAGAAAATGGTATAGTTTTTTACATAAATTCTATAATATATATTTTTCCTTTTACGAACTCCTATGTACTTTTCATAACTTTCTGGATTTGAACTCCTCTTTTCTATTTCTCTAATTACTTCATTGTATAATTTTTCTGCTGCAATCTTATTATCCAATTTATTAACTAAATATTTTAAAATGGAATTAAACTGATTTATAAAAGTTGAAGTATATTTTATTACATAACTACTTTTCTCCATCAATTATCCTCCTAGCCATTTTTTTCATTTCTTCATGTGTATAATATTTAGTATTAGGATTTTCTGCTTCTTTGTCTGCTTCATCTAATTCTTTTTCGATATATTCATTATATTCAGCATCTTCAATTAATTTTGAATATTTTTTTAAACTCATTACTACCATTGAACCATATCCATTTTTCGTTAAATAAACTGCCTCATCTTCTTTTAAAACTAATTCTTCAATTTCTGGATATTTATTTCTTAAATCTGATACAGGTCTAATATTTATCATATCAATTCACTCCTCGCAATTAATTATCAGTATTCTATCATTATTTTATCTTATTTACAATGCTTTGTTATTACAATAACCTTTATTTTTTATTTACATATTATATATTAGGTGATTTTATGGTTGATTATTTGTATTTAAAAGATTCGCTTCATACATTTAGACAGAATTATAATTTTCTCAAAATTTTTTCTATTGGAAAAAGCATTTTAAATAATGAAATATATTGTATAAAATTTGGTATTGGAAAAAAGGAAGTGCTGTATACTGCTGGAATCCATGCTACTGAGTGGATAACATCTCTTCTTTTAATTAAATTCGCTCAAAATCTGTGTAATGCTTTTGTTTCTAATTCGCAAATCTATGGGTATGATGCAAAATATTTATATGAAAATTGCTCTTTATACATAATTCCTATGATTAATCCTGATGGGATAAACCTAGTTAATAATTTCTACTCTCCAACTTCTGAAGTATATATATCTGCAAATAATATTGCAAAAAATTATCCAGATATTCCCTTTCCTTCTGGTTGGAAAGCTAATATTAATGGTG
>OGDF01006760.1_pt1 | contig 11155 bp, 10 predicted proteins | sample 1570141 | NCBI WGS metagenome assembly OGDF01 (sample SAMEA4370581, study PRJEB24528) | human gut metagenome | reverse complement strand
TACCCACATACAGGTCACCATACTGTGATGCCTGCTGGAAAAACTCCACATGACCGGAATGTAGCAGGTCGTAACAACCGCTTACAAAAACTTTTTTCTTCATTATGATTATCATTGATAATTGAAGTGCAGATAGTCATCCTCATCTAGCTGATTACCTATCTGCATCTCGACAAACATAAACAGAGTTATTTCAATTAATTATTTGATTAATTTATTTTTTATATTTTAGCCTCCAGAAGAAGTGCCAAGTACGGAACAATGGTTCACAAAGCGCTTCAGCAGGAAAATATCGAACGAAGTGCATATTTCTCCATATTTTCAGGAAATACTTCTTCCCCATACTCTGATGCGTAAACCCAGCATACTTCGTAAAATGCCTACCGAAGTTACCACCATCCAGAATCTCTGCCAACAGCAACCTCCCACGCTTCTCATCCCTAGACGGTCCCATCCCACACAACTGGCGAGACCGCTTTGGTCCGTCATCCTTATAGTGCAGCGGTTCCAAGCACCAGAGGGCGGTTACATCCTCTCGTCCCTGAGGAAAGAGAGGCTTGGTGAGAAAGGTGGAGCCTTCTTTAATGGGAAAAAGCGATGCCAATGAGTGCAATGAAAGCTCGCAATTTCAAATTGCCGAGTGTAGCTCGCTTTATCAACAAAGAAGGACGGGATGATTTTAGGAGTCAAAATCTTTCTAGTATTCAAAAGGACTTTCAAAGTCCTTCAATACCTCATGTTTCGTATCCTTCTCCGAAAGATTAGCGTGTTCCGTAGGAATGCGCCAATCAATGCCTAAGCTCTCATCCAAGATAGAGATGCCACCGTCAGCCTCTGGGTGATAGAAATTATCACACTTATATTGGAATACAGCAGTTTCTGACAACACAGCGAAACCATGCGCAAAGCCCTTAGGAATAAAGAACTGGCGATGATTATCTTCAGTCAGTTCCACAGCCACATGCTTACCGTATGTTGGCGAACCCTTGCGGATATCCACGGCAACATCCAGCACTCTACCCTTCACGCATCTCACCAGCTTGCTCTGGGTAAACGGAGGTCTCTGGAAATGCAAGCCACGCATCACACCATAACTGCTCATGCTCTCGTTGTCCTGGCAGAACTCCACCTTGTAGCCAACCAATGGCTCCACTTTCTCTTTAAACTCACGCTCGCTGAAGCTCTCGAAGAAATAGCCACGAGCATCTCTAAACAGGCGAGGCTCAATGATGAGCACGCCTTCTATATCTGTCTTTATTACTTCCATTTTCTATATACTTTTAATTATTCCTATTTTTTAAACGATTTCTTCCAAAAGAAACGCTTCACCTTCGATATAATCCACCACCTTGCTTCACTAGGGCAGACAAAGCCAAGATTCCAGCACCTTTTCACTACCCAACAATAGTTATTGAAAGCATCGATGAAACCACGATGCTGAAATATATATTCACCTCTACCGAAGTTGCCAACTCTCATGATGTCAGTCATCATCTTTTCTGCCCACATCTTCTCTTGATGAGAAAACGGCTCTACTTGTGATGGTAAGGACATTCCCAGATAATCAACACAAATACAAGTAAAGATTCTCCATGCCCTTTCCATGTGCATCTGATGCAGATATTCATGATGCTGCAACCAGTCTATCTTGTCTGCACTACTCGATAAGAACATGGCATAATCTATCACCTGCCTCAATCCCAATCCTTCTTCATATACATGGTTTACCATGTGCGATATCAGGAATACACTCTCAAAGGTTGGAGGGAATACAGGTACTGCATACCCATCCATATCAGCAGGAGACAACTCTGATGGGAATACCGAAGCGAACATTTCCTGCATAGCATGATCGGTAGATGGAGATTGGTAATTGTGAACCTTATAATGAGGCTCTACTGTCACTCCATCTACCCATGCCATACCATGATGCTCATGCACCAAATCATGATCTACTTTTCCTATCTTTTCCAGTACCTCCATTGTCTTCTTGAAATCTTTAGGATTCACAACAAAGTCGATATCGCCTGGTGTTCTATGCAAAGGATTGGGATAGCGCAAAGCTGTTGTTTGTCCCTTCATAAAAACAACAGGAATACCCTCAGATTTCAAGGCCTGGTCAATCTTTACAATGACCTTCCTATGTAGACGATTTATTTGTTCGATGCGTTGCATCGTCGCAATTCTCTTCAGCTTATTACCCAGAGGAATTGTGATGCACTCAGAAGGCAACAGACTCATCCCGTCTAGCAACAAAGCTGAGACAGTTTGTTCATCTGCCAATTGAAAGATGCTTTTCCAATCTGCTTCAGCAAAATCAGAAGCATCCAGTTTCTCACCAAAGAGAACGGCACTAAGAAATTTTAAAAGTAAATCTTTAGATAGGTTCATCGTTTCTGTTCCAACAACCATTTGAAGTATTCCTCATGCTGGTCAACCAAATGCTCCCAAGAATACTCATTCTTGATTTCCTCCACATTCCTATCCGTGAAGTTTTTCTTATGCAGTATACAGATATTCTCGATATCATTCAGCATCTCAGTCACCTTCTCTGCATTAGGATAGTACAAAGAGTTATCCTTCAACACAGCACGATTAAAGATGTTATCATGAGCAAGGATAAAGCATTCTGATGCCATCGCTTCCAACAGAGAAGGATTGGTACCACCCACACTATGGCCATGGAAATAAGCTTTTGAGAAGTGACGGATAGAATTCAATTTGTTGAAATCATAGATTCCGCCTACGAATCTCACACCCTTTTCCTTACCATACTTGGCAACCAATTCCTTACCATGAGGAGTATTGGTTTTACCAACTACAATCAGAGGACGCTTACCATTCTCCTTAGAATGCAAGTAGCCCTCAATGGCCATCACGATATTATTCTCAGGTTCCAGTCTGGCTACCAGAATATAGTATTCTTCAGGTTTCAAGCCATACTCCTTCAGATGCTCCACGTTATAATCATCATGGATGTCGGCACCGTATGCCAGGAACTTACTGTCCTTGCCATACTTCTCCTTATAGTAATCATGAATACCCATGTTGTCTGCAATCAAATAATGACTATATTTCACTGCCATTCTCTCCTCCCAGAACACGAACTTGCGCACCCACTTGTTGAACTTGGTACGCTTGTATTCCAGACCATCCATGTTGGTAACCACAATACTCTTGGTAACATTCTTCACATCAAACCAGATGAAAGCAGGAATGATACTCGTATATCCTGCCTCATAGATGATATCGAAGTTCTCACGCTTTAAAGCATCCTTCAGCGACATGAAGTCGTAGAAGAACGAACCGATACTTCCACCCATCCAAGTTTCTGGGCTGTAAATATGTTTGATTTTCACACCCTTGTACTCATCATCCTTATAAGGGTGATAAGAAGGAGAATACACCGTAACCTCATGGCCACGCTTCACCAAGCCCACTGAGATATACTCAGCAAACTGTTCAAATCCACCGTAGTTATTTGGAATACCACGGACGCTAACAAATGCTATTTTCATAAAGAGTTAAACGCTTAAAGAGTTAACAACGACCTTCAGTTAAAGAAAACTCATGTGCTAACTTACCAATTAAATATAATTATAAAATTCTTATGTGTTTTTGTATAAGACATTTAGGCTATACCTTTATTCAGAAACAAGTAAACGTTTTTGAACAAAGTTCATAACTATAGGCAAAATCCAGTACTTCAAAACATGACAAAAACAAATGGTTATTCCTAGTGTAACAAATGTACATATGAGATAGTTTACATTAAGATTATCGGTTAAGGCGTCCAAACCTAACTTTTCTGTAAACCTAAATAATACCATATGACTCAGATATAATTCCATAGATATACCACTTAAATACTTTGTCACTTTGTTACTTAACCATTTCCTTTCACCACTTATAGCATATACCATCCATAAGCTGAAGAGTAAAATTAAATACATATACTCGTCTACAAGAGACGGCTTATAAAATTCGAATACACTTGCAGCTATACATATTAGCAAAAGCAAACTACAAGATTTGCCCCCCCATACCTTCAATTTATTACGATATAAATAGATAATTCCACCAATCAGGAAGTATGGCATACTGAACACCATATTATGTCTCCCAACTTCAAAATTTACAAATGGTTCTTTGAAAAAGTAAAGTCTCCCTACAAAATGAAATACTATGGCTATTACTAACACCATCCATGCTCTCTTCTTATTGTCTATTAAGAAAGTAAAGAAAGGGAACATGATATAGAATAAAAATACCAATCCCAAGAACCAACCTACACCAATGATTTGAATATCAGGATTAGGTAACAGATTAAAACACAATGTTAAATCCGCAAAAGTTTGCCAAACTCCATCTATAGTATGGTCAAAGGCTAAAGCTATCATACACAGAATGGCAAAATAAGGCCATATTCTCTTGTAACGCTTTTTATAAAAATCATTCATTGAAACCTGTCCGCTCTTTACCCTCTCATAATAACCACAACACATGGAAAAAGCACTCACCATGAAGAAAAGATAAACAAAGTTTGTAAAGAAGCCTATTACATGATTTGCAGGCACCCATGATAATTGACCACTCTTGATATTAGCCAAGAAATGCATCATTGCAATGCCAACAGCAGAATACGCTCGCAAGCCATCAAGAGAATTGTAGTTTTCTCGTTTTATTTGTATATTTCCCATATTAGCTTTCTATTAAATATTTATAATACGTTCCATTTTTTTCAAAATTTTCCTTACTCCTCTTGTAAGCAAGTTTATGGAAAGGGCATACACTCTTTAACGCTAACCAAATTTCTTCGTCATAAGAATCAAACAATCGGAGCAATAAAATGTGAGGTATAGAATTTGGATATGGAACTATTTTTTTCCAATCATCAGAATAATATTCAGCAACAAGTTCTATAAAATAATGAAGAAGAAAATAGTCTATCAACCTATTATTATTTTCCCAATAATTCCAAAGTAGTTTACGCACGGCAAGTACAAACTTATGATTTGGACTAGCTGTCATAAACCAAGAGCTAACATTTAAAGTCGAAGCGTCAGACCCAGGTTTCAAGTTTTGAAACAAGAAAAAATCAGAATCCAACATATAAGAAGGAATGTTATCTCCAGAACAAAATACCGTTGAATCTATCCAAGTTCCTCCATGTCTACATAATAATTCTATACGAAGTAAGTCACTAAAATGAGTATGTGTAATTATTCCTTTCTTATACTTTTCTATAATATAAGAAGGGAAATTTGTATATTGCTCAATATTCTCTGAAGTAATCAATATTATTTTCCTATCTTTCAAATTATCTTTCAAAGATTGGAAACATTGCTGAACAAGATAAGGAGCATTTTCCAAACCTTGCATCCAACAAACCCAAACATATTTAGAACTAGGTTTGATTGCTGTATTATTTTCCCAATCAATATTCTTCAATAGTGGAAGATACTTCTTCCTTAACTTCTTATATAATTTAAGTTCTACACCACATCTAAGTAACTCTAAGTTTTTTTTTGAAAAGCCACCGATTAAGACTTGTCCAATAGCATAACAAAGTACACCATTTTTAATCCAAGAATATACAAGAGAGAAACCACCTTGTTTCTTAAACATTTGATATAACCCCATCTTACAAACCTTCTTTTCTATAAGCTGAATAAAAATGATGAGCTATTCTGTCTTTTTCAGGAGGCAGTTGCATATAATCTCCATAAGTTTGGCGCAGGACACTATCATATTGACGAGGAATTTTAAATTTAATCCCCTCAAAGTCGGCATCTATAGTATCTTCAAAAATCGACTTAGGAAATATCTCCCATTCAGGTACTGTTCCCCAAATAATGTTTGCAACCCAGGAACTGTTATCATAATCGGCTTTGTCTACATACTTCATTAATTTCTTTTCAAAGAACTTTTTACCCATAACATGTGCATAAACAAAGGCAGGAACCTTTACTATTTTTTTTAGCCAGCCTTTAGTTAAACCGAAAACATAACGTTGGCGGGTTGCTAAAAAAATCAAAGAACAATACCCATGCGTTTTACGCATTAAAGACAAAGCTTCCTCTTTAGAATTTCCTGCTCCATCTTCAACATAAATATCAACAAACACACCTATACCAAAGTCATCTTCATTATCTACATCTAATATGTATCTTGAATCACTTATACGAGTTAACATATATGGATAATTAGGACAAGTATCATTATTAAAGACTTCTAATGGCTTTAATTCTTCTTTATGCTCATCCATATATTTCATAAGTTTATCATGATCAGGACGTGGCATCATAATGTCAATATCATCATCCCATGGAATAAACCCTTTGTGACGTACAGCACCAATGAGCGTACCCCAAGAAAGAACATACTTAAATCCTTCTTTATCACAAATCTCTTTGATTTTTTTCAATATTTCAAAAGACGCCTGTTGTATTTCTTGCAGTGTTAATTCTTTTTTCATTTTTCATTAAGTTTTAATTCTACTTTCTTCAATTCCTCCGGTGTATCTATCTCATAGATATCCTTTATTTCCTTCACATGTATATCAAGTTCAGGATAAATATCCAATACCATATTATCCCAGTAAAGATTGGTGTAATCCTTAGTGGAATAAACCTCTTCCATGTGTTCGATGATTTTCTTGCAGTCATCAGCTATCCAATACGAGATACCGCTCATCAGAAAGCCATTACCTGCACCGATGTTTATCTTCACAAGTTTGTTGTTCTCACCCACTTCCAATCCCCATTCATTCTCGTATTTTTTCTTTTTGGCGAAATAGGTAGATTGGGAAACTTCGGATAGCAATACATTCTTATCCATATAAACATCGCCTTCCATCACGTATGTGTCATGGAATCTATCTCTAACGATATACAGGGAATTGATGTTATTACAAGAATCGTATCTGTCGTTGAAAACTATATCCACTCCATACTTTTCTTTCAAGAAATCCAAGGCATCAGCCTTATATCCTGAAATTAGAGTAATATCATCAATACCTTTCTCTTTCAAGAATTGTATCTGGCGTTCCACCATAGGGATACCATTTACTTCGACCAAACATTTTGGTCGGTCATTTGTTAAAGGGCGCAGGCGTGTTCCCATGCCTGCTGCCAATATTATAGCGTTCATATCTAAATATTATTTTTCGTTCAAATAATTCTTCACATCTTTAAAGAAGCTCCAAACTATCAGTATCAAAAGAATACCCACTGGGAATGCAGCAATGATTGTCACAGACTGCAAACTGTAAAGCGTATTCTCGGCAAATAGCAATCCGATAGGGAACAAGATGAGCATAATACTCCATACCGCTCTAATCTTTCTGCTTGGCTCTTCATCAGCAGAGATTTGATTATAGCTATAAGAAGATGCCACATAAGTAATACCATCCAATGTAGTACTGTAGAAAGCAATCATCGTGATAACCAATAGTATCAATGCTACCTCTGGTAAAGGTAATGTACCGAATATCTTCAAAATAGCTTGATACATCTCACCTCCATTTGATATATAGCCTGTAACATCAAGTCCATGCTTCAGCTGTTGAGCCAATCCATAGTTTCCTAAAATGATAAATGACATGTAAGTTCCAGCCAATCCCCAACCAAATGTACCAAAGACAAGGTTCTTGATAGTTCTTCCCTTACTGATAAGAGCTATAAAAAATGGAGTTGCAATACACCAAACCAACCAATATGCCCAGTAGTAAATAGTCCATGTCTGTGGGAAGTTATTCTCTCGCAACGGATCCATATAGGTTGAGAGTCCAATGAAGTTCTGAACCATGTTGCCTAAAGACTGGAATCCCGTCTCTACAATATACCTTGTTTCTCCACCCAAGAACAAGAAATAAAACAAGATGGCAAAGAACATATATGAACAGAACGATGCCAATTTGGAAATACCATTCATACCCAACAATACTGTGATAGTATAGACTGCACATATCAAAAGCAGAATACCTATAGTAAGCGTAACGCTGGTTGAAATGCCAAACACAGAAGCCAAGGCTGAAGCCAAAAGAGGAGTTGCTAAAGAGAACGTAGTAGCCGTTGCACAAACCATTGCGAAGACAGCTACAATATCTATTACCTTGCCCCAAGGTCCATCCACTCTGTCACCAATCAAAGGACGTACTGCCTCTGAGAAACGTTGTCTCTCTCGTTTGCGCACATGCATCATAAAAGCAAAACTGATAGCAAGTACCACATAGAATCCCCACGCTAATGGTCCCCAATGGAACAAAGGGAATGTCGGCGCCCAAAGCTGCATCTTTCCGAGTTCTGCCACATGAGGTTCAGCACCATACAAAGCCCACTCTATCAATGAATAAAACATGATATCAGCAGCCATGGTTGAAGTGAATATCATCGTACCCCAAGCAAAGTTGCTATAAACAGGCTTATCGATGTTACCCAACTTAATCTGACCATATTTGTCCTTGAAAGCCAAATATAATGATAACAACACACATCCTAATCCTAGGATGACATAATAGATACCAATAGTATCACCAAAGAAACCACGCAGGGTATCAACAAATAATTTCGACTGAGAAGGAATCAACATAAACACCAACATCATTGCCAATACTATGACAAAAGGAATCAATGTTGTAATCCAATCAATTCTACCTTTCAAATTCTCTCTTTCCATTTCTATAAATCTATTTTCTTTAAGTTTTCTATTGCTCGTTTATATCTATCCATACCATAAGTACCGAAATCATCTCCCTGTGCTTCTTTGATGCAAGTCCACACGGTCCACAGATAATCCATCAATATCTGATATACCAATATCTTCTTTCTAGCATTCTTAGGTTCATTGCCATCGAAATAATGGCTGAGAAAATAATCCTTGCTTTCATCTGTAAAATTACTTTCCAAGAATAAGGCAGCAATATCCCACATAGGATCGTTCATTCCTGAATATTCCCAGTCTATCAGATAGATAGTTCCATCCTCTGCCTTCAAGAAATTCTCGGCTACGAGATCATTATGACAAGGCTTTACTGATACCCCTAATTGGTTCAGATAATCTTCTAGTTGAAAAACCTTTTTTCTTATGGGTTCATAGCCTTCATACATTTTACCGTCTGCTTTAACCAGCAAATACTCATAGTTCAATATTTCCTTGAATACATTAAACTCATTACCAAAGCGAACATGAGAATGATGTAAAGTTCTGAAGATATTAGCTATTTTCTTCATGTTTGATGGTCGCTGAATGGTCGCCCTATTCAATGTCTCTGCGTTCTTTACAAAGTCTGCAAGTTTGATACCCGTCTCAGAATTGAAGTATCTGATTGGAGGGTTGATACCCATCTTGCAAGCTTGCAAGGAGTTTTGTTCCTCATTACTACGCATCACCATACCTTCTGCACCAATGCCAGGTACACGAAGTACATATTCATATACGCCCTTAGTAACCTTAAAGTTCTTATTAGACATACCTCCTATCTGGCTTATCTTCACCTCATTCTCAATCTGTTCGTTCGGGAAAATAACCTTTAGGTATGAAATCAAGTTTTCGTAATCAAACGGATTTTCTTTTCTGCGAAGCTTAGGATAGATATAGTTGCGAAGCTTATTGAAATCTTCTTCACAATCTACATCTCCCCATATCAAATTGGTAAACTTTATATAAGGTCTATCTAACACATCAGTAGAATCAAACAGCAAGTACTCATAGTTAAGATAAGGATTATTGCTGTTTTTCCACTTGTTCATCATTCGGTCAAAAGAGTGCTTGGAAATCTTAACGATACCCAATAGCTCACCCTCGAAATTACATATTTGATGACGATCCTTGCTTATCTTAGTGATATATCCACTGCGAGTTTCAACAAAAGCCTCGTCCCCACTACCAGACTCTTCCGTAATGGCAAAGCAATTTTCGTTTTTTGTCTCAGAAAGTTCTTTCAGGACCTTATACTCATAGAACGTATCGCCCTCTACCAACAAGAAATCATCTTTGATATAAGGTGCTGCCATAGCAAGCGAACCCATCGAAGAAGTAAACTTAAAGTCTGGATTCAATACCAGACGAACTGTCTCTGATGCGTATCGCTGATACAGTTGAGCTTGCCCCCCTACTACTAAGAGAATATTGTCATAGTTGAGGGCCGTCAAAGCCTCGATGGTTCTATCTATCAAACAAGAATTCTCGTAATAAGGTTTCAAAGGATAAGGTATTTCTGTATCCTTATCCTTCCTGGCCGATAAAATAACCGCTGTTTTCATTAAAGTCCGAAATAAAGTGACATCGTAAAGTATGATTTATTATTGTAAGGATTCAGTACATAGCTGGCACTGATAGGTAACTTGAAGTTACCAAACTTGAATGCCGTGCTATACTTGGCATTGATATTTACCACATTGAATCCACTTTGGTTATTAGTATAAAAGCCCTTGTTCAAATTGGCTCCTACACATAAAGCTATATTATTATCTTCCGTAAAGGAGTGGGTGTAACCAACCTCTGCATATGAAGAATACATTTGCTTTCCATCTGCGTTTTTGTCTGCTCCAAAGATATAAGTTGATACCGTAACCCACAAAGGAACCTTTGTTCCTGCCCATGTGGCGTAAGCCTCAACCCAATGTCCTGTCTCGCGATTGCTCAACTTGAAATACTGGTCTTTTTCACCGACGGAGGAAGGATAATAGTAATCAGAAACACCAACAGTAAACTCACTGGCAGTATAAGATACACCTAAATCGACTTCCTGATGACTACCATCAATGGCATAACCTCCCATAGCGAATGCATTGAATCCATGCGTATTATAGCCAATCATTGGAAATACCGTAGGGGCTGTTCCGTATTCTATACCTCTCCACATATATTTTGTGGACAATTCTAAACTCGCAGAAAAAGGAGACTCCTTCAAGCTCTCCTCTGCACTTGCTACTAATGCCCATAATAATAGAGGAAAAATAAACAATAGCTTAACTTGCTTGTTCATATATGTTTTATAAAACATTACATTTTTCATAAAAAAAGATATTCATTAAATAGTTCGTAAATAATTCAATAGAGTGCAGATTTGGTAAAAACATACTTATTGCCATACTTCACTAGTGTCCCGTTAAAACGAGACGATTATTAAATAAGTTATTAATACTCAAAA
>OGDF01006758.1_pt1 | contig 11159 bp, 9 predicted proteins | sample 1570141 | NCBI WGS metagenome assembly OGDF01 (sample SAMEA4370581, study PRJEB24528) | human gut metagenome | reverse complement strand
AGACTGGATTAATTTTTTGTTACTATGAGATGTTCCGTTGGGTGGGGTCAACAGATGAGGCTCGGCGACATAGTAATTCCACACTCTCAGATACTTTTCGTATCTGAATCTGCCTTTCTGGTCGCGTCTGTTCAACATCCGGTATGTCGAATATTTAAAATACTTCCATAAATTCTGTATACCGAACCGTGTAAATGCCAATAATGCCCACGGAAAGCGAAGTATTAGGACATGAAAAGAACACACGGATTATGATTTACTTTGAGGACAGATTTGCAGCTTAACGTCTATTGGGGACTCTGGTCTGTCGGTCAACCCCTCTGTCACTCCGTGACACCTCATCCCACTGGGGGAGACAACCCAGACCCCTGGAGTTTATCCGCTGGAAGATACCGGTGAAGTAGAAAAGCAGCGAATTAGCTACGCTGCTCTTCACCGTTTGTTTATCTTGCAGCTGCGTTGGGACACTCTCCAGGGCTACCCTGTTTCGCTGCATTTTTAGCTTTGGTACGTTTTTCGGGATTATTCGCGTTTACACAGTTCTTTTTCAGACCCCATCAGATAAACGCCAAACTCCGGCAGTTACGAACTGCCGGAGCATTTTTATTCTGATAAACGCTCAATCAATTGACCCGTCTGCCGCTTTCTTTGATTTCGCCGGAACGGTATGCCCTCAGAAGCTCGCGAAGGTCGTTTATCTGCTCCAGAAGCTCCGCACCCTTGTCGGTGTCAGAAATATTTGCGCGGCGTTCCAGCCTTTCAACAAGATGTATCTCCGGAGTGTGCTCGCTTTCGCCGGCAACAAACGGCTTGTGCTCCGCCAGATTCAGGCTGTGCGAATCGTATATCAGCGTGTATCCGGCAATTCCCGTAGCCTTCTGGTACGCCTTGGAAATCCCTCCGTCAATAACGAACAGCTTTCCGCCCGCCTTTACGGGTTTTTCTCCGTTCTTTATCTTCACGGGAACATGACCGTTGATTATATGACCTCTCTCCGGGTCAAGCCCGAACATTTCAAGTATCCAGCCGCAGACTTCCGCCTGCTCTGAAAAATGATAATAGGCGTTGTAGTTTTCCTTGTGCAGTTTCTTGTCATCAAGGAAATACCTCTCAAAGAACGCCATCTTATCCTTGCCGTAAAGCGGTGAACGTGCTCCGCTCCACAGATACCACATGTAGTCGGCGGCGTAGTCTTTTTCCTCGCCAGGCTGCATGAAATACGCCTTGTTTGCGATTTCGTCAAGCTTATCAAGCAGAGCCTTGCCGGAATAATCCGTTCCCGCGATATTCACACTCTGGAGCTGCCCGTTTTCGTCAAGCGGAATACAGCCATGAAACAGCAGATTTCCGTTTATCGTCTTGTACATCGAGCCCTTTGAATACAGGAACCGAATGTGGGAATTGAGCCGCTCGCTGTGCATAAATGAATTCTCCAGCACAGACATAAGCTCATTTTCAGCGTCCGTCAGCGACAGCGGATCTTTACGGCAAACCGTCGGGAAGTTCTTGTCTAGCAGTTCGTACTCACTGCCGTCGATCGTTACTGTTCCGCGGTCAAAATCGACCATTCGGAATATATCGCGCTTTCCCATGCCCCATTCCGGGTGGCGCTCAATAAGCTGACCCTCAAGCTTCAACTGAATTATCGTTATCGCCTTGTGCATTTTGGCTACGAGCTTTGTGTCCACCGGGTCGTAGATGTTGTCGTCCAGAGTCTGCGGCATGAACAGAGCACAGTCGTCGTTCTTATAGTACTCCCCTGCGAACACTGCAAGCGCCCTGAGATTAAGCCCGTATCCGTCCTCAAGCACGTCGAAATTGTTGTACCGCATGGAGATCCTGATAACATTCGCGATAAGCGCCCGGTTTCCTGAAGCCGCTCCCATCCAGGAGATGTCGTGATTTCCCCACTGGATATCAACATCATGTATTTTCATCAGTTCGTCAAGGATCACGTCAGCTCTCGGACCCCTGTCGAAAATGTCACCTATCAAATGGAGCTTGTCGATGGCAAGCGACTGGATAAGCTCGCAGAGGGATTTAATAAAGCGGTCTGCAATGCCGGTATCAAGAATAGTCGTGATTATCTCGTCGTAATAGTATTCCTTGACCACATCATCGGTGACATTCAAAAGCTCGTCAAGGATGTACACCATGTCCTTCGGGATACGCTTGCGCACCCGGGAACGCGTATATTTAGCCGACACCGCCTCGCAGACTAAAATCAGGCGATATATCGTGAGTCTGCGCCACTCGTCGGACAGTTCGTCCTTCATGCGGAGGTTTTTCAACTGCTTGTCAGGATAGTAGATAAGATATGCAAGCGCTTCACGTTCGGCTCCGGAAACCGACTTCCCGAGGGTTATGTCAATCTTGTTCTTGATCATTCCCGAAGCGCTTTTCAGCATGTGCAGGAACGCTTCATACTCACCGTGGATATCACTGAAAAAATACTCCGTTCCCTTTGGAAGGCTGCGTATCGCAGAAAGATTCACGATCTCGCTCACTGCGCTGTCGATTGTCGGGAACTCCTTTGCCAGGAGCAGTAAATATTTTTTGTTCATGTTGTTTTCCCTCGAACAATATTATTGAGCTTGTCTGCCCGAAAAACGGGAAATTGTATTATTTCGCTATTAAGTATGTTACTATACCTACTCGATTTTTATCACATTCCACCGCACGAGATAGTATTTCTGTATTATCTTCATAAATATTATAGTACTCAACGATCCATCTGCCGCTACCATCATTTTTGGGAAACGATTTAGTGCCATATGTCTTCCGCTTTGATTTGTCATAGGAACTGTCTTCAAATAATATTGTCTTATCCTCCATTAATTCGCCCCACTAAATCCCGATTTGTCAAGTCAATATATTATTTATATTATATCACACTCACTTGACTTTTTCAATCCATGGGAGGGAATTCACAGACAGAAAAACACAGAATCATCGTAATTTTACCATATTTCTACAGCCAAACCTTCTCTTGTACAGCCTCCACAATTAAAGTTCTATAGTGATTGAATCGATCTGAAGCTCCGGCGAATGGAAAGGTATCACCCTGGCGAACATGTTGCGCTTCATCAGTTCCGTGAATTCAGCAAAATTCTGATGCACCGGGTATCTGAGGAATTTCATTCTGCCGGAGTTTATCAGCCTTTCGCTAACTGAGCCTGGCTCGGGTGTGCCGGTCATGATCGCAGCGCCGCCGCCAGCAAGAATGCTTTCCGCAATGTTCTGCGAGCAGCTGCTGCGAAGCTGAGGGTCGCTCAGGAACAATATATCTGCCGTATTTTGGTACCAGAAATACTATTGTTCTGCGCTGTTCCCTTATCTCTGAAACAGCGGAAACAATTGCGTCACGGCACTCTGAAAAACTGCGGCTGTCATTACCGTACGCGCAGTCTGCAAAGTGTGATTTTCATTTATTCCCTCGTTCAGATTTATCTTTACACATTCTATCAAACTATGTGTAAAATTTGCTATCCTCTTTATGTTATATTCTTGTAAAGCGGAATTACATCTGCTATTATGACATTACCACGAACATAAATGGTTTTCAAACTGCGGCAGATTTTCTCTTGACTTTTCTCCTGCCTTGTGATAAAATCGGTATATACTTTAATCAGCATAAGAGGTCATTGTATGAAACTTGATGTATTAGGTCTGCTTGGCGCATGCTCCTATGCGCTTGACTGCGTGGAAGCGGAACTTGTTCATGTTACCAGCCGCCATGCGAAGCGCGTGGCATATATGAGCGTATGCACCGCGGAAACACTTGGCGTGCATGGAAACGCACTGCAGGATCTTGCAGCATGCGCGCTCCTTCATGACAACGCCCTAACGCAGTATATCCAGGAGGAATTCCACGGAAACGCCGAATCGCTGGATCTGCTGCCGGAGATCCCGCATCTGGGGCTTCACTGCTCCCAGGGCGAGGAGAATATCCGAAATCTGCCGTTCAGCACCGACGTCAGCGGAGTAATTCTATACCACCATGAAAACGCAGACGGAAGCGGTCCGTTCGGGAAAACTTGGGGGGAAATCCCGCTGGCTGCCCGGATAATACATCTGTGTGATTTACTGGATGCATTCTGCCGCGCCGATAAATTCACCCCGGAAGTCTGGAACAGAGCGGAAGCTTTTATTTCCCGGGTTCGCGGGAAAATCTTCGACGATGAGTGCGCCGAAGCATTCCTGAAGGCATTCCCAGCGGAGCATTTTATGTCTCTCGGAAACGACGACCTTGAATCGCGCCTGTGGAGCATAGTCCCGCGCGGAAAGCAGGAGCTAAGTTTCCCGCAGATCAAGGCGCTGGCTGATTTCTTCGCAAAAATAGTGGACTACAAATCGCCGTTCACCAGCACGCATTCGATTGGAGTTGCCTCCTGCGCTGAAAAGCTGTCCCGCTTCATGGGATTTGACGATGAAACCGCGCAAAAAATGTACCTCGCTGGAGCGCTGCATGACATCGGTAAAGTCGCGGTGGGCAATGAAATACTCGAAAAGCCCGGTCGCCTGACTGACGAGGAATTCGCAGAAATGAAGCATCACGCCGCATACACCTACTACATACTCTCGGAAATCGAGGATTTCGAAGAGCTGCGCGACTGGGCTGCATTCCATCACGAGCGGCTTGACGGCACAGGGTACCCATTCCGGAAAACCGCCTCGGAACTGAACACGCAGGAGCGTATGATGGCATGCGTAGACATTTATCAGGCTCTGACTGAGAGCCGCCCTTACAAGCCCGGAATGCCTCATGAAAAAGCCTGCGCTATTCTGCGTGAAATGGCGGGCAAAGGCTGGCTTGATGCCGGAATAACAGAACAGGTAGACGCTTGTTTCGGTACAAAAAATGCGGGGTAATTTTACCCCGCATTTTATTTAAGCTTAATATACGATTTTATTTCAGTGTTTTTAATGTTTCAGGAAATATCTCCCAATAGAACCTGCGAGCAGACGGCGGAAAATCGCCGAGTATTCCATGCTCAGGGTCGTAAAATACGCCGTCTGCGTAAAGCGACCAGTGCCAGCATCGAGGAGTTTCAAGGCTGAGGAGTGCGCACCTAGGGAGGTCGAAAACTGTTTGCGCCTGCTTTCGTTCCGGCGAAAAATTAATTCCATGATCGGTCAGGACGCGCTTCATTTCGCGAAGGTCGGTTTCCCGGCTGTTCCCGAGGTATTCACAGATGTATTCGGCAGTAGTTCCAAGCAGCATTGCGAGGACTGCCTGACCACATTGAAGGTCAGTTGGTTCGTGGATATAATCAATATTCATTTTTCACCTTATATGACGTTTGCCTGCCAGGAAACACAGAAATCCATCAGTCAGTTATATCGTTCAGAAAAACGTAATAAACGTCTCCGCACTTATCCGTGTGCAAAAATCTGCCATAGTCGAGAACCTTTCGCTCAGTTCCGTCCCTGCATACTATCCTGTATTTTACACGGTTGATATCCCGTTCCCGTTTTATCTGTGTATAACACACCGCCTGCTTCTGTCAGCAAGCGAAATTTCTGATGTAACGATTCGGCGCACTCTACCCATTTTCCCTTTTCAAACCGTTTTTTAGAGGTTCACTTATTTAATTATTCTCTATAACAAGAAGCGTCTTTTTCCCATCAATATTCTTCAAGAATGCTGATTCCGACCATTTATGAGCAAAAGATAATACTTCAAACATCGTTCAGTTAATTATACCACACGAGATAGATTTTTTCAATCATTATTTTATACAAAGATATTATTGCGAACAAAAAGCGCAACAATAATAGATAACACAAACCATGAAATAAAGCGTTGACCCGTTTTGAGCATGTGCGCATTGATTTTCTGCAATATAAATCTCTTCTCTGTACTAACACATTAATAAAAAGGCGGCTTAATTATCTCATATCCTGAGAATTATAAGCCGCATTTATTTTGATGTTTGAATCAAAAATCTGCTTATTCAGTCCCCCGCCTTAAAATTGTATACCGGCTTTATAATGCTGACTATCTCGGCAGTGGGCGTGATATTGTCAACGATATCCTCCATGCTTTTGTAAGCCATCGGGCATTCGTCTATTGTCGAAAGGTGTATCGAGGTGGAGTATATCCCCTCCATGCTGTTCTGGAATTCATCAAGCGTGAACTTTTCCTTTGCAGCATTGCGGCTAAACATTCTCCCAGCCCCATGAGGTGCGGAACAGTTCCACTCAGGATTCCCCTTTCCGATACAGATAAGGCTGCCGTCCCGCATGTTTATAGGAATGAGCAGCTTCTCGCCCTTCTTTGCCGACACTGCGCCCTTGCGGACTATGTTGCTTTCATGGTCGATATAGTTGTGTATGGTCTCAAACCGCTGGCAGTCTGAAAGCTCCATGCCAAACGCCGCGGAAAGTATGAGCCCTGCGATGGTCACGCGGTTCAGCGACGCGAATTCCTGGCATATGCGCATATCGTGCAGATACATTTCGCGGTATTCCCCGGTGAGATAACAGAGCTCCCTCGGAGTTAAGCACTCATGTGCCTGAAAGCTGCTGCGAAGCTCCTTTATCGCCGCCTGGATCTCACTGCGCCTTCCCTCAGCCTTGTAGCGCGCGATAAGCTCGTTCTGCTGACGGAACAGCTTATCCTTTCCGCACATAAGTTCGTACGCAAGGCTCTGGTAATGCTCCGCGACCTGTGTGCCAAGATTGCGGCTCCCTGTGTGGATAACCAGATACTTGTTACCCTCGTCGTCGCTGTCTATCTCAATGAAATGATTGCCTCCGCCGAGGGTTCCGATGCTGCGCTCCAGCCTCTTTGTGTCCTTGAGTTCCCGGTAGCATTTCAGCTCCATAAGCTCTGGGAATCTCACGATCCTTCCCTCGTGTACTTTCATTCCCGAGGGTATGTTTTTCCGTATCGCTTCGTCCAGCTTTTCAAAGTCGATCCCGATTTTTCCAAGCTCAACCGTATACATTCCGCAGCCGATGTCAACGCCTACGATGTTTGGTATCACCATATCGCCGAGATCAGCGGTAAAGCCTATTACACAGCCCTTCCCTGCGTGGACGTCCGGCATTATGCGAATACGGCTGCCCTTTACAAAAGGCTGGTCGCAGAGCAGCTTTATCTGCTCCTCTGCTGTTTCCTCGATAATGTCGGTGTATACTATCGCCGATGAGTAGGTCCCTGTTATTGTTTTCATGGAAGTTCTCCTTTCTGCCTTGCGGCGTTTCTTCCGATGAATTGAGTATACAACATCAGCACGGAAAAGTCACGGAAAAAAACTTGCGAAAACAAAAGAGCGCCGGAGCGCCCTTATCTTATTCCAAGCTCAAACTGCATTTTAAGCCGCTTTTTTATCTCGTCTACAAGCGATTCCGGCGCATTGACTTTCATCATCGGTCCGAAGGACAGAACGCGGATAAGCATTTCGGTTTCGTCATTTTCGGAATAGTATATTCGCAGCCGATACCTGTTTCCGCCGAGGTGCGCAGTCTCCCGCTCGAAATGTGCGAAGTGGAGCATTGCGCGCTCCAGCGCATTGCGACAGTTGATCAGCTCCGCCTCCATGCAGAGCATTTTCGGCGATTCCGGCTGACCCTGTTTGCAGTACAATCCCGGGCAGAGAAGTATCTCCTCTATCCCGGCAAGTCTGAGCATATCGACATTCCGGCAGCCGGCGACGTCCAGTCGGAATTTGTCGTCTTTTTCGGAATACTCTAGGCTTTGCAGGCGGCACTTTATACGGCGCGTTCTGCCTTTTGCGCTGTGATACAGTATCTCGGCTGTACTTCCCGCTTTCACGCCCTCAAGCGCAGTGCGGAACACGCTGATATAATGCGGATCCTCGAACGGGTCGCCGTCAAGATAACGGTCGAAATACACGATATCATCCGGCTGGAACAGCGGCTGTATTCCTTCCAGGAAGCTCCAGTCCACCCCGAACAGTTTCATGCGCGGATCCTGGGATACCGCCTTCAGCCAGCGCTTCTGCAATAATGTAAGCGGCGTTGTCGGGGCTTTTTTCAGCGGGGTGGAAAGGCCGCTAAGAAGCTGCCATTCACCGCTGTTCAGCGCCGGAATTATTTTCAGAAAGCTCTCAGAAAACGCCTTTTCATCGCATATCTGCTTCATGAGCTCCGGAGTAAGCTCCCCGGAAACAGCCCGGCGGAGTATCTCGGAAACTGCGCTGAAATACGCGCCGTAAACCTCATGGAACAGCATTTTAACCGCCCCCTATTCCGTAAATTTCGTACATCTTCTGCATATCGTCCCGGAGCAGATTCTCGGCGGTGCGGTCGCCGAAATCAAGCTGAATTATCCTTCCGGTGAAAGTACGGATCCACGAACGGATTTCCGCGCTGTCCGTAAGTTCAGCGGAAAAACGCGCGGTGTGTTGGTCTATCCGCTCCACTGTGCCGCAGCGCTTTTCACGGAGCAGTCTGCGGTAGATGTGCTCCTCGTTTTCTCCTATGTATATCAGGAATTCCACGCGCTGTACCCTTGCTCTTTTGCTGCATGCAACTCCCCACATATTCTGCTGCATTCCGCTGAGGACGCCGCGCAGCTCGTCAAACCTGGGAGCGATTTCACCTATCCTGACTCCCGTTATGAAATCAATGCGGTAGGAACGTATTTCATGAACCCCAGGGCTGTACGCCATCAGCCATTCCCTGCCGCTCTGTACGCTCGAAAATATCTTCAGCGGAACAACTTCCCATTCAGACGAACGCACCGTTATCCAGGCAGAGCGTTTCTCAGACACAGCGGAAAGCAGTTCGCACAGAATATCGCTGTCAAGTGCGCGAGTTATATAATGGTGCTTGAATCTGAATATGCTTTCGGAACTTTCATCAAGCATAAAATTGCCCAAAGCGCCGCACGGCGCAATTTCCGAAAAGAAGTCAACAGCGTCGCTGTACCTGGAAATCTCCGGCGTTTCGCTCCGGCAGTACAGCACCTTTCTGCCCTGCTTTTCAGTCCGAATAAGCCCTAGTGCTTCGTATTCAGACAGCTTTTTTCGCACTCCGGATTCGTCAAAGGTCATAGGCTCGCTGAAACAGGCTGTGTAATTATTCAGCCGCCCCATTATTTCCGGGAAAAGCAGCGGCGGCTTCTCGTCCAGCATATCCATCAGCAGAAAGTGCAGCGTGATATCCCGGTCGGTGAAGCTGCAAGTCCGCAGCAGGCGGTACAGCGGGTTTCGTTCGCCGCTGCGGCTGTCTATTGACAGGAAAACATTTTTTCCGCGGGAATCCCGGGAGCTTTCGGTGTGCTCCCCAAGCACGCACTCAAGACGGCGACGCTCGTTGTCGTATGTTCTGCCGCTTTTACCGGAAAAGCCGCTGCGCGTGCGGAAGCCATAAACATAGAATTCCCGCATATAACCGCGTATCTTTTCAAAGCTTTTCACCAGCTCGCTGAATGCCACCAAACCACCTCCCACGCAGTTTCTTCAAGTATATCACGAATTTTACGCATTGTCAATTGCCGATCGTCCTTTTATCAAGCAAAATGGAGCCGCAGCGGCTCCATTTTTGTTCTATTCCTGCCAATTGTCAAGAGTCCTTTCCCAGCGCTTCTCAGTCGGGCTCATTGCGTTTTCGAAGGTCCGATCCTCAATGTCAAGATCGCCGTTCTTCGCCGCCGGCGCCAAGTCCTCCAAGCTTTTCGACCGTGATATGAGTCTGATCATGCCGGGAAGAATTTCTGAATTATACCAATGACGAATATAACAGCGATCATCACAGGAAGAATATAAGTCATATATCCACGCATGAAGTTTTTCATCTTCATACCTTTTCCTGTGTTTACTTCACCAATGTAATTATCCCAGCTCCAGCCCTTCTTCATTGTGCAGAACAGCGTCAGCACAAGGGAGCCTAAAGGAAGCACCAGATTGCTTACGATGAAATCCTCGATATCCATTATATTGGTACCCTCGCCCAGCGGCTGGAATCCACTCAGCACATTGAATCCAAGGCAGCAGGGTATTGAAAGCACAAGAAGCAGAATTCCGTTGAAAATGCAGCATTTACGTCTGCTCCAGCCTGTAAGGTCCTCAACGCAGGCGGTGATCTCCTCGAATACAGCGAGCACGGTAGAGAGCGCTGCAAACGACATGAACACAAAGAACAAACTTCCCCACAAACGCCCGAGAGGAATATGGTTGAATATATTCGGGAGAGTAAGGAAAATAAGACTTGGACCGCTGTCAACGTCAACGCCATACGCAAAGCATGCCGGGAAGATGATAAGCCCGGACGAAAACGCAACGAACGTATCCAGCAGCGCAACGTTCACAGACTCCCCGAGCAGCGATCTGTCCTTGCCTATGTAGCTTCCGAAAATGGCCATTCCGCCCATTCCGAGGCTGAGCGTAAAGAACGCCTGATTCATCGCGTTTACAATAACGTTTCCAATGCCGACTTTCTGTATTTCTTCGATGTTTGGCTTGAGATAGAATGCAAGCCCCGCTTCGCCTCCTTCCATGAAGAAGCTGTTTATCGCAAGGATCACCATTATCACCAGCAGAGCCAGCATCATCACCTTCGTCACGCGCTCCAGTCCGTTTTTAAGTCCTATCGAACATATCAGCACTGCCGCGGCGAGAACTATCGCCACAAACAGTATCATTGTCAGCGGATCTGCAAGCACGGAGTCAAAGTGCTCGGATATACCGGCTGCGTCCAGATCTGCAAGCGCCCCGCTTGCAGTGGAGAAGAAATATCTCAGCATCCACCCGGCTACCGTGGTGTAGAACATCAGCAGTATGTAGCTTCCAATCATCGCGGCAACGCCGTGGTAATGCCACTTTGAGCCTTTCGGCTCGATCTGCTGATACATCCTGACAGGGCTGCACTGTGCGGCTCTTCCGACTGAAAACTCCATTGTCAGCACAGGTATGCCCAGTATCGCCAGGAACACAAGATAGATAATCACGAACAGCCCTCCGCCGTTCTGCCCTACGATATACGGGAACTTCCAGACATTTCCTATACCTATGGCGCAGCCTGCGCTCAACAGTATAAATCCCAGTCTGCTCCCAAGTTTTTCTCTGCTCATTAAACGACCTCCGTTTTTGACCGCAGTATTTTCCGGATAATATTGCGGCACTTTTTCGACATAAGGTCACCTCTAAAAACCTTGTTTGAGTGAAAATGTGTATAGCACACCGACT
>OGDF01006756.1_pt1 | contig 11167 bp, 9 predicted proteins | sample 1570141 | NCBI WGS metagenome assembly OGDF01 (sample SAMEA4370581, study PRJEB24528) | human gut metagenome | reverse complement strand
AGACGCCGCGTCTTCCACGATGCGCGCGAACGCCCCGTCGAGACCGGCACGCCAGATCAGGGCAAGACCGGTCACCATGGCAACGAACGCCACGGTTACGATCGCGTACTCGACGGTACTCTGTGCGCTCTCTTCCGTGACAAGCGTGTCCTGTCTACGATGACGTTCCCGTCTTCGAATCGTTTTGAAGCCCTTCCGCATCCTTGGGAAGCAAGCGCTTGATGCGAATGCTCGCCGACGTGTCGTTGCCATCACTCGTTATCACCACCATATCGACCCATCCACGTGCATCGCTTACGATTGCGCCCCAAACATCACCCTTGATGTCGAGATATCCACTCGAGGAAAGACGCGCGGTCGGAACCGAAGCATACGAATTCAAAACCGCTTTGCCCGCCTCGATAAGCCCGGTATCGTCCCTCCAGGTCACGCAGCGCGCAGATGCACCCGATTTCTCACGCGATGCAGATTCGGCCGCCCGCTCCAAATCACGCAGAAAACGCGTTTGCCCGGAAGCGATGTCTTTCTTGGACGGTTCGCCCGCAAGCTCATCTGCAAGAGCACCGATATCGTCTTTCGAGTTCGTATCGGAATCGGGCGATCCGTCACGCGAGGTCATCACCGCCCCGACAATTACCAGCGCTATCAGCAGCACAAATACCGGAATGAGCCATATGCTCCGACGTTTTCTGTCCATTTAGAGACTGTTGATGCCCGATGAGATCGCATCCCAGAGCGAGGAAACCTTGTCACGGAAGGCGATAATCGCAAGGATTGCGATGACGACGAGCACGCCGACCAGGATTGCGTACTCCGTCGTGCCCTGCGCGCTTTCTTCGCGCAGCAGCGCCTGAACCTGCGCATTAAATCCCGCAACCCGAAATGCGACCTTTTCCCTTACCTGTACCAACGCTTTCATAACGGACCTCCTTACATCATCCCGCCGGCAGCAAGCAGCGGGCCCAAAATGGACAGCAACAGAGCGGGCAAAATCAGCGTGCCCGTCGGAATAATCAGTTTTACGGGAGCGCGCTCGATCTCGCGCTCGACGGCAGCCCTATGCGCCGCACGAATTTCTCGGCTCTGTCCCGCAAGCGTGTCGGTCAGCGGTGCGCCCAGCGCAAGCGCTTGTCCCACCGAAACTGCGAACGACTCGAGTGCCCGCACGCCCATATCGCGTGCAACCGCCATAAGTTCGTCCTCTCGCGTGCCCGTGCCCATGCGCCACGAGAGCAGGGCGCGCTTCATACGCTTGGACAGTGCGGTATCGCGCGCATCGCAATACATCTCGAGCGCCGCATCGAACGACAGACCCGCGGAAAGACCCAAGCGCACGACATCGATCATTTCGGAAACCTCTCCAAGCGTCGCATGCGACACCGCGGCGGCCCCCGAGATCAACCTCGACACAATACTCCGAGCGACATGCAGCACCGCGCGCAGCTCTGCCTGCACGCGCTCGCCAGCGCCGCTCAACGCGCGTCCCATGCGTCGCCAATCGGCAGGAGACCATCCGCTTAAGACCCATACGCAGACGGACCATGCAAACGCCACCGCGGCAATCTCCCCAGGCATCGGCAGCATCACAGCTCGACCTCCATGATGTTCTTGATAACGGTCCAAGCGACGGCATTGAGCACAAGCGCGATCGCAATCGAAACGGCTCCCGCAGCCGTCGTCAAACCATGTCGAAAATCAGGCGACAGCAGCGTCAGAATTCCAATCATCGCCACGGGCATAAGCGCGACCATGTGCGCTGACATACGTGCCTGCGATGTCTTGACATCCAAGCGCCGGCGCAACTCGATGCGATCCCCGACCATCGATGAAGCCTCAGCAAGCAGGTCCTTAAGCGGCGCTCCCGTACGCTGCGAGACCTTGAGCGCCAACGTCACGAGATCGAGTCCGGGAGCCTTGATGCGTTCGAGCATCTCGTCCAACGCATCGGCCGCTGAGATCCCGCAGTCAACGGAATACGAGACGTTCATGAACTCCGTTTTGACCGGTTCCTCGGCATGACTTCCAACGAATCGCATGCCCTGCGCAAGCGAATGTCCCGACCCAAGCGACATGGCAAGCGCCCCGAACGCCTCGGGCATGGCCTCCTCTACACGTTTGGCATCTGATTTTATTCGACCTGCCGATAAAACTCCCAGCACTACAGCGGGAGCGAACGCGCCCATTAAAACCCCGACAAACGAAGCTGAAAGAGCACCGAGGACAACCCCGCCGATGATTCCAAAAACGGCTATCAGCACCACCGTCTCGTTTGCCGTCGAACTCTCACCGAGGATTCTTTTGACCACACCCATGTGCTCTGCCTCTTCGCAGAGGCGCTTTACCCACGGCTTTACCACGAGCCTATCCGGCAGGGCGTTGCCTAAAAAACGAATCGCACGAACCGCCGGGCGCTCGTCTTTGGACGCATGGTCGTGCAAACCGCGCTCGGAATCGTCAAATGACCCCCAGAGCATCCAGAGACAACAGCACACAAGCGCGCCTACGGCTGCGGACACAGCGACCTCCATTGCTCCACCTCCTCCTGCGTCAACGCACCCGAACGAATGCCTTCCTCGATAAAGGGAGGCTCACGATCGATCGACCAGGTGCATGTCGCGTTATCGAACGAGATATACCGTGTGAGCTCGACTCCCCCGCCCTCGGAACGCGACACGCCCGAATACGACGTGACGAATCGCCTGCCGTCCGGTCTGCGCTCGGACATGACGATGCCGTCAAGCGCAAGGGCGATCTGCTCCTCGATCAGTTCGGACGGAAGGTCGATTCCATAGCGCGCGAGCATGGTGAGGCGAACAATCGCCTCGGGTTCCGTTCCGGCGTGAAGCGTCGTGAGCGAGCCGTCGTGACCGGTGCTCATGGCCTGCAGCATGTCGCAGCATTCCGCGCCGCGCACCTCACCGACAACGATTCGGTCCGGTCGCATACGCAGGGCGTTTGTCACCAAATCTCGAATGGTCACCGCGCCCTCGCCTTCGATCGACGCCTCGCGCGCCTCAAGACGCACCACATGGGGATGACGAGAAAACTTGAGCTCGGCAGAATCCTCAATCGTCACGATACGCTCGCCCGGGTCGATCTCACTCGACAGCGCGTTGAGCAGCGTCGTCTTCCCCGATCCCGTGCCCCCGACGACAGCGAGGTCTTCTCGCAGTGAGACCGCGCACGACAGCAGCTGCGCGTACCACGTGGGAATCGAGCCGATTCTCACCAGCTCCTCAAGCGAGCTGATGCGATCGGAAAACTTTCGAATCGTGAGCACGGGTCCATCGATTGCAACCGGAGGAATCACCGCATTGACGCGGTATCCACTCGGTAGGCGTGCGTTCACGATCGGGCTGCGCTCGTCGATGCGTCGACCGAGCGGCGAGATGATGCGGTCGATCAGAATCCTGATCTGCTCTTCGCTGTCGAACACCCTGCCCAAAGGGCTTAAGTTGCCACCGCGCTCGAAAAAGGTCGAATCGCGTCCGTTCACCATCACCTCGGTGATCGAATCGTCCTCGAGCAGGGACTGAAGCGGTCCCAACCCGATGACGTCGTCAAGAATCTCAGCGATGAGCTCGGTCTTTTCGCGCTCGGATGGATTGACGTCCTCGACCACGTTCAGCGCAGCCTCAACCGCAGGGCGCAATTCGAGACGCGCTTTGTCGGGGTCGGGATCCGATGAAATCCGCGCGACCTCGGCAAACCCCACGCGCTCCATCATCGCGCGCTTGACAGCAACCTTCGCTTGGAGCCGCCGCTCTGCGTCCCTATCGACAAGAGAAATATCTCCGGTAGCCTGCGCCATTTCAAATCTACTGAGCACGCCCATAGCCCTTACGCCTCCTTTTTCCAGGGAAGCCGAAGACGCGAACGCGTGCTGCGCGCGACATCAGCGGGTTCGGGCAAACGAGCGTCGACGGAACACCCCAGCTCGCATAGCAAGCTGCGCAAAAGCGCATCGACGTCACGTGTAAACGCGGAATCCTGTTCCATCACGTCGAATATCCCGCCATAGGCCAGATGGTTCGAGATGTCCGCGCCGCCGTCCGCCACCCTGAACTTAGATGCCAACGAGCATGCCATCTCAAAACGCAGCGCAAACTCTTCCCCGCACTCGCGCGCGCCAAAACGATTGAGAACGCCCACCATGCGCGTGCGCGGTACGCCGATACGCTCGACGAGCTCAATGGCACGCCGCGCCTCGCCACACGCCGAAACGCCATGCGACCCCAAGATCACGCAACGATCGCTCCCGCTCACCGCGCTGGCCATGGCATCTCCCCAAAACGTCGAGGTGTCGACCAGGATGAGGTCCGCTTCCTGTCTCAACGTCTGCACGAGCATCTCCGTTGCGGGCGCCATAAGCTCCGCTTGCTCGGGACGCTCAATCGGCCCCCATAGCGTTACATTTGGTCCGACCAACGCTGCGGTCTCGACCACTTCGTTCTCGGTAAGGTAGCCCTTGCCGCACGATTGGAGCAGAAGCGCCAAGTCTCCCGGTCTATCTGCATCAAACAGTTCGTGGGCGTTTCCAAACATCAGATCAAGATCTATCACGGCGCAACGCAAACCAAAACGCGCCGAGGCGGCGGCCATCGCGGCAACAAGCGTGGTCTTGCCTGCTCCGCCTTGTCCCGAAACGATCGAGATAAGCGGCGCGCGATGCCCCATCCCTCTGCCAAACGTTGTCGTCTTGGGAATCTTCGCCTGTTCAACCTGCCGATTGACGCTCTGCACCCAGTCCGCAGAGGCACCTTGGGGGTTCTTGTGCACTTGGCGTGAACGCGCCGGCGCCGTCTTTTGTTCAAGCTCAGCCGCACGTTTTGCAGCAGCATATTTGTCTGCGGCGCGTCCATGTGCTGCGGCATCGCCGGCAACCGGCTCATCTAAGTCGAAATCACACGACGTTCCATATGCAACCTGGCTCCCATTCGCGGCGGAATCGTACAAATCCCCACATGAGTCCAGGCTTTTATTCAAATCAGGAGCATCCCCTGGGCGACGGTAGCGGGGCGCTTCCGTTTGTACGGCAAACGCGGGGGTCTCGCGCGTCGCCCGTTGGGGCTCTTCATCAAAACGCTGGTCATCGGTATCCTTTTGCTCTTCCTCAGTGCATGCCGCCTTCGAGTCGCTTGAAGGTTGTACGCAGATACCCAGATCGCGTTTTGTGATGATCTCTGTTGCGCCCGCAAAGAACAGGCGCGCGATATATGCCGGGTCTGCATCGGCAACGCAGACGACGATATCGGCTATGTTTAACGCAGCATTTTGCGCAAGCCGCTGAATCTCGCTCTCACATCTATCGACTTCGGCATCGATCAATTCGATGCAGATACCGATGTCGAATAGACCTCCTGCCTCTGCAATGGCGACAACCACCGCGCAATCGTCTACACGCAAGAGTCTTGCTTGCGCCTCGCGGCGCTTGAGAACAGAGCGCAGCTGTTCATACGTTGCATCCTCGCAGCAGATAAACCATGTTGAGCACATCATGCACGCTCCTTCTGCTTTGCGTCTCCGGCAACGCCGGGCATCGTGAGGCTGATCTCCCCGCGTGCCGTAGCGGCGAGCAGCTCCTCAACATGGTCGGGATCGACCGCAAGCGTCACCCAAGCAAGCTCGGAATCACGACTTTCATTTTCGGAAGTGCTGGTAGAGACAATGCTTGCCTCGCACAGGCGATGCGCAACACCGTCTTTGGATACGTAGACGTCTACGCTGTCCCCGCCTTTAAGCGCCCCGCCAAGCGCATGGGCGTCATCGGATGCAACCGTTAGAACGGTTTTCCCTTTAGGCGCAGAAATCGAGTTCTCGCTTTTTTGGAAATAGAGCGACGAAATCACCGCGTTTTTAGGAATCCGCGACGTCGCCTTCTTGCCTGCGGCGCCCTTGATGCTTCTCACGACATCGTCAGGGATGAGCGATGCGACCCATTTCTCGATGCGCACACTCGACTCATCCAGCGTCTCACCGGGCTCGATATCGCGCATGGCAACGCAGACCTTAACAAGATCGCCGCCATAGCGCTCAAGCGTCTCCGCCTGGGCACGCGAGGCTTCTGACTGAACGGACGTTGCATATACCAGGGCGATTGCCGCAGCTGCCAAACCGGCAACGATACTTATGAGCAATCTCGTGCGTCGTTTCACCTTGACCTCCAAACCGCTTAATCTGGCTAGCTCCCATTTTGCGGATGCGCCGTGCGCGAGAGATCAACTCTTATGGAAAGTGAATCGCGACCTTTCAAATACCTTGCCAACAATCTAAAACTGCAGGCAAAGGAGATGTTTTCGAACGCCTCGAACATGCAGGGGCAGATGAAACAAAAAGCACCCCGACTGATGGGACGCTTTCAACGACGTATGATCAGGCATATAGCAGCAACGCCTCGTCGGCAATGCCGCATCACTTGAGGTGAATATCAGGGTCCAGTGACTGCGCGCTCACGCGCATCTCGCATGCGAGCGCCATAAACGCATCGAGTCGCACCTGCGAGATCTCGCCCGCGTCAGCTGCGGCGATAACGGCGCAACCAGGCTCATGTGTATGCGTGCAGTCCCCAAAGCGGCAAGCGTGAGATGCCTCCACGATTTCGGGAAACGCGCGCGCGAGCCCGCGCTCGTGCCCCACAAGCGGAAGGCTCCTGAGCCCGGGCGCATCTGCGATAACGCCGGCATCAGGCGCGAGCGAGACCATCGTGCGAGCGACGGTCGTGTGACGGCCTGCGTCGTCGCGCTCGCGGACACCGCCCGTTGCCAAAGCCTCGTGACCCAAAAGCGCGTTCAGAAGCGTCGATTTTCCCGCACCCGACTCCCCGAGAATCAGCGCGCATCGTCCCGTGGGAACCGCGGCACGCACCTCATCTATGCCGGTACCGGCAGCAGACGATGTCGCGATCAGGCGCACGTCGTTGCCGACAAGCTCTTTCACCTGCGAAACGTCGCGCTCGAGCTCGGTCTTCTCGCAGCGGTCCGCCTTGGTGAGCACAACGACGGGTTTCGCCCCGCAATCAAGGGCGAGAACGAGTGAACGGGCGATACGGTCGAGCAGCACATTGCCCGCACCAAGCGCCTGCACGACGAGCACGATGTCGATATTCGCCGCCAGCACCTGTCGATCCCCGCGCGCGTGTCCCCGCCAACGCTCAAACGTGCAAGTTCGCGGAAGAACCGCCTCGATAACGCCCATATCATGGTCGGGAGCCCGGCGCACGGCAACGCGGTCGCCCACTGCGGGCAGCAACGGCGCATCGCCGCCACGGGTTTTGGCGAACCCCACGGAATGCTCGGCGCGAAAGACATCGTGCTCGGTCACCACGAGCGGAAAGCCGCGATCCAGGCGCACGACGCAGCCCAATTCCATATGCTCAGAGGCATCGTCCTGCCGGATAAACGCATCGAATGCCGTGCGCTGATCCTCGGAGACCGGCAGTTCGGCAAAGGCAGGCACATCATGCAGCTCATCGATGGCAGGCATGTCCGCAGGCGCAATCGCGGTGTCCATCGCCTCGCTCGCGGCGCGGCGACGTTTATCGCGCTTGGCACGCGCACCTGTCGTCTTCTTCTTCGCCTTGGCCCGCGCCTTGCCCACAGATGCCTCCCAGCAAACAACAGCATGTTCGAGCAGGAATTCTATACAAAATAAGCCGTTCGAGCAAAATGCCCGGGTCAGTGGGAACACTGACCCGGGCGACAGGGAACGGGACCCGCCAGTACTTCTATTCCTTCTCGACCGCGCGCATGATCGCCTTGTATACCTCGACCAGCGGAATGATCATAAGCGCAAGGCCAAGGGCCGCAAGCACGCCGCGAAGCTCGAGCGTCACATCGCCAAAGAACATCATGGCGAGCGTCGGCTGAACGGTCACGATCACCGTGAGCACGAGCGCGAGCAGCGCGGATGCCCAGAGCCACCAATTCTGCTTCTTCATCGTGAACAGCGACTGACGGCGGCTGCGCATATTGAAGCAATGGAAAATCTCGACCATATTGAGCGTGATGAACGCCATCATGACGCCCTCTTCATCCGCATGGCCAGCGATCATATCTGCGATGTTGATATAGCCCATGTCGAAGTAGACGCCGACAAAGAAACTCGTGAGCACGAGTGCCGTGATGATGACGCCCTGGATAAGGCAGTCAACTCCCATATGACCGGCGAACACGCCGTCGTCGGCACGACGGGGCTTGCGGCGCATGATGTCGCCCTCGGCGCCCTCGAGTCCGAGCGCAAGCGCAGGGAAGCAGTCCGTCACGAGGTTCACCCAGAGCAGCTGCACGGGCTGGAAAATCGTGAAGCCGACAAGCGTCGCGATAAAGACCGAGAACACCTCGGCAAGGTTTGCGGAAAGCAGGAACTGAATCACCTTGCGGATGTTGTCGTAGATGCGGCGGCCCTCTTCAACGGCACCGATAATCGTTGCAAAGTTGTCGTCCGCAAGCACCATATCCGCCACGTTCTTGGTGACATCGGTACCCGTGATGCCCATGCCGATTCCGATGTCGGCGCGCTTGATGGACGGGGCGTCGTTGACGCCGTCGCCGGTCATGGCGACAACCTGGTTGCGGCTCTTCCAAGCCTCGACGATGCGGGTCTTGTGCTCGGGCTGAACGCGGGCGTACACGCCGTAGTCCTCGATATGCGCGTCGAGCTGCTCGTCGCTCATGCGGTCGAGGTCAGCGCCCGTAAGCGCCTGGTTACGGTCGGTGACGATACCCAGCTGTTTGGCGATAGCGACCGCCGTGTCGATATGGTCGCCCGTGATCATCACGGTGCGGATGCCCGCATCGTGCGCCTCCTTGATGGCGTCTGCCACCTCGGGACGAACCGGGTCGATCATGCCGGAGAGCCCGCAGAACACCAGGTCATGCTCGAGCGCCTCGGCTGAGCAGTCGGCAGGTACCTCCGTATAGGTACGACTTGCAAGCGCGAGAACGCGGAGCGCGTCGTCGGCCATGGCCTTGTTGGCAGCAACGAGCTCGGCACGGCGTTCATCGGTGAGCGGAACGATCTTCTCGCCCTCATATATATGTGTGCAGAGACCGAGAACCACATCGGGTGCGCCCTTGGTGTACTGCTCGAACTCACCGTCAAGGGTCTCGACCACAACGGACATCATCTTGCGCATGGAATCGAACGGCGCCTCGCCCACGCGCGGATGCTCGGCATCAAGTCCGGTAAGACCCGCCTTGGCGGCATCGTTTACCAGCGCGCACTCGGTCGGCTCGCCCTTGGCCTCGCCAGCCTCGGCATCCCACTTGGCATCGGAGCACAGGGCCATACCCGCGAGAAATTTCTCCTCAGGAGCGGCAAGCTCGTGCTTGACCACGGTCATCTTGTTCTGTGTGAGCGTACCGGTCTTGTCCGAGCAGATGGTCTGCGTGCAACCGAGCGTCTCGACGGCGGAAAGCTTACGGACGATCGCCTGACGCTTGGCCATCTTGGTCACGCCGAGCGAAAGGACGATCGTGACCACGGCGACAAGTCCCTCGGGGATTGCCGCAACGGCAAGCGAGACGGCGACCATAAAGGTATCGAGCAGTGCCGTGGGGTCGATGAGCACGTTGCCCACACCATGGCGAACGATATCGACACCGAAGATCACGACGCAGATAACGATGACCATAATGGTGAGAATGCGGCTGAGCTCGGCAAGCTTGACCTGTAGCGGCGTCAGCTCTTCCTTAGCGGAGGAGAGGGCGTCCGCGATCTTGCCCATCTCGGTATCCATACCCGTGGAGCACACGACGGCACGGCCGCGACCGTAGACGACGGTCGAACCCATATAGCACATATTCTTGCGATCGCCGAGCGCGACGTCGTCGGCTCCGTCGGCAAGCTCGATCGCATCGGCGTGCTTTTCCACCGGAACGGACTCGCCGGTAAGTGCGGCCTCCTCGATCTTGCAGATTGCGCTCTCAAGCATGCGGCAGTCGGCCGGCACGGAATCGCCCGCCTCGAGCAGTACCACATCACCGGGAACGAGCTCGGAATTGGGCAGCTCGAGAAGCTTGCCGTCGCGCATGACCTTGGTGGTCGCCGCGCTCATCTTCTGAAGGGCCTCGAGGGCCTCCTCGCTTTTTGCCTCTTGGACCACGCCGAGCACGGAGTTCACCACGACGACGAACATGATGATGATCACGTCGGCAAAATCGGCCTCGCCCTTGACCATGCCGGTAAGCGCGGAAATGATAGCGGCCACGATAAGCATGATGACCATGGGGTCCGCCATCTGCTCGAAGAAGCGCTTCCACAGGGGCGTCTTCTCCTCTTCCTTGAGCTTGTTGGGCCCGTGTTCGGCAAGGCGGCTCGCCGCATCGGACCCGCTCAGGCCAGAGGCGGCGTCCGTGCCAAGGTCGGCAAGGACATCTTCGCCGGTGGACAGATATTCTTTTCTCATATAGGTCCCTCCTGGGATTTGAGCCGAGTGACAACTCGATGCCCGATCATAATTCCCAGGAGTAGGGCAAGGGCTCATCAAGCCTGCACGTCAAACGGCAGCTGACAATGCTGCTTATAGTACCCCAGCTCGTGCGCGTTAGTCCACCCGCGCAATTTTGTAGCAATCATGGCAATACGCGAACTATTCTGTATGGTAAATCGATTTTATCTGCTATGATTCACTTGTTTGAACAACTAATATATATCCAAAGGTAGCCGAGCTGGTAAATTTTTTTCTCATTACACCCTTGGTCTGGGAATTGTCAACCTTAATCGGTATGCGGTTGATTTTCCCCGATACACGGTAAACGGTTCGCTATAATAGTCGCGGTTTTATTTTTCTTCATTGTTTTCTATCCGGCGCAATACCAAATCAGATGGAGGTCTGAATGTACAAGCGCACTAAAATCGTCTGCACCATGGGTCCTGCGTGCGACAGCGACGACAAGATCCGCGAGATGATCAAGGCTGGCATGAACGTTGCCCGCTTCAACTTCTCGCACGGCTCTTATGATGAGCATAAGCTCCGCATCGAGCGCGTCCGCCGCATCTCCAAGGAACTCGGTCTCCCCGTCGGCATCCTGCTCGACACCAAGGGCCCCGAGGTCCGTACCGGCCTGCTCGTCGATGGCAAGAAAGTTGCCGTCAAGACCGGAGACAAGATCGTTGTCACCGCTCAGCCCACGTCCGAGGATTTCCACGGCACCGCTGAGCACATCTC
>OGDF01006751.1_pt1 | contig 11172 bp, 9 predicted proteins | sample 1570141 | NCBI WGS metagenome assembly OGDF01 (sample SAMEA4370581, study PRJEB24528) | human gut metagenome | reverse complement strand
ATGTGCCCGTCACCCAGCTGGACCTGCTGAGCCGCTACACCGCCCCCGGCGACGAAGAAAAGGTCAAGTTGGCCAAACTGGGCGGTGCCGAGTGGCAGCGCACCCGTGCCAAGGTCAAAAAGGCCACCGAGGAGATGGCGCAGGAGCTCATCGAGCTGTATGCCCGCCGTCGGCAGGCCACCGGCTACGCCTTCCCGCCCGACGGCGACTGGCAGCGGGACTTTGAGACCCGTTTTGACTACGACGAGACGGACGATCAGCTCAACGCTACCGCCGAGATCAAACAGGACATGGAAAAGGGGTACCCCATGGACCGGCTGCTCTGCGGCGACGTGGGCGTGGGCAAGACCGAAGTAGCCCTGCGGGCCGCCTTCAAGTGCGTGATGGGCGGTAAGCAGTGCGCCATTCTGGCCCCCACGACCCTGCTGGCCTGGCAGCACTACAACACCATCCTTTCCCGCATGGAGGCCTTCCCCGTGAAGGTGGAGATGATGTCCCGCTTCCGCACCGCCAAGCAGCAGAAGGAGACCCTGCGGGGCCTGCAGTCCGGCAGCGTGGATATCGTGGTGGGCACCCACCGGCTGCTGTCCAAGGACGTGAAGTTCCACGACCTGGGCCTTGTGATCATCGACGAGGAACAGCGCTTCGGCGTCAAGCACAAGGAAAAGCTCAAGGAGAACTTCATCGGGGTGGACATGCTCACCCTGTCGGCCACCCCCATCCCCCGCACCCTGAACATGGCCATGAGCGGCATCCGGGACCTTTCCACCATCGAGCAGCCGCCCATTGAGCGCCAGCCCGTGGAGACCTTTGTGCTGGAGTACAACGACGTGATCCTGGCCGAGGCCATGAAAAAGGAGCTGGCCCGCGGCGGGCAGGTGTATTACCTGCACAACCGGGTGGACAACATCGAGGCCTGTGCCGCCCATGTGAGCCAGATGGTGCCCGGTGCCCGGGTGGGCATTGCCCACGGCAAGATGACGGAGGAGGAGCTGAACCCCGTGTGGCAGCACCTGCTCAACGGCGAGATCGACATTCTGGTGTGCACTACCCTGATCGAGACCGGCATCGACGTGCGCAACTGCAATACCCTCATCATTGAGGACGCCGACCGCATGGGTCTGGCTCAGCTGTACCAGATCCGGGGTCGGGTGGGCCGCAGCGGCCGCAAGGCCTACGCCTACTTCACCTTCCGGCGGGACAAGACCCTCTCGGACATCGCCCAGAAGCGGCTGTCCGCCATCCGGGAGTTCACGGCCTTTGGTTCCGGCTTCCGCATCGCCATGCGCGATCTGCAGATCCGCGGTGCCGGCAGCCTGCTGGGCCACAGCCAGCACGGCCACATGGAGGCTGTGGGCTACGACCTCTATGTCAAGATGCTGGGGCAGGCCATCGCCCGCGCCAAGGGCGAGCCGGTGCAGCGCGACAAGAGCGAATGCCTGGTGGACCTGCGGGTGGACGCCTACATCCCGGAGAAATACATCGCCGACGGCCCGGGCCGCATCGAAGCCTACAAGCGCATTGCCGCCATCCAGACCCCGGAGGACGCCGCCGACGTGCTGGACGAGCTCATCGACCGCTACGGTGACCCGCCGCCCTCGGTGAGCGACCTGGTGAACGTTTCGCTGGTGCGGGTGCAGGCCACCGCCGTGGGCGTGTACGAGGTGACCCAGAAGAAGGACACCATTGTGCTGAATCTGGAACACCTGGATGTGCCCATGATCCGGGGCCTGCTGGTGGCCTTCAACGGCCGCGTCACCGCCGGGGCAGGCTCAAAGCCTTACCTTTCGGTCACCCTGCACCCCGACGAAAAGCCGCTGGAACTGCTGCAGAGCATCCTCAAGGCGATGGCGGAGATTTTAAAGCCCGCTGAATAACTCCTTCCGTCATTGCTTCGCAATGCCACCTCCCTCGTAGAGGGAGCTGTCGCGTCAGCGGCTGAGGGAGTTTTTTATACAATCACAACAACAGGAGCATTACACATGAAAAAGAAACTGCTTGCGCTGGTATGCGCACTCGTCATGATCCTCAGTCTGGCAAGCTGCGGCCTGTCCACCCCGGACACCGTGGGCAAGGTCGGCGACTTTGAAGTGTCCTCCGGCCTGTATCTGCTGGCCCAGTTCAGCGCCTACCAGCAGGCTGCCCAGCTGGCCGACAAGGACCAGGACACCACCGACGTCAAGGCCTTCCTGAAAGAGACCATCACCACCGATGCCGACAGCGGCGAGACCGCCGTGGTCCAGGACTATGTGGCCGACAAGACGCTGGAGACCCTGCGCACCTTTGCCGCCATCGACGCTCGCTTTGCCGAGCTGGGCGGGGAGCTGACCGCCGAACAGACCCAGGTGGCCGACAACTACGCCCAGCAGCTGATGGACCAGTACGGCAGCACCTACACCGCCAACGGCATCGGCCTGGAGACCCTCAAGGCCTTTGAGCGCATCCAGCTCAAGCACACCCTGCTGCTGACGCTGGTGTACGGCCCGGACGGCGAAAGCCCCGTGGATGACAGCGACCTGACCGAGCATCTGGACAGCCAGATGTACGAGCTGGCCTATGTGAACATCCCGCTGTACAACACCAGCACCTTTGTGCCCGCCTCCGACGACCAGAAGGCCCAGATGCTGCAGCTGGCACAGGCAGCCGCCGCAAGCTGCAGCGAAACGCAGGACGGCTCGGTGTCCGAGCAGGTCAGCGCCCTGCATTCTGCCGCTTCTGCCGCCCTGCCGGACATCTACGCCGTGCTGGACTCCACCCCCGCCGAGGATGCTGCCAGCGTGCAGACCGAACTGCTGGCCGAAAGCGACCTGACCGGTGCCTTTACCCAGGACGGTGCCGCCGACGCCGTGCGCGGCCTTGTATACGGCGAGGCCGCTGCCGTGCAGTACAATGCCGCTTCCATCATCCTGATGATGCGCATTGACCCGCTGCAGGTGTCCACGCTGGACGCCCTGCGCACCCAGATCCTGAGCGACATGAAGGGCGACGAGCTGGAAGATGCCCTCACCGCCTACGGCAGCACACTGGAGAATAACCTCAGCACCTCTGCCATGAACAAGATGCCCGCCAGCAAGATCGTGAACCCGTCCTCTTCCAGCAACAGCTGATCTGCCCCAAAACGCACAAAGGCCCCGCTTCCACACCCGGAAGCGGGGCCTTTTTCGGCGTTGTATTTTGGGGCGGAGCTTACGCGCCGCGCTCCCGCTCATCCTTCAGGATGTCCCGCATGTGCTGCAGGGTGTCCACGGTGCGGCGCAGCTCTTCGTCCCCCAGCTCGGTGCGCAGGCGGGCATAGCAGCGCTTCATGAAATCGCGTTCCTCAGCCATCAGCTCCACGGCCTTGCTGGTCAGCTCCACATAAGTGCGGCCGGCCTCCCGGTCGGTGAGCCAGCGCACATAGCCCTGGTCCTGCAGCTTCTCGATGCCTTTGGACAGCTCGGTCACCTTCACGCCCATCTCGGCGGCAAGATCAGCCAGATAGAGTTTCTCGTCCGGGTGGCTCTCCTGCCGCATCTTGATGTAGAACAGCACCAGATAATCCGTGCGCCGGATGGTGCTGAACACCCGGTCCACGTCAAAATTGTGCAAGAAGAACCATTCTTCCGGGTGCTTCTGCATGGCTTCCTTTTTCATGGCACAGCCCTCCTGTTATCGTGCATCCCGCGGGATGTAGTCGTGGGTGCCGCCCAGGCTCTTGTAGGCCGGACGGATGATCTTGTTGGCGCTGAGCAGCTCTTCGATGCGGTGGGCACTCCAGCCCATGATGCGGGCCACGGCAAACAGCGGGGTGTACAGCTCCATGGGGATGCCCAGCATATCGTACACAAAGCCGCTGTAGAAATCCACGTTGGGGCTGACGCCCTTGAAGATTTTCCGTTCTTCGGCGATGAGCTGCGGGGCCATGCGCTCGATCTTGGCGTACAGGGCCAGGTCCTTGTCCCGGCCCTTCTCGTGGGCCAGCTGTTCCACATAGCCCTTGAACACCACCTCACGGGGGTCGCTGAGGGAGTAGACCGCGTGGCCCATGCCGTAGATCAGGCCCTTGTGGTCAAAGGCTTCGCCGTGCAGCAGCTTTTTCAGGTAGGCTTCCAGCTCCTCGTCGTCCTCCTGGTCGTGCAGATTCTCGCGGATATTCTGCATCATCTGCATCACCATCAGGTTGGCACCGCCGTGGCGCGGGCCCTTGAGGGAGCACAGCGCCGCCGCCATGGCCGAGTAGGTATCGGTGCCGGAGGAGGTGACCACGCGGGTGGTAAAGGTGGAGTTGTTGCCGCCGCCATGCTCGGCGTGCAGCAGCAGTGCCACATCCAGCACACGGGCTTCCAGCGGGGTGTACTGCATGTCCGGCCGCAGCATCCGCAGGAAATTCTCGGCGGTGGACAGCTGCGGGTCGGGCCGGTGGATGTACATGCTGCCGTCCTTCTCGTAGTGGTCGTAGGCGTGGTAGGCATACACGGCCAGCATGGGGAAGATGCTGGCCAGCTGGATGCTCTGGCGCAGCACGTTGGGGATGGACAGATCCGATACCTTGGGGTCGTAGGAGGCCAGGGTCAGCACGCTGCGGGCCATGGAATTCATGATGTCGTGGCTGGGGGCCTTCATGATCACGTCACGGGTAAAATTGGTGGGCATGGTACGGCACTCGCCCAGCACCCGGCAGAATTCTTCCAGCTTTTCCGGGGTGGGCAGCTCACCGAACAGCAGCAGATAGCCCGCCTCTTCAAAGGCAAAGCGGCCGCCGCGGCTGCCGTTGATCAGGTCCTTGACGTCGTAGCCGCGGTAGAGCAGCTGACCGTGGGCCGGGCGCTTGACGCCGTCCACATACTCAAAGGCGCGGATGTCCGAAATGTTGGTCAGGCCCGCCAGCACGCCCTTTCCGTTCTCATCGCGCAGACCGGCCTTGACGCCATATTCCTGATACAGATCCTTGCTGATCTTATCATGCTGTGCACACAGCGGCTGCTGCTGGTCAAAATATCCCATCACGTTCTGCAGGTAGTCCATGGTGTGTTGCTCCTTTCCCCGGAGGCTGGCAGACGCAGCCGGTGCACCGGCCCGCGTTTCCAGCGGCATTTCATGTGAATTGAATACCCTTTCAGATTACAAAATGGATATTTCCATGTCAAGCAACCATTTGTAAACAAAAAACAAAATCTTGTCCGGTAAAAAGATCCCCGGTGCAGTTCTCTGTTTCCTGCACCGGGGATCTTGCTCATTTTTTCGCGGGATTTGTCACTCTTGCAAACTCGGCGGCCAGTGCCGCATTCACCGAGCGCACCGCGTTGGCGTCCGGCTTGACGGCGGCACGGTCGTAGGTGAACAGCCCATTCACCTCGTCCTCCACATCGGTGAGCTGGGTGTACACCAGCGCCGAAAGGCCTTTTTCCAGCTGGGGCAGCACGGTTTTCAGCTGCAGCTTCTTGTAGCGGGCAGTCAGCTCCTGCCGGTCTTTGGCCGTGCCGTAGCCGTAGGTCTTGCGGGGCGGCTCGTGGCCGGGCATGGGCCAGGCAATGCCGCCGTATTCGCTGAGAGCCACCGTGCGCTTCTGCGGGCGGATGCGCAGCGGATAGAAATAATTGTGCAGGGAGTGCACATCGCCCCCGCCCTGGTCGAACCAGCCGCTGGCCTCGTCCACCAGACGGGTGCCGTCCAGCGTCCGGAGGGCCTCCACGGCTTTTCCGGCATCGAACTGCCCCCACCCTTCGTTGAAGGGCACCCAGCAGGCAATGCAGGGGTGGCACCGCAGCGCCTGTACCGTGTCGGCCAGCTCGTGGGCGTACTCCTCCCGGCCGGCCGGTTTTGCCCGGCCCAGCAGGCTGTAGGCAGCCTTCCCGTCCGGGAAGCGGCGCAGCAGCGGCTGCAGCACATTGGTCAGGTAGATGACGAACCACAAATTATAGGCGCTGCCGCCGTTGACGATGTCCTGCCAGACGATCAGGCCCAGACGGTCGCAGTGGTAATACCAGCGCTGCGGCTCGATCTTGGCGTGCTTGCGCAGCAGGTTGAAGCCCAGCGCTTTCACCTCGCTGAGCTCCCGCTCCACGGCTGCGTCCGAGGGCGGCGTATACAGGCCCTCCGGCCAGTAGCCCTGATCCAGCAGGCCGTTGAGCAGGATGGGCTTGTCGTTCAGGCAGAAGCGCAGCACCCCGTGGGCGTCCGGTGCACAGCTCCACTTGCGCAGGGCAAAGTAACTGTGCACCGTGTCGAACTCGGCTTCCTCCCCCTGGTTGGTGCCCACCGTCAGGTCGTAAAGGAAGGGCGTGTCCGGGCTCCATGGGAAGAAATGCTCTTCCGGGATGTTCAGGGTCACTTCGCCGTCCTGGTCGGCCTCGTCGCTGCCCCAGTCCTCGGCGATGGTCACGCCCCCGGCCCGCACCATGGCCCACAGGTTGACCGCACCGCCGGGCTTTGCCGTGTGCACCCGCACCGTCACCGTGCGGGCGTCGTAGTCCGGGGTGACGGTCAGGGTCTGGATGTAGTTGTCCGGCACCCGCTCCAGCCAGACGGTCTGCCAGATGCCGCTCTGGGCCGGGTAGAACATCCCGCCGGGTTTCAACGTCTGTTTGCCCCGGGCCTGGGTGCCGTGGCCGGTGGGGTCCTGCACGGCCACCCACAGGCTGTTGCGGCCGGTGCCGTTGAGCAGGTCGGTAATGTCCAGTGTGAAGGGCCAGTAGCCGCCCCGGTGACCGCCTGCCAGATGCCCATTGATCTGCACGGCGCAGGCGTAATCCACCGCGCCGAAGTGCAGCAGCACCCGGCCGCCCTCCCCCGCCGGCGGGGCGAACAGGCGGTGGTAGTGCAGCCACTGCCCCGGCTGCAGGGTGCGGTTCACGCCGGAGGCCGGGGCTTCCGGCGAGTAGGGCACCAGAATGCTGCCCTGCCAGGCCGCAGGGTATTCGGCCGTCTGGGTGATGGCATACTGCCACGGCCCGTTCAGGATCTCACAGCTGTCCCGGCGCATGGCCGGGCGGGGATATTCTGCAAGAGGATGCATCCGCTCACCGCCTTTTTGTTTGTTGGCTCCATTCTAGCACAGGGCGGGTGGTTTGTATAGCCGGGATGATTTAAAATCGAGGCTGCCGCGCCGCATACGCAAAAAGGCTGCCATGCCAAGCGGCACAGCAGCCTTTTGTTGTTTTTCTGAGAAAACTGGGTCAGGGCGCTTATTCGTCGTCCTCTTCTTCGTCGTCCTCTTCTTCGTCGTCCTCATCGTCATCGTCCGACTTCGGCTTGTAGAAGATGCCGCTCAGGAAGATGCTGATGAAGTACAGCAGCACCATGGGGCCTGCCACCATGCACTGGGACACGATGTCCGGCGGGGTGACAACAGCCGCGATGAAGAAGATGATCACGATGGCCACACCGCGCACCTGCTTGAGGAGCGTGGGGTTGATGATGCCCATCTTGGACAGGATGATGGTGATCAGGGGCATTTCAAACACACAGCCGAAGATGATGAACATCGTCAGGCAGAGGTTGACGTAGCTCTCAATGCTGGTGGTGGTCTGGATGTACTCAGCGCCCTCGATGCCCGTGCTGAGGAACCGCAGCATAAAGGGCATCATGAGCTTGTAAGCAAACAGCACGCCCACGCAGAACAATGCCAGGCCCAGCAGCATGACCATCTTGAAGAAAAAGCTCTCGCTCTTTTTCAGGCCCGGCTTTGCAAAGGCGTAGATGTGGTAGAATGCCACCGGCACCGTGACCACCACGCCAGCCAGAATGGACACGCGGAAGTACTGCATCAGCTTTTCCTGCGGTGCAATGGACACGAACTGATAGTAATCGCGGCCCATGGCAGTGAGCAGGTCGATCAGGCGGTCTGCATAAGCCAGCGAGACCACAACACCCACCACAAACACCACTGCGCAGATGATGAGCCGGTTCCGCAGTTCCTTCAGATGGCCGGTCAGCGTCATGCTGCCGTCATCTTCCATGACCTCGGCTTTCTTTTTGCGCTTCATGTTCGTAGCCACAATTACTCCTCGTCTTCGTCCTTCTTAGCGGCCTTCTTCTCAGCCTTCTCCTCGGAATCGTCGGAATCCTCCGGCTCCTCCATGCCCTTCTTGAAGCCGTTGATGGTCTTGCCGAACATCTTGCCCAGCTTCGGCAGGTTCTTGGGTCCAAAGATCAGCAGGGCAACAGCCAGGATGATCAGCAGTTCGTTGGTACCAATACGCATAATAAAAATCTCCTTTTTACTTTGCCGCGCCGCGTGGCGGGCTTATTGCTTGATGTATGACAACCGCGGGCGCGGTGTATCCAAACTTAAACAGTGGTTTCCTCTGCCGGGGCAGCCTCGGCAGCTTCCGAGGCTGCTTCCGCAGCCGGAGCTTCGGGTGCGGGGGCGGTTTCTTCCTGCACAGGGGCAGTCTCGGGCTTCTCTTCGGCCGGGGCCTCAGCCTTTTCGGCGGCAGCCTCGGCGGCGGGGGCTGCATTCTCTTCCGGCAGCTCCTCCACCGGCTCTTCGGCAGTCAGGTCGGTGACCTCTTCCTCCGCAGCCTTCTTGGCGGCCTCTTCCTTGCTGGTCTTGCCGATGCCGGTAAAGCCCTTGGTCACGTCCTTCACGCTGTTGTCGATGTCCTTCTTGATATCGGTCAGCGGAGCGACAGCTTCCTTGAGGGGAGCCTGGATCTCGTTCAGCGGCTCCACCACGTTCTTCTGGATCTCCTCGGATGCAGCGCCGGTGTACTTCTTCAGCTCACGCAGCATCTTGCCGATCTTCTTTGCGTAGACGGGCAGCTGATCCGGGCCGATGAACACGAACGCCACGATGACGACCACGACGAGTTCCCAAAAACCAATTTTCATAATGATCCAATTCCTTTCCTGTGCCGGTGTGGGTGTGCAGCCCTGCTTGGTGCAAAAATGTGCCGCAGCCTTTTTGCCCGCTGCCTTTTTTGCCCAGACCTGCGTGGGTTCGGCGCCGTTTGCGCCTTTGCTGCCACACTTATACCGAAATTTGGTGGACTGAATATGAATTTATTTTGAACATTTTATGAACAAGCGGGCAGGCGCAGCGTTTTTATCAACAAACAGTATTTTGTTGTTTATATATACCATTTTGGAAATCGCATTTTCTCTTGCTTTTTCGCAGCCTGCGTATTATAGTGGTCTGCAGAACGGCCCTGGCGGGCGAAATTTGCAGCAGCAGAAACGGAACGTGACTCGTATGATCAGTCTGATCCTTGCAGAAAAGATCTTCTCGCTTTTTCTGATTATGTTTATGGGCTATGCGGTGGTGCACTGGGGCCTGCTGCACGCCGAGGACAGCAAGACCCTCTCGCTGATCTCGCTGTACCTGATCTCGCCCTGTGTGATCATCTCGGCCTTTCAGGTATAGTACACCCCGGATGTGCTGCACGGGCTGCTGGCGCTGGCGGCGGCGGTGCTGCTGCACGTCGGCATCATCGTGGTGGTGAACCTGCTGGGTCACGCACTGCATCTGGACGCCGTGGAAAAAGCCTCCATGATCTACTCCAACGCCGGCAACCTGATCATTCCCATCGTGACGGCGGTGCTGGGCAAGGAATGGGTGATCTACTCCAGTGCCTTTCTGTCGGTACAGCTGTTTTTGCTGTGGAGCCACGCCAAGAGCATGCTCTGCGGCGAAAAGAGCTTTGAGTTGAAAAAGGTGCTCACCAACATCAACATGATCGCCATTCTGGCGGGTGCCGCCCTGTTTCTGCTGCACATCCAGCTGCCGGCCGTCATCGAGGATTCGCTGGACATGGTGGGCAGTGCCATCGGCCCCATCTCCATGATCATCCTGGGCATGCTGATGGCGGGCATGAACTTCAAAAAGATCCTGGGCTACCGTCGGCTGTGGCTGGTCACGGCCCTGCGGCTGGTGGGCATCCCGCTGGCAGCTGTGGCCCTGCTCAAGCTCAGCGGCCTGGCCCATCTGGTGCCGGACGGCCAGACCATCCTGCTGGTGAGCCTGCTGGCCACCTGCACCCCCTCGGCTTCCACCATCACCCAGATGGCGCAGATCTACGGCAAGGATGCCGACTACGCCAGCGCCATCAATGTGGTGACCACCCTGCTGTGTATCTTCACCATGCCGCTGATGGTGGCCCTGTACCAGCTATAAGTCCCCGCCCTGTTATACAGAACGTCCCCGTGCTCCGAAGAGTACGGGGACGTTCTTTGTTTCTGCCGTCCGGCGGTTTATACGGTCAGGGTCCGGTCCTGTGCCGGGTCCCAGTACACCAGCTCCACCCGGCTGCCCTTCTCCAGAGGCTTGTGGGGCTTTTCGGCGCTCCAGCAGCGCTCCAGCAGACCGGCTGCGTCGGCATCCGGGCCGGGCCTTTCCGTGCAGAGGGCCGTGCCCTGCCAGCCGTCCTCGGTGTACAGGCTCAGTGCCCCGGCGCTGCCTGCCAGAACAGCCTGCACGTCCCGGGTCATCTGCGCATAACCCTCCTCGGTGGCCGGGTACTCCCCATGCCACTTTTCAAAAAAGACGGAAAACTCGCCGCACAGTTCAATGAGCAGATCCTCCTCGCTGTGCGGGTTCTTCACCACAAAAGCGACATCCTCGTTTTCCATATAGTCAAAATCATCTTCCGCGCTGGTGTGCACGGTCACCTGCTGGCCGCTCAGCAGCATCAGCAGCTCCCCCTGCTTTTCGGTGGGGTCAAAATCGCCCTGCGGGCTGTTCCAATCGGTGATCATCGGTGTTCCTCCATTTATAAAGTGTGCGGGCGCTTTTTCCCGCCGAACGATCCGTTCAATCCTTTTCCCCACTGCCGCCTGCGGGCATTGCCGCTGCGGCGCGGGCTTTCAGCTCGTTTTTGGCACAGTAGAGCGCACGGTCGGCGCGGTCTTTCACCGTAACCACGTCCTCCCCGGAAAAAACAGCAGAGCCAAGGGAGAGCGTCGGCAAAAGGGTGATTTCTTTGCGCCGCTCTGCCAGCAGAGATTGCAGCGCCGCTGCGCAGCGGGCTTCATCTGCCTCATCCCTCAGCAGCACGCAGAACTCATCACCGCCGATACGGTAACAGTACCCGCAGCGGGCATAGGCTTTTTTGATGCAGTCTGCGATCTCGGCAAGGCAGACATCTCCCTGCAAATGGCCGTAGCGGTCGTTGATCTGCTTGAAGTCATCCACATCGAATACCACCAGCACCCCGCCGCTGCGGCGCATCTCGGCGGTGCGGTTCAGGTAGCTGT
>OGDF01006748.1_pt1 | contig 11182 bp, 7 predicted proteins | sample 1570141 | NCBI WGS metagenome assembly OGDF01 (sample SAMEA4370581, study PRJEB24528) | human gut metagenome | reverse complement strand
AGCTTGGTGCTCTTGGTGCCAAGGAACTTGTCAATGTCAGTGCGGAATCCGTCCACGACGGTTGAGGCGCAGACACTGAGCGCCAGCAGCGACGCCGTGGCCGTGGTCACGCCGCGCCAGACGCGGCGGCCGGATTTTTTCTTACTCATGTTTTTCCTCCTTGTGTATCCTTGTGTATATTGTAATCGCGTGTAGGGCGCGTTACTTCTTGCTGCGTTCCTTGATAGCCTTCTGCTCCTCGGGCAGGTTTTTCTCAACCGTCCAGAACAGGATCAGGATGACGGCACCGATGATATAGCAGACGGTCTCGACCCAGATATAGCTGACAGAGATCGCGGTCTGCACACTGGCGGTCTGGGCGGCGGTGCCCAGAGCGACGTCGGCGGCTTGGTTATAGCCGCTGCCGTTCAGCATGGCGCTGAAAATGGAGTTGCAGATCGGCGTGGCGGCGACCATAAGGGAGCTGTAGATGCTCATGGTCAGACCGTCGGTGCGGATGCCGGTGCGGTACTCAATGTGGTCGATAACGTCGGCAATCATGGCCAGAATCAGATAGCAGGCCGGGGAAGAGCCCAGACACTTGAGGGCCACGCCGATGGCAACCGGCACGATATTGCCGCCGCCCAGACCTGCGATGATGCCGCCCGCGGCACCCAGCAGCATGAAGCCGCCGCAGACCAGACGCTTACCGAACTTGTTGGCCAGGGGTACCACAAAGACCGCAGCCACGGCCATCGGGATAGCGCCCATGATGCTGAGCAGGCCCTGGGAGGCACCCCATGCGTCCGCCGTGCCGAAGAAAGTGTTGTCCAGAACCCATTTGCAGAAGTAGCTCATGGAGCCGTTCTTCATCGCGCCGCTCCACTGGAACAGCATATAGAACGCCATGACGATCCACCACATGCGGTCACCGGTAACGGCCTTGAGCTGCTCGCCCAGCGTGGCGGACTTGGCAGGGGTCTCGGTGTCGGCGCGGCCTTCCTCGGTGACGCGCTCACGGGTGAAGAGGAACTGCAGGTAGATGGTCAGTGCGCTGAAGATGGCGACGGCCAGCATGGTGAGGAACCACAGGTGCTGGTCCTCCTTCAGCGCGAAGGAAACGAGCATCGGGAATACCATCGAGCCGCAGCCCATAACGCCCAGACCCGCCACATTGGTGAAGGAAGCCAGCGCACCGCGCTGCTTGCTGTCACGGGTGGAAACGGGGATCATGGTGGAGTTGGCGGTGTTGTAGATGGGGTAAGCGACCGCGTAGTACAGGTTGTACGCGATGGCGATCCAGACCATCTTGGCCATGCCCTCAAACGGCACGATAAACATCAGCACACTGGCGACGGAAAGGGTCAGCGCGGAGAGCAGGATCCACGGGCGTGCCTTGCCGGCCAGAGCCTTGGTGTGCTCAATCAGCTGACCGACGATGAGGTTGGACGCCACGATGAGCACCGTGGAGACCAGCTGCAAGGTCGTCAAAAAGCCAAGATCAAGCTTGAGGACATCGGTGAAGTAGTTCTGCAGGATGCAGGTGAAGATGCCCGAGGAAAGCAGTGCGCCGAAGGGGCCGATAAAATAGCCCAGCAGCATTTCCGGCATCTTGACGTCGTCGCTGGTGATACGGGACTTCGTCAGCGGCGAGGACCAGAAGTTGGATTTCGAGGTTGACATGATAGAAAGTCACTCCTTCTTTGTGTATATAAGCAGTGTATATAAGCAATTTGTTTACGCTATGCCTTTACGCCTTTGCCGTAACGGTATATTCCCCGCTGCCAAGCACCTTCTCTTCCCCGCTCGGCAGCACGACGGTGCATTCGGTGCCGACGGGCACCGCCACGGTCATCGTCATCTCGCCGTCCGCGATCCTCCATGCAGCCTTGATCACGCCGTAGGGCGTGCCCACCGTGCCTTCAGCCTCGGTGATGCCGCCGCCGACCACCGGCGCAAACTTGAACTTGCGGTACCCTGCGTCGGTGGGCTCCACACCCAGCACGCGGCGGTAGAGGAACGCGCCCACCGCGCCGCTGGCGTAGTGGTTGTACGAGATCATCATGTCGGTCCCGTCGTCGCCGATTGGGCACTCGCCGTTCTCGTCCAGACCGTCCCAACGCTCCCAAACCGTGGTTGCGCCCACGCGGACCTCATACAGCCAGCTGGGACACTGTGTGTTCAGCAGCATCTTGTAGGCAGTGTCGGCGTGGCCGTTGTCGGCCAACGCAAACAGGATGTACGGCGTGCCCGGGAAGCCTGTGCCGATCTTGTAGTCGTTCTTCTCAACCAGCTTGACCAGATTCTCGGCAGCCTTCGCCTTGACGTTTTCGGGGAACATATGCAAGTACAGAGGCAGCACATAGGCGGTCTGGAATTCTTCCTTCGTCTTGCCGTTGCCGTCGGTCAGCACACTGCAATAGGCATCGGCCACCTTGCGGCTCAGCTCCTTGTACTTGGCAGCGTCCTCGGTCTTGCCAAGGATGCGTGCAATTTTCGCCAGTGTACCGCTGGTGTTGCACAGGGACGCCGTGGCGGTGTACTTGCTGCGGGCCTGCCACTGACTCATCTTCGGCACATCGGGGGCGACCCAGTCGCCAAAATGCAGCACCGACGGCGTGTGCCAGATGTAACGGTGCTTGCCGATGCCGAACCCGGCCCAGAAGCGGCATGCCTTGACGTACTTCTGCATGGTGGGGTACATCATACGCAGCACATCCAGGCTGCCCGTGGCCTCGTATAGAGCCCATGGCACCAGCACGCAGGCGTCGCCCCACCAGTCCACGGCCATCTCGGGCATTGTGGCGGGGAAACCGTAGCCCTGCACAGGCACGGTGTTGGGGATGCCGCCGGTGGGCAGCTGCTCGGCCTTGACGTCGCGCAGCCACTTCTCCAAAAAGCGGCTCAGTTCAAAGTTGTACAGCGCGGTGGGCGAGAACACGGCAATGTCTCCGGTCCAGCCCATGCGCTCGTCGCGCTGGGGACAGTCCGTCGGTATATCAACGAAATTCGACTTGGCGCCCCATGTAATGTTGGACTGCAGTTTGTTCAGCATCTCATCGGAGCAGCGGAAGGAACCGCTGTGCTCCACATCGGAGTAGAGCGCCACGGCCTCGATTTCCAGATCCTTCGCATCGACGCCCTTGACCCCCGCATAGCGGAAGCCCATGTAGCTGAACCGCGGGCTGTAGGTCTGCTCGCCGTCGCGGCAGGTGTAGGTCGCCGTGGCCTTGGCCGTGCGCAGGAAGGTCGTGTTTAAGCTGCCGTCGGGGTTCAGGATCTCGGCGTGGCGCACGGTCACGACCTGCCCGGCCTTGCCGTTGAATTTGATGCGGACAACACCCGCAAGGTTCTGGCCGAAGTCGTAAATCGTCTCGCCGTCGGGGGCGGTCATCACGGCCACGGGCTTGCGCACCTCGTGGGCCTTGACCGGGGCACCGTAGTCCGCCGTGATGGCGGGGGTGACTTTCAGCGTCTCGGGCGCGGCATTGTGCCAATCGCTGATTTCTTGCGTGGCATCGTAGGTCTCGCCGTCATACAGATCTGCCATCCGCACGGGGCCGCTCTCGCTGACCTGCCATGTAGCGTCGGTGCCGATGGTCTCCGTCGTTCCGTGTACTCGATGCGCAGCTCGGCCAGCAGAGCCTGACGGTCGGCAGTCACGCGGTTTTTGCGGGTAAACACAAAGCTGCCCACCGCCCAGCCGCCTGCAACCGTGAAGGTCAGCGTGTCGGCGCCTGCCAAAAGTGTCGTTACATCGTAGGTCTGATACTGCAAATAGGACTTGTAGCTCGTGAAGCCGGGGGCGAAGTATTGCTCGCCCAGCTTTTGGCCGTTCAGCTCGGCCTCGTAGATGCCCATGGCTGTGGCGTAGAGGCGCGCGCGGGCAATGGGTTTGTTCGTTGTGATTTCCTTGCGGAAAACAATCGGCACGGGGCTGACCTTTGCCTCGGTGAAGTGGTAGCTCGGGTCGCTGATCCACCGGCCCTTCCAGGGCGTCTCCATGCGGCCTGTCTCAAAGGCAGTGGTGGCGGTGGCGGTCTCGCCTGCGTCGTCGGTGGCGTTCAGGCGCACGCTGTAGGTGGTGAACGGCAGCAGCGCAGGGCCGACGTAGGCAGCGCTCTGGCCGCTGGTCACATGGGCGGACCAGTCACCGACGGTCAACTCGGCGTCGGCCAACTGTGCGCCCTGGCGGTCACTGCTCAGGGAAAACCCTATGCGGGGTGTGGAGCAGTCGGTCACGCAGCCGGCGGCCAGATGCTCCACCGTCAGGCGTGTGATTTCAAACATGTGTTCTCCTCCTTCGTCGGACGGCCAGCCCGTCCGGAGATTCTTTTTTTCTGTAAGCCTACCATACCACAAGAATCGTGCGGCGGCGCATCATTTGCACGAAATGCGCTCTTTTTCGCACAAACGGTTTTTGGCTTCGTCGGATTTCACAAGGTTTTGCGCTTGTTTTTTGTACACATTGCTCAATACAGCATCCAAACATAAACTTTTCCGCACAAACAACGCCCCCTGCACGGCGTTTGCCGATACAGGGGGCGTAAAACTTCATTTTTTATTCTTGCTGCGGCTGCCCCAGCGGAATCAGCACGCGCAGCTCAAACCAACCCTCGCGGGTCGTAATTGTCGCGGTACCGCCGTATTTTGCGGCGGCGTTTTGTATGCTTTTTACACCGAAGCCATGGTACAAGACATCCTTTTTCGTCGTGACGGGCAGGCCCTTCTCAAATTTCAGCTCACCGTCAAAGCAGTTTTCAATGCGGATGGCCGCAAAGCCTTTTTGCCTCGCTACGCTCAGGTGGATGAGCCTGCGCTCCGGGTCTGTGATTTTGTCGGTGCTCTCGATTGCGTTGTCCAGCGCATTGCCGAACAGGTTGCTGATGTCCATCACATCCATAAAGTCGAGTGCCGCACCGTCCGCGACCACCGTCAGCTGGATATTCTGGGCACGGCAGGTCAGGCTTTTGCCGGTCAGCACCGTGTCCAGCACCTTATTGCCGGTGTCGTTCTGCGCCTCGTAGGCTTTGATTTCCTGCTCCATATTGTCCAGCACGGCATTGCGTTTCTCGCCGCTCTCGGCGCGAAGCACCGCGATTTGGTGCTTCAAGTCATGATATTTTTGGTTGATGAGGTCAATGCTCTCCTGCCGGATCTTGTAGTTTTCATACTGGATGTGCAGCATGTTCCGCAAGGCATCCGCCTCGCGCTGTGTCAATAAATCGCGCAGCTGCGATTGATATGCAAACAGCAGCGCCACGCCGCCGAAGTAGACAACCGTGCGCATTGTGTAAATTTCCATTGTGCCGCGGGCCGAAAACGGCGTGTTCAGCTGCGTATAGCTGATGCTGGACAAAATGTAGATGGCCGCCGCCATGACCGCCGCGATGCAGGTCGTGCGGGGCCGAATGTCAAACTGAATGCTGCCCGTGCTGCCGCCATCCTCCAGAAGCCACATCAGGCCGAAGATGATGCCAAACCCCGCCGCAATAAAGAGCACCAACGCAGGCAGACTTTGCAATGCTGCGATGTAACGCGCAAAATATACATACATCTGCCATGTCAGCGCCCCGGCAAAACCCGCCAGAATAAACGCCCGCGTGCAGAAATACCCCACCTGCCAGCGGTCTGCACGGGTGGCCGCCGCCATAAAAAGCAGCATAAGTGCGACAGAAACCGCGTACAGCACATTGAACCGCCAGCCGTCAAAGCCGTCGGTGGCCACAAGGTAGAGTGCCAATGCCGCCAATGCACCGCCGTACAGCGCCGCACGCTTGACCCCGCCGTAGCGCGGAGGCAGAAACCGCAGGTACAAAAGGCAGGCCAGCCAGTCTGCCAGCGCCGTGACAAGGCGCGGAATATCCATCTCATAATAAGGAATTTTCAGCGGCATATCGTCACCCTGCCCCGTTGATATAGTCGTTCAGTGCATCCAAAAATGCCTTGCGCCGCGCTCGGGCCAGCGGCACACGGTCTCCGTGGACGATGGCATCCTCGCCGTCCATTCGGTCAACGTGTTCCAGATTCACAAGGCAGCCCTTGTTTACGCGGAAATAACTGTCCTGCGCCAATTTTTCCTCGGTCTCCGTCATGGAGCCCGGGGCGGTCAACTCCCCTTCCGCCGTGTGAAAGACCAAGTCATGCCCGCAGTTCTCGATCCAATAAATGGCCGAGGTGTCCAGCTTATGTGCCGTGCCGTGGGCGTTGATCTGCAAAAAGTGCCGTGCGCGGCGCGCCACGCGCTCCACGGCGCGGCCAAGCCTCTGCGAAAACGCATAGTAGCTGACCGGCTTCAGCACATAGTCCAGCGCATCGACGGCATAGCCCTTGATGGCATACTGCGGCGAATTTGTGATGAAGATAATGATAACCTCGGTGTCGACCTTGCGGATCTCCTCGGCAGCCATCATGCCATCCATAAACTTCATCTCGATGTCCATCAGGATGATGTCATAGACAGCCTTATAGCCAAGTGCGATCTCGTCGCCGTCGGAAAATTCTGTCACGGTAAATTTTTCGCCCGACACCGCGCTGTATTTGTCAATATATTCGCGCAGCTGGCTGCGGTAGAGCTCGTCGTCTTCGACAAGGGCCAAACGAATCATACCCGGCACGCCCCCTTTTGTTTTTATACTAAATGTAGCATGTTCGCCGGAAAATTGCAAGGAAAGCCGCGAATTTCCATTCTTATCGGTTTTCCGCTGCCTTCGGCTGACACTTCCTACCGCCGGGCGCACCAATAAAAAACCCGCATTGGTTTTGAATGCCAATGCGAGTTTTTGGTTTACGGGGCGGCAGACGGTCTTACGCTCTCATCAGCGTTCCCTGCAGGCTCTCCAATGCAGCCATGCGGGCGCTGACAGCAAAGACGCTGGCAACGTGGGTCAGCTCGTCGGAGCGGATATCCTCCGGGATCGTGCGCGCCAGCACCGTGCAGTGGTCGATGGCGTCAAAGCGGACACCGGCTTTGCGGCACAGCTCCACCGTGCGATGGGCACAGCCGGGCATCGTGGCCAGGGCCGCCACGGCGTCCGGTGCTTGGGCGGGGTGGGCTGCGCCGGTATCGCGCAGCTCCTTGTCCAGCACAGTGCCAAAATGCTTCACCGCACGGCGGTTCGTGCAGCCCGGCAGCGAATCCTCCGTTGTCAGGTCCAGCTCCACCGGCTGGCGGATAAAGTCCGTGTACTTCCGTGTCAGGCGGCTGTACTCGCGCTGCAATTCCTTCCTTGTCAGATCCGTATACTGCATACCTTTCCACTCCTCTTTTACTTGCATCGACTATTATACACGTGGGAGTGGTGTATGTAAAAAGTATTTTCTGTATATCTGATATATAAAATATACATGACAGACTGTTTTAGCAATTTTTTTGGATATGCAGCAAATGACAGCAGCCCTCTCCCCTGCTCTCACAGCTGCGCCAGCGCATCGCGCTCCTGCAGACGGAGGGCGGCGTGGCGGTAGCTGAACACAAAATAGACGATCTCTGCGGCGGCGGTCAGCGCCCAGGAGCAGGGATACAGCAGGTAGAGCGCCGGGATCGTGTGGAAGTGGGCGAAGATCGTGTAGACCCACGCAACGCGGAATACGCAGGACCCCAGAATTACGATGACCGTCGGCCCTACCGTCTTGCCGAGGCCGCGGGAGGCGGCAATCGTGCAGTCCATGAACGCCGAGGTGCAGTAGGCCCAGCCCATGACCATAATGCGCTTCATGCCCGCGTCGATGACAGCGCTCTCGGTTGTGAACAGCGCCAGAAACTGCCGCCCAAAGACGAGCAGCCCGCCGCCCAGCACCGCGCCCAGGCCAAACGAGTAGGCCAGCGCGATGAAGTAGCTTTTCTTGACGCGGTCCAGCTTGCCCGCGCCGTAGTTCTGGCTCATAAAGCTGGCGCAGGCCATGTAAAACGCCGCCATAGCGTCATAAACCATCGCGTCGGCGTTAGCTGCGGCGGAGTTGCCCTTGACCATCAGCGAGTCAAAGGAGTTGACGCCCGCCTGAATAAAGAGGTTGGCAATCGCAAAGATCGCGTTTTGCAGGCCCGCGGGCACGCCCAGCATCAGGATGCGCTTTGTCATGTTGAGGTCCAGCCTTACCTTGCGGAAATCCAGCGCATAGCAGTCGCTGACCTTTGTCAGCGCGTGCAGGATCAGTCCTGCCGAGACGCACTGGGCAATCGTGCTGGCCAGCGCGACACCGGCGACATCGAGCTTGCAGACGATGACGAAAAACAGGTTGAGCAGGATGTTCAGCACGCCCGCAAACGACAGGTAGGCCAGCGGCTTTTTTGTCTCACCGATAGCGCTGAACACTGCGTTGCCGAAGTTGTAGAGCGCCAGCGCCGGCATACCAAGAAAGTAGACCCGCAGGTACAAAATCGCACCGGGCAGCAGGTCCTCCTTGGTGTTCAGCAGCTCCAACAGCGCAGGCGAGCCGAACAGGCCGACGAACAGCAGCAGCACACCGGCGGCCAGGCTGACCAGCAGCGCCGAATGGACGGTCTTGCTGACGTCCTTGGGGTGCCCGGCACCGTAAAAGCGGGCGACCAGCACATTGACGCCATTGCTCAAGCCGATCAGAAAGCCGGTGAACAGTGTGACAAACGTCGCCGTCGAGCCCACGGAGCCGAGCGCCGTGGAACCGGCGAACCGGCCCACAACGGCAACGTCGGACATGTTGAACAGAATTTGTAAAAGGTTGGATAAGGCCAGCGGCAGACTGACCAGCAGAATTTGTTTGGCCAGCGGCCCTTCGATCATGGTTTTGGATTTTGAGGTGGTGCTCATGATGGATGGTTTTTGCTCCTGTTTTAATTGTGACTGCACAGTAGTGGCCGGGTATGCCCGGCCCTCGCGCGTAAGGCAGATGGGTTCTTGCGGGAAAGCCGCGGTCCGCACATCTGCGGACCCTGCAGTTCTGCCTTTCGGTTTGTAGGGGGCGGCGTCCTCGACGCCCCGCGGGCGGATATGCGATCCGCCCTTGCAATTTTCCATTACATCTTGTGATCCGCAAAAATCGGGTCATCCTGCCACAAAACGACCTGGCCCGCTGCGCGGGTCTTGTTCATGTCAATGATGCGCTGGTTGCTCGACCCGCGGAAGCGCAGACTGATGTCGTACTGGTCCTGCACAAAGTCGCCGTCCACAAGCACATCTATATATTGTAAAAACTCGTCGGTGACCTCACATCGCCCGGGACCGGGCTGCCAGATCTCGTGCTCCAGATTGTTGCCAGTGTAGCACCAGATCGTCTTGTTGGGGTACAGCACCTTTACATTTTTAATAAAGGGCAGCAGCTCCCGCTGGTTCTCCGGCTCAAACGGCTCGCCCCCCAGCAACGAAAGCCCATTGATGTAACCGGGGGCCAGACTCTCCAGTATTTCATTGCGAACTTCTTTGGTAAACGGCGCACCGTAGCCGAAATCCCATGCCACGGCATTGAAGCAGTTCGGGCAGTGGCGGCGGCAGCCGGAAACGAACAGGCTCGTGCGCACGCCCTCCCCGTTGGCAATATCACAATATTTAATGGTTGCGTAATTCATGGTGTTCTCCTGCGGGGGCATCCCCATATCTTGTGTCGGGCGGGCGTTCCGCCCCCAAACCCTGACATAGTATACCAGCTTTGGGGGCATACTGCAAGGGGGAGCATGATTTTTGAAGAAGATATTTGCACGCTGCATCGACAAACTGTGTAGAACCACTCAAAATCACCAAAATTTCAGTCTTATTTTTGGCAGGGCTTTTTTGCACGTTGAGGCGACGAAAACGGAACATTTTGTTCCTACCTGCTCACTGAACACTATATCTTGTGGTTTTATGGATTGACTTTTTGCCCCCGGTGCGGTATTATAGTCTTGCTCGCAAATCGGGCGATTTACGAATCGGCATTTCATCTGCATTCTATACAGTTCGTATTGAACGCACTGTATTTATTTTTTTGTAAAGAGGAGTCACCATGAAGATCATCAAGCGCAACGGCAGCGAGGCTGTCTTTGACATTACCAAAATTATTGCGGCCATCACGAAGGCTAACAAGGTCGTACCCGATGCCCAGCGCCTGACGAAGCAGCAGATCATCGAGATCAGCGATCATGTACAGGAGGTCTGCTATGCCCGCGGCCACGCGATGAACGTCGAGGAGATCCAGGACATCGTCGAGGACGCTATCATGGCCACCGGCGCGTATGAGGTTGCCCGCAGGTACATCACCTATCGCTACGTGCAGAGCCTCAAGCGCACCCACAACACGACGGACGACAAGATCCTCTCCCTCATCGAGTGCAACAACGAGGAAGTCAAGCAGGAGAACTCCAACAAGAACCCTACCGTCAACAGCGTACAACGCGACTATATGGCCGGCGAGGTCAGCAAGGATCTGACCATGCGCATGCTGCTCCCCCCGGAGATCGTTAAGGCGCATGAGGAGGGCATCATCCACTTCCACGATGCCGACTACTACGCCCAGCACATGCACAACTGCGACCTCGTCAATCTGGACGATATGCTGCAGAACGGCACGGTCATCAGCGGCACTTTGATTGAAAAGCCGCACTCCTTCTCCACGGCCTGCAACATTGCCACACAGATCATCGCGCAGGTCGCGTCCAGCCAGTACGGCGGCCAGAGCATCAGCCTGACCCACCTGGCCCCCTTTGTCGATGTCAGCCGCAAGAAGATCCGCCGCGACGTCGAGGCCGAGATGAAGGATCTGGGCATTGACCCCGGCGAGGAGAAGATCTCCGAGATCGTAGAGAAGCGCCTGCGCGAGGAGATCAAGCGCGGTGTGCAGACCATCCAGTATCAGGTCGTCACCCTGATGACCACCAACGGCCAGGCACCGTTCATCACGGTCTTTATGTACCTGAACGAGGCCGGTGACAACCAGCGCCTGAAGTCTGACCTGGCCATCGTCATTGAGGAGATGCTGCGCCAGCGTTACCAGGGCGTCAAGAACGAGGCCGGTGTCTGGATCACCCCCGCCTTCCCCAAGCTGATCTACGTGCTGGAGGATGACAATATCTACGAGGGCCAGCCCTACTACTACCTGACCAAGCTGGCTGCCAAGTGCACCGCCAAACGCATGGTACCTGACTACATCAGCGAAAAGAAGATGCTGGAGTACAAGGTGGACAAAAACGGCGAGGGCCATTGCTACACCTGCATGGGCTGCCGCAGCTTCCTGACCCCCTATGTGGACCCCG
>OGDF01006743.1_pt1 | contig 11190 bp, 13 predicted proteins | sample 1570141 | NCBI WGS metagenome assembly OGDF01 (sample SAMEA4370581, study PRJEB24528) | human gut metagenome | reverse complement strand
GCAAAGGTAAGAACTTTTACGATAAAGGGCAAGGTATAAATGCGGAGCCGCTTACTATTTTTTTGAGGGATAAAAAAATATGGTAGATAAATCCTTCTATTGTAATTTTGCAGCGCAATTTGTTTCATATCCCTTCATTCGTTTCTCGTTTTGAAGGTTGTTGAAAAGAACAGAAGTTTAATTTAAAATTATAATAGAATATGAAAATTTCAGAAATCGTAAACCAGAATGTCCCTTTACAAGTAGTAGTAAATGTGGCTGACTTGAAAGAACTCTTTCTTGATTGGAAAGAGGAAAGTGAATTGAATCGTAAGAAGGAGACAGAGACTCTTCTTACTCCAGATGAGGTAGCGAGCAAGTATCGTATATCTAAGGTGACGCTATGGCGTTGGGCGAAGGATGGATTACTCAAACCTGTTAAGATGGGAAGAAAGTCTTTCTATCGTCAGTCGGATATAGAGCGTGTCTTTGATCTAGATAAATAATGTGGTATGCTTAAAATCAATTCGCATTCACTGGATGTTCCACCAAAGGAATTGCCTACTTGTGTTCTTCGTCTGGAAGTACAGCGAGTCATCGAACAATATGCTAAGGTATTCCAGTGCCCGAAGGATTTCATCACATCTGCGGTGTATTGTATCGTGGCAACTTTGTGTGGAAAACATGTGACGATTCATGATGGGAAGTATCGGAATCATCCTAATTTATGGATTAGTCACATAGCTCCAAGTGGTTCAAACAAAAGTTCACCAATCAAGGCTCTGTTGGAACCTATGCATCAAGAGGATGGTAATCGCTATAGGGATTTTCGTGATAAATATAAGGTCTTCAAGAAGAATGTCGAGGAGGATGAACCTATATTTAATCAACTGATAGTCTCTGATGTTACTCCTGAAGGTTTGTATCAGGTGCTTGATAGAAGATGTGACTCTCGTGATGGACTGCTGTTGTACCGAGATGAAATCAAGGGTTTCATAGATGATATCGGACGCTATCATAATAGTGGTGAGATAAGCAACTATCTTTCCATCTGGGATGGTACCACTTTCTCTGTCACTCGAAAGACTCAAATGCCAATTCGTATAGAACATCCATTTCTTTGCATGATGGGTGGCATCCAGCCAGATGCTTTTGCTGAAGCTTTCAAAAAAAATTGGCTAGTTTGGGTTTTGTGCAGAGGTGGCTGTTTGTGTATCCCGACAATATACCGAAGTCATTTTATTCTGAGGTAGTGTTGGAATCATCCTATGTGGAAGCTTGGAATGAAATCTTAATGAAGCTATTGAAGATGGGGAATATGGAACTGACGCTCAGTGCTGAAGCTAAGCAAGTGTACATAGATTACTATAACGAAACAAAGGCTAGAACGGATGAAAATGATTCGTTCCAGGCATCGATGTTATCGAAATTGCGTATTCATGTATTGAAATGGTGTGCCATTACTCACATCTTGTCTTGCCAAGATGATGCTGGGCCTGGTTGTTATTTTGCTTTGCCATCTTCTACAGAGGTGTCGGCAGAAGAAATGAAGTATAGTGTGGAGTGTATGCGCTACTTCGAGCATTGTGGAGCCAAAGCATTGAATCTTATTACAGGAGGAACGACAGCTAGGAAGATGACGAAAGAACAGTTGATTAAACAGCTGTATTCCCTAGTAGGAGAAGGTAAAATGAATATTACTAAGTTTGCAGAAGGTATTGGTGTTAGCAGGCAATACGTGAGTAGGATAGTCAATAAACAGCCAGAACTTCATGGTTGCGGTTGCGCATCAACGGAAACCCCTTTATATAAAGGGAGTTCAAGCGTAATCCTACCGCAACCTGCTGTAGCTGAATGATAAGTCTCAGATTGAAATGTGGTTGCGGTGGATTGCTGCTCTATCTTGCTGATAATTAGAAGTATAGAACGTGTCGCAACTGAAACTATAAAATAGGGTATATCTATGAATATATTTTTAAGGCAAATTTCAGTTTACGATGGAGTCACTGATAATGTGGGAAGGGTAATTACCTTACATGATTTCCTTTTCTCTAAAGAGTATTCAAATGTCATCCAGATGATGCGCTGTATTGCAGATAAGGAGGAACGGGATAAATGGAAACGGCGACTCCCACAAGCAGCTATTAGTGGCGTGTTTGCTCCAACGAGAGCCGTGAAGAACATTAAGCAATATTCGGGGTTGATAAGCATTGATGTAGATTCTAAGGAAAACCCAGATATAACGAATTGGGAAGAGCTTAAAACTCAGTTAGCAGTGTTGCCTCAGATTGCTTATTGTTCGCTCAGTGTTAGTGGTAAAGGTATCTTCGCCATTATTCCTTTGCGTTATCCACAAAATCATTTGCAACAGTTTCGACAGCTGCAAATCGACTTTGAAAAAATGGGAATCACCATAGACAAGGCGTGTAGTGATATAACTCGTATGCGTTGCATGAGTTATGATGAGCATCCGCTAATTAACATGAATGCAATCCCATACGAAGGTGTTTATGTGGAACCACCTAGAAAGGTGTTTTATCCTCTTGGTGATTTCGATGGAAATGATGAACTTCTGGCTGTGGAAAAATGCTGTGAGATAATCAGCCGCACCGGAACGGATGTGACAGTTTCCTATGAACAATGGATGAAGGTTGGCTGTTCTCTTGCTACTCTGGGAGAAGATGGCAGACCGTTCTTCCACATCTGTAGTCAACAGAATCAGGATTATAACGAATTGAAGACAGATAAACTGTTTTCTGATTTGTTGAAGCGAAATTACCAAAGTGTTAGTATTGGAACATTTTTTTGGATTTGCCGTCAATATGGTATCCGAATCCATTCATAAAATAAATTTTAGAATTAATGAAAGCAATAACAATTCCAACAAGTCTTTATGTTGCTTTAGCGCAATTGGAAGACAAAGATGCGGGACAGATAGCAAAAGCTATCGCTCGCTATGTAGAAGAGGAAAAGGAACCAGCTTTTTCCAATTCCCTTTTGAAAGCGTTCTTTACGCTTTTTCGTGAACAAATCGATGCTCAACGTAATGCTTATGAGCAGCGTCGTGTTGTTAATACTCAGAATGCTCAACGCAAAGTGAGTAAAAAACGAGTCGTACCGAAGAAGACCGAATCGGTTGTTGAAGAGAAGAAAGAGGAAGTTGTTTCTAACGCTCCAATTCCTTTGCAGCGATTGGTTGATGTCTATCCGAAAATCGGTACTTATACGGGGGAATTTCAAAATGCTTGGGATTCTATGGCGGAGTCTGATAAGCAGCGTGCCATAGATTTTGTTCCAGTTTATTTGAGTCAGTTTCCGGAGCCTTCTGCCCAGTTCTATTTGAATCAATACTTGAAGGCTAAGCCTTGGGACAAGGTAACTGGTTAAAGGGTTGAAGGGGTTGTGGGTAAGCAGAGGTGACGGCATTTCTGTTGCGAGATATGCCGAGGTATTACCTTTGCTGCGCTCGGTATCCTCTGCGTTCTCGCCTCCTTTCTTTGAGAAAGAGCGGAGGATGAAGTCGTTCGCAGGCTCACAACCCTTGATATGAACATTTTAAACGATTAAAGAAATGACAAATAAAAGCAAACTAATATCGTTGGAGAATAAACGAAATCATGTGGTAGTTACCAAGGTGACTCAGGGTGAATATTCGAAGATTTGTTCGGCTGCTAAAAGTTGTAATATGACAGTAAGTAGCTTTGTTCGTGCTCGTTGTTTGGGGTATAAGCCAAAGAACAAGTTGTCTAATGAAGAGATAAAACTGCTAGGAAATTTGGCGAAATGCCGTATTGATATGGTCAATTTTGCTAATGCTTTGTCGGGGGTAACTAACGAACAAAAGCTTTCTCTCTTTCGTAATTATCGTGTGATGTTTGATTGGTATGAGAGGGTTGTGCCAATAACGAATGCTGTAGTCGACTATTTGCAGTCGGTACAGAAAGTTAATGATTTCCCATCTAGTTCAACTTAAATTAGTAGTTTATGATTGCAAAGGCAAAAGCAATATCACATGGTATCAATGCCATCAGATATATGAGTGGTGAGTCGGAGCACAAGAAACATCCGGAGAAAATATACCATGTATGTAATCAAAATCTTGATGCAGATATGGATGCTTTGGGGATTTGGATGATGATGAACTTGATTTCTGCATCACGAATGGATGTCAAGAATAACGTGATCCGTATCGAGATAAGTCCTTCTGCTAAACATACCAAGGACTTTTCTTTATCTGATTGGAAGAAACTTTGGAACGATTTTATAGAAGAGTTTGACAAACAGGTAATCTATGACAAAAAGGGTAAGTTGGTATCAGACAAAACTTATCTTGGATGTAGTATGGCTACTGTTTGGCTCCATAAAGATTCTGGGAGCGGTACACCTCATCTTCATGCAGCAGTTAGTAGAATGACAGAATGGGGACAGATGAATAATGATCATGCCATTCATCTTCGTGCCCAACGAGCAGCTGAGATTATTGCTCGAAGATATGGTTGGACTACGGCTTGTGAGATTCGAGACAATAATCTCAGGAAGGTAAGTGAGGATTGTATGGACATCGTTAGATTAATGCCGCATTGGTCATGGGATGAATATGCTTATTTGTTGAAAAGAAAAGGATATGATGTGCGTTTGCGTCGTGACAAAGAGGGTATCGTTCGTGGCTATGTTTTGGCGAAAGGTAATGCAAAGTACAAGGCTTCTGAATTGGGGTGTGGACGAAAGTTGACAGCCAAGAATATCGAGACTACCTGGAAATTGCTTCATCCACAGATGAGGAATGTTTCTGCTTCAATGAATAATCCTGGTCATAAGCCCCAGAAGGGTATATCTGCAGGTTTTAAAATTGATGGCTCAGGTATTGGAACTGCCGGGAATTCCACGGCAAAGTTCGTTGATGATAGATATAGCCTAACTTTCAATTCTTATACGGAAAGAGTTCCTGGAACATCACGTGTAAGTATAAATATTGATGGCGAAGTCTATGATCGCTTTATTCCGAAAGAGATAGAGGACTATTTTGATACGGAGTTTGATTTTCGTAGTGTAGCTAACTGGAAGATGTTGACGAATCTTGCTACAGCTTATTTTACGATGCTCGCCACTCCCAACATTTCTGTTTCAGGAGGTGGTAGCACTGGCAATGATCAGAAATGGGGACGAGATCCACGTGAAGATGAAATGGAGTGGGCACATCGTTGTGCTCAGGCTGCTATTGCTGCATTGGGAAAACGAGCAAGATATGGAAGACGTAGATAATAATATTATATTTAAATGAAGAAATTTGATACAGATGAACTTCGGGCGCAATTGGATACCTTTTCGCCCGAACAACAGAGAGATATGGATCGTGATTTGCTCAATCAATACATCAATGCGTTTCGTGCATTATCAGGCATAGTTGAGCAAAGTGTCTGTAATTATAAAATTATTTCAGAGCAAGTAGATGCCTCTACAGCCAAGGTTGGCAAACTCCTTCCTATGTTGAAGGAGGCTAATACTGTTCGAGTGGATGAAAGAATTAAGTCAAGTATAGAGAAGGTTGCTGTAAAAATGGGTGATGATGTTGCTGATGCCTTTGGCAAGAAAGTGCGAGCGGTGCTTGCTGATGTAAATGAGGCATCAGGTAGAATCTCGATTCCTCTTGATGTTGCTGCGGCATGTATGTTGACTTTGCTTTTTACATTTTCGATTTTGGTACTGGTGGTCATTGTGAACATTACGGAAATCCATTCTGGGGTGTTATGGATAGTCCTTGGAGGTGGATTCGGAGCAGAGATACTAATTTATTGGCTTGTTTGGTATTTGCATCGTAAAGGATGGGTATAAGATAAAGTCTGCATATTCTCTTGACTGAGAATGTGCAGACTATATCTTGGATTGCTGTGAGTTGGCATGTTATAATAAAAACCAATGGTCTGACTTTAGACTTATCCTTAGGTCAGACCATTTTGTATATAGCAAGCAACAAGCTTAGGCTTTCTCAATAAGCTCTTTTAAAGCGCAAGTTGCTTCTTGTGCTATCAATTCGTAATCATCGAAGTTTGTCAAAAAAATCATATCGTTGGTATCATAGAAAGATTCTAAATCTATATCTAGTTCTGATATAGCTTTGATCTTGTGTATTATATTTTTTATTCTGTCCTTGTTGTACTTTCGGTTTAAAGCTATGCTCGATGTAACAAATATTTTTATGGCATTAAGACATTCTTCTGCGTCTACCCAGAATGCTAAATCCATTTGGGAAGCAAAGAGGTCAAGATATCTATTAATCTTGTTACGTATTTTTTTCGTAAGGTCTTCTTCGACAATAATACCATTTAATATACGGTCAACTGCTAACATCAGGCATTGAGGACATGAATCTGCGATACCTTTATGTATGATATTCATAAATTCTTCTTCATCCTGGTAAGCAAAAAAAGTGAGTCGGCAATATGATTTTTTACAACCTTCATTTATTGCTTTATAAAAGAAGCCTTTTGCTAAAGACGTATTTTGTTCAACTCCACCTATTCCGAAACCATACATGATGCCTTTTGTATATAATTCTTTGCCTTCCTGCGTGTGGTACTTTTTATATTTTTCATCATTTATAATCTCGTAATTGAGGCTAGAAGATGTACCATAATATGCATCTTTATCTGCTCTAAGTTTATCACCAAGTACTTTACACTTTTGTTCGATATTATCTGTAAATCCCCATAACCAGGAATTATTGAAGTCAGAATCGTCTTCCAAATCTAATGCCCCTAACATACTTTTATCATATTGAAAGCCTAGAGCCTTACTTATTCCGCAATAGAGTACAATATCCTGGTCTATATGAATGTCGAATTCAGATGCATTTTTAAAATGTTTCGCAAAAGAATCAAGATAGGTCGCAATTACTAATTTGTTTTTTGAATCTAAATTCTCTATGCCATCTATGGAGTCTAAGTATTCTTCTATTGCGACAATGTAGCCTGATATATATCCCTTCTTTGCATATTCTAATATGAATTGTATTCTTTTATCGATATTGTCAGGGAATAATTCGATTGCAAGTAAACTTATACCATTATATATGCCTCTGTCAATAAAGTTTTGTAATTCTTTTCTGAAATTTGCATTCTTTCTATGTAATAGTGAGGCCTGTGAATAGAAAAAATCATTCCATTCTTGATAAAGTTTAGAATTACAGAAAGTATTAGAAAATTCGTAATGTTTTTTGTAATATTCATCCCAATTTATATCAGCGTTGTAATTTTCTACATCTAGAACTTCTGTAGGCTGAGATGAATTGTTTGCAATTTCCTCATCATCTAAAGATAAAAGAGTATTGATAGCTTCAACTGTATCAACAGAAAAGAATTCTCTTTGATCGTTGTAGCGTAAGCCTTTGGTTGCAAAAATAGAGTGTATCTCTAATTCCGCAGCGACACAATCATGAAATTCACGATAATAAACCAGCTGAAATGGTGTAGGCACACCTGTAGCTGAAGAGAGTTCTTGTACTCTCCTTGTAGGATCAAATCTGGTCATGCCTATTTTAAGAAGTCCAGGCATACCTGGATTACTCAAAATATAAACATATCCATGATTTGAAGAGTGATTGTTCTCATTTTGTTCCATCATGTATTGTTTTAAATGTTTTTAGCTACAAGAGTAGCTATAAAATATGAGATAAGATAAAGAAAATAGCTATTTAATGTTTTTTAATTCTTGATTTTTACTGATAAGTTAAAGTAACGTTAAATATGTAACTTGCAGAACATCGTTACGCTTTTTTGTTTACCTTTGCATTTAATAATTATTAGTATTATCAACGATGAGGCAACGAAATAAATCAGATAAACTTCTGGTATGGGTTCCTGAGCATGGATGGATATTTCATCATACGACTGAATCTACGTATCTGGAAGTGCTTAAGCTTATTGGAGGAGAACGATTGAGTAAAGTCGCTCTTGAGATATCTCATCTGCCTGTGTTTACGAAAGAACCTTATCCCCAGTTTGCTAAATACATGAAATCTATCGGATATGGATGGTTTGTGAATACCGTTGGTGGAACTAGTAATAAATATCTTCAGCTCAATACGATTAATGACAAACTCCATTTGGGCTTGAAGGTGAAACTTGTGCCAGAAGAAATACTCAATCATATGGAGGCGCAAAACCTTAAAGATCAAGGTGTAAATATAGATTTGGGTGAGAAGCGAACTCGTAAACTTGATGATACTCTTTTGGTAGATTTTGATGGACAGACGTTTGATTTGAAACATCGAAATGGGCGTGAGGTATTTGTTAAATTAATAGAAAGTATTGGTGCAAGGGATGTTAGTAAACTAAATCTGACGAATGGTTCCGAAGATTTAGTTACGTCTATGCAGGTTTATTCTAATCAGCTTCCGTGTGGTGATTTTTGGGTTTCTGTTCCTAACTCAACGAAAGGCAAACACAAAATAATTCTCACAATTAAAGCTATGTTGAAACTCGACTTGACAATAACGACTTTATCTAAAGAAGAAAGACGTGAAAGACAACTCGAGAAACTGAAAAGCGAGATGGGTGAGCTAATAAAAGAAATGGCTGATATAAATAGTGATGAAATTAAGTAAATAATAATATAACAATAAATCATGAAGAAGTTATGTGTTGCAATAATGATACTCGCAGGGGTATCCGTTGTTTCTTGTAGTAGCGGTGATGATGATCATGCGCCGAGTTGGTTTGTGGATAAGAATCTAACTAAGGCTGATATTGCAGATCATTATTATGCTGATGGCAAAATAAATATTCATATAACAGCTAATGGCTCTTGCATGCAAGTATGGAGAAAAGATAATTCTGGAGGGCTTGGTAGCAATGACTTTACTATTGATGGGGACTCAATAAGATTTACTGCGAGAAATATCGCTTTTAGGGCACATTTGGTTAAATATGGTGAGTTAGAACCATTATCTCTTGTGTTAAGCGGAGATTTTAAAGACTCTGATTTTTTGCCTGGTGGTTTAAAGCCTGGAATCTATAAGCAGGTGAAGTAATCTAAATTGCAGTGTTGCAATAGTTTGCTCAACTAGTTTTAAGATAATTAAGGTCAGTATAATGTTAGTTTTAGCTAAAAAGAAGCACAATGAGTAAAGAAAAGTCTTTTAGTGGTATATATAAGGATGTTACATACGAAGATATACTGTCGTATAAGAGATACAAGAAACTGTCTTTCCTGAAAGGTTATAGCCCAGAAGAGATAGCTAAGCATCTTTATGCTCAAGAAAATATATCGCAAGATAAATGGAAAACTCTGAAAATATTAAACAAAGAACTTTTCAATCAGAAAAGAGCAGAAGCTCATAAGGCTAAGATTCACAATAATTATGACTATCTGCTAGACGAATTTGGTAATAGAAGATTACCGGATGGTGTGTTCTCGGAGTTATTTGATAAAGGAGTTATTGCATGTGTAAAGGCAAAATCAGACCTCCCGTTTTATGAGCAGTTCTTTGAAGAATTTTTTCTCAAATACAACATTGACAGTATCATAGATTATGCCTATACACTACCTGAAGATCAAAAGGATATGTGTAAAACGTTGATCTATTCGGCTATACAATATTATAGAGACGACCATGCATATTGGTATAAAAACTTGAGCAAGCCTCAGTATATAGAACTATCTGATGTTTATGTTAATATCAGATTCAAAAAAAATATATGGTATGATAATGATAAGGCTGTTGATTTTTTAATAGAGCATTTTCATGATAGAATTATAAATGCATCCTTGAAAATGGAAGGAAGTCTTGCTTATGAAGGAAAAATTAATTATCTTCGTAGAAAAAATCCTGATTTTGATGCAAAGAAAGAGAAGAATAGATTTAAACATCTTGTAGCATTAGCTCAAGATAAAATGTATGCATTTAGTTTAAAACAAGATGAAGTAGAAAACTACAAAGAAATTTCCGTTTTAAATACGGGAGATAAAAATGAGACTTCATCTAGTAATAGTTTCGGAACTACTCCAGCAGAGCTTTCAAATAAGCAACAAAATGAAGAATTGTGCAGCAGTCCGGCAATAGATGAGGTCGATATAGAAGATTTTAAGCAGAATGTTGATGATTCTAAGCATAACGAAAGTGTGCAAGCTGATGGATTTTTACAGAGTGATGTTCCTGCAAAAGAAGTGCATCTTGACATGGTTTCCAAGCCAGAAGATCCTATTGATGCTAAGGAGAGAAAAGATAGAATCCGCTCTAAAGATGGTATTGATTATAGTGACCAACAGAAGAGAAACCAGGAAACAGGAGACTTTGGCGAGAAATTAGTTCTTGCTAAAGAAATCGATAAAGCCAGAAGATGGGGACTGTCAGAAGATCTTGTCTCTCAAATAAGAAGAGTCTCGTTGGAAAGCGATGATTATGGTTTTGATATACTCTCCTTCGATCAAAATGGAAAGGAACACTATATAGAGGTAAAGACAACCAAGGCTTCAAGTAACAGTTTGTCGTTTGTTCTCACACAAAACGAATTAGACCATGCTAGAAAATATGGTAGTGCTTATTCTATAATTATGGTGTTTGACGTTGCGCAAAATCCTCGTATATGGGATATGGGAAATCCTTTTGCTGGCGAACCATGTAAAGTGAACATTAAACCGATTAGGTATTTGGTTGAAGTTAATGTAGATACTATAGAATAAGCTTAGGGTATAGCCATATGAATAAAGACCTGCCAAAAATCTTGCTCCACCATTACGAACAGCTGGTGGAGGAGAACAAGGTCTTGAAGGCTCGAATCAAGGAGATGGAAGATGAAAAGGCAGAGTATGGTAATCTGAAAAAATTCTGCACATTCATAGAAAAGTATGTTGGCAATACTGGAATATAAATTTGATTTTGTTAATTTGGTAAAATATTAGATTATGGTAAGATTATTATTGATTATTGTGGTTGGATTATATTCAATGTCATCTAATGCTCAGATAGAGATTTTCAACGAAAGTCTCAAACAAGAAGAGCCAGTGAAAGTTGTGCAATATGATAGCATAAGAAACATAACGTCTCAACCATATGGAGCAAAAGGAAAAGAATCTTTTACTTATAACCATCTCATTGGGCAAACATTAATGTTTTGTGGCTCTCCAATTTTTCCAAATAATAATTTTAAAGTGGGTTCTTATTACAATAGTTCGTTAATAATTCAATAATGTGCTAAGCAGCTATACGCTGTA
>OGDF01006741.1_pt1 | contig 11196 bp, 12 predicted proteins | sample 1570141 | NCBI WGS metagenome assembly OGDF01 (sample SAMEA4370581, study PRJEB24528) | human gut metagenome | reverse complement strand
GGGGCAGGAACCCGCAGAGAACTGGAAAATTGGGGATGTTATGCAGATTTGTTGCCGGAGCAGTCCTGCAGTGAATCCTTGGCAAAAGCCTTGTGTGAGAATGTTCAGTATGATGAAGAAATTTGTCTGTTCAGAGCCGAAGAGGCCTCAGATGTACTGATAAAACGCCTGCGAGAAAAAGGATTTTTTGTGGTGGATACACCAATGTATCATACAGAAAAAATGTGGAAAAAAGCATCACTTTTAAAGGAAGTGCTGGAGGATATGGATGCAGTGACATTCTGCAGTGCTTCAGCCGTCAGGGCTTTTGCACAGATGACAGAAGGACAGCGTTTTGCGGCAAAAAATGTCTGCATCGGGCCGGTGACAGCAGAAGCGGCCGAAAAAGCAGATATTTCTATAGATAAAATTGCGGGACAGTATGATTTGGAGGGACTGACAGCGGCACTTTGTGATATACTGTGTAGGAACGAGTCTTGAATGTGAGAATTCAGCAAAATGTTCGGAGCTGCATCGGCACTGAACAATGACATAAAATGAGGTGAAGGAAAGATGAATTTAACCAGAAGACCAAGACGTTTAAGAAGAACAGTCCAGATCAGAGATATGGTCCATGAGGTAGATGTCAGATGTGATGATCTGATTTATCCGATTTTTGTGACGGAAGGTGAGAATGTCCAGTCACCTATTGAATCCATGCCGGGAATTTATCATTATTCCCTGGACAGACTGGCCATTCATTTGAAAGAAGTGTGGGATAAAGGTGTGCGTGCCGTTATCTTTTTCGGTGTACCGGATCATAAGGATGCCTGTGGAAGTGGTGCGTACGACCCGGATGGGATTGTACAGCGTGCCTTGAGAATAACAAAGGAGCTTTATCCGGAGATGATCTGTATTGCGGATATCTGCCTTTGTGAATACACCGACCATGGCCACTGCGGCGTCATTAAAGACGGGGAAGTGCTAAATGACGAGACACTGGAACTTTTGTCAAAGGCGGCAGTCAGCTGTGCAGCAGCAGGTGCAGATATTGTGGCCCCATCGGATATGATGGACGGCAGAATCGGACATATGCGGCATGCATTGGATGAGGCAGGATATGAGTATACATTGATCATGGCTTACAGTGTCAAATATGCCTCTGCTTTTTATGGTCCCTTCAGGGAGGCCGCAGACTCTGCACCGGCTTTTGGCGACAGAAAGAGCTATCAGATGGATTTCAGAAACCGGAAGGAAGCCCTTGTGGAAACGGAACTGGATGTGGAGGAAGGTGCAGATATCCTCATGGTGAAGCCGGCTCTGGCTTATCTGGATATTGTCCATATGGTGAATGAGACCTTTGATCTGCCTTTGTGCACCTATAGTGTCAGCGGTGAATATGCCATGATGAAAGCTGCGGCTATGAATGGATGGATTGACGAGAAACGTGTGGTCATGGAAAGCATGATTGCTATGAAACGTGCCGGCGCAAAGATGATTATTACTTATTATGCGCCGCAGATTGCAGAGTGGCTGCGGGAAGATGAGGAACAGAGATAATGAACAGTCAGGAAATATTTTCAAAGGCATGCGAGTTGATGCCGGGGGGCGTCAACAGCCCTGTACGGGCCTACAGAGCGGTGGGAATGACACCACCTTTTATCGAGAGAGCAGAAGAATCACACATCTTTGATGTAGATGGCAATAAATACGTAGATTATGTGGGATCATGGGGACCGATGATTCTGGGACATGCCAGAGAGGAAGTTGTCCGTGCAGTGATAACAGCGGCAGTTCGTGGAACCAGTTTTGGAGCACCTACCAATGGGGAAGTTGAACTGGCACAGATGATCCGAAATGCAGTTCCATCCATGGAAATGATGCGTATGGTCAATTCCGGCACAGAGGCAGTGATGAGCGCAATACGTGCAGCAAGAGGCTATACAGGCAGGGATTATATAGTGAAATTTGAAGGCTGCTACCACGGTCATTCGGATGGACTGCTGGTGAAAGCAGGTTCAGGCCTTCTGACAGAGAATGTGCCGGACAGTGCCGGCGTGCCGAAGGCTTTTACAGATACAACACTTATTGCCAGATACAATGATTTGGAAAGTGTACAGCGGTTATTTGACCAGTATGGTGAAAAGATTGCAGCATTGATCGTTGAGCCTGTAGCTGCCAATATGGGAGTTGTACCGCCGGAAGAAGGATTTCTGCAGGGACTGCGTGATATTACCAAACAGTATGGAACCGTTTTGATTTTTGATGAAGTGATTACAGGATTTCGTCTGGCCTTGGGGGGTGCACAGGATTATTACGGTGTTACACCGGATATGACCACCTTTGGCAAAATTGTCGGCGGCGGTATGCCAATGGCTGTTTACGGCGGGCGGAGAGAGATCATGGATTGTATTTCACCGACGGGACCGGTTTATCAGGCAGGAACTCTTTCAGGTAATCCTGTGGCTGTGGCTGCAGGAACTGCCATGCTGAAACTGCTGATGGGTGATACCGCCGTTTATGAGCGTCTGGAAGAAAAATCCGCCAGAATTGAGAATGCTTTTAGAACAGCTGTGGAAAAATATCATATAAAGGCTCAGGTGAACAGAGTCGGTTCACTGATGAGTATTTTCTTCACCGACAGACCGGTAAAGAGTTTTGATGATGATTTGGCACAGTTTGCAAAATATTTCAGAGTAATGAAAGCACACAGTATGTATATTGCGCCGTCTCAGTATGAAGCGTTTTTTGTCAATGATGCGCTTTCAGAGGCTGATCTTCAGATGACGGAAAGAGCCATTGATGCAGCATTGTCCAAATTATTTGATGCATGAAGATAATCAGAGAATGAGTCAGACACTGATAGGGGGTTTGACTCATTTGAAATATTCCAAAAGGAACAGGTAGAATTTATGAAAAGAATATTGTTGATGGTCATTAAACTACTGGGGCATGTTCCTGCCTGGTTCTGGCGTATCTGCTCTTTTGCGAAGGATACAGAAGAACAGCGGTATAGCATAGAGGAAAAATATAACTATATCCGGGAAATTGCCATCAAAGCCAATAAAGCGGGAAGAGTGACCATTGTCAGCAGCGGAGAAGAAAATCTGCCGGAAGAGGACGGTTATATTCTCTATCCGAACCATCAGGGAATGTTTGATGTGCTGGCTTTTCTGGAAACCATGAAACGGCCTTTTTCCCTGGTGTTTAAACAGGAAGTGAAGGATATTATTCTATTGAAGCAGATTAGAGAGGCACTTCACTATATTCCTATGGACAGAAGTGATCTGAAACAGTCCATGAAGGTGATTCTGGAAGCTTCCAACCGGGTGAAAGCAGGAGAAAACTTCCTGATTTTTGCTGAAGGAACAAGAAGCCGGAATGGCAATGAAACCCTTCCTTTTAAGGCGGGGGCTTTTAAAGCTGCCACAAGGGCGAAAGCACCGATTGTTCCGGTAGCACTGCTTGACAGTTATGCACCCTTTGACAGAAGTACCACAGAGCCTGTAACTGTGCAGATCCATTATATGAAACCGATGTATTATGAGGAATATGCCGGTATGAAGACAACGGAGATTGCATTGGAAGTGGAGAAGCGTATAAGAGAAGAAATTTATAAACATATGAAGGCAGAGTAGTTGTTCAGAGTCGAACATCCGTAATATAAAATGATATTTGGCTCTGAATAAAAAAACAGTGCAGCTTTTAGCTGCACTGTTAAAAAATCAATTTTTAATTGTTGATGAAATTCTGTTCAAATTAGATCAGACCTACTACAACGAATGTTGCACAAACGATGATACCTGATAAGATAAGGTCAACAACACAGAATCCCATGATATCTCTTGCGCCAAGACCTGCGATACCAAGAGCTGGCAGAGCCCAGAATGGCTGAAGAAGGTTTGTCCAAGCATCGCCCCAGGCAATAGCCATACAGGAAACTGCAGGGTCAAGACCCATTTTAACAGTTGCAGGTAATACGATAGGAGCCTGTACTGCCCACTGGCCGCCGCCTGATGGTACGAAGAAGTTAACGATACCGGCGCTCAGGAATGTGAACAGAGGGAATGTGACGTCATTGGAAATAGCAACGAAGAAGTTACTGATAACACCGGCAAGTGAAGGACCGCCTTCTGTAACTGTACCTGTCATGATACCCATGATACCAGCGTAGAATGGGAACTGAAGAACGATACCGCCGGCGCCCTTAACAGCGTCATTAACAGCCTTAACGTAGTTCAGAGGTGTACCATTCAGTAAAACACCGAGTACAAGGAAGATCAGGTTAACGATGTTCAGGTTCAGTGCGTTCAGAGGATTGCCTGCTGCTGCGAAATACTGAACAAGGTAAACAACACCGATGATAACAACGAGCCATGATAATGGTTTGCAATCTTCAAGTTTTTCAGCTGGAGTAGAAGCTTTTCTAACTGTGACTTCTTCTTCAACAAGTAACTTAGGATCAACTGTAACAACTTCATCTGCTGCCGGATGCATCTTAGCATTCAGTAAAGGCATAAGAATCAGGATAATCAGGCAGGCAATTAAGTTCCATGGAGAAAGAACTGTTCTGTCCATACCGATGGATTCTGTCAGAGCACCACCTGTAGCAGCTGTAACAGCTTCTGTAACTTCTGTGATTGTCAGAGGAATAGAACCTGACAGACCAGCATGCCATACGACGAAGCCTGAGTATGCAGAAGCAATCAACAGACGGTAGTCAACGCCTTTAACCTTCTTGGCAATTGCTTTTGCAAGAAGAGCACCAACAACCAGACCGAAGCCCCAGTTTAACCATGATGCAACAGTACCAACTACAGTTACAAGAACGATAGCTGAGAAAGGTGTCTTAGCAACGCCTGCAATCTTGTCAAGGAGTCTCTTGACAGGAGGTGCAGTAGCCATAGCTGTACCAAGTACGAGTACGAGAGCCATCTGCATTGAGAATGCTAACAGACTCCAGATGCTCGTGCCCCAGAAGCCTACAACCTGAAGTGGTGTAGCGCCTGCAGCAGGAATTGCTGCGATGAATACGACGATTGTTAATAAGATACAGAAGATAAATGGATCAGGCAAGTATCTCTGTACGATATGTACACAACCATTAGAAATTTTCTTGAGCATAAAAAACTCCTCCCTTTAATTTGAATTGTGCTCTTTGCTATTTTGCAAACAATCTGATATTATTATAAAACTTTTCTAAACAAATTGAAACTCTAAAAATATGTAATACTATAAAAATATTGAACTTAAAAGGTAAAAAAAGAGATGAAAAAAACCAAATTGACAGAAAAGAATGACAATTTTAGAAAATTAAGTATATATATTGATAACATTATACGCAAAATGGAGAGTTGTGACCGCCAGACACGCTTATTTTTTGATTGTTATGCAATTGTCATTGTGCGCAGCGGAAAACTGCATATTGAAGAGAACGGACAGCAAATTTTGCTGAGACAACATGAGGCGGTCATTTTTGAAAAGGGAAGAATGGCTGTGGGAAAAGCCCTTCAGGATGAAGAATGCTGGATCACATTGATTTTGTTTAATGGTTTAGGGGTGCCGGCCATGCTTGAATATCTTGAAATTGGCGACAGAGAGCGATTTAATATTAACGGGAATGTTTTGTCGGCAGAACTGGATGCTATGATCCAAACCTGGGAGGCCGGAGAGTATTTTCGGTCATCTGTGATGCTTCAGTCGCTGCTTCTGACGGTGAAGAATACTGAAAAGGCCAATTATCAGGATTCGAATCTGAACGAAATTTATCAATATATCCAGGAACATTATGCGGAACCGATGGATCTTAACAGCCTGGCTCAGTTGTATGGTGCCAGTGTCAGCTATTTTTCCAGAGCTTTTAGGCAGCATTTCGGGACATCTCCTATGACATTTGTGAATGAAGTGCGGATGCATTATGCCAGACTGTTTCTGACAGCCACAGAGATGAAGATCCAGGAAATTGCCGGACACTGCGGTTTTGAAAAAATGGAATATTTCTGCTATGTATTCAAGAAAACAGAAGGATGTACACCGTCGCAATATCGCATGAATCGTCGACACGCGGACAAAATTCATCAGGTGGAAGATATTGAACCGGAAGACCGGGTGGATGTGAAGCTCTAAAATTTCGCGACGTGCATGCATAATTTTATAAAGATTTTAGAAATAACTATAGACTTTAATCCTCTAAAATGATAAAATGTGTTTGTGTGTCTCGGACAAGGTTATTGAAGTCCGAACAAATAGAATGAATGATTATTATTTATAATGAAGGGGATTTGTGACGACATGAACAAAAAAATTAAAACGCCGGAAGTTGAGCAGTTATTCAAAGGCATGCTTTGTCTGAAGAGCGTGGAAGAGTGCTATGAATTCTTCGAGGATATCTGTACGATCAATGAACTGCTGTCATTGTCACAGCGCTTTGAAGTGGCCAGAATGCTTCGCGAGAAGAAGACATACCTTGAGATTGCGGAGAAGACAGGTGCTTCTACTGCAACGATCAGCCGTGTCAACCGTTCACTGAATTATGGCAATGACGGTTATGATATGGTTTTGAATCGTCTGAATGAAGAATAAATATCCAAAATAAAAGGAATGCATAAGCATTCCTTTTATTTTGTTTTCGGGCGTTTGTCCAGAATGGCTTCTATGACCTGCTTTTTGATATAGATATCAAGACAAAGCATACAGATAAAGGTAAATTCACGGAGAGATTCCTGATCTTCCTTCGGTGCATCAGGAAAGAGGTCTTCTGACATATGAAATTGAGCCATGACGTTCTCAAGTATTTCATGTACAAATATGTCTTCCTTGGAAAACAGTGTTGTGTAAATGGACTCTAGATTTAACTCCGTGTCCTTGTGAAAGTATTTGTCTGTCAGGGGGCCGAGAATCGTCTGTATATCGCTGAATGGCATTCTTCGTGTAATTGTTGATCATTGTCTTGGTCATAATCTTGTCATCTTCAAAACGGGTTGTTTTGGAAAGATGCCGTGTAAGAAATGTGGTGATCTGGTCTACATAGAGATCAAGGTCCGGCAGCATGGAGGCTTTAATATAACTGCCGTCAGTGTAGCGGCTGAACACTTCTTCAATGATTGTCTGAATCGCGTTATCTTTTTCCATGATAGAGCTGGGTCCTTTCATAATGTTCGAAATTAAGTATAGCAGCAGGAAAATCCTGAAAATTATCGGGTATCTCTATATAGTATAGTCTATGAAGTGGCTAAAGGTCAATTAAAAAATGTAGGATGTAGTAATGGAAACCATATAGAGGAAGAACTTGCATTCATTGCGTACAGATGGTATGCTAAAAGACGTAATATCCGGTCTTTGAAAGGCAGGACAAGAGGAATGAACAGGAGGTATACAACAATGGTTAAACGTGCGGAAGATATGGTGAAATTATATAATGAGCATATGCGCGGCGGTGACGGAACAGTGGAGATCATCCGTTATCTTGAACCGGAAGAATTCAATGGCAATGCGAAAATGATCGCAAAACTGGTGTTTAAGCCTGGATGTTCCATTGGTGAACATACACATGAAGGAGAAGAAGAGATTATCTGTATTGCAAAGGGAACAGCAATCTACAATGACAACGGTACAATGACAACACTGCATGAAGGGGATTCCTGTGTTTGTCTTGGTGGACAGACACATGGTATCAGAAATGCATCTGAGACAGAGGATCTGGAAGCCTTTGCAGTAATACTTCTGTATTAGGTTATGCAGGATATGAAGAGAATGAAGACTGGAAGAACACGGACTCTTCTGATCGTTCTGACACTGATTGTTATTCTGGCCGGGTGCGGTAAGGATAACAGTCAGGCAACAGAGGTTCCGGCAGATCTGGTTTCTGAGATTGCAGGGGAGATCAGCAGCGAAGCCGAGACTATGGCCATGGATGAGACTGTTCAGAATAATTACAGGGTTCTTCTGGATGGTGCGTCAGATACGGATGCGGTGTATTATCTTGTGGACATTACCGGTGATGGTTCACCGGAGCTGATTGTCGGTACAGAGATGATGAATGTGTACTCATGCAATCAGGGGGCAGTAACGACAATTGGTTCTATGACGATCAATACGGCTTATTTGTCACAGCAGTATGGTTTTCTTGCCTTCATCAAGAAAGATGATCAGTACGAACTGGTACAGTATAAGTATAACGGAGAGATGATTACAGAAAACATCCTTGTTTCTGCTGTCTCTGAGTCAGATTACAGGGATCAGGCATCCCGGTATCTGTCCGATGCCAGAGAAATGAAAGCGTATGCGTTGGATGACAGAACGCCTTTCGGTGATGAAGCTGCCGAATAGACCGCAGTGCTTGAAGATAATAAACAGAGCATTTATCAATACAAAAAATTATTGACAAATGCTCTGAAAGTATGTATGATGTATTCAAATGAATATGGAGCTTGTCTCGGCAAACGAATAATGAAGGCTATAGATTTCTACTGTTTCTGAATATAACAGTTAAGTCTATAGTTTTTTTTATGCAGATAATGAGTGCGATTGGTTAAGAGCAGATCGTTTTCGTTTGTTTTAGTATCCGTACAGAAAGAGGTTATAGCAATGGGAAGAATAGGATGGATAAAAAAGATAATGATTATTGTGCTGGGATCGATGCTTGCAGCATATGGCATCACGTTGGCCTTGTATGCAGGATTTGGAGGGGCGACCCTCGCAATCGTATGGCAGGGCATGTCAAAAACATTTCATATAAGTATTGGTATGGCTTCTTTGATAGTGGCTTTGATAATGATAGTTTTTGTATTTTTTTATGATCGTTCACAGCTGAATATCGGCACAATCTTGTATCAGTTTGTGTACAGTTTTTGTGTAGATTTATTTGCAGATGCCCATGTATATAGTTCACATTTATGGCTAAATGCAGTCATTATGATATTAGGAGTTATGTTGTTTGCTGTCGGTACCGGATTTTATGCATCAGCGTCTATGGGGCGGGGCTCGTATGAGGCTCTAACTTTTTCGCTTGCCGAGAAGAATCACTGGCAGGTGAAAGGTGTGCGGATGGTACTGGATGTTTTGATGGTGATTGTCGGTGTTGTATTAGGCGGAAAGTTTGGTATATGTGCAATAGCCACTATTCTGTTTTCTGGTCCGGTTATTCAGTTTACAACTGCAAAAACAAAAAAGTTATTAGCAATATAACACGAGGTACTTTAAAGTGAATTTTGAGAAAATAAATAACAGTCAGTGGGATATGAATTATGCGAGTGTATCATTTGTTATTCAGTGGATAAATAGTACAGGACATTTGGATATTGTTGATATGGGGTGGTCGAAAAATCTGATATTACGTCGTTTGACTGCTGTGATAAAAACGCAGTTTATAAGCCCGACAAATCAAATATATGAAAAATATCTTGTAAAAAATACAACGGTAAAAGAAAGAAAAAGATATGTTGAGAAGCTGAACGGAAGATGGTATTCAATAACAGCACCTTTTAATGGATATATTAAGGGAAAAGATGAAATTGATGAAGGATTTAAGCTGATTTGGAGACAATTTCTGCGGGAAGAGAAGAAAAAACTTGAAATATCGGATGTCAGACGACAAAGCAGAGTATCCAGGGCGGTTGATGAGATAGGAGAGATACTTGCAGCAATGACAGAAAATTGCAAAGGCCAGGAGAAGGACAGTCAAAATAGCTGTGATGAGTTTGCAGAAAGGATACGTGCAGTCAGTGCAGGAAAATCAGAAGAAGCGTTTGTGGACAGACTGATTTCTTTTTACTGTTATGAAATAGAGAAAGCCTGTGCAAACCGAGATATGGCATTACTGGAAGAACTGACTATGGACTGGTGTCCGAATGGGCTACTGCATGATTATGTGTGGCAAAAAATAAAAGTTGCGGGTCAGTAATTTTGGCATCAAAATAACCTCAAAATCCAAAATCAGTTTTTGAATAGGATGGATTTTGGATTTTGAGGTTACTGCTGTTTAAAAGAGATATTTATCTCGGAGATTTAGTGTTATTTCATTCTTGAACAGCTTTTTCAGCAAATTCTGTTGTAATAAGAGTATCATAATCTATCCGCTTAGTCAGTTCACCGGCCTGGTCAAGGATGTTCTGCAGCAGTGTAAAGGATTTTTCAGTGAAAACACAGTCTTCTTTCCAGGTATCCTGTGCAGCATAGCGGTCGATGATAGCAATAAGCTTGTTATTATCGGTTTCTGCAAACTGAGGCTGGATGATATCAGCGATTTCTGCAGGAGTGTGGCTGCCAACGTAATCAAGACCTTTTTGGATGGCATTGGTAAATGCCTGGATGATGTCAGGATGAGTCTTAATATAGCTTTCAAGGGCCGAGAAACAGGTATATGGGACATAGCCGGAGTCTTCACCGAGAGAAGCAATGACATGACCATTGTCGTTCATTTCCAGAGAAGTGGCGAATGGTTCAAATTCAACAGTATAATCAGCGGTGCCACTGGCGAATGCTTCAGCGGTCAGACCGAAATCCACATTCTGGATGATGGTCAGGTCAGTTTTCGGGTCAATATTGTTCAGGGTTAAAACATATTCAAAAATCATTTCTGGCATGCCACCTGCCCTGCCACCCAGAACGGTTTTGCCTTTTAAATCCTGCCATGTGAAGTCTGGTTCTTTATCCCTTGCAACAAGGAAGTTGCCGGCACGCTGGGTCAGCTGGGCAAAATTGACAGCATAGTTCTGTGCCCCTTGGTTATAGACATAGATAGTGGCTTCGGGCCCCATAAAGCCAATATCCGCATCGCCGGATATGAGAGATGTCATTACATTATCTGCACCGGAACCGTTCACCAGAGTAATATCCAGACCTTCATCGGCAAAGTAGCCATTTTCGATAGCTACATACATGGGAGCATAGAAGATGGAATGGGCCACTTCATTGAGGGTGACCGGTGTCAGGTCAGAATTTTTTTGTGAGCAGCTTGTAAAGACCATGATGAGGCAGCCAAGCAGTGCAGCCACGGAGAAGAATTTTTTTAAATGCATACGGAAGATACCTCAAGAAAATTCTACTTTAATAGTATGACTTTCGAATAAAAGAGTGAAACCAATGATTTTATAAAATTTTTACTTGTGAAATGCCCTGCGGTAGTGTACTCTTAGAAGAAGACATCATGTCGAATAGTAAATGGATAAATGGAGGATTTTTCAATCATGGAAAATACAATGACAGGACGCAACGTAG
>OGDF01006740.1_pt1 | contig 11196 bp, 9 predicted proteins | sample 1570141 | NCBI WGS metagenome assembly OGDF01 (sample SAMEA4370581, study PRJEB24528) | human gut metagenome | reverse complement strand
GCATTTTAAAACCAATGGATGGTGTGACTCCTTATCGTCTTGAAATGCAGGCAAAAGCTGAGATTGAAGAAACAACAAATCTATATGATTACTGGGGGGACCGGTTATATCATTCAGTAATTGATGACAGCAGGACTATCATAAATCTGGCATCCAAAGAATATTCAAAATGCATAGAAAGGTATCTATCGGATAAAGATAACTACATCACGATTACATTCTGTGAATTGTCAGGTGATAAGCTGGTTACAAAAGGTACCTATGCGAAGATGGCCCGCGGTGAAATGGTTAGATTCATGGCAGAGAATAATATTGAAAATCCTGTAGATATACAAAAGTTTGATAGACTTGGATATACTTTCAGAGGAAATCTGTCATCGGAGACGGAGTATGTTTTTGAGCGAAAAATCATAAAGTAGAATCTGCGGACAAAATATAAAACGTCTGCTCATTGCCGGAATGGTGATGAGTATGGCGTTTTTTTGATGCCGAAAACCGGGTGACGACCTGAAAAGAAACACAAAATGATTCATATAATGTATAATACATGAGAGAATATTGCAGAGAGTGATTCAGAATGTTTTCGGCGTTGTATTTGCATTTGTATTTTGTGCTATGTTTTATTTGTTTACGTCGAACAAAAAGGAAACCGGGGTGACCGCAGATGCAGAGTGAGGTGGATTGGAAAGAAAGTAAGTGGTACATGATGTCCGGTGGTCAGAAATGTATTGACTGGAAAAAACATTGAAATCAAAATTTACGGAGAAGACTATGATACGAGAAATTGAGAACAGAAGAAGTATAAGAAAATATAGATCCGATGAGATTGACAGGAAGCTGATCGAAGAGATCATATATAGTGCTACTCTTGCGCCATCAGCCAAAAACCGGCAGCCATGGAAATTTATCGTATATCAGGGAGAAGAGAAAGATAAACTGGTTGAGGTTATGCGCCATGGTATAAATTCAGAAAAAATCACACATGAACTTATGCCGGAATGGGCATTTGCAATCCCCGATGCTGAAAATACAGTCAGAATCATGCAGGAGGCGCCGTGCCTTATAGCAGTGCTTAATACAAATCAATATACACCATTTGCAAGCATCGAGAGAGAAAAACGGATCGTAGAAATTTGCGATTCGCTGTCGATTGGTGCGGCTGTTGAGAATATGATATTGACAGCGACCGGATATGGATTAGGTACATTATGGATTGCCAATACCTGCTTTGCCTATAATGAGCTGATAGAATTTATCGGAACAGACAACCAGCTGACAGGAATTGTTGCTGTTGGAGCTGCAAATGAAGCTCCGCCGAAAAGGCCACGAAAAGCATTAAGAGATGTTGTCGAGTATAGATAAAGAAATCTTAGAGAAATTTTAAACTGCCAAACAACGAAGAGATAAAATTCATATTGGAGATGATCAGCTTTGAAGAAAGCATATGAGCAGGAAATAGAAATGTGGAACCGGGTTTTTGAGGAATGTATACTGGTGGATCTGAGAAATCTGGATTTAAAGGTGGAACCCATGTTCGATGAAGCTTTGAAGTTATTTGCTGAAAAAACAACGAAAATTTTGGATTTTGGGTGTGGAACAGAACTCGTTTGATGGAGTGATCCTGTCCAATGTTCTGGATGTAATGCCGAAGGACATATCAACAATCGTGATCGATGATCTGGAACGGGTGCCAGAAGATTCGCAGCAAGAAGCCGGATACTGAAAGATAGTGTCCGGCTTCTTTTACGAGGTGCGCCAGACGGCGCACTTTGCAGATATATATAAGCTTCTGGGAGAACGTTTTATTTCTCACGGCAATATTCCCGGATCATTTCCAAAAAATCCCTCGCATGCTGCGGCAGATACCGGTTTTTCCGATAGGCGGCGATGGTAGTTGTGAGGGCCGGTTTATGGCCGACGGAAAAGCAGAGGGCGCGGTTTCCGGTGTACTGGTTTTCATGGTGGAAATAGCTCTCCGGGGCGAAGGCAGCGCCGACGCCGTCCATAGCCAGATGGATCGACATAGAGGAGTTTCTCGTGTGGAGAGAGACCGGTGGATTGATGTTGTACTCTTGAAAGAGATCCAGGGCGATGCCGCCGGTGTTCTGGTCCGGGTAGAGGAGAATGAAGTTTTCATCTCTTAATAGGGAAAGGTCCAGCCACGGGTAGCGGAAGCCGGGGCGGGTAATGGCTTTTGCGGCGAGAGGATGGTTTTCATGCAGGACCAGAACGATCTCCTCAGAGCGCAGGATCTGGTAATCCATGGTCTCGGGAAATTCATGGATATTGTAAAGGGTCAGGTCGATGGATGAGGTCTCCAGACTGTTCTCCGCAATGAAATTTACTGCTTCCATGATATTTAAGGTCACATAGGGGTATCGTTTATGAAACGGTGCCAACATCGGTTCGATCAGCGTGCTGCCCATCATGATCGGCACGGCGATGTTTAAGCGGCCGCGCTGGCGGTGAGCGATATCGTCGTATTCCTGCATCCACTCATCGCCGCAGGCAACGATCTGTTCGGCGTAGTGGAGGTAGCGTTCACCCATGTAAGTCGGGTAGTAGCGGTTTTCGTGGCGGCTGAACAGCGGAGCGCCGAGACGTTCTTCCAGGTTCTTTAAGTACTTGCTCAGGGACGGCTGGGAGATATAAAGGGATTCGGCGGCTTTGCCGATGCTCTGGTGGCGGGCGATCGCCAGGATATAGCGGGCTTCTTTTAATTCCATACAGGGTCTCCTCATAGCTTTACTGCATAAAAATTATAGATAATATGTATTTGACGTATAGTATATCACTTTTTATAATGAATGTAAAATATAAGTGTAATTGATGAAAAAACAAATATTTATAAGAAACACTAATTAAAATTCATTACGCACAGTTAAGAAAGGGGCAAACCAATGAAAAAGAGCAGTGCATGGTGCATGCTGGTTCCGGGACTGGTGATCTTATTTCTGTTCCTGATGATCCCGCTGCTTCGCGTTCTGGTTCCAAGCGTGTTTACGGGAGATTACCCGTTCGGCGCGTACGTGGACTTTTTTAAGGACGAGTATTACAGAAAGATCTTTTTGAGAACCGTGAAGATCGCGGTCATCACCACCTTTGTCTGTATGGTGGGCGGTATCCCGACGGCGTATTTCATCAGCCGCTGTGATAAGAAGTGGAGAGGACTTCTCCTCTCTGCATCGATCTTCCCGATGATGACAAACTCCGTTATCCGAAGCTTTGCATGGATCAATATTCTCGGCAGCAACGGGATCATCAACAAGGCAATGATCGCTATGGGACTGATCGAGAAGCCGATGAAGCTTTTATACACCGACTTTTCTATCATCATTGGTTCTGTCTACCTGTTTCTTCCGCTGATGATCGTGACAGTTGCCGGTGTTATGGAAAATATCGATGATGACATGATGGAGGCGGCACAGAGCCTCGGAGCTTCAAGAACGGAAGCGTTCATGAAGGTCATTTTCCCGATGAGTCTTCCGGGAATCATCGTCGGCGGTATTCTGGTATTTACCGGAACCCTGACCGCGTACACGACGCCGCAGTTATTAGGAGGCAACAGCAACATGGTCATGGCGACCCTGATCTACCAGAGAGCGATGTCCGTCAGTGACTGGACCGGCGCGTCCGTGATCGCCCTCATCATGATCGTTGTAACCCTGGTTGTGATCAAAGGATTTAACGCTCTGGCCGCACGGCTGGACCGCAGAGGTGAAGATTATGCGTAAAAATAAAGTGCTGACCATATGGGCAGCGATCGTATTTGCATTTTTGATGATCCCGTTACTGATCATCACCGTAACAGCATTCGGCGGCGGAAGCGCCATCACATTCCCGATCGAGTCCTTCTCGACGAAATGGTTCGCGAACGTGTTCGCGCTAAAGTCTTTCCGCAGATCATTCCTGACCAGCCTTGAGGTCGCGCTCCTCGCGACATGCATCTCTCTTCTGGTCGGAATCCCGGCGGCTTATGCGCTGGCGAGATCCGGTTTAAAAGGAAAGCAGTTATTAAAGTCCATCTTCCTTTCCCCGACCATCGTTCCGGGAATTGTAATCGGCTTTATTATGTACCAGTGCCTGATCCTGACACTCAGGATCCCGGTGTTCGCGGGACTTCTCGCAGGACACTTTATGGTGACACTTCCGTATGTGATCCGCGTAGTCGGTTCTTCGATGGAGCAGTTCGACTTTTCGATCGAGGAGGCGGCGTGGAGCCTCGGATGCCCGAAGGGAGCGGCGTTCTTCAAGGTCGTTCTTCCAAATGTGACCTCCGGAATTTCCTCAGCATTCATGCTGGCGTTCATCAATTCCTTCAACAACATTCCGGTGTCCATGTTCTTATCCGGACCGGGAGTTTCCACATTCCCGTCAACACTGATGAACTATATTGAATACAACTATGATCCGACCGTATCGGCGGTTTCCGTACTTTTAATGGCAGCTACCGTAGTCATCATGGTGATCGTAGACCGCACACTGGGTATCGCAGCCCTGGCGAAATAAGGAGAATATGACCATGGCTTTTATGAGTTTAAATGGAATCGACGTAAGTTACGATAAAAAGAAACAGATCTTAAAGGGGCTGAATCTGGAAGTCGAGGAGGGCGAGCTCGTATCCCTCTTAGGACCCAGCGGATGCGGTAAGTCCACGACACTCCGCGTCGTTGCAGGCTTTATCGACCCGCAGGGCGGAACCTTCACATTAGATGGTGAGGACATGACAAAGGTCCCGGTCCACAAGCGTCAGTTCGGTCTGGTATTCCAGAGCTACGCCCTGTTCCCGCACTTAAGCGTTTATGACAATGTAGCGTTCGGACTCAGAACAAGAAAGATGGACAAGGATGTGATCGACAAGAAGGTCAGGGAGATCCTTGAGGTCTGCGGTCTGACAGAGCTTGCCGACCGTTTCCCGAAGCAGATGTCCGGCGGACAGCGCCAGCGAGTTGCCCTCGCGAGAGCACTTGTCATCGAGCCAAAGTTACTGCTCCTGGATGAGCCGTTATCCAACCTTGATGCGAAATTAAGACTTTCCATGCGTGTGGAGATCAAGAGACTCCAGAAGCGCCTTGGAATCACCACATTGTTCGTTACACATGATCAGGAAGAATGCTTCTCCATCTCCGACAAGGTGGCCGTTATGAACGGCGGTGTCATCGAGCAGTTTGACACACCGGAGAACATTTACAGGAGACCGGCGACAGAGTTCGTCGCGAGATTCATCGGTTTCGAGAACTTCCTTGAGCTTGCGAAAAAGCAGGACGGCGTCTACACAGCACCGGATGGAAGCGAGTTCTTAACTTCCATGGATCTCGATTGCGAGAAATTCGCGGGAACGATCCGCCCGGACGATATCTGTCTGGCAGATGATGTTCAGACAGAGAATGTCTTAAGCGGTAAGATCGGTGTCCGCACATTCCTCGGGAAGAGCTACCAGTACGAGGTTGAGACTTCCGCCGGTGTCCTGAAGGTAAATATGGGAACTGACCATGTTTATAAAGAGGGCGAGGAGATCCGGCTGTATCTGCCGAAGGATAAACTGATCCTGGTGAGAAGATAAAAATTAACTTAGTGATCCATCGCGGAGGCAGAGATTCTGTCAACGCGAAGAAATATTATCTCAAAAGAGAGAAAGAGGAGAAAAACCATGAAAAAAACAGCAGCAGTTGTACTTTGCGCAGCAATGATGCTTACCGCCTGCGGCGGCGCATCCACAACAGAGACCACAGCAACAGGAAGCCAGGCAGCAGGCTCTGAGGCAGCTTCTTCCGCAGAAGAGACAAAGGCAGCTTCCGGAGACGCACAGAAGCTCGTATTATCCACATACGGCCTCAGCGAAGATATCTCCGAAGAAGAGGTTTACACACCGTTTGAGAACGAGTTCAGCTGTGAGATCGTTACTGAGACAGGCGGCACAAACGACCGTTATACAAAGTTAGCAGCAGACCCGAACTCCACCATCGATGTGATTGAGCTCTCCCAGGCTATGACAGCGAAGGGCACTGACGAGGGACTTTTCGATACGATCGACTTAAGCAAGATCCCGAATGCTGAGAAGCTGATCCCGGCTGCAAAGGAGATTGCAGAGGCAGGACAGGGTGTTCCGTACACTATTAACAGCATCGGTATCATCTACAACCCGGAGCTTACAGGATTTGAGCTCACAAGCTTTGATGACCTTTGGGACGAGCGCCTTGCAGGCATGGTTTCCATCCCGGAGATCACAACAACATTCGGACCGGCTATGGTTTACGTTGCAAGCGACCACGCAGGCGTTGACGTAACAACAGACAACGGCGAGGCTGCTTTCAAGGCACTTGCTGACTTAAAGCCGAACCTTGTTAAGACTTACACAAAGTCTTCCGACCTGATCAACATGTTCACATCCGGTGAGGTTGCAGCAGCAGTTGTCGGTGACTTCGGCGTTCCGACGATCGTGGCAGCGAACCCGACACTTGCTTACGTTACACCGGACGGAGCTTACGCTAACTTCAACACCATCAACGTAACAAAGAACTGTGCGAACAAGGAGCTTGCTTACGAGTACATCAACTACCGTATCAGCGAAGAGCTTCAGACAAAGACAGGTAAGGCATTAAACGAGGCACCGACAAACAAGGACGTTACATTCACTGAGGAAGAGTCCAAGGATATGACCTACGGCGACAAGGCTGCAAAAGTTAAGGTTGTTGACTATGCTTTTGTAAACCCGATCTTAAATAACTGGATCGACCAGTGGAACAGAACGATCAACAACTAATAACGAGGAATTTTATATGAGACCCGATTTCATTCTGAAAAATGTCATGGTCTATCAGACCTTCAGACAGTGTTTTGAAAAGCGGGATGTGGCAGTTGCAGGGGAAAAGTTTTATTGCGTTTCCCCTGCAATTTCATATCCGGGAGTGCGGGAGATCGACGGCAAAGGCAGATACATGCTGCCTGGTCTCGTGGATATCCATATGCACATCGAGAGCTCGATGACATATCCGGGCGAGTTTTCAAGGATCACGCTTCCATATGGAGTAACAACGGTGGTTGCCGATGCCCACGAGATGGCGAACGTGTTCGGCATGGACGGCATCCGGGCTTTTATGGCACAGAAGACGAAGCAGGATATCTTCTGGGCGATCCCGTCCAGTGTACCGGCGACAAATGAGAAGTTAGAGACAGCCGGGGCGTCACTTGGTGTAAAGGAAATTTCTGAGATGGCATCCTTAGATGGAGTTCTCTGCCTTGGAGAGATCATGAACTATAAGGATCTCTCAGCAGAAGGCGAGAGCCGGACGAGGGATCTCATCAATGTGTGCCGGAACGCGGGAAAGAATCTCCGAATCGAGGGGCACTGCCCGGGACTTACGGGGGCGGATCTTAACCGCTTTATCTATGAAGGTGTTGATGCGGACCACACCCAGCAGACACCACAGTCAGTGATGGAGAAGACGGAGCTTGGGATGTTTCTGGAGCTGCAGTTCAAATCCCTGACGCCGGAGGTCGTGAAGACCGTCTGCGACAATGAACTCTATGAGAATGTGGCGCTGGTGACGGATGACACGATGGCAGATAAGCTTCTGACCGGACATCTCAATAAGATTATCGAGACGGCTGTGAGGGCGGGGATGCCGATGGAGAAGGCGATCTACTGCGCGACCTGGACACCGTCGCGGCGGATGCATCTGGATGACAGAGGGATGATCGCGCCGGGAAAGATCGCAGACTTTATGCTGCTGGACAGTCTGGATGGGATCGATCCGGTTGTGGTTTATAAGAAGGGCGAGTGTGTGTACTGCAAGGACAAGGAGGCTTACGGTGCGGCAGAAGCTGCGGCGTGCAGTTTCCCGGCTTCTTTCTACCACACGATCAACTGCCGTCCGGCGGAGATCTCCGACTTTGTGTTAAAGGCGGAAGATCCGGACGCGAAATGGGCGGAAGTCAATGTCATGAAGATCGGTACCTTCGGAACGGCGACCACGCCGGTGAAGCGCAGAGTCGAGGTGAAGGACGGTGTGCTTGACTGGAAGTCGGCAGGACTTTCCCTTGCAGTCGTTTTCGAGCGGTACGGCAAGAATGGAAATGTCGGATATGGTCTTGTGGAAGGAGCGCTGACGAAACCGGGCGCTGTGGCCACCACGTGGTCCCACGACAGCCATAACCTGTTTGTCCTGGGAACAGATGAGAACGATATGAAACTGGCCCAGAGGCGCGTCCTGGAGCTCCAGGGGGCATATGTGGTGTTCGCTGAAGGAAGATCCCTGGCAGAGGCGGGACTCACCATCGGCGGCATCGTGTCGGATCAGCCCATCGAGGTTCTCGGACAGGAATTAAAGGAAGTGCGGACGGCGATGGAAGGTCTCGGATATGTGAACAACAACGTGATCATGTCCATGTCCACGCTTTGTCTGCCGGTTTCACCGAAGTTAAAGCTCACGGATCACGGGCTTTTGACGGTGCCGGGGCAGGAACATGTGCCGTTGGTTGAGAAGTACGGGAAGTAGTTTTACGGCCCGCCGCCGGTTTTCTCCCCGGATAGTGGAAGAGCCGGATCAGATCGAAATTATGAAGGATGAAATTAGAACGATGAAGAAAATTATCAAAGACGGCATTATTGTGACGATGAACGCGGCAGGTGATGTCTGGGATCATGGTTATGTAATGTTTGAGGATACGAAGATCCTGGCAGCAGGTCCGGAAGATGAGCTTGAGAAAACGCTTCAGGAGCTTACTGCGCAGGGGATCTTAAAAGCTGGCGAGACCTTCGAGGAGATCGATGCGAAGCGCGCCATCGTGATTCCGGGTCTTGTGAACACCCACTGCCACCTCGGAATGATCCCGTTCCGCGGTCTCGGGGACGACTGCAAGGACCGCCTGCGGGTGTTCCTGCTTCCGATGGAGAATCAGGCCATGGACGCGGAGATGGCAAAGCTTTCCACGAGATACGCCATCGGCGAGCTGCTGCTTTCCGGCGTGACGACAGTGCTTGATATGTACTATTTCGAGGAAACTGTGGCGAAGGTCATGGACGAGATGGGGATCCGCGGAATCGCCGGTGAGACGGTGATGGAAAAGGATTCCTGCGACAGTAAGAACGCGGATGAGGCAATCCGGCGTGGAATTGCACTGATCGAGGCGTACAAAGATCACCCGCGTGTTTCCGGAGCGATCACGCCCCACGGAACGACGACCTGCAGCCCGGAGACTTTAAAACGGGCATATGAGGAGGACGTGAAGGCGGGAACCGTATTTACGCTCCATGTGGCGGAGATGGACTACGAGATGACCCAGTTAAGGGAACAGTATAACATGACTCCCATTGAGTTTATGGAGCATATCGGTGTCCTCGGCCCGAATACGCTGGCGGCCCACAGCATCCGCACGACGGAACATGACGTGGAGATCCTCGCAAAGCACGGAGCGTCCGTGGCCCACTGTATCGCCTCCAACACGAAGGCCGCAAAGGGCGTGGCTCCGGTGTCACTGATGCATAAGCACGGCATGTCCGTCGGCTTCGGCACCGACGGTCCGGCGAGCGGAAATACGTTAGACCTGTTCATCCAGATGCGGATGTGTGAGAACTTCCACAAAAATGAGCTCCGTGACCGCAGCGCATTTCCGGCAAAAGAGGTCGTCTCCATGGCGACCATCGAGGGAGCAAGAGCGTTAGGACTCGGTGATATCACCGGTTCCATCGAGCCCGGAAAACAGGCGGATCTCGTCCTCGTAGAGACCGACTCCCCGAATATGTTCCCGGTATACGATCCGTATTCGGCGCTTGTGTACAGCGCGATTGCATCGAATGTGAGAGATGTTTATGTTGCGGGTGAGTGCCTTGTAAAGGAAAAGAAGCTTGTCCGTGAGGACTTCGCGAAGATCAGGAATGACCTTCGGGAGAAGATGGAGCGGACAGCGTTTAAGGATATGAAGAATCTGGTGTAGAAGATAGAAAAACGGGGCTGTCGCACTAACGTGCGGCAGCTCATTTCATATTCCCAACACAAAACGCCGAGCTTCGAAAAGCCCGGCGTTCGTGGTATAATCAGTTTATGCGACTAAACAAAATAATACAGAGGAATTATACCTCATTTTCGCTGTATTATCAAATCAAACTTCCGCTGGATTTAGAGATTTCTATTCCATCTGATGATCCGGTTCGTCTGGTAAGTGCCTTTGTGGAGGAAATGGACCTTTCTGAACTGTATAAAACTTACAGCAGGATCAGAAAAAATCAGGCAACGCCGCGTCAGATGCTGAAACTCGTCATCTATGCAGTAATGAATCGAATCTACTCAAGCAGGGATATCCAAAAGGCATGCAAACGGGATATCAACTTTATGTACCTCCTGGAAGGAATGCCGGCTCCTGACCATGCAACGATCGCGCGTTTTATCTCCCTGCATTTTTCGGCTTGTGCAAAGGTACTGCTTGCCCAAATGTCAGATCTGCTCTATCTTCTTGGTGAGATCTCAGGAAAGACCATTTTTATTGATGGCACCAAGATCGAGTCTGCAGCCAATAAATATACCTTTGTATGGAAACGGGCTATTACGAAAAATCAGGCCCGGTTATACACAAAACTATCTTCTTTTGTGGCTGAATGTGAAGAACTCTATGGAATCAGGACCGTATACCAAGACCAGATATCCATCCACACATTAAAACGGTTAAAGAAGCAGTTGTGCCGCATAAAAGTGCAGGAGGGAATTGTGTTTGTACATGGAATCGGGCGTAGAAAAACACAATTACAGAAATCTCTGGAACAGCTGGATCAATATCTGGAGAAACTAAAGGAATATACAAAAAAGCTGTATACGCTTGGGGATAGAAACAGCTATTCCAAAACAGACCCTGACGCAACCTTCATGAGAATGAAAGAGGACGCGATGCTGAATGGACAGTTAAAGCCTGCTTATAACATTCAGCATGGAGTGGATTCCGAATACATCACATGGATCGATATCAGCCCGCACCCTACCGATACACGTACCCTGATCCCGTTTTTGAAAGACATGGAGAATCACCTGGGATTTAAGTATTCAGAAGTCGTTGCAGATGCCGGGTACGAAAGTGAAGAAAACTATCTTTTCATTGAGGAAAACGGACAGACCGCCTATATAAAGCCGCAGAACTATGAGATTTCGAAGACCCGAAAATACAAAAAAGACATCAGCAGAAGAGAAAACATGGAGTATCACGCAG
>OGDF01006733.1_pt1 | contig 11203 bp, 8 predicted proteins | sample 1570141 | NCBI WGS metagenome assembly OGDF01 (sample SAMEA4370581, study PRJEB24528) | human gut metagenome | reverse complement strand
TACCAGGTATTTCCAAGTTTCAGCCAGCCGGTTACCATCGCTCCGCTTCCGTTCATGTAGTACCAGGTTCCTCCCACATTCACCCAGCCCGTTGCCATCGCTCCGCTTCCGTTCAAATAATACCAGGTATTTCCAAGTTTCAGCCAGCCGGTTACCATCGCTCCGCTTCCGTTCATGTAGTACCAGGTTCCTCCCACATTCACCCAGCCCGTTGCCATCGCTCCGCTTCCGTTCAAATAATACCAGGTATTTCCAAGTTTCAGCCAGCCGGTTACCATCGCTCCGCTTCCGTTCAGATAATACCAGGTTCCTCCCACGTTCACCCAGCCGGTCTCCATCCATCCTGCACCGTCAAAATAATACCAGGTTCCGTTGATCTGTTCCCAGCCTGATCTGGTATATCCTCCGTCACTGTGACGATACCACCAACGACCACCGCTGCTGATCCACTCATTTTTTGCCTGTGTTTTTCCTTCGATCCAGACACCATTTTCATCCACATAATAATTGCCGATCCAGGTTTCCTTCGCCTTTTCTCCTGCCTGGTTCAGATAATACCAGCTTCCGTTTTCTTCCTGTACCCAGCCTTCTGCATGAGCTTTTGTCGGAAGAATTCCTACCAGAAACAGCATTACAAATAGCATACCGATCATTTTCAGTTTTTTCATCTGGCATTTCCCCTTTCTTTTTTCTGTCACTTTTTCTTATTCTCAGGACGCAAAGTACTGATCAATTCCATCTGCTATCCCCGTCACCATCTGCTGTTGATAATCTGCTGTCTGCATCCGGGTATCTTCCTCCTGATTGGTCATATATCCCATCTCAACAATGGTTGCAGGAATACTGCACCAGTTCAGCCCACTCATCTCATCGGTCTGATACACGCCCTGATTATTTGCCCCTGTGGATGCACAAAACGCAGTGATGATACACTGTGACAGTTTCTGACATTCAGCAATCATTTCCTGACTCAGATATGGGTTAGCCGTACTAGGTGCCATTGTCAGAGCTCCTGCTACAGAGGTATTATCCGACCCATTGGCATGGATGCGAATCAGAATATCTGAACCCGATTCCGCTGCAAGCTGTGCCCGCTCCGCATTACTGATATCCACATCATTGGTTTCCCGGATCATATAGACTTCGTATCCCCTTGCTTCCAGTTCATCGCGAAGCTTCAGTGCCACATCCAGATTCAGCTGATATTCCGTTACTCCTGTTGTTCTTCCGGTCGTTCCGGATGCCACTTTTGCTTTTGTCTGAGACGCCCCCGGCCCAATTGGCTCCTGTTCACTGTTTCCATGTGCCTGATGGCCTGCATCAATGGCAATTTTCCTGCCATTGCCTTCCGGAGTCGGTGTCGGTGTGACAATCTCCGCCTCTACGGTTTCTGCCGGTTCTTCTGTCCCGGTCATTTTCCTGAGATTTGAATCTGTCAGAAGAAGGTACTGTATTCCCTCTTCTTCTCCTACTGTAACACTCTCATCCTGCAGTTTTTCCACAAAAGCCTGGTAATCTTTCTCGTTCTTTTTCAGATGCAGCAAAACAGCTGCCACATCTTCCTGCGTATATGCTTCTACCTGACCTTCCTGTGATGTATACCGGAGATCTGCGGTCATAATTTTTACATCATTATGTTCTACCGCCTTTTTGATCTCCGTGATCAGATTCTTTTTCTGTACTGCTGGATCTGTCGGATCATCCGTAGGCTCCGGTGTCACCGTCTGCGTCGGTGTTATCTGCGCTTCTTTTGCCTCCTGTTCCTGTTGTGCCTGTTGCATCTGTTCCATCTGCTTTCTGGCTTTTCCATATCCCAGGATGGCTGCAAGACCCAGGGCAAGCACCACGACCACAATTCCCATGATCATGATGTTCACTCTGGTTCCTGAAGGTTTTTTCATAATTGCTCCTCCTTCCGGAAATCACGCTTACATTCTTTCCGGTGCTTCAAATCCAAGCATATCGATACATGCTTCCAGAATATTTTTTACCAGCATCAGCAAAGCCAGATAGGATTCTTTCTTCGCCTGATCCTCTTCAGCCAGAATCTTTGTTTCATGATAGAAGCGGTTAAATGCATTTGCAAGTTCATAAATATAAGAACAGATTTTATGCGGTGCTTTCTCTTCATAAGCATTCGTGATCACCTGATTGAATTTGGATGCTTCCAGCATCAGCGCTTTCTCACTGTCACTTCCTGCCGCCAGAATCTTCAGGGTATCCAGATTACCGCCTTCTTCTTTATATCTGTTCAGGATAGATTTGATACGAACGGTTGTATACAAAATATACGGACCGGTATTTCCTTCAAAAGATGTAAATCTTTCAATATCAAAAATATAATCTTTGGATGCCTGGTTGGACAGGTCACCATATTTGATTGCAGAAAGTCCTACGATTTTTGCAGTCGCTCTTGCATCATCTTCTTTGATGCTGCGGTTGTCCACGATTTTTTTATACATTTCTTCGTTGATATCACGAATCAGATTTTCCAGACGCATCACACCGCCTTCTCTTGTCTTGAACGGCTTGCCGTCCTTTCCATTCATCGTACCAAATCCGAGGAATTTCAGCTCGGTCTCCGGTCTTACAATTCCTGTCTTCTTTGCACAGCGGAATACCTGGATAAAATGAAGTTCCTGACGTTTATCCACAACATAGATCACTTCATCCGGCTGATATAACTCTTCACGCTCTACCAGCGTTGCAAGATCCGTCGTGTCATACAATGCCGCACCGTCTGACTTCAGGATCATACACGGAGGTACTTCCTTATTATCTGTCTCTTCTGCCACATCCACAACCAAAGCTCCCTGGTCATAATGTGCAAAGCCTTTCTCTTTAAGCATCTCTACCATGCCCGGAATATATTTCTGTGCATCTGCCTCACCTTTCCACAGATCAAACTCCACATTCAGACGCTCATAATTCTTCTTTAAGTCTGTCACAGACACATTCATAATGTGCTTCCAGATCGCACGATATCCCTTATAACCATTCTGCAGCAGATAAGTCGCATGCAATGCTTCTTCTCTGTAATCCTCATGCTCTTTGGCATAGGCACTGGCAGTCGGATAGATTTCTTCCAGTTCACTGATCGTAAACGGAGCTTCCTCCGGGTATTCTCCTCCAAAAGACTCATCAAAATATGGCAGATCCGGCTGACGCTTTTTCAGCTCCGTAATGATCAGCCCCATCTGATATCCCCAGTCACCTAAATGAATATCTCCGGTCACTTTATTTCCTTTATAGCGGATGATCCGCTTGATGCTCTCTCCGATAATCGCTGAACGAAGATGACCTACATGAAGCGGCTTCGCCACGTTGGGTCCGCCATAATCAATCATGACAGTCTTTGGCTCTGCTTCTTTCTCCACGCCTAAATTCTCATCTGCAGCCATCTCATTCAGATATTCTGCCACAAACTCCGGCTTCAGCTTCAGATTAATAAATCCCGGCTTCACTGCCTCTGCCTGTGCAAAGCACTGACTCTCTGCCAGATTTGCCACAACGTCCTCTGCGATCATGATCGGGGCTTTTTTATACTTCTTTGCTCCTGCCATAGCACCATTACACTGGTACTCGCACAGATCCGGGCGGTTAGAAAGAGTCACTCTTGCAAGCTCTTCACCATAACCGGCCTTTACAAATGCCTCTTTCATCTCTATTGTAATTAACTCCAGTAATGTTCTCACTTTCCACACTCCTTTTGAATCTCTCGTATCTAAGATCTGTCTCTGGATCTTCAGTCTTTTCAGACTCGAACAACAGTAATCTTTATTCTATCATGAATATTCCCAGACGGCAAGTCACTAACTATTTTTGCTTGTATAGGTGTGTAGCTATCTTTACTGACATTTCTGCTATTTATTTTTCATGATGCCAGGGTCAAAAGGTCTAAGCCCACATGAGCTTGCTCATAGGTAGGTGAGCAACTGACAGCAAATATTTTAGTCGAAAGTAAAACCGAAGATTTTCTTGCTCCTTCTTTCAGATTCCTTTATAATGAAGTAATACTTTCAGAAAGGACGGATTTATCTATGAAATTAGGTTCTCACGTAAGCATGAGTGGAAAGGAGATGCTCCTTGGTTCTGCGAAAGAAGCGGTCTCCTATGGAGCTGATACATTTATGTTCTATACCGGTGCTCCGCAGAATACCCGCCGAAAAGACATCAGCGAACTTCAGATTGATCCTGCCTGGGAATACATGAAAGCCCATGGCATCCGGGAGATTGTTGTCCACGCTCCCTACATCATCAATCTCGGAAACACCGTCAGACCAGAAACTTTCTCCCTTGCTGTTGAATTTCTCGCCAAAGAGCTTGAACGTACCATTGCCTGTAAAAGCCACACCCTGATCCTTCATCCCGGTTCCCATGTAGGCGAAGGAATTGAGGCCGGAACCGCACAGATTATTAAAGGGCTGAACGAAGTCCTCTCTTCTGGCACAGACTGCTGCATTGCACTGGAGACCATGGCCGGAAAAGGCTCGGAAATTGGTCGTACCTTTGAAGAACTGGCTGCCATTTACGATGGTGTAACGCATAACGACAAACTGCGGGTCTGCTTTGATACCTGTCACACCAGTGACAGCGGATATGATATCATCCATCATTTCGATGCTGTCATGGATTCTTTTGACCGTATCCTCGGAAAAGAACAGATTGCTGTCTTCCATATTAACGACAGCAAGAATCTCCCCGGTGCAGCAAAAGACCGGCATGAAAATCTCGGATTCGGACAAATTGGATTTGATTCCCTGAACTATATTGTTCATCATCCCGACTTTGAAAATGTCCCCAAAATCCTCGAAACTCCCTATATTCCTTCTGCAACAAAAGCGAAAAAATCTTATGCTCCTTATAAATATGAGATACAGATGCTGAGAGAACAGGTTTTTAATCCACATATGAAAGAACAGATTCTTGCCGATGCAGAAAACTAGCAGAAAGTCTTCGGATGCTGGTCACCGGTCTTATGAACAGTAAAATTTTTTCTGCTCATGATGAAATCCATCAACAAGATTCACCCTTTACTTTTCTTTTATTTTATGGTAGGATAAATAAGGTTGTTGATGAATTTCATCATACAATCGGAATGCGTCTGTAGCTCAGTGGATAGAGCGATGCCCTCCGGAGGCATGTGCGGCGGTTCGACTCCGCTCAGACGCTTTTTTTGTACCCTTTTTTCCTTTTTCGAGTTAAGGTCAGAAGCATCAGAATCAATACCACACTTTCTGCTGATACGATCATCATCCACTTTTTCATTTGCGATGGATCCCCGGTTTTTACTGACTGGGGTTTTGATTTTTTCTTCTCTTTTTCCACAATGATCTTCTCTTTTTGATTCGTTATCCTCATTTTCCTGACAAATTCTTTCTGTTCGTCATCTTCTGCATCCTTAGTCAGTTCCACGATCCATTCTTTTTCTGCCCGGATATATCCTTCCGGTGCCTGGATTTCTCTGACCCGGTATGTTCCCTGACAGAGCAGTCCGCTTTCTGCCTTTCCTTTTTCATCCGTCTTCAATACTGCGGCTGTCTCTCCGGCTTTTATCTGAATGGTTCCGTCCCCGGTTATGATATCTTTTTCTGCTATAACTTCAAACTCTGCACCTTCCAGTACGTCTCCTGTATCAGCATCTGTCTTTATTATTTCCAGTTTTCCCATCAAAGGTTCATCGTAAAATTCTACCGTAACCGGTTCTGCCCAGTTATGTCCTTCCCGGATCTCAAATGCCACATCTTCTCCCAGCAGATAACCATAAGGTGCTTCTATCTCCCTGAAATAATAGGTACCAGGCTTCAGTTTCTCCGGCAGAAGAAACATTCCGTCTTCACCGGTCTCAAAATAAGTATGCTCTGTCTCTTCCGGATAATAACTTTTCATGGTGATCACTTTTTTCTCATCGTCCAGCAGCTCAAATTTTGCTCCTTTTACCCGGATCGTCTTCCCCGTTACTGCATCTTTTTTCACCAGTCTGACGGGTGAAACGATCTGCTTATCCTCCAGCAGATAATAAAATGTCTGTCCCTCCTCAGAGATCGTCACTTCAAAATCCTGTACCGGTTTCATTCCCTGCGGAGGATTTATTTCATGGACAGTATAAGTATCATAGACAAGATTTCCCCTTGCATTTTCTCCTGATTGCTTTGTCGTTGCATAACCTTTTTCATCTGTCACGATTTTAAAAACTTCTCCGGTACTTTTTGCTGTCAGGGAAAACTCAATCCCTTCCAGCGGAGTCTTGTGTTCTGTTTCAGGATCTGTGTCCTCTCTGAATTTAATCAGTTCGATATCACCCCGGATCACCTGTTCTGCGACCTCCACCGGTTCATAAGTGCAGACAGCCTCGGCTGTTCCCTCCGGAAGAATCTTCCTCACAACTACCTCATCTTTTGTCAGATATCCATCCGGTGCTTTCGTTTCCCTGATTGTCACTGTCCCAAGTGGAAACGCTGCTTCCCCATCTGACAGTTCAAAAAATGCATCGCCACTGACCTTATGCTCCGGATCAAAAGTGATCTTTCCTGAAGCATCTGTCCGCATGAGCCAGATTCTTTCGGCTTTCATTCCTTTTTTTGCAGGATCTTCCTCATACAGTCCTTTATAGTATCTGATTTCAAATTCTGCTCCTTCCAGTGTCGCATGACCTGAAGCTTCACATTTCCCTGTATCGGCATCCTTTTTTTGCAGAATAAGACTGACTGGATTTTTCTGCGGTATATCACTGACTTCTATCATCGCCGTCTGACCGGATAAAACGCAGATCGGATAAACTGTATCATCCAGTGCATAACCTGTCGGACAACTTTTCTCTTTTATATAATATTGTCCCGGACTGACCGTCAGTTCTTGCGTCATTCCATTTTCATCGGTTGTAAGCGTTCCTGTCAGATTTTTACACCCGGCATCAGTATAGACTCCGTAAACCGCTCCGTTTAAACGATATGCCGGATTCTGCTCTGTCACCTGCGGCTCTTTTGAACTTTTCTTCAGTTTTGCTTTTCCATGCGGAACATAAGTCCAGCCACCCATGACCTGCTTTCCGTTTCCTCCGTTGATGACGTATGCACAAAATCCCTGATCCGGTACAGCCAATGCCCTGATCTCCTCCAGTTTCTTTTGAAATGCTTTCTTCAGATCTTCGTAGTATTCCTGCCTTTTCAGATTCGTTCCATAAAAAGCGGCATCAAAGTCAAACGCATTATAGACCCATGACAAGAACATATGGCTGTAGCAATATCTCTCATCAAAACCTGCCACTGCTGCCCCCTGCTTTACATCCCCGATCTGCCAGTACCCTTCACTTCCGTACCATTGATACAGTGCCGCTTCACCGGGAGCAGCAACAGAATAATATAATGCCCTTGCAAGATCAGAAGTATTTTCCAGTTTTACTGCTGTATAATTTCCACTCTGCGGAGTACCTCTTGCCGGTTCTAAACACCATGCACTGTTCCCTTCCGCCTCAAAATAATTGGTAGAATAGCCTGAATAATAGATAACTCTGCCACATTCTACATAAACCGTCTTCGCTTCTTCCGCCGACTGAACATCCACATCCTCTTTCGCTGACCGGTCTGCTACATCCGCTTCAGGAAAATAAGCATTCCTGATCCGGTTCCTTTTTTCTTCAATCTGCTCCTTCACCTCTTCTTTTTCTGAAGTTTCCGCTTTTGCCGAAATGCCTTTCTCTCCCAGTGCCGTAAACAGAATCACCAGGATCATCACCGCCGAGAGAAGACTTCCATGAAATTTCCCCTTTTTTCTCATTTCGTCTCCTCCTTTACCTGATATGCTTTTCCACCCATGCTGATGGTCTTATTTTTTCTGCTGTACCGGTATACATGACTTCCCAGGATTTCTTCTTCCGGTACCTGCGTCTCATTGATCTCGCAGACCATTTTTTCCATCTCCGCCACACTGATCCCTGCTGAAGCCGGAACCAGGATCACCTCATGGATGCTGCTTGGAAGTATATAAAAATCTTCCTCTAAAATATCACCCATCATTCTTAACACATAAGGATAGATCATGCAGGCTGCTCCGTTGCTTCTTGCACGGTTCGACAGGACATACATTTTATCTTCTCCCTTCTCTTCACTTTCCAGGAGATTCTGCTCTCTGCGTGCCTCTTTTCCGGCAGCCCCCAACAGTTCACTCATGGCATACTGCATTGTAAAGCACTCTGCCATAAGCAGCCGCCTTGTATTCCTGTCCGCTTCACTCCAGAGTATTTTCTCTGTCGTCTTCCACTGATCCATATGCCTGTCGCTGATCAGCATAGCCGTAGTCCCCTTTTCACTTGCATCCAGCAGAACATAATAGATCAATGACAGATCCAGTATTTCCCTGTGCGGAACATCCTGAAGCATCTGTTCATTTTTTTCAGTATTGACAAGCCTGTATACAATTCTTTCTCTGACCTTTTGAAAATCAAAAATCTTTTCATAATCCCAGGATTCATCTTTTTTAATTTTTTCATAAGTCTCCAACAGCTCGTCCACGATCTCATTGATCGTCTTTCCTCCGAGATAACTTTCATAAAATTCTTCTAAATAAATCGTCGGTGAAAGATTGATTCCCGGAGTTTCAAGGATCACACCTGTCCTCCGTGTATCGTTATTCTTCACTGCTGTATAAACTGTCGCTTTCAGACCTCCTTCTTTTCTCTGGTTTATCATAGTTTCAACCGCATGTACAAATTCTGTATAATTCACCTTTCTCCTTTCCGACTGCGGTCCACTGATTTTTGAATGAAATTCGGTACGATCCGTACCTGACTGATTCGATTTATGAATTGAAACAATATTATGTGCTATTTATTATATGCGACCGTCCACCTGACCGCAACATAAAAATTATTAAAACTTTCCAAACTAATTAAAAATATATAAAAAAAGAGCCGCAGACATGAACATCTCATGTATACGACTCTGACTAATTATGAATATCCGGATTATACTCTTGAGAGATACTCTCCAGTACGTGTATCGATTTTCAGAACATCTCCTGTCTCAACGAACAGCGGAACCATAACGGTAGCACCTGTCTCTACGATTGCAGGCTTTGTAGCACCCTGTGCTGTATCACCCTTGAATCCAGGCTCTGTCTCTGTAATCGCCAACTCTACGAACAGCGGTGGCTCTACAGAAAATACATTTCCATTGTGGGAACAGATCTTAACTGTCTCATTCTCTTTTACGAACTTCAGTGCGTCACCAACAACATCTGAGTTCAGTGCGATCTGATCATATGTCTCCATATCCATGAAGTTATAGAGATCTCCATCCTGATACAGATACTGCATATCTTTTCTCTCGATATGAGCATTCTCAAATTTCTCTGTAGGACGGAATGTCTTCTCAACAACTCCTCCACTGATGATATTCTTTAATTTTGTTCTTACGAAAGCAGCACCCTTTCCAGGCTTTACGTGCTGGAACTCCATAATCTGATAAATATTTCCTTCAATCTCGATTGTAATACCGTTCTTAAAATCTCCTGCTGAAACCATGTATAATCCTCCTTCAATAACTTATCATTCAGGCATTCGCTCATACCATTTTATACTAATTTTCTACTTTTTTCAATCCTTTTTTGCAGGTTGCCCTGTCTTAAATGCATTTATCTGCATTCTTTTTCATAAAAATGCAATACAATCTTCTCCAGATACCGTTTTAACACAATCTGGATCTCTTCTTTCGGATTCATAGGCTGCACAAGAATATTATGAATCCCGGCTCTTTTTGCTCCCCACACATCCGTAAAAAGCTGATCTCCGACAAATATTGTACTGGACAGATCTGTCCCCATCAGTTCCATCGCACGCTTATAATTACCTGTAGCCGGCTTATGTGCATTAAAAATATAATGCGTCCCTACATCCTGATTGAACATCTCAACCCGCTTCTTCTGGTTATTCGACAAAAGACAGGACTCAAACCCGATCTCTTTCAAACGTCTGAACAACTGCTTTGCCCGTTCATCTGCCGGAGCACCATGCGGAACCAGTGTATTGTCAATATCGAAAATTACACCTCTGTACCCTTCCTGATACAGCTTTTCAAATGGAATACTGTATGTTGATTCCATATATTCATCCGGGAAAAATTGATCAAACATTCTCTTCATCTAACTCCGTAAGCTTTGAGATAAGCTCTTCACTGATCTCAAGAATCGACTTATTATCTGTCTGGATCACAACATCCGCTGCCGCTTCATATTTCTCACGACGCTTCTCCATCATATCTGTAATAAACGGAACATTTTTATTTCCATTCAGGATCGGTCTGTCGTTGCTGTCCTTGACACGTTCATAAATTGTCTCAGGACTTGCCGTAAGCAGAACAACTCTTCCGTTCTTCTTCATCTCGACTACATTCTGCTCACGCATGGCAACACCACCACCACAGGAAATAATGCAGTTCTCACCCTCCTGCAGTTCTTTGAGAAGATTTGTCTCAAGATTACGGAAATATTCTTCTCCGTAAGTAGCAAAAATATCCGGGATACTCATCTCTTCACGTTCTACGATCTCCTGATCCATCTCCACCAGTTTCATGTCGAACATGGTGCTTAAGTAATCGGAAATCGTGGATTTTCCTGCTCCCATAAATCCAATCAGAACAATATTATATGAGAAGAGCTTTCTTGCCTGGATTCTCTTACTATTCCTTAAGATCCGCTTAAATACATCATGGATCTCATCCTGATATTTATTATCTTTCAGCTTCTCGTTCAGTCTGCGTTCCTGCTTGGCTTCCTGAGCCGGCTGGAGAATCGGCATACCATAAGTTTCTTTATAAGCCATGATCTTCTCGATAATGGCATTTCTCTCCACGAGTGCATCAATGATCTTATCATCACATAATGCAAGCTGCTCGCGGTACATTTCCAGATCGTTCATCCTAAAACCTCCACACTTCTTTATGCTTCTTACAGATTTTCCGCTAAAATCTTTTTTCGTCGCACAATCCATCTTATTATAGCAATTCAAAAGTGGGATAGCAAGGTTTTTCGATTATTCTTCAAGTGCCTTCCTTATATTATTTTTAAACTGTTTCCACGCAGCTTCATCTTCCACAAAATATTTCGGACAGATTTTCCCGGTCACATCATAATGACGGATGACCTGATCCTCATTCAGATTATATTTTTTACACAGCCATGCTGTAAGCTGAACCATCGACTGATAAGT
>OGDF01006732.1_pt1 | contig 11203 bp, 6 predicted proteins | sample 1570141 | NCBI WGS metagenome assembly OGDF01 (sample SAMEA4370581, study PRJEB24528) | human gut metagenome | reverse complement strand
ATGCGGTCGTCGATGAAGGAAGCCTCACGACCGAAGAGTTCCGGTATGCCGTAACCATAACCGATGAACAGGCACAAGCCGACGGAAAATTCGTTTTCCCGCTGCAATTGGTTGCACAGGCTGCGATCATCGGAATCGAAAACGCCGATACAGATGCTGATGGAGGAGTCGCACCTATGAGCGACGACGGACGTCACACGGGGGATTTAGGCGGCGATGTTTTAAGACGAGAATATGTTTATGTCACTCAAGAAAAAGTCGGACCACTGATCCCGGTGAAATGGGGACAAGGGTATCCTTTTAATGCAAGTGTCACACAAATCAATGGAAAATGTTGTTGGGCAGGATGTTCGGCTATTGCTGTGGCACAGGTTTTAGTATCAAATTATTGGCATTATGGTTCTGTAGTCGGGTCGATCAAAGGAACTCCGATCGATTGGACATTGATCAGACGTGCGATTCAGAATCCTAATCTTCTTATAGCCACAGAAGGAAAACCGTCCACTCTTACTCCTGAAGCCAAAGCTGTGTCTATGTTAATATACGCAATCGGCGTTGTCCTGAATATGGATTATGGTTTGGATGGAAGTTCTGCGAGTCTAAAAGATTCTCGAGATGGTTTGACTTATGTCCTTTATAAGGGAGTAAATGATCACACTTACCGTGATAGTTATGTACGTACGATGATGTTGGATCGAAAAAAAACAACTATAGTAAGAGGACATTCTAGTACTGGCAGAAAACTTAATCATCAGTGGAATATAGATGGTTGGTTATATCGAATGCGTTATATAAAAACTTATTATCGTAACGGTACTACATCAATCTCTTCAAAGGAGCAGGTTCCACAAACGCTTATTCATTGTAATTTCGGATGGAATGGACTATGTAACGGTTATTATTTTAGCGGTAGTTTTAACACGACGACAAAGCCTGTTGATCAGGAAAGTGGGATAGATAATGTAGAAGGTACCCAAGATGGAAATTACACTGACGATTTGCGAATGATTACTTATACGGAAATACCTTAAAATCTCCTATTATGAAACGAATCAAATATTTGGGCGTGCTGTTGTCGATCGTTACATTATGTGTCGCCTGCGAAAAATCGGAAAAGGATGGACTAGGTGGGTTCCATAAAAATTTTGTCGAATTGTATGTCGATGGGCAGATCATGTTGACTGAATTTCAAAACGAATGTTCGGGGGATGCACATAGGTTATCGAAAAAACAGATTGCGGGATTTGTCATATGCATACCATCTCCCAAAATGTATTTTTTTTACGGACCAGACATCGAAAAATTCAACCGATGGGCTGCAAGAAACAACGATATTGATTTTAATCAGGTATTAGCTAACGGTGCTTTACCTATGGTCGCCACTTTTGCCGATAATTTCAGTAAAATGGTCGTTACAAGCAATGCCGACTGGGATGAAGCACATCCCGCCGGGACATCGCTCGACGATGTTTTGCAGGTGCGCATCAACTCTTCCTCCGATTTCGTACACGACGGTTACGATATGGGAGAATATAAGTATGAATTTCTGCAAAATTACGATTATCTCAAAACCATCGAAAAGCGTCCGTCGGAGTTGACTGCTGCCGACATGAAAATGGTTTACTATTCATTGACAGATTTCAGTTCACAGACAAAATCCCCTGTAATCGTCTTCACCAGTGCCCCGACGCTCGAAAAAGAGCATACGCTGACGCTTCGCTGGACGACCGTCGAGGGCGATGTCAAGACTGCCTCGGTCACCTGCACGCCGGAGGTCGATCCTGCGTTGCAATAAATAGCCGACAGGAACAGCATAATATAAGGTCGAACTTCAATACGGGCTAAAATTCTTGCCGCTCCAGTCCTGTTTCGCAAGAAAGACGCTCTAGACAAACGTTTGATCCATTGCAATTTCGGATGGGGAGGGACAGCCAACGGGTATTATTACTACGGAGCTTTCGATCTGCGCAACGGACCGGAGGCCGGTCGGTGCGGCGGGAGGGAAGGATGGTGAAAAGTCGGCGCGAAAATGCGACGGAAGGCGGGACGCCCTTGCCCGGTCGGTTTTGTCGTATATATCCAAACCGACAAAAGATTTTTCGCTCGATTTCACATTGCAAAAGTTTGAATATTCAAAAATAATTGCACGATTTTTGTTTTTTTAATAAAAACATCTCTGAATTTGTCATTTTATTCGCTTTAACCCTAATTTGATATGAAAAACATGAAGTATTTGTCGCTACTGGCAATTTTAGGGTTGCTTGTCGGCTGTACCAGTGACTTGACCACAGAGGAAGTCCCCCAACCTCCGTCCGTCCCCGAGCAGAAAATCTCGCACGTCGTCCCCGTCGAACAAGCCCTTGAGGATTTGCAAGGCCTTCTCGAGGCGATCGACGCTCCGGCGGAAGACGGCGCTGTCACCCGCAGCGGCGGCATACGGCGTGTGAAAAACGTGACGACGGTTTCTCCCGAAGCGTTAAGTCCCGGCGGTACCCGCAGCGAAGCCACGGCCGACGTGGAGGATCTGCTCTACATCGTCAATTTCGAGAACGAGGCGGGCTATGCCATTCTGGGGGCCGACGACCGGTTGGAGCCGGTCTATGCGGTCGTCGATGAAGGAAGCCTCACGACCGAAGAGTTCCGGTATGCCGTAACGGTTACTCCCGAACAGGCCGAAGCGGACGGTGAGTTGGTATTCCCCCTGCAAATGGTTGCACAGGCCGCGATCGGAGGTGTCGATACCGGCGGTGGCGGAAACGGCATCGTCGGAGGCCCTATTACCGATATAGAACATTGGTGGCCGGAAGGACAACAACCTGTCGGTATTGACTATGAACCTTGGGAAACCAAAGAACAATCAGGCATTCTCCTCAAAACCCGATGGAACCAAACCAAACCATATAATTATTTATGCCCAATTGAAAATGGCAAAAACTGTTTTGCCGGATGTGTCCCGGTAGCAGTTGCACAAATTTTAGTTTTCAACGCTTTAAATTATAATAAAAAATTTTATCAAATAGGAGATCAGCTTTTGAATGAAGCCATGTGGCTTAATATCGAAGAAGCGGTAACACATCCCCAGTTAGTGAAACCTGTTGTAAGTGGGGAATCCATGAATGCCCAAACATGGGCTGTAGCCTATTTCATCAATAAAATGGGAGAGGCAGTTGGTGTGAAATACCACAGTGACGACGGAGGTTCTCCCGCCCCAACGAAAAACGTAGTGAAGTTACTCCAATATTTGGGTGACATAGGATTAGGCTATTCAAATATAGCTTTATCGCCTATAACTACCGACAAAGTTCGGGATATGATTTTCGTGAAAAAACTTCCATTTTATTATTCCGGGAAGAGCAGTACTAATAGTCACGCATGGGTATTGGACGGTTGGTTGCTCCGTGAAAGACGCGTGATAACCAGATATGCTTTTTTGCCTACTCAATACCACACAGAGTCGAAAGAATTTGTGCATGCCAATTTCGGCTGGGGAGGACAAAAAGACGGATACTATACATTCAATGCGTTCTATACAGACAGGGGACCTGTCAGCCCGCAGTCAATAGAAGACAGAGATTACGATCATGATTTTTCGGCCGTCACTTATAATTTGAGCAAATGAAAAAGTTATTGATTTATATTTTTTTGAGTAGTCTGGTTGGTTGCAACGAACCGGAGGAGTGGATTGGAAATGGATCCGGCTATTCGAAATATCTCGTTCAAAATTATGTGGACGGGAGCTATGTTTTATACGGCATGCTGGCTGAAAAACCATCGACGCTCTATTCCATGTCCGGATTTCAGGTACTTCTGGAGGATCCGGTGTACTATCAGACACCGGAACAGGAGGGGGCGCAGCATACCGACGATTTTCTTCGAATCGCAGAGCGCAATCACGATACGGAATACAACAATCTGAAGTCGCTTCCATGGTCGGATTTGACCGCATTCGCAGACAATTTCACCGGCATAAAAGTTACCAGCGACAAAGATTGGAGCGCCAAATACCCGGCAGGATCGCCGTTGAACGATAAAATGGGAGTTCGGTATGTAAGCTATGCCGAATACATAGAGAACGATTATCATTCTTATTCCGATCTTGGGAAAGAAATTCTATTTCTATACAACAAACCGTTGTCGGCTTTGCAACCCGACGATCTGCGGGTGGTCGAATACACTCTTTCCTCCTTGTCGATTTACTCGTTTATACTTTATTTTACGTCGGTTCCCGACAATCCGGGCGAAGTGCATACTTTTACGGTGGAGTTCACCACTTCGGATGGCACGGTCAAGACCGCCTCGATAACCTGCACGCCGGAGGTCGATCCTGCGTTGCAATAGCCGGCAGCACAAATTCGGGTAATTGTAAAATAGCCGATCCGCAGTGGATCGGCTATTTGTCTTGTCATATCCGTACTTTATTTCTCCCCGGTTTCGGGAACGACTTTCTGAAAAGGTAAAAAACACCCCGACCGACGAAAATGAAGCCGAAGTCGAAGCGGACTGTCTTTATAACCACTTCTTGAATCGGAAGAACCAGATCGTAAGCCCCGAACAGAGCAACATCAAGCCGATGGCAAACAGGTAGCCGTATTTCCAGTGCAGCTCGGGCATGATCGAAAAGTTCATGCCATAAATACTTGCGATCAACGTCGCGGGCATGAAAACCACAGCAGCCACCGAGAAGATCTTTACGATCTCGTTCTGCTCGATATTGATAAGACCCAGTGCCGCATCCTGGATATAGTCCAGACGCTGAAAACTGAAATCGGCATGGTTGATGAGCGAATTCACGTCCTTGATCATCAACTGCAAACGCGGGTAGATATCGTTCGGGAACCGTTCGCTGCGCAGAATGCCCGACAGCACGCGCTGGCGGTCGAAGATGTTCTCCCGCAGCAACATCGTACTCTCCTGCAAGGTATTGATGCGACGCAGCACCTCCTTGTCGATCGAATCCTCGCCATTGATATTGCGGCTCAACGACGACACCTGACGGGCGATCAGCTCGACCATGTCGGCATCGTAGTCGATCCGCACTTCGAGCAACGTGATAAAAATATGATAGCCCGTTGGATAGTTGCGGTAGTTGATCTGGAGCCGCTTCTCCGTCTCCTGAAACGTCCGCGACTCGGCCTGGCGCACCGAAACCAGCACACCTTCGTTCGAAATGATGAACGACACGGGTTCGATGACGAAACTCTCGCCCGTCGGCACGAAAAAGTTGGCGTTCGAAATGATCGCATTCTCGGTTTCGGAATATTTCGAGGTCGATTCGATCTCTTCGACCTGCTGCTTGGTCTGGAGGTTGATCTCCATGAAATTCTCGACCGCTTTCTGCTCCTTGATCGTGGGTTGCAGCATATCGATCCACAAGATATCGTCGTAACCCAACTCCTCGAAGAGCCCGGTATCGGCGTTTCGGATGATCTTGTTGTATTGCTTGAGGTAAATCGTAATCATAAAGCACCCTGTATTAATCCGGTTCCCCGGGTTGCTTTCTGCGTGAACTGGTCAAGACAGGGGGCCGCCCGGCGGCATGAGCCCTGCCTACTCCCTTCAGCCGGGATTTACACGGGGCGACACCTTGAGTCCCGAATCCCAGAACTTCTGAAGGGCCCGGCGCTTTTGATTATCGAAGATATAGTCGATATTACGCGTCAAATATTCATAGGCATCGTACGGCTTTTTGTCGAATCCCGCTTCGAGGATCGCTTCGTAGGTATGTTCCAAACCGAACGTGAGGGCATGCTGCAACGATTCGATGACTTCGTAGGGCGTTCCCTTGCGAGCCACCCAGACAGCAAAGGCGAAGGGCAGTTTGGTCGCGGCCTGCCATTCGGCAGCCAAATCGTATTTATAGCGGAACTTCTCCTCGTGATCGAACACCTTGTCCCCGATCAACAGGAAAGCGTCCCCCTCCTGCGCATGACGAAGCTGTTCGTAGTCATCCAGAGAGTACCATTCGGGAGCGATTTTCCAACGATGGGCGGCCAGATAACCGACCAGTTGCACGGAGGTCTGGGAGTGGGGATCGAGAAAGACGCGCCGAACCTCGGAAACCGGGCCGTCGCTCAACAGCACGACGGTTCGCACGGGGCCGACGGCTCCGATGCAATATTCGGTAATCACATCCGTCGATTTGAGCGAGGGAACGGCGGCAGCCGGAAGCAGCGCCAGATCGGCACGCCCTTCGACGTAGTTTTTCGTACACTCGGAAGGAGGGGACAACAACAGATCGGCACGAAAGTTACCTTCGTGGCGGATACCGTAGATGAATGGTATCGTATTGAGATACGACACTGCCGCTATGCTTGGAACCGACACCATCATCCATATCGTTGAATTTTTCGTTGAACTTCGCTCTTCGCCGCCGTGGAAGATACGGATATTTTCCACTTTTCGGCCGGAAGACTCCGGCTTCACGAAGATATTACGGAGCAAAAGTAGCTATTATATTTCAAATATCCAATTTTCAAGGCCAAATTAGACCGCTGCGACCGTCACCGCAACAGATTGAACCCCAGTCCGAACAAATTATCCACCGACTTTATTTGCCGCAGATCGAAATTATTCCGGGTCGAATCTCTTGACAAGGGGTATTCGGATTGTTTATATTTGTCCCGACAAATCCGCTTTTCAACAGACGGCCTCAGGATATTTCCGACCTTTTCAACAATCGCAACAATTCTGTTGTCAGGAAATTATCCAGACTTTTCAATATCTGTAAACATTTTATCAAAACTTTTTCAACATGAACCGCACCTATCTCACCCGTGCGATCCGGGAGCTCGCAGGCGTGTATGGCTACACGATCCACACCGATACCGACGACCGCACCCCGCGCGAGATCGTCCTGCTGCCCGCAGCCTGGCTTCCACCCATCCGGCTCAAGGAGGTCGAAGGCCGTCTGCACGGACGTGCGACCTACAGCGTCGAACTGCGGCTGCTGCACCCCGGGGCAAAGCTCTCGTCCGAACGGCGCAACGAGGTATGGAGCCAAACGGAACTGCAACTCTTCGATCTCTTCACCCAGTTAAGCACCGACCCGAAGGTCATAGCCGTCGAAAACCTCACCGTCCAACCCGGATCGGGAGCCTACACCCCGCACGGAGAAATCTCCCAAACGGCCAAAGCCGACGTCATCATCTGTTTTTAGGCACCCGGACACCCCGCACAGCAGCCATCGGCCTTTCCGATGCCGCCTCCGCATCTTTCGAAAAAAACGAAGGGCACGACTCCGCCCACAGCCCCGACACCGGCGACCGCACGGTATCTCGGACCGCACACAATCATCCACTTCCAAACCCGTTTTCACATGACATTCACCTCTCTGCCGGAGATGTTTTCCTCCGTATTCGGCCCGCTCGCCTACACGTTCTCCAACGCGGCGGAAACGGAACTGTTTCTGGAAATACTCAGCACCAGGGACGGCTCCAGGATCGGCTCCAAACGGTTTTACAACACCCCGACCGGCACCCTGAACATCGCCCCGATGGTCCGGAAAAACATTCGCTTCGTCCCCTCGTCCGGCATGACCGGATTCTGCAATTCGGAAAGCCGGAGCGCTTCGGTGCAACTGGCCGTCGGAACGACCTACTCCGAAGTCCGGACCTTCGTCGCGGCACACGACTCCGTGAAACCGTCCCGGATTCTGACGACGATGCCTTCGCACCGCATCATCGCCTACGGCGAAAGCGACGAAATCACCTGCTGCATCCCGGGCCAGCACACCGTAACGGTCACGAGCGACATTACGGCAGAAGCTCTTACGTACAATGCGATCGGAGGGGAGGAGCTGACCCTCTTCCGGCTCAACACCCGAAGTTTTCTGCCCTCGGTCGGCACGATCACCGTCCGGATCGCCACCGCCGGGCAGACCGTAGCGGAAATCGGCTACACGGTCGTTCCGAAATGCGACGAAGGATGCCGTATCGCCTGGCGAAGCCGTGCAGGTTCGATCGAACACTACACTTTTCCGGTGGTGAAAAGCGTCGTCCAGAAAATCCGCAAGGAACAGGTACTCACCGACGACGCGGGCTACGAAGATATCAGTATCCGCGACGAACGGACGACGACCCTCGCCTCGGCCTTCGAACCCGCCGCCGTTATCGAAGCGCTGGCCGAAATCGCCGCATCGCCCCAAGTCTGGAAGATCGACGGCGACAAATACGAAGAGGTGGACATCCTGACCCGGGAGCAGACGATCGGCCGGCACGGCTCCCTGGGCTGTATCGAAATCAGCCTGCGTCCCCGACAAGAAACCCGCTGCCTATGAAACTCACTATCGACCAAATTCCCTGCGACCTCGACCCGTCGCAGCGCATCGCCCTCGACTACGATGCCCAGGATCTCGCCGACGTGCGAAGCGGAAACAAAGGGCACGCCCTCCGACTGCGGCTGCCGGCAACCCGGACCAACGACCGCATTTTCGGATTCGCCGCCGAGCCTTACACGGGCCAGCGCTTCAATGCCGCGCAGCACACGGCCGTTTTGAGCGACGGAGAGGCCAAACTGCTGCAAGGCTCCGTCCGGCTGCTCTCGGCAGCGTACGACTCCGACCCGGAGGGGTATCTGATAGAGATCCGCAGCGGCACCTCCGAATGGGCCCGGCAAGCCGCTGCGGAGATGTTCAACACCCTCGGCATCTCCTTCTCGGGACGGCTCACGCCCACGATGATCCGCCAGACCTGGACCAACAACACCCCGGTCAAATTCTTCCCGGTATGCCGCGACGAATACACCCCCGAACTGTCGTCGGTCGAACTGATTCCCGTAGAACGATTCCTCTCCGTGGACGACTACCACCCGTTCATTTCGGCTGCAACCGTCGTGCAGACACTCTTTTCCGAAGCGGGCTACACCCTTGAAAGCGATTTTCTGAACGGCGAATTTTTCCGCTCGCTCTACCTGAGCGGCGCCTATTCCTCGCGCGACACGAACGCCCTGCGGAACCACATGGATTTCCTGGCCCGGCGTACGACGACGGCGGCGACGACGGCGAACAGCGACGGCCGTGTGTACGCCAACCCCTACAAGTCGATCAACTCGGTAGGCAATTTCGTCGAAACGGTCAATCCGAACGACCAAAACGATCTGGGAGAAACCCTCACCGATGTCTTTTCGAACAACCACTGCTTCACCGTCGAAGACGGGGAGATCGTCTTCAGGCCCATGACCTCGGTGACGGTAGCCTTCGAATACCACATCCGCTACATCACCGACCACCGCATCCTCGACCGCAACCGCCTCAAAGGAATCGACTCCTTCTACCTGGGCGACGGCACCGAGGTACAGGGCGCCCTCGCAAACCGCTACGCCGACCGCAGAAACTCGACCAAACCCGCCTTCCAGTACCGTGCCATCGTGTTCAACCACACCGAAGGAAACTCCTACCGCCTCACCTGCACCGTCAACGGCACGGCCGGGCACGCAATCGGAGAGTTCGATTCGCGGTCGGCTCTGGTCACGACCCCTTCCGGCTCGACCGTCACGGCCCCGGTACTGCTCTGCAAAGCCGCCGGAAGCACGACCTACACGACCTACACCGGAGATTGGGCACTCTACGACGGCTACATCGGAGAAACCGGACAGACCGAAGTGGAAATGACCGTCCGTACCAACCCGGTAACTGTCACGCCGACCTCGCCCAAAACCTTCTCGACCATCTATTTCTACGGTGCGGAACCGGGGATGAAATTCTCCCTGAGCCGCCAATGCACCCTGCGCCCCGACTTCACCGGCGCACCCGGTCTGAACACCCCGATCTCTTTCGAGGACGTCGCCCGGCACCGCGTCCGCAAATGGGTCGTACTCGACGCCCTGCGGCACCTGTTCAATCTGCGCTTTTACACCGACGAGGAAACCCGCACGGTTTACGTCGAACCGGCCGACGACTTCTACCGCCTCGGCCAGACCTTCGACTGGAGCTCCCGGATCGACCGCTCGCAGCCGATCCTGCTGGGCGATGCGGCACAGGATGCGGATTATATCCTTCCGAACAGTTCGACAAAGTACCTAAGTGAATCCGACCTGAGTGGAATGAGTGCAGATGAGCTTCAGATGGCAATTAATGAAATTTATGCGCGCCATCACCGCAAATTTGTGACGAAGAGTATCCAACAGTATTTTGATGGGAAGGGCTGGTATAGTGGTACGATAGCGGCAGAAAAATTTGATGTAACGGTATTGAATCAGTATGAAAATGAAAATATTGCATTGATGCTTCGCTGTATGAGCAAAGCAGGGACATCGCAGGGAGCTTCTTCTGGTACGGGCAGTGCAACAGCCGCTTCCGGCATGCAAATGACAGCGACAGCCACAGTGAATATCCGTAGTAAAACGACGACGAGCAGTCCGGTAATGGGCATTGTGCCGCAGGGGTATACAGTGACAGCACTTGGAACGGCAGTAAATGGATGGGTACCAGTCAACTACAATGGAATTCGCGGCTATATTTCACAGGATTATTTGAAAACCGGGGCAGGAATGAGTACAGATTCTTCTGAAAATATTGCAAATAACAATCGTGTGAATACTCCTTCTTCCAATACAGAAAATGCAGACCAGAGCCAAAACGACACAGATGGAGTCGTGGCGGCGGTACAGGTGTATGCGGGAAGATATGCAGAATCCAGTATTTATGAAGGAATTCCAATGGAACAAATGCCAGACTATTACACTCTTAATATCAGTAACGTGACAGAAACCACCTTTGATTTTTCTGTGAATCTGGTGGACCGTGCGAGCAATGGAGTGGAGTGCCTGCTTTCCGGAACAGCGGAATTTACTGGTGATGGTTCAGAGGCGGTATGCTATGGAGGAAATGGCGACGTGTTCTTTACATTCCCGGACTACCACGGGGCTTATCCGGATGTCACAGATATTGAAGTTTCAGGAGTGGCAGAGCTGGCAGGAAAAGTCATGGTGAACAATGGAGTTCCGGGGCATGAGTTTAGTTAAGTAAGCTGCATGCTTGAGTAAGGGGTGTCTTATGACACCCCCTCATTTTAGAATACTGGATACGATCAGCCTTTTTTCATATATTTTGCAGCCATATATGCAACATACCGTTCGCCTACCAGAGCAAAGTACCAATTATTTGAAGTGACACGGGCTACTTTTACTTTCTCGCCCTTTTTCAAGCTGGGATATGCAGAGAAAATGGCATAATTGGTGTTGTCTCCGGTACGAACCTTCAGACCGG
>OGDF01006730.1_pt1 | contig 11204 bp, 9 predicted proteins | sample 1570141 | NCBI WGS metagenome assembly OGDF01 (sample SAMEA4370581, study PRJEB24528) | human gut metagenome | reverse complement strand
CTCGCGTATCTATCTTCACATGCAACTAATCGCTATTTTATCCCGAATTGGGGTAACTTTCTAAGATGTTCCCAGTGGTTTCCACTTCCATGACGTTTGTGACGGGTGTGGTATAAAAAGCTTTTTTCATGTTGTTTGTCCTTTTTCTTATTTTACAATATGTTTTTTCCCGTTGATGAGGTAGATGCCTTTGGGCAGGCCGTCGGTTGTGGCGGCTTGGCTGCGCACCTTAATGCCGCTGAGGGTGTAGATGTCGAAAGCTTGGCCGTTCTGTCCGGTTTGCACGCCGGAGATGTTTGTTTCGATTCCGTCCAACCGGAGGTGCAGGGAATTCACTTCAGAGCCGCTTACGGTGAAATAGGCTCCTGTGCTGCCCAGTGTACTGCCCGCTCCGCCACGCATGATGTATTGCGCACCGTCCTTCTCGGCCACTCCGTAAAGGCCTTCCATGTTCCTGCCTGCTTCATAATTGCCGGTGAAGGTTACGTTGCCGTGGGTTACGGATTGGGGTACGGTTACCGCAGCGTCAATGTTTTGCAAGCTAATGTTTTCCGTTTCTTTTGCGAAGTATATCAAGTATGGGACATTCGCCTCCATGGCCGTTACTTTTTCAAAAGTCAGCGTGTTCCCGTCGAAGGCGGTGAAGGCTTGTGCCTGTTCTGCGCCAAGAGTTTCCGGTGTGGTGGCGAAAGGCAGACAGATGCTGTGCCATCCTGTTGCGAATGAGCGTGCCAGACTGGCTTCCGTGGCTGTGAAGGCATAGGGGATGCTGATTTCGTAGCTCTTGTTGAGGTTGAGTTTCGTGCAGCTTGTTCCAACCACCACGTTTTCAGAACCTTCGGATACGGTCGTACCTTCGTCGGTGTAGATGATGCAGTTCGGGTTGATGAGGCCTTGTCTTGCTTGCTCTATTTGTGCAGCCTCGCAGTTCATGTCCGTCAAGTCGACTGAAGTTGTGGAGAGTGGGTATACGTCCACGGTGATGGGCATTTCTGCCCAAATGATGCTGAGCTGTGCAGCCAAGTTGCCTTGTGAGATTTTGCCGGTAAGTTCCAAAGGAAGAACTCCCAACTGTGCACCCATTTCACCGAAAATGGTAATATTGTCTGTTTTGGAGATGTTACCGTCTGCTGTGATGGCTACATCATAAACGAAGATGTCACCGATTAACCCCAACCCTTCGAGAAGGAAATTTCTCAGTTGCAGGTTCACAGTGCCCTCTTTTTCATCTGTGATGCCCACTTCCTGAACCGGTGCACTCAAGAATCCGCCAGCCATACCGATAACCAATTTGCTGCTGTATGCGTTGACTTCTTCTGCAAATTTCACATAGTAGCAGATGTCCTTTCCGCTTTCAGGGATGGAGATGGTGGCTATGCGTGTAGCAGCATTGTAGTCGTACTGTACGTTTGCTCCTTCGTCCTGCGGAGTGGCGGTGAGGCAACCTTCGGTGTATTCTCCCGTCACGGTGTAATAGTGTTTTGTTTCTTGGGCAAATCCTTCGATGGGTGTGCCGTTATAAGAGATAGAAGAAATTTCTCCTGTTACCTTCTTGAATTGGAGAGAATAAGTGGTACTTGCATTGTCCTCGCCTGTTACTTTGATAGTAACGATACCGGAAGTTTCATTGTACGTCGCTTGGGCTGTCCCTCCTACGGCTTTTTTCTCAAAAGAGAGTTTTGCAGCCTCATATTTGAATTGTGACAAGTCGTATGATAAGGTATTTTCATTAAAATTCAGGTTTGCTCCTTCGTAGGAGAGTGATTTTAAGGTATTGTAATAAATCAACCGCACGTCATCTACTACAAGTTGGTCGTCTTTGACAATGGCTGTGCGTGCACCGAAGTAGTCGTTGGCTGCGAATATGATGTTTATTTTTTCCGGTTTTGTAGTTGTCGATTTATAGGTAAAAGGAATACAGGCATAGTCCCATTTCCCGTCTGCCGTGTTAGCAGTTATGCTATGCTCTAACGATGCAACGAGTGTTCCTTCTTGGGTCACTGCGCCGCCTTGACAGCCGTCCAATGATTTTTCTAAAATATTCCTGTCGCGGTCGGTCATGTCTGAAGTGGTAGGAGTTCCTGTTATGACTATGGATTGTGGAACACTTGCTTGGGTGTATGTTCCGCTCCACAAATAGGCCACCACCGTACCCGGCTGTGTGGAGGATGCTGTCGCCGTACGTTGGTAGTAGAATTCAATGGCATCCGGTCGGTATGTAAAATCAAGCCCGCCGAATGCGCCTCCGTCTGATTTGCTTATACCAACGGAGGTTGCCCATGGAGTACCTAAGCAGATGTATGCAGGTACGTTAGATTTGAAGAACGATATCCCTGTTTCTCCATTTTTTAACTGAACGGCATATCCTTGCCCGTTTCTTCCTGTAACGGATTGGGTAAATGTAGCTGCTCCTGTTCCCTTTACACCTCTTGTGTTTGAACATTGCCAGCCCACGGGTTCAGTTCCCTGCGTTTTTTCGTCTGCATTATAAGGGATGCAATCCTCCCACGTCTCATCAAAACTCCCGTTGACTTGCTGTGCCCAGCCTGCCAAGGAGCTTCCTAACAATAACAAAGTAAATAATCTTTTCATTCTTTCTTTTTTGTAGTTCGTAAATAACCGGTTTTAGTTTGTTTGGCCAATACAAAAGTAGGCAGAGGAGTGAAAAAATCGTTTCCTATTTCGGTAGAATTTTCGGCATTTACGGTAGTATTTTCAGTAAAAGTATGGGGTTACCGTTTTTGCAGAACGAGGGATGGGGAGGAGGATGAAAAGAAGGAGAGGGACGGGGTTTTGTCAATATAACGAAAAGCCGGATGCCATTGGCTGAAGGGGGCGAATCAATCTCAGGAGATTTGAAAATTGATCTCAGGAGATTGAAAAATCATTCTAAGCAGATTGATTTTTCGTTCTCCGCAGATCTGTACGGAAGATTGTGGTGGTGGGGAAGTGGCTTGTATTCAGTTATTTATACGACAAATGCCGATGGAGCGCGCTCCATCGGCATTTGTCTTCTTTTTTTAGGGGAATCGCAGCCCGTTGCTTTATTCTTTGATAACTTTCTTGCCGTCTACGATATAAATGCCTTTCTGCAATCCGTCTAAGGCATGGACCTTGGCTACGTTGCTCTTTACCCGCATGCCTTGCAGGGTATAGACGTTTGTGGTCTCTGTTTGCTTTCCGGCCCATGTGGAATGGATGGAAGACTCGAAATCGTCCTTACCGAAAGTCACGTGGATGATTTGAGTACCGAAAGTGAGGTCGAGCGTGCAGTAGAGCTTGGTGTCGGATATTTTTCCGGAGATGTCAATGGGAAGCCCATTCGGAAACAAGAGTGACCACATCCAAAGGGTGCCGGGGTCGCCGTCGCTGAAAGTAGCCGTTTTCTGTTTCAGGTCGAAAACGTTGTAGTCGCCTTGTGGCGTGACCGGGACTTCGCTGACATGTATGTTGCCTACGGGGATGGGGTCTGCGCCTTCCATCTCCAATGTGAAGTTTTTCAGCTCGATGTTGATAAGCCCTTCTTCCGGGAACTCTATAGAGACAGTGGTCGACATGGGAGGAGTGGAGAAGTTGTCCACGGAAACTACCAAGTCGTCCGTATAATCATGTGTCGTGTTTTGGGCTTGTGCACCAAGCCATACGCCGCAGGCGGTGAGTGTTGCGAGTAGTAATTTCTTCATAACTTTGAAATTTTATGATTGATAATTTTTTATGTATTAATAGTAGTAAGCCATTCCGAAAGTGGCATAAAGTGGGAAGAGTGAGAACGTGACGGTTTCAAAGTCGCTTTTGAACACATCGTTCATACCCCAGTCCAACAGGCCGAAGACGTTAAGATGCTTCTTTATGCGGAAGTCTGCGCAGAATTCCATCCCCCAAGAGAAATGGCGCATGTCGTCACTGAAATCGTAGGAAGCTGGATTGTCGGCGCCGATGGTTATCTTTTGCCCCACGGGCGAACCTTCGCGCAGGTAGCCGTCGAAGACTTCGCCGTCGAAGTCACGATAGATCCAATAGCTGACGTAAGGGCCGAGATTGAATGTCCATCTGGCTCCTACACGGTAGGTGGCCGTTACGGGAATCGTGAATCCCGTCATGCGGGTCTCGGTGATGTCCGTGCCCGTGAAACGCCCTTCCACCACGTCTTCGCCCATCACGATGGCCATGTTGTAGTTCTTCACTTCAGCCCCCGTGCGCATGCCTTGCATGAAAAAACGAAGTCCGGCGGAAAGTCCCCATCTCGTATTGAAGTACTTATATCCGTCTATTCCTAAACTGAAACCGCCCTTCGGAGCGAATTCGTTGATTTTACGGATTTCCTTGGGAAGAGGAAGAGGAGTCGTTCCGCCCAACACGAATCCGGCCCTGACGACATAGCCCATACCGTCGTGGTCGGATGTCGGTCCCCATTTCGCATAGTTGGCTTCCCGGTTCTCGCGGTTTTCCTTCATCAGTTCTTTGAGGTCTTGTGCCTGAAGCGTGCCCATAGCTGATGACAGGGCAAAGATTAGGATATATTTCAGATGTTTCATGTTCTCTTCTTTATTATGGGTTATTCTTCACAAACCACTTTCACTTCATCTACCAACAGCGTGCTTCCAACGGCGCCGCAGAAACTGGCTCCTTCGATGCTGGAAGTGAAGACGACAGCCAGGTTGTAGCCGTAAGCTTTTAGTAGTTTCTCGTTTACGTTGCCGCTATATTCAAAGGGGATGTCAAAGCGGGTCCATGTGTTGAAATCATGCACCGGGTTTTGGATGCGTGCCAAAGCCACGATGTTAGGGTGGGTCAATACGTCATCGCCTTTCAGGGTGACAGGTTGCCCGTGCCCGTCCGTGTTCTTGTATAATACGGCATATAAGTCCGGCTCGTCGATGCGGCCTTCGATGACGGTGCCTTTCCTGTTCTGGAATTTTTCGCCCGGCTTGAATTTGTAATATCCTTCAAAGCGCAATGGTTTTTTGTTGAACGGCAGGCCGAAGCGCGTGGCGGCCATGGCATCTTTCAAGGCGTTGGCCACATCAAACGTCCCGATAAACAAGTTGCCTGCTGCGATGCGCATATTGACCATGACACCGAAAGGACCGGTGTCACACGTTTCGAGCTTGACGGATTGTCCGTTTATGGCATCCTTTGTCCACGGTATCGTAGGGAACTCGTCGGGTTTGGCTGACGAACGGCTGATGGCGTAACCCGGGTTGCCGGTAGCCCATTGGGGGACGTCGTTGCCGTGTGCCGATTTTTCGGACCACTCGTAATAACGTCCATTGGCTTCCATCTTGAAGTTACTGAAAGAAAGGTCGGTCTCTATGGGCTGTATGAGTGCGAACTTTACATGATAATCACGGTGCCATTGCCGGTCTTCGGACATGACCCTGTAATGTACACTGCCATGCGTGAAGTCTTGCACACTACCGTTTTCAGGTGTGATGGAGGCACCCGGAGTGAGTTTGAAGTTTATTTTCAGCGTTTGCAACTGTGTGGAATCTGTGAAGTCTTCGCGCAGATAAAACACGATGGACGTGTCGGACGACGCCACGTCCTTCACGGCATCATTCGGGGTGAAGAACAAAGCCTCTTCGTCTGAAGCGAGAACATAAGCCTCTTCTATGTCACACTCAGAGTTAGCTGGTTCGTTTTGTATGCAAGAGCTTAACGAAAAAGCGGCGAAAAGAGAAAGTCCGAATAAGATTTTCTTCATGAATATACAAGTCTTAAATTAAAACCAAGGCAAAGGTAATGAAAAAGGTTGGTTAAATCGCAAAAAACGGTATAAAGAGTAGTTTTACCATTATTTCCCGTCATGCGCAGGCGGGCGGAGAGAAAAGAAAACACCGATGAAATCGGATGTTTTTAATATAATCTGGGCGAATACCGCCTTTTGCCCGTTGCTCCGGCCTTCTTCGATTTTTGTTCTACCACGGCATGCAGGATTACGATGTCGGTTTGCGGTCGGTCGTGGGAATCTGTTGCGGTGGATTGGATGTTTTCCACCACATTGAGCCCTTCGATGACCTCTCCGAATACGGTGTATCCTCCGTCTAACCCGGGTGTGCCCCCGGTGGTGAGTATTCTTGCTCCATTTCCCTGTTGGTTTCAAAATCACCATATAGGCCACCTCGTAATCCCGCCCAGGCAAAGGCCAGTTCCCGGGGGCGGTACTTCTTTCCCCACACGATGTAGAATTGCGACCCGTTGCTCAGACGGTCCGGGTTGTTTGCGTCATCTTCGTGCGCCATGGCCACCGCTCCTCTTTTATGGTATTGGAAAGGCAAGTCTATTTCGGGGACCAACATATATCCCGGCCCTCCTTCTCCCAATATCTTTCCGCCCGGAGCCTGTTTGGAATCCGGGTCGCCTGCCTGAATGACGAAGTCTTTCACGACGCGGTGGAAGAGCGTTCCGTCGTAGAATCCTTCTGAAACTAATTTGAGGAAATTATCCCGATGGACCGGTGTTTCGTCGTTCAGCGCGATGCGGATGTTACCCATTGTGGTTTCCAATCGCACAATCGAACGTTTTTCGCGGATTTTCCCTTGGGCATGAAATGCGGCCATTCCTATCAGAATCGCCAATAACAGGAGTTTCTTCATAAGGTTTCAGTCTAACTGCGGGCAAAGATAGTAAAAACTATTTCTGCCGGGAAATAAATCGCTCTTTTTCTTGCAGATGCCTCACGTTCTCCCTTCGTAGACTTATTAACATCATGTCGATAAATATTTTATTATAATAAGGTGTATGTATCTCTGAAAATTCGTACCTTTGACCTCGCGTAATGTAAAATATTGATGGAAGAAGCAGTTTATCACGTCCCTGTCTTGTTGAAAGAATGTGTAGACGGTCTGGTGGTCAATCCTGCCGGGATATATGCCGATGTCACCTTTGGGGGCGGAGGACATAGCCGGGCGATTGTGTCCCGACTGGATGCGGCCGGGCATTTGTATGGTTTTGACCAGGATGCGGATGCCGAGGCGAATATCGTTGCTGACGGACGTTTCACATTTGTCCGGAGCAATTTCCGGTATCTGAAGAACTGGATGCGTTATTACGGCGTAGAACAGTTGGACGGTTTGCTGGCTGATTTGGGCGTGTCGAGCCACCATTTCGATGATGCGGAACGGGGGTTCTCGTTTCGTTTCGACGGGAAACTGGACATGCGGATGAACCAGCGGGCGCGGCTGACTGCGGCGGATGTGTTGAATGATTACGCGGAAGAGCGGCTGGCCGACATTTTCTATCTGTACGGTGAATTGAAGAATGCCCGTAAGCTGGCCTCATGGGTGGTGAAAGCCCGTATGTACCGGAGGATCGAGACGACGGAAGAGTTCATGGAGGTGGTAAAGCCTTTGTTTGAGCGTGACCGGGAGAAGAAAGAATTGGCTAAGGTGTTCCAGGCTTTGCGTATAGAAGTGAACCAGGAGATGGACGCCTTGAAGGAGATGCTGACGGCCGCGGTCGAATTGCTCCGGCCGGGAGGTCGCTTAGTGGTGTTGACCTATCATTCTTTGGAGGATCGGATGGTGAAGAATTTAGTCAAAACCGGAAATGTGGAGGGCAAGCGGATACAGGATTTCTATGGCAATGTGGATTGTCCGCTCAGGGCTGTCCACAATAAAGTGATAGTGCCGGGAGAAGAGGAGCAGCGTGCGAATCCCCGTAGCCGCAGTGCCAAGTTGAGAATCGCGGAAAAGAAATAAAGGATGAAGGAAGAACTGGATTTGGAAGAAAAAACGGACGTGGAACTCGTCGGTGTGCCCACGGAGGAAGCTGCCGGAAGTCCCGGAGCAGAGGAGGCCGAGCCGGGCGGGGGGCTGTCCGAGGGGGATGGCGTGGTGCCGGGCGACGAGGAAAAGGCAGGGCCGGGTGAACTGTCTCCTATCAAGGCTTTCACGGAGAGTGAGGGCGTGGACCAACGTCCTAACGTGTCTTTACGCGAGATATTGGGTGGGGATATCCTTACGGCCGGGTGGTTGCGTCGCCAGATGGGATTGATTTTACTCTGTACGTTTTTTGCCATCATTTATATCACGAACCGTTATTCCGCAGAGCAGGAGATGATTGAGATTGAAAAGTTGAAGACGGAATTGACGGAGGTGAGATACCGTGCGCTGACCCGTTCTAGCGAGTTGACCGTAAAGACACGGCAAAGCCAGATAGAAAAAAGTTTGAGACAGACTCCGGACAGCGTGCTGCAAAGTCCGAAAGAACCTCCTTTTTTGATTAAATCCCAAAACGAGGAAGAAGAATGAACTTCGACAATAAAAAGATAATGCCCCGTTTCTTCGTGGTCATCGTACTGATGAGCTTGGGCGGTTTGTATATATTGGGCAATGCGGCCTACCTGATGTTCGTGGAGAGCGAGTATTGGACGCAGGTGAGCCGTAAACTGGTAAAAGAGAATGTGCCCATTCCTGCCAAGCGTGGAAACATCCTTTCGGCAGACGGGCAGATTATGGCCAGCTCCTTGCCGGAATATAAGATCTATATGGATTATGTCGCATCGGACAAGAATCCGGAGACGGCCAAGGAACTGCAGGCTTGGAGGGACAGCGTGTTGATGGCCGACTTGGATTCCATTTCCCGGGGGTTGAGTAAAATCTTTCCCGATAAAACCGCCGGATATTTCAAGAAACGGCTGAAAAAGGGAAAAAAGTTGAGACGGAGGAACTGGCAGATATACGGTCGGCGAATCTCTTATATCCAGTATAAGGAGTGCAAGAAACTGCCGTTGTTCCGTGAGTCTCCTTTCAAGGGCGGGTTCTATGCAGAGAAATTCAATCAACGAAAGAAGCCTTACGGCTCATTGGCCACGCGTACGTTGGGGGCTTTGTATGCCAGTAAGGATTCGGCGCGTTACGGCCTGGAGCTTTCCTACGACTCCATTTTGAGGGGCAAGGAAGGCGTGTCCCATCGTGCCAAGGTGCGTAACAAGTGGTTGAGTCTGGTGGATGCCCCTCCGGTGGATGGTAATGATATTGAAACGACCATCGATGTGTCCATGCAGGATGCGGCGGAAAAGGCGTTGTTGAAACAGTTGAAAAACATCAATGGCGACGTGGGCGTGGTGGTGCTGATGGAGGTGGCCACGGGAGATGTGAAGGCCATTGTGAACATGACGAAATGTGCGGATGGCGAGTACCGCGAGGTAAAGAACAACGCCGTGTCTGACTTAATGGAGCCCGGTTCTACTTTTAAGACCGCGTCCATCATGGTGGCACTGGAGGACGGAAAGATTTCGAAGAATGATTTCGTAGACACCGGTAACGGACAGTGGGAGATGCACGGGCGGGTGATGAAGGATCACAACTGGCGGCGTGGCGGTTACGGAAGAATCAGTGTGCCTGAAGTGCTGATGTATTCTTCCAATATCGGGGTCAGCCGCTTGATAGACGACAACTATAAAGACCATCCGGAAAAATTCGTGGACGGGCTGTATCGTGAAGGAGTGGGCATTCCCCTGAATATACCTTTGATGGGAAGCGGAGAGCCGCGGGTGCGCCGCCCGAAGAAGGACGGCAGCAATTGGTCGAAGACGGCCTTGCCGTGGATGAGCATCGGGTATGAGACCCAGATACCGCCGATAGCCACATTGACTTTCTATAATGCCATAGCCAACGGTGGAAAGATGGTACGTCCGCGTTTTGTAAAAGCCGTCCGGAAGAATGGCGAAATCGTGCGCGAATTCCCGGTGGAAGTCATCAAAGAGCGGATATGCTCTCCGAAGACCCTGAACGACATTCAGGAAATACTGGAAATGGTAGTAAGTAAGGGACTGGGCAAGAAAGCCGGATGCAAGGATTTCAAGGTGTCGGGGAAAACCGGTACGGCACAAGTGGCCCAAGGCAAGGGCGGCTATCATGGAGGCCGGATGAAATATCTTATCAGTTTCTGCGGCTATTATCCTTCAGACCGGCCGAAATACAGTTGCATCGTCGCGATACAAAAGTCCGGCCTGCCTGCTTCGGGAGGGGGGCATTGCGGTCCGGTGTTCAGCGAGATTGCCCAAAGCGTCATGGCGAAAGGGGTATATCGCGATGTGTCGGAAGCATCAGATTCGGCTTCCGTCTTCGTCCCGGATGTGTTGGACGGTGACTTGAATGCCACGCGGGCAGTACTGAAAGAACTGGATATTCCTTTTAAACAAGACTGGAGCACGGACAAAGGTGGAAAGAGCGTTTGGGGGAAAGCGGTGAACAGCGGGAATGCCGTGACGTTGCGCGGTGACAATACGCCGATGGAAATCGTACCGGACGTGAAAGGCATGGGGGCAAAAGACGCCGTGTATATGTTGGAGAGCCGGGGATTGAAAGTGAAATTGGAAGGCGTGGGGCGTGTGGTTTCGCAGAGCATCCCGCCGTACGTCAAATATAAGAAAGGGCAAACCATACAGATTAAATTAAAAAGATAAGAGGGAAGCATGATGATGGAGTTGGATATTTTGCTGAAAAGCGTGAGTGTCGTACGGGTCACAGGCGATACCGTACGGAATATTACGGGAATCAATATGGATTCCCGGCTTGTGCAGCCGGGCGATTTGTTTGTCGCCGTCAAAGGGACGCAGGCCGACGGTCACGCTTATATCGGCAAGGCAGTAGAGAAAGGAGCCGTAGCCGTAGTGTGCGAGGCATGGCCGGAGGTGCAGGCCGAGGGAGTGACGTACGTGCAAGTGAAAGACTCCGAAAGTGCGGTGGGACGGTTGGCTACGGTGTTTTACGGTGACCCGACCTCCAAATTGCAACTTGTCGGAGTGACCGGTACGAACGGGAAAACTACGATTGCCACCTTATTATATAATATGTTCCGGGTGTTCGGTTATAAGTGCGGACTTTGTTCCACGGTTTGCAACTATATAGATGACGAGGCTGTCCCGACAGAGCATACCACGCCAGACCCGATTACGTTGAACCGTTTGTTGGGGCGTATGGCAGACGAAGGATGCAAATATGCTTTCATGGAAGTCAGTTCGCATGCCGTGGCCCAGCACCGTATCGCAGGTCTGAAGTTCGCAGGAGGTATTTTTACGAACCTTACGCGCGACCATCTGGATTACCATAAGACATTCGAGAACTACCGCGATGCCAAGAAGGCATTTTTCGACGGTTTGCCCAAGGGGGCTTTTGCCGTGACGAATGTTGACGACCGTAACGGAATGATCATGGTGCAGAACACAAAGGCCGTCGTGAAGACTTATTCTTTGCGTG
>OGDF01006717.1_pt1 | contig 11217 bp, 9 predicted proteins | sample 1570141 | NCBI WGS metagenome assembly OGDF01 (sample SAMEA4370581, study PRJEB24528) | human gut metagenome | reverse complement strand
GAGTTAGTGCCAAAGTGTAACTGCGGCGGAATCATTAAACCGGATGTGGTTTTGTATGAGGAAAGTCTAAATCAGAAGACATTGGAGCAATCTGTGCGCTATATTAGTCAGGCTGACATGCTAATTGTAGGCGGAACATCGCTGACAGTATACCCAGCGGCAGGACTGATTGATTATTACCGGGGAAACAAGCTTGTTTTAATCAATATGGCAGCGACAGTGAGGGATGGCATAGCAGATTTGATTATAAAAAGAAAGATAGGAGAGGCACTTTCAGAGGCAGTAGAGTAAGCTTTTACAGGCCTGTCTTAGGAGTATGAAAATGGATTTTGAGGTTGGAGATAGAATTATCATGAAAAAACCGCACCCATGCGGAAGCAAGGAATGGGAAGTTTTGCGTGTTGGAATAGACTTTCGTATTCGCTGCTGTGGATGCGATCACCAGATCATGGTGCCTAGAAAGCTTGTAGAGAAAAACACGAAAAGTATTAAAAAGGCGGAATGAGAGTCCAAGAAAAGTTCACGGAACGCCCATTCACAAAACCGCACTAACGTGCTTTCGTTGCTTCGCAACTTTGTTTTGTTCATTAACGGGCGTTCACTTCGTTCAGCTGATTCGTCCAATCCTCATGCAAGCATGGGATTTGTACGAACACATCTGAACGAGTGAACTTTTTTATAAAAAAGTGCTTGCATTTTCTTTGCAGATATGGTAAAGTTGAAAACTGTGATGTAATATCATATCCTTGCTCTCCAGTAGGTGGAGGGCCAGAGACCAGAAGGAGGTAGAAAACATGAATAAGTACGAGTTAGCAGTTGTATTAAGTGCAAAGCTTGAGGAAGAAGAGAGAGCTGCAGCAATCGAGAAGGTACAGGGCTACATCACCCGTTACAACGGCGTTGTTACCAACGTTGATGATTGGGGTAAGAAGAGACTGGCTTATGAGATTCAGAAGTCTAAAGAGGCTTACTATTACTTCATCCAGTTTGATGGTGATGCAGAGTGTCCAGGTGAAGTTGAGAGACACATCCGCATTATGGAACCGGTTGTCAGATATCTTTGCGTTAAGCAGGAAGCGTAAGCAGGGCGCTTAGGCATCAGGCTTAAGCATTTTAGAAAGGGCATGGTTATTAACTATGAATAAAGTTATTTTAATGGGAAGACTTACCCGAGACCCAGAAGTTCGTTACTCACAGGGAGAACGCCAGATGGCTATTGCAAGATATACACTGGCTGTAGATCGCAGAGGACGCGCAAATACATCCAATGGTGAGCAGACAGCTGACTTTATTCAGTGTGTAGCATTTGACCGTTCAGCAGAGTTCGCTGAGAAATATTTTCATCAGGGAACAAAGCTAGTGGTTACCGGACGCATTCAGACCGGCAGCTATACCAATAAGGATGGACAGAAAGTTTATACGACAGATGTGATTGTTGAGGATCAGGAGTTTGCAGAGAGCAAGTCAGCAAGTGCAGGTTCAGACAATGGCGGTTACAGACCGGCAATGTCTCAGTCCAGACCAGAGCCGGCAAGCGCAGTTGCAAGCGGATTTATGAACATCCCAGACGGCGTAGAAGACGAAGGACTTCCATTTAACTAATGATGTCAAAGACAGACGGAGAAAACGTCCATAATCAAAGCGAAAATCGCTTGATAGATTGAAAATCAAAAAGGAGAGAAGAACATGGCTTACAATAAGGCAGAAAAAACTGATTCCTCCATGAAGAGAAGAGCAGCGCGCAGAAGAAAGAAGGTTTGCGTATTCGGTGGAGAGAACAACGGCGTTATCGATTACAAGAACGTTGCAATGTTAAAGAAGTATGTTTCCGAGAGAGGAAAGATCCTTCCGAGAAGAATTACCGGAACTTGTGCAAAGCATCAGAGAGCAATGACCGTAGCTATCAAGAGAGCTCGTCATATCGCACTTATGCCATATACAGTAGAGTAATCAGATATAAAAATAAAAAATCTGGTGTAATAACTAGATTATTGAGGAGAGCGCACGAAAGTGCGCTCTTTTTTTTAGAAGCTACAATCACATCAGTTAAGATCAGCAAGGTAGATATCGCCGATGGAGAGGAACTGGAAGGAGCAACTATCCAGCTCATCGATAAAGACAAATGCAGGGGCGGTGCCCTTCGTTTGTAACACAATTGACATATATTTGCATTTGCTTTATCATGGTATTGTATGTGAAAAGTCGCATGCAGAAAGGAAATGTATCAATGAGTGAGAATGTAAATTTATGTGAGTATATAGAATCAAAATGTGTTCATGTTGAGGCAGATTGCTTTGACCTTGAACAGATCATGGAGAGTGGACAATGCTTCAGAATTTATAAACTTTCTTTGCAGGAGCAGGAAAAGCTTTGCAAAAGCAAGGGTTTGGAGAATTGTGAAAGCATGGCATGGTATCGAGTCATGGCTGCAGATAAAAAAGTTTTTGTTTGCCAGAATGGTGTCCATCTGATATTCTTTTGCAGCAAAGAGGAATACAAGCAGTTCTGGTGTCATTACTTTGATTTGGATTTTGATTACCGCAGTTATGAAAAGGCAATTGATGCGGATGACAATTATCTAAAGTCTGCATTTGCATATGGAAAAGGTATCCGTATTTTGAACCAGGATCCATGGGAGATGCTCATCACCTTTATAATTTCACAAAGAAAAAATATTCCAGCAATACGTCAGGCAGTGGAAAGCTTATCGACGACATGCGGAACATGTATAGATAAGGAAAATAAGTTTTTTGCATTTCCAACGCCAACGCAGCTAGCAGGATTAAGCTTGTCTGATCTGCAGGATCTTTCTTTGGGATATCGGGCAAAATATGTGTATGAAGCTGCCCAAAAGGTAGCATCCGGGGAATTAGACATAAAAAAATGGGCTATGCTTGGTGATGACGACTTGCATAAAGCACTTCTTTCATGTTATGGCGTTGGTGAAAAGGTTGCAAATTGTGTGGCGCTGTTTGGATATCATCGTATAGGTGCATTTCCGGTAGATGTATGGATTGACCGAATCCAGAAAACCTATTATAATGGAAGCTTCCCAGTAGAAAAATACGAAGGATTTGCCGGTGTCATGCAGCAATATATGTTTTATTACGAAAGAAAAATGGCCACAGATCATTCAAAAAAAGCACGTAAACAGTCGGAAAAATAGAATAATTCATATTTATTTCACACAAAATTTAGCACTCTCACCTTGACAGTGCTAATGAAAAGGGGTATGATACGAATAGGCTAAAATATGCCAAAAGCTTTGGAAATCCAAGGCAGAATGTGAGGTGCTTATGGAAGTAGATGACAGGCCGAACAGGCCAAAAAAACCGATGCTGACCTATTGGGTCATTGCCATCATTGTGTTTTTGCTTTTAAATACATTTGTATTTCCGAATCTGTTTAGACGACAGGTAGAGCAGACGGATTACAGCACATTTCTCCAAATGATCGAGGAAAAGAACATTGGAGAAGTCAGTGTAGAAGATACGCAGATTACCTTCTCAGACAAGAGTGGTGAGCATATTTACAAGACAGGAACAATGAACGATCCTGATCTTGTAAATCGTCTTGAGGAAGCTGGTGCTGTATTTAGTAAGCCAATTGTTCAGCAGATGGGCATGCTTGAATATATGTTGATAAGCTATATTCTTCCAATTGCTCTTTTTGCTCTTTTGGGATGGTTTCTTTCCAGAAAAATGATGAGCAAGATGGGCGATGGAGAGAGCATGATGACCTTTGGCATGGGCGGCGGCTCCAAGAGCAATGCCAAAGTTTATGTAAAGTCTGTTGATGGTATTAAATTTAAAGATGTTGCCGGAGAGGAGGAAGCCAAAGAACTTCTTCAGGAGATCGTTGATTTCCTTCATAATCCGGAAAAGTATCGTGAGATCGGTGCGAAAATGCCAAAAGGTGCGCTTCTTGTAGGCCCTCCTGGAACTGGTAAGACAATGCTTGCCAAAGCAGTAGCTGGTGAAGCAGATGTTCCGTTCTTCTCCATTTCAGGTTCCGAATTTGTTGAGATGTTCGTTGGTATGGGTGCCGCAAAAGTAAGAGATCTGTTTAAACAGGCCAATGAAAAGGCTCCATGTATTGTTTTTATCGACGAGATTGATGCAGTTGGAAAGAAAAGAGAGAGTGGTCAAATCGGCGGCAATGATGAGCGTGAGCAGACGTTAAATCAGCTGCTGTCAGAGATGGATGGTTTTGATGGTTCTAAGGGTGTTGTCATTTTGGCAGCGACAAACCGTCCGGAGTCTCTAGACCCTGCACTTCTTCGTCCAGGCCGTTTTGACCGCCGTATTCCGGTTGAACTGCCTGATCTTAAGGGTCGTGAGGATATTTTGAAGGTACATGCGGCAAAGATTAAGATTGCAGACAATGTTGACTTTAACGCAATTGCGCGAACAGCAGCAGGTGCATCTGGTGCTGAGCTTGCCAACATTGTTAATGAGGCAGCACTTCGTGCCGTCCGTGATGGAAGAAAATTTGCAACACAGACTGATTTAATGGAAAGTGTTGAAGTAGTTATTGCTGGTTATCAGAAAAAGAACCGTATTCTTTCAACGAAAGAAAAACTGATCGTTTCGTATCACGAGGTCGGACATGCGCTTGTAGCAGCGCTGCAGACAAATTCTGCACCAGTGCAGAAGATTACGATCATCCCGCGTACATCAGGTGCGCTTGGCTTCACAATGCAGGTTGATGAAGGCGAAAAGTATTTGATGACAAAGGAAGAACTTGAAAACAAGATTGCAACCTTTACCGGAGGACGCGTGGCAGAGGAGCTTGTGTTCGGTGATGTGACAACAGGTGCATCAAACGATATTGAGCAGGCAACGAAGCTTGCACGTGCAATTATCACCAGATATGGCATGAGTGAGTTCGGTATGGTAGCAATGGAAAGCTTAAATAATGTTTACTTAGGTGGAGATACCAGTATGAGCTGTTCGCAGGAGACAGCTGCAAAGATCGATGATCTCGTAGTAGCTCTTGTGCAGAAGCAGTATGAAAAGGCAAAGAATCTTTTAAATAGTCATATGGACAAGCTTCATGAGATTTCAAAGTTCCTTTATGAGCACGAGACAATTACGGGTGAGGAATTTATGGAAATCTTAAATCGTCCACAGATTGTGGAGCAGGATTAAGCACAGATTTTGTCACAAAATAAATGAATTTGACGATGATTGCAAAAGAGATTAAATTTACCGTCATATTTTTGATCAAAAAAATACAAAAAGTTAATAAAATGCTAATTTTATTCATTGTAATTATTAAGAAAATGCGGTAATATAATCTCGTTGCCTTAGAAAAAAAGTATTGCCCACATGGCAGGATTTATTCTGGGAGCAAAAAAACAGCTGTAAAAACAGAAGATACTGTTGTCTAAATTAAGGTACAGAAAGGAATATCGTGATGTTAGAATTAACAAACACAGAACAAGTGATCATGAAATGTATCTGGGAAATTGGTGACAATGTAGCTGTAGCAGACTTGTTAGAGCGTCTTAAGACAGAGTATGGTAAAGAGTATGCTAGAACAACAATTAGCGTATTTATGTCCTACCTGCGTGACAAAGGCTATGTAACATATGAAAAGAGAAGTCATGCATATGTTTATAAACCATTAATCTCAGAACAAGATTATCAGAAAGAGTTGATGAAGCGCTATCAGAAGACTAGCTTTAGTGGTTCTGCGGTAGAGTTCATCCGTGCTTATCTTGACAGTCAGGAATTGACAGCCGAAGATCTTAAGGCTATTCGTGAACTGGTTGAGAAGAAGCAGCAGGAAGTAAAGTAAAATACAAAATGAGTAATAAGCAATAAGAAAGGGAATCACCGCAAGGTGGTTCCTTTTTATGTGGCGGGATTGTCAAAAGTGTGGTAAACTGGTATGGTAGAAAAAAAACAGATACACTCGTGATATAGATCTGGATAAAAAATAGACAAAGCAGTACAGGCAAGGGAGGACATGCAATATGGCGAATCGTATCAATAAGATTATTTCGACAAAGGCAAATACATTGTATGCGATGAAAAACCTGATCAAAAAGGCAAGCATTGAGGAAATGTATATCCTTAGAGTTGAAGACTTCTGGCGCAATAAAAATCAAGTCTGCACAGAGATTATGGAAAAATTTGGTGGCTGCAGAATCGTCGTGCGAAGCTCCTCTACGCAGGAAGACTGTATGAAGTCCTCAAATGCAGGACATTATAAAAGTATTCTTGATGTAGATTCAGCGAGTCGTGCGCAGATCGTAGAATCAATCGAGGCTGTAATTCAGTCATATGAAAAAGATATAAAGGGTATTTCAAATGAGCAGGTACTGATCCAGCGCCAGGCAATAGACGTGTGTGTCAGCGGTGTTGTCTTTTCACGTGACTTAAAAGGAAAGCGACCATATTATCTTGTTAATTACGATGACTTGGGGTCAACAGACAGTGTAACAAGCGGTCGTGGCGGCAAAACGCTTTGGATTGCGAGAAATGTTTCACTTTATCAGCTTGAGGAGCGCTGGCGCAATTTGATTACAGCAGTAACAGAAGTAGAGAGCATCATAGAGGATATTCCGCTTGATATTGAATTTGCCATAGACAGCCACAATCAGGTGATTCTATTTCAGGTTCGTCCGCTTGCAGCAGGCTATCGTGAAGGACGTTATATTGATGATTATTCTTTCTTTGCAAGAAAGGGTCAGATTCGCCGGGAGTATGAGGAGCACCTTGATGCAATTACAGGAAAGCCGATGAAGCTTTCTGATATGGCTTTTTGGAATCCATCTGAGATCATTGGAAGCAATCCAAGGGCGTTAGATTATTCACTGTACCGCGAGATCATAACGCATCATGCATGGAATGAAGGAATCCGTACATTAGGCTATCGTGCATTTAATGAGGATCTTATGTATCAGGTTGGAAATAAGCCATATATTAACTTGACATATTCCTATTATTCACTGATTCCAGCAAGTATTCCGGAACCGCTCGCACTTCGTCTTGTTCAGTATTATCAGACAAGGCTTGAGGAAGACCTTTCTGCACACGATAAAATTGAGTTTGAGATCATTTTCAGCAGCTATGATTTTATGACGGAAGAAAATTCAAAGAGATTGCTTCGTTATGGTTTTACCGAGGAAGAACGTAAACTTCTTGTGCGCGAAGTAAAAAAGCTTACGATTGATGCTGTAATGAATCAGGAAAAGATTTTAAAAGAAGATCTTGAAGCACTAAAGCGTCTTGAAAATTGCCGTGAGGAAATTGAAAAGTTGTTGTACCAAGATGTGTCAATTGACAGAATCATCGACAGTATTTTGACTTTGTTAAAAGAAATTCGCACAAATGGTACTCCGCAATTTGCCCGCCAAGCAAGACTTGCCTTTATCGCAAGAGCATTTCTTCGCACGCTTGTAGATGCTGGCTACTATACAAGTGAAAATGTGGATACTTTCATGCAGGGAATTTCTACAGTATCATCAGAATTTAACGATGATTTTGAGCGCTTTTCTGAGGGTCTTATAAGCCGCGAGGAGTTTAACTTTAAGTATGGACATCTTCGAAGCGGCACATATGATATTCGTTCAGACCGATACGACGCGATGAATTTTCGCCCTGCGCCATCGCGTATTAAAAAAGATAAGGTAAAGATTCAAAAAGATCTTGATATCAGTATTTTGACGCAGGCTCTGGAAGATACACAGCTTGATGTGCCTGCAGAGCGTATGGCAAAATTTTGGATCAGCGCAATTGAACAGCGAGAGTATTTTAAATTTGAATTTACAAAATCGCTTAGTATGGTATTAGAACTGATTCGTAAGCTTGGCTCAATTTTGGAGATTCGTACTATGGATTTGTCTTGGCTGTGTGTAGATGATTTTAAGCTATATGAGTCAGGCTGTGATCCAGAAAATTTAAAAAAGCTTTGGATGAAGCTAATCACAAAGCGGCGCCGTTTAAATCATGACAGCCGATTAATTCTTCTTCCAGAAGTTATTTTGTCAGGTGCGAGCGTAGATGTGATTCCTGTGTATGAGGCACGCCCTAATTTCATAACGGCAAAGACAGTCGAGGGCGAGGTAGTGTTGCTTGATGAGGAGCCGGATGCTGATATCACTGGAAAAATTGTTGTAGTGCCAAAGGCTGACCCAGGCTACGAATGGATTTTTACAAAAAATATCAAAGGATTTATCACAAAGTACGGTGGTGCAGCTTCTCATATGGCAATCCGATGCGCAGAATTTAATATTCCGGCAGCAATCGGCTGCGGCGAGAAAATTTACGATACAGTATCACAGCTTGACTATTTGGAGATGGACTGCAGAAATGGTCTGATCAAGGAAGGCATTCAATATACAAATCTCCATGCACTTATCACGCAGAGAGAGGGTGTCAACGATTACGGAGATCCAACTGATATACTAGAGGCTGGATATGTTGAATTTTATGAGTCTATTGGTTTTATTCCGCGTCCTGTTGCAAACCATACTAAAAACTTCGAGCGTCTGTTTGATGAAAAAATAGATCTTTTGATTGTAGTTGGCGGCGGTGCACTTGGACCGCAGTGGTATGACCGTAAACATGAGGAAACGGTACAGCCATACCGTGATAAGATGGAAGAAAAGCTTATTCACTACTGTGTTAATCATGGAATACCGATTATAGGTACATGCCGAGGCATGCAGTATGTGAATGTTCTATTCGGTGGAAAACTGGCATATCATCCTGATCTGCCGTGTCCTAGAAAGCGCGGTGAGGATCATAAGGTACGTTTGCTAAAAGAAAATCGAAGCATTTACGTTAACAATTATCATAAGGATGTCATTTTCGAGGATGCACTTGCAGACTGCTTTGAGCCGCTTGCAATAGATGAAGATAATCACACCATCGAGGCATATCAGTCTGAACAGATGAAGATTTTAGGTGTTCAGTGGCATCCAGAGCGAAAATTTGGCCATGCAGATGGAATTGATGAGACGCGCCGTCTGGTAAGAGATTTTATCTCGAAATTTATTCATTAAGTTAGAGGATATATACCATTTATTAACTAAGAAAAGAGGAAATAAGAGAATATGTACGATATGATTATAGTAGGGGCTGGAACAGCGGGTCTGACAGCAGGAATTTATGCGCTCAGATCTGGCGTTAAGCCGCTTATTCTGGAGTGTGAGGCTATGGGCGGACAGATTACATTGTCTCCATGTGTGGAAAATTATCCAGGTATTGCAAAGATCAGCGGAATGGAGTTTGCAGATGGACTGATGGCACAGTTGACAAATCTTGGCGGTGAGGTTACTTTTGGCAGGGTAATTTCGACACGAAAAATAGATAATGGCTTTGAAGTTTGCACTGAGGATGGTGAGACATATGAGGGCAAAAATCTTATTATTGCGTCAGGTGCGGCACATCGTCATCTAGGAATCGAGCGAGAGCAGGAGCTGATTGGAAGAGGAGTTTCTTACTGTGCTGTATGTGACGGACCGTTTTTTAAGGAGAAAACAGCGGCTGTTGTAGGAGGAGGAAGCGCAGCTCTTCAGGATGCGCTGTATCTGGCAGGCATTTGCAGTAAGGTGTATTTGATTCACAGAAGAGATACATTCCGCGCTGAGAAGAGTCTTATTGATCAGGTAATGGCTGCAGAGAATATTGAGTGTGTGATGGAAAGTCGTGTGACTGCACTTATTGGCGAAAAGAAGCTGACAGAACTTGAAGTTACAAATCTTTCAGGTGAAAAGAAGACACTTGTGGCAGATGGCTTATTTGTTGCAATAGGAATGGAGCCTCACAATGAAGTATTTAGAGATCTCGTAGATCTTGACGAGGCTGGATATGTAATTGCCGGTGAAAATTGTAAAACAAGGACACCTGGAGTTTACGCTGCAGGAGACTGCCGTACTAAGACGGTGCGTCAGCTGACAACAGCAGCAGCCGACGGAACAGTATGCGGACTTGTTTGTAAAGCAGTATAAAAATAAAACCTTCAAATACATTCGATAAAAAATGTATTTGAAGGTTTTTTGTTTGTATTATGCTTCCTCAGAGATATTATTCTTGGCAGCTTTTTGTGCCTGTGCAGCACGATGCTTTTCAAGAATACGGTTGATTCTGTCAGTCGGATTTAATAGACCATGAATTGATACATTGTGATTTAAGTTATCAATCAAAAGTGCAATATACTTGCTCAGATCAACATTTACATAGTACGGACGAGATAGCAGCTCTGGTCTCTGGTAAACAAGGTTAGTGGTCAGGATATGATCAATGATACCCTGCTCATAAGCAGCATCAAACTTTGCCAGGCCATTTGTAAACAGACCAAAAGTAGCAGCAGCGTAAACCTTGCGTGCCTTACGACGTTTTAATTCGCGTGCAACATCAAGAATGCTGTCACCAGAAGAAATCATGTCGTCGATAATGATGACATCCTTTCCTTCTACATTGGTGCCTAAAAACTCGTGAGCAACGATAGGGTTCTTTCCGTCTACAATGCGGGTGTAATCGCGGCGCTTGTAGAACATACCCATATCAACACCAAGATAGTTAGTCAGCTGGATTGCACGGCCCATGCCGCCCTCATCTGGGCTGATGACCATAAGATGCTCATTGTCAACCTGCAGATCTGGCTCTGCACGAAGCAGTGCTTTGATAAATTGGTATACACACGGAACGCTCTCAAATCCATCACGTGGAATTGCGTTCTGAACACGTGCATCATGAGCATCAAAAGTAATGATGTTGGATACACCCATTTTTGTAAGTTCCTGAAGAGCCATAGCGCAGTCAAGAGACTCGCGGGAAGTACGCTTGTGCTGGCGGCTTTCATACAGGAATGGCATGATTACATTGATACGGCGTGCCTTGCCTTCAACAGCAGCAATGATACGCTTTAAATCCTGGTAATGATCGTCTGGAGACATGTGATTCACATATCCGCACAGAGAATACGTTTGGCTATAGTTACAAACATCCACCATAAGATACAGATCGCAGCCGCGGACGGATTCCTCGATAACGCCCTTTGCTTCACCGGAACCGAAGCGAGGATTCTTTGCTTTGACAATATAGCTGTCCTTGCTGTATTCAGAGAAGTGAAGCGCAGTAGATTGTGCATGACTTCTCTCAGCGCGCCACTCAGTCAGGTATTGATTAACCTTCTGTCCAAGGCTTGCGCAGCTTTCAAGTGGGATAAGACCCAGTGTGCCCACTGGTATCGTGTTCAGAT
>OGDF01006716.1_pt1 | contig 11218 bp, 9 predicted proteins | sample 1570141 | NCBI WGS metagenome assembly OGDF01 (sample SAMEA4370581, study PRJEB24528) | human gut metagenome | reverse complement strand
CAGACGGTCGCGTTGAGAAGCAGACGGTCGCGTTGAGAAGCAGACGGTCGCGTTGAGAAGCAGATGGTCGCGTTGAGAAGCGGACGGTCGCGTTGAGAAGTGGATGGTCGCGCTGAGAAGTGGATGGTCGCGCTGAAAGAAGAAAGCTACATTAATAAAAAAATCCCAGTGCATACAACACATTGTATACACTGGGAAAATTTTTAGATCTTTTCACAGCAGACGGTAGATGCCTTTGCCGATTTTTTTGATTTGGCCTTCCTGGGTGAAGCGGTTGAGGATGCGCTGGAGCTGGCGGGGGCTGCAGTGGAGGTGAAAGGCGGTTTTTTCGACGCCTTTGAGGATGCCGTCGGGGCAGCGGTAGCGCATGTAGGAGAGGACGCGGTCGGACAGAGAACTGGGAGCGGCGTCCAGCTCGGTGATGAGGGCCATTTTCTTGGCCAGGCTGGCGCCGATGAGCTCTAGAAAGGCGTTGTTGGTGAGGAGGGTGTCGCGGTTTTCGTCGAGGGAGAGGGTGAGGCAGCGCAGCGGTGTGCTGGCTTCGGTGTAGATGTTGCCGCCGTTGCTTTCGAAAAGCTCCATGTCGCCGAGAATATAATCCTTGCCGCCGCTGGACAGCGCATAGCGGGCGCCGTTGCTGCGAATGATATAGATGGCGAGGCTGCCCTGCACGACGACCTGGAACCATGTTCCCGGCAGAAATGGTGCAGTGACCAGTTCGCCTTTGTCGTACTGCACGAGAAAAAGTGGCACGTCAAGATTCTGCAGCACTTCGCCATAGCGGCTTTGATGCAGAGCGTCGGCGATGGCTTTTTGATCGTAGATTTTTTGCATGATACCCTCCAAACAAGACAAATGTCCGGTTATTTCCTTTCATTGTACGGTATAATCGCTCTGCTTACAAGAGAGGAGATCAAACATGCCATCTGTATTTGAAGAAAAGAAATTGTCAAAAGCCATTTTTCGTGTGGGTCTGCCGGCGATGCTCGGTCAGCTGACCACACTCATTTATAACATGGCCGATACCTTTTTCGTGTCGCTGACAAAGACGCCAGCCATGATTGCCGCCGTGACGCTGTGCGCGCCAATTTTGCTCATCATCATGTCCATCGCCTGCATCTTTGGCATGGGCGGCAGCAGTGTGATTGCCCGTCTATTGGGAGAAGGCAAGCCGCAAAAGGCCGAGCAAACCATGAACTTCTGCCTCTATGCCATGGTTCTGGCAGGGGTGGTGGTCTTGGCGGCAGGGCTTGTGCTTATGACGCCGCTGGCACGCCTGGCTGGTGCCGATGCGGAAAACATGGGCTATACCTGCGATTATCTGCTGTACATTTTCCTTGGTGCGCCGTTCATCATGCTGGCCAATGGGTTTGTGCACCTGTTTCGCTCTGTGGGGTTGATCAAACAAGGCACCGTGGGCCTGGTTTTGGGGAACGCCATCAACATCGTGCTGGATTTTGTTTTTATCAACCTGCTGCAATGGGGCACCGCCGGCGCAGCGCTGGCAACATCGCTGGGCTTTGCCTGCGCAACGGTGTATTACCTTGTCTGCATGGTGCAGGAAGCGCGCCGCGGCAGCGACCTGATGCCGCTGTCCCTGCGCCAGTTCCATCCTCATGCTGAGATGGTACGCAGTGTGGTGAGTATTGGCATTCCAGGCTCGCTGATCACCATTCTCATGAGCGCTGCCAATATTGTCCTTAACAACTACATTGCCATCTATGGGTCCGATGCTGTGGCGGCCTATGGCATCGCCTACAAAATCGACAGCGTGCCGATCATGCTTCTGGTGGGTCTGTCGCAAGGGGTCACACCGCTCATCGGCTACTATTATGGCGCCGAGGAGCGACCACGCATGTTTGCAACGGTGCGCCTTTCGATTCTCTATGGCATTGTGCTGGGAGCTGTTTTTACGGCGATTTTCCTGGCTTTCGGGGTGCAGCTGTCGGCCATTTTCCTGCATGAAGCAGCCCTCATTCAGCAGACGGCGTTCTTCCTGCGCATCCTGTGCCTGTCGGCGCCGCTGGTCAGCGTCATCAACATGGTTACCAGCTATTTCCAGGCGCTGGGCAAAGCCCTGCGCTCGCTCACCATCACCATCCTGCGCAATGTGGTGCTCTTTATTCCAGCGGTCGTTGTTTTGAACCACTACTGGCAGCTCTCCGGCGTCATTGCCGCGCAGCCATTGGTGGAAGCCATTTTGACAGTGATCTGCATCGTCCTTTATCTGCACGAAAAGCAGCTGGAACAGCATGCTGAAAAGGCACAGTGCAAACAGCAGCAAAAAAGCCCACGATTGCAGCACTCCTAAACCCACACAAGTTCACGTCGTTTCCCTCTCGGCGTGAGCTTTTTTTATGCGCACGTTTGCCAGCGCGCGCAGGATGGCGTATACTGGAAAGTAAGAACTTGTGCCTCATGATCGGCACTTATTAAGGAGGCTGCATGATGAATAAAAGCGACATCACACGCGACGCCTATATGCTCAAAGGCCCGCTGGCAAAGAAAGGCTACGACTGGTGGTGGCATTCTTTCACCGCCCACCACGCCAAGACTGGCGAAGCAAAGAGCTTCTATATTGAATACTTCCTCTGCAATCCGGCCCACGCTCAGGCCGAGCCCGTGCTCGTCTGGAACGATCCCGCAGGGCGCAGCGCCGGACGCCGCCCGTCCTACTGCATGGTCAACGTTGGCTTCTGGGGCGACCCAAAGGGGCAGCTCCACCGGTTCTTTCCCTGGTCGCAAGTCCGCGTCAGCGACGGTGTGCCTTTCCACTTGACGGCCGGCGACTGCACCTGCTCCGAAACGCACATGAGCGGGCGCGTCACCGTCTCTGAAGCGGACGCCAAGGCGCACCCTGAATGGATGAGTGACGCTGGCACCATGGAATGGGACATTCGCATCGACAAGCAAGTGGCCTACAACGTTGGCTACGGCGCCTCATCCTTTTTCCGTCGGCTCAACGCATTTGAAATGTTCTGGCACGCCGAAGGCATGAAAACCGCCTTCGAAGGCTGGCTGCGCCTGAACGGCGAAGAGTACATCGTGCGCCCCGAAGACTGCTACGGCAACGCCGACAAAAACTGGGGTGGCGACTTCACCTCGCCATGGGTCTGGCTTTCTTCGAACGACCTCATCAGCAAAGCCACCGGCAAGCGCCTGCACAACAGCGTTTTCGAAATCGGCGGCGGCAATCCGAAGGCCTTCGGCATCGCCCTCGGCCGCAAACTCCTCGGCCAATTCTACTACGAAGGCCAGGACTACGAATTCAACTTCAGCAAATTCTGGACCGGCAGCCGCACCCACTTCGACTGCCGCGAAACCGACACCCACATCATCTGGCACGTCGTCCAAACCACCTTCCGTGCCAAAATGATCGTCGACATCACCTGCCGCAAAGCCGACATGCTCCTCATCAACTACGAATCCCCCGACGGCTATAAACGCCACACCCGCCTCTGGAACGGCGGCACCGGCCAAGGCACCGTCAAACTCTACCAGCGCCGCCACGGCCGCTGGCGCCTCATCGACCAAGTTTACGCCAACCACGTCGGCTGCGAATATGGCGAGTATGAGTGAGAGAAAATGTGTTTGACATAGAAAGGAGCAACTACCATGAACGGATTTTTTGGCGATGTGTTTGATTTTGATGGCAGTGGTGATCTGGACGCCATGGAATTGGCGGCAGATTATGCAATGTTTGCCCATGTGATGGACTACGAAGCCTTTGAAGAACGAGTGATCGCTCTTGCGCAGGCGGGCATCAGTCTTGTCGAATTTCGCTGGATGGACCGCGACGAGCAAATTCAATTTCTTGTGAATTCAAATCTGAACCCAGAGGCTTTTGTGGATTTGATGGAGTAATGCACGAAACCTGAAAAAGAATCCCCAGCTGCGGAAAACTTTTCGGCAGCCGGGGATTCTTTCTAGAAAGCATTTTCATTTGTGTTCATAAAGGAAAGTGATTATACTGAAAGGTAGAAAATACATTCAAACGGGTACCCCGTTACAGATAAAGGAGAGATGATGATGGCAGGTGTGCAGAAGGATCAGGAGCGTGAGGAACTGCATCGTGCGATTTGGGCGATTGCGGATGATTTGCGTGGGAGTGTGGATGGTTGGGATTTCAAGTCTTATGTGTTGGGCATGATGTTTTACCGCTACATGTCTGAAAATCTGGCGCATTATATCAACAAGGGCGAGTGGGAAGCGGGCTTTGCTGATTTTGATTATGCGGCGCTGTCGGATGAGGATGCGGAGCAGGCGCGGGCGGATATGGTCAGCACGCGCGGCTTTTTCATTCCGCCGTCGGAGCTGTTCTGCAATGTGCAGAAGCGTGCGGCCGACGATGAGAACCTGAACATGACATTGGAAGCAGTCTTTCGGCACATTGAAGAATCAGCCAGAGGCAGTGAAAGCGAGGACGACTTCGCCGGGCTGTTTGAGGATATTGATGTCAACAGCAACAAGCTCGGCGCCACCGTGGCCAAGCGCAATGCCAACCTTGTCAAGCTGATGAACGGGGTTGCCAACATGGCGCTGGGCGCTTATCAGGACAACTCCATTGACGCCTTTGGCGACGCTTACGAGTATTTGATGAGCATGTATGCGTCCAACGCCGGCAAAAGCGGCGGCGAATTTTTCACGCCGCAGGAAGTGTCGGAACTGCTCACGCGCATTGCCGTGGCCGGCAAAACCGCTGTCAACAAGGTGTACGACCCAGCGTGCGGCTCGGGCTCGCTCCTGCTCAAGGCGGCAAAAATCCTCGGCAAGGACAACGTGCGCCAGGGGTTCTACGGGCAGGAAATCAACCTCACCACCTACAACCTTTGCCGCATCAACATGTTTCTGCACGACATCGACTTTGACAAGTTCGACATTGCCCATGAGGACACCCTCACCAATCCGCAGCATTGGGACGACGAGCCTTTTGAGGTCATCGTTTCCAATCCGCCTTACTCTATCAAGTGGGAAGGCGACAACAACCCCGTGCTGATCAATGATCCCCGTTTTTCACCAGCCGGGGTGCTGGCACCAAAGTCCAAGGCCGACCTGGCATTCATCATGCATTCGCTGGCCTGGCTCGCCAGCAACGGCACCGCTGCCATCGTTTGCTTTCCGGGCGTGATGTATCGCGGCGGCGCCGAAAAGAAAATCCGCCAATACCTGATCGACAACAACTTCATCGACGCCATCATTCAGCTGCCAAGCAACCTCTTCTTTGGCACCTCCATAGCCACCTGCATCATGGTGCTTAAACGCAATAAGGCCGACAACACCACCCTCTTTGTGGATGCGTCGGCAGAATGTGTGAAAGTGACGAACAACAACAAGCTCACCGAGGACAACATCGCCCGTATTGTGGATGCCGTAACCAGCCGCAGCGAAGAAGCGCATTTTTCACGCGCGGTGGCTTATGAGGAGATCAAGGACAACGACTACAACCTCTCGGTCAGCACCTATGTAGAACCGGAAGATACCCGCGAAGTCATCGATATTGTCAAGCTGAACGCTGAGATCGAGCAAATTGTGGCGCGGGAACAGGTGCTGCGTGATGAAATCGCCAAGATCATCGCTGAGGTTGAGGGGTGAGGTTATGAGCAGATTGGAGGAATTGATTCAGGAGCTTTGTCCCAATGGGGTGGAGTATAAAAAGTTAGGAGAGGTATGTGATATTTTAGCAGGTGGTGATGCACCAAAAGGTGCCATGTCAAAAGAGAAGACAACATTATATAGCGTTCCTATTATTAGTAATGGCATTGGTGATAACGCTTTATATGGGTACACGGATAATGCTAAAATTACTACTCCAGCAGTCACTGTTGCAGCGAGAGGAACGATTGGTTATGCTGAATATAGAGATTATCCGTATTTTCCTATTATTCGTTTGTTATCTGTTGTTCCGAAAAATAACTTGGTAATTGATACTAAGTACTTGTATTTTTGTTTGCAAGGGAGGCAATATAATATTCCAATCGGAGGAATACCACAATTAACGGCACCAGAACTTAAGAAAATTAAAATCCCTGTTCCGCCGTTGGAAGTGCAGTGTGAAATTGTCCGGATTTTGGACAATTTCACAGAACTCACCACAGAACTCACCACAGAACTCACAGCTCGCAAAAAGCAGTATGAGTATTATCGGGATCAGCTGCTGAAATTTGGTGATGAGGTAGGGCGAACAAAATTAGCCGAAGTAGCAGAGATTTTTGATTCATTACATCAGACTCCGCATTATTCAGAAAAAGGTTATAGTATGGTTAGGGTGCAGGATGTCAAGGCAGGATATATAGACTTGGATTTTACGCGAAAAGTAAACGAAGAGGTATTTAATCAATTTGTAAAGAAATATCGGCCGCAAAGAAATGATATTGTTGTATCAAGAGTTGGGTCATATGGAAATTTTGCATTAATACCGAATGACTGTTGCTGTATCGGCCAAAATGTTGCAATAATTCATTCGAAAATTTTGCCTAAATTTTTATATTATGTTTTGAATTCTTCAAAAACAAAGCAATGGATTGATAAAAATGTTAAAGGCGCAAGTCAAAAATCTTTTAGCTTATCGGATATAAAGAAAATTCCTATTCCGAACATTGCTATCGAAGAACAACAACGCATTGTGGACATTCTCGATCGTTTTGACACGCTCTGCAACGATCTGACCGCTGGCTTGCCTGCCGAAATTGAGGCGCGGCAGAAGCAGTATGAGTATTATCGCGACAAGCTGCTGTTTTTTAAAGGATTGGAGGTATAAATTTTGCAAACATGGCAAACAGCAATTTTAACAGCGCTACTTTCCATTTTGACAGCAATTATCACTACAAAAGTGACAGCTTGGAACAGGCACAAAAATGAAGTGAAAAGGTGGCTTTTAGAAAAACGTGCAGAGACTTATTTTTCTTTTTACAGTCAAGTAGAATTGGTTCTACAAAATAGGGAAAAAATCTATGACAAAGCATATTTGAATTCCCTAAGTGTTCTAAAACCACAGATGAAATTGTTGTCATCTAAAAAGACGTTTAAAGCGTTTCAAGCTTATTATGAGTTTATACGAGCTACTGTGATTGATTATAAAAATTTTTGTGCTGAAAATGATCCTTGTTTTGATCCAAGTAGGATTGAAGAAATTGAATTGGAGAATGGAGAGAAATATGATGAACCGCACATATACTCATCGGATATAAAAATTTTTGAGTGGGAAGCGGAAAAGTACAAACAAGACAATTTACCAGATGCCAACATAATAAATGCATATATAGAACCATTGTATCAGGCGATGAGAAACGATTTAGGAAGCAATTTTTAACGATTAAGCAGAAGGGAGGGCGCGCATGAGCATGTATAACATTGTTCTTTCGACGGATGAGAGCACGGTGGTGGCGGAGTATGAGCCGCAGACGGAGCGGTCGGATGCGTATCAGAGCGAGGCGGCGTTGGAAGCAGCGCTGATCAAGATGCTTGGCGAGCAGGGCTATGAGTATGTGCCCATTCACCATGAAGAAGATCTGATCGCTAACCTGCGCCAGCAGCTGGAAACGCTGAACCATTATCGGTTTACGGACGATGAATGGAAACGGTTTTTCAAGGACAAGATTGCCAATGCCAACGAAAGCATTGTGGATAAGACGCGCAAGATTCAGGAAGACTATGTGCAGAATCTGACGCGCGACAACGGCGCCACGATGAACATTTCCCTGATCGATAAGAAAAACGTGCACAACAACCGTCTGCAGGTGATCAACCAATACGAAGAAGACGGCGGTAAATACGACACGCGCTACGATGTGACGATTTTGGTCAACGGGCTGCCGCTGGTGCATGTGGAACTGAAGCGGCGCGGCGTGGCACTGAAGGAAGCGTTTAATCAGATCAACCGTTATCAGCGCAACAGTTTTTGGGCGAGCAGCGGGCTGTACGAGTATGTGCAGCTGTTTGTAATTTCCAACGGCACGAACACCAAGTATTATTCCAACACGACGCGCGCCAGCCACATCAAAGAGCTGGATGGCAGCGGCAGGAAGCACAGCAAGAAAACGTCCAACAGCTTTGAGTTCACCTCGTACTGGGCGGATGGAAGCAATCGCGTGATTGCGGATTTGGTGGATTTCACAAGGACGTTTTTTGCCAAGCACACGCTGCTGAACATTTTGACCAAGTATTGCGTGTTCACAAGCGAGGAGCTGCTCTTGGTGATGCGCCCTTATCAGATTGTGGCGACGGAGCGCATCTTGAACCGCATTGAGGTGTCGACGAATTACAAGAAGATGGGCACGCTGGAAGCGGGCGGCTATATCTGGCACACGACCGGCAGCGGCAAAACGCTGACCTCGTTTAAGACGGCGCAGCTGGCGACCAATCTGCCGTACATCGACAAGGTGCTGTTTGTGGTTGACCGTAAGGATTTGGACTATCAGACGATCAAAGAATATGAGCGCTTTGAAAAGGGCTGCGCGTCGCCGAACAAAAACACGGCGGTGCTGCAGCGTCAGCTGGAAGACCGGGACGAAAAAGGTCGTTTTCATCCCTATAAAATCATTGTGACGACGATTCAAAAGCTGGATGTGTTCATCAGCAAGAATCCGTCGCATCCTGTGCGCGACAAGCATGTGGTGCTGATTTTTGACGAATGTCATCGCAGCCAGTTTGGCGACATGCACACGCGCATTGTCGGCGGGGTGATTAAAAAAGGGGAAAAGGCCATCAAGGTGCCGAAGTATTTCAAGCACTACCATATTTTCGGCTTTACAGGCACACCGATTTTTGCGGAAAACTCAGGCGCCGGGCGCAACCCGATGCTGAAAACCACGGCGCAGGCCTTTGGCGAGCAGCTGCACAGCTACACCATTGTGAACGCCATCAACGATGGCAATGTGCTGCCATTTCGCATTGACTATATCAACACGGTGAAGCAGAAGGAAGATGGCAAGGACAAGCAGGTTACCGCCATTGACACGGAGGAAGCGCTGGCGTCGCCGGCGCGCATTCAGGCGATTGTGACCTATATTCTGGATCACTTCGATCAAAAGACCATGCGTAATGCCTACTATAGCTTGAAGGGGCAGCGTGTGAATGGGTTCAATTCGATGTTTGCGGTGAGCTCGATTCCTGTGTGCAAGAAATATTATCTGGAACTGAAAAAACAACTGGCCGAGCGCCATCGCGATCTGACCGTGGCGATGATTTATTCCTTTGCGGCCAACGAAGCTGACAGCGCCAATGGCATTTTGGGCGATGAAAGCTTTGACACGGATAAGCTCGACCAAAGCTCCAGAGATTTTCTGGAGATGGCGATCGATGATTACAACAAGGCTTTTGCGACGAATTATGATACCACGAGCAAGGGCTTTCAGGATTATTACAAGGATTTGTCCAATCGGGTGAAGAACCGCGAGGTGGATCTGCTTTTGGTGGTGAATATGTTCCTGACTGGGTTTGATGCGACCACGCTCAACACCTTGTGGGTGGACAAGAACTTGAAGATGCATGGGCTGATTCAGGCCTTTTCGCGCACCAATCGCATTTTGAACTCGGTGAAGACCTATGGCAACATTGTGTGCTTCCGTGATCTGGAAAAAGAGACCAACGAAGCCATTGGGCTGTTTGGCGACGAGAACGCGAAGGGCGTTGTGGTGCTGAAAGCGTACGAGGATTATTATTACGGCTACACCGACGAAGACGGCAAGGAGCAGAAGGGCTACGAGCAGCGCATTGAAGAACTGCTGGCGCGTTATCCGCTGGGCGAGCAAATCATTGGCGAACAGAACAAGAAGGATTTTTTGGTGCTCTTTGGCAATATTCTGCGGCTGCGCAATATTTTGACGGCGTTCGACCGATTTGCTGGCAACGAGATTCTGCCGCCGATTGATTTTCAGGATTACACGGGGCTGTACCACGATGTGTACGAGGAGATGAAGCCAAAGCCAGGTGACAAGGACAGCATTTTGGACGATGTAGTCTTTGAACTGGAACTGGTCAAGCAGGTGGAGGTCAATATTGACTACATTCTGATGCTGGTGGCGAAATATCACGACAGCAACTGCGAGGACAAAGAGATTCTTGTGGCGATTGACAAGGCAATTCGGTCGAGTTTGCAGCTGCGCTCTAAGAAAGAGCTGATCGAGAATTTTGTGGATACCATCAATGTCAACAGCGATGTGCAGACCGATTGGCGCAAGTTTGTCCGCGAGCAGCGTGAGGTGGACATTCAAAAGATCATCATCGACGAACGGCTGAAGCCGGAAGAAACGAAGACGTTTGTTGAAAATGCGTTCCGTGACGGCGTGCTGAAAACCACTGGAACCGGCGTGGATAAAATTCTGCCGCCGGTGTCGCGTTTTGGCGGCGGTGGCTCGCGCGACAAGAAAAAGCAAACGGTCATCGAAAAATTGAAAACGTTCTTCGACAAATACTTTGGCCTCATCAGTCCAACCGAGCCGCTCATTGATGAGAAGGCTGAGTACGACGCCATGGGCAAGGTGGCCGACGGACACTGTGAATACGGGCAGTGACATGCTGCCCGTCAATCCACCATAGAAAGGAGCATGCCTGATGGCTTACACCAAGACGAGCAAATTTTTGAGCCTGATTCTGCGGCACAAGCCGGAGGTGATTGGGATCACGCTGGATGAACATGGCTGGGCGCGGGTGGATGAGGTGATCGCTGGGATTGCGAAGACGCGGCCGATGTCGATGGTGATATTGGAGGAGATTGTGGCGACGGACAGCAAGGGACGCTATGCGTTCAACGAGGATAAGACGCTGATTCGTGCCAACCAGGGGCATTCTGTGCATGTGGATGTGGAGCTGGAGGAAAAGGCGCCGCCGGCGGTGCTGTATCACGGCACAGGCGAGAAGTCTGTGGCGTCAATTGAGGCGCAGGGGCTTTTGCCGATGTCGCGGCTGTATGTGCATCTGTCGCTGGATGTGGCGACGGCGACGAAGGTGGGCCAGCGCCACGGCAAGCCGGTGGTGTTTCGCGTGGATGCCCAGGCGATGGCGGCGCAGGGGCATCGGTTCTATGTGTCGCGCAACGGTGTCTGGCTGACGAAGCATGTGCCGGCGGAATTTTTGCAAAGGCTGTGAGCGCTTTGCTGACCAATCAATAAGAAAAAAGCGATGCCTGCTGTGAGACGGTGTAGTGCCCCCAATAATTTGGACATTCGAATTATTGGGGGTATTTCTATTGTCAAAATTAACCCATCAACAAAAGCTGGAA
>OGDF01006714.1_pt1 | contig 11219 bp, 10 predicted proteins | sample 1570141 | NCBI WGS metagenome assembly OGDF01 (sample SAMEA4370581, study PRJEB24528) | human gut metagenome | reverse complement strand
TTGCGGCCGCCGCGCGCCCTAGGCCGTCCGCGAAGAGCTCGGCCGCCAGCCTCCTTGTCTCGACATCGTGCTTCACCCTGAAATCGATGCGCATAAGAAAGCCTCCCATTTCTCGTGTCCAAGAAATGGGAGGCAGTTCAGATAGCCGTCGACCCCCTTGTTGCGCAAGCGCCGCCTCGCGTCTGTTGGACGCGGCAGCGTCTTTAATTCCCTGCAGCCCTTGAGGCTTGGTATTTCTCCACGAGCTTCTTCGTGACGTCGGCGGGCGCCTGCTCGTAGCCGTTGATCTGGATGCTGTACGAACCCGAGCCGCGCGTGATCGAGCGCAAATCCTTCGTGTACTTCACGACCTCGGCGTAGGGCACGCGCACGATAATCACCGTCTCGCCCTCGTCATTGGAGTCGGTGCCGACGATGCGGCCGCGGCGCGTAGAGACGTCGCCCATGACCGGACCCGCATAGTCCTCGCCCACCGTGATTTCCAGGTCAGCCATCGGCTCGAGCAGCACGGGATCGGCCTGGTCGCATGCGGCGCGGAAACCGATGCGCGCGGCGGTCTTGAACGCCATCTCGTTGGAGTCGACGGAATGATAGCTGCCGTCGAACACGGCGACCTTGATATCGACCATCGGGTAACCGGCGAGCACGCCTTCCCTCATGGTCTCCTGCACGCCCTTGTCGACCGCGGGAATGAGGCCGCCGGGGATAGCACCGCCCTTAATCTCGTCGACGAACTCGTAGCCCGCCCCCGGGTTCGGGGAGATGCGCAGCCAGCAGTCTCCGAACTGCCCGGCGCCGCCCGTCTGCTTCTTATGACGGCCCTCGGCCTCGGCGGTCTTGCGGATGGTCTCGCGATATGGAATGCGTACCGGCACGAGGCGAACATCGACGCCCGTCTGCTCCTTGCAGCGGGAAACGAGCATGTCAACTTGCGTATCGCCCATCGCAGTGAGCACGGTCTGGTGCGTTTCCTCGTTGCGCTGGATATGGATCGACGGGTCGTTTTCCGCCGCGCGGGCAAGGAATGTCCCGAGCTTGTCCTCTTCCTTCTTGTTAACGGCCTCGATCGCGACCGGGTACTGCGGCACCGGCAGCGGCAGCGGATCGACGGCGATCTCGCCGGTAAGGGAAATCGTGTCGCCCGTACGCGTCTCGGCAAGCTTCGGCACGACGATGATGTCGCCCGCCTTCGCGCTCTTCACGTCAGTAGCTTCCTTGCCCATCATGACGTAGAGATGGCCCAGGCGCTCCTTTTTGCCCGTGCGCGCGTTGATGAGCTCCATGCCAGGCTCGAGCACGCCCGAGAGCACCTTAAGGAAGCTCAAGCGGCCTACGAACGGGTCGGAGAGCGTCTTGAAGGCGAAGGCCGCGGGGCGGTTCGTCTCGTCGATGGGGATGGAGGTGCCGTCGGCCATCTGGAAACGACCGTGGCTCCTTGGGTGCGGGAAGTAGGTGCAGATGTCTTCCATAAGCCCCTGAATACCCTGCTTGATGATGGTGGAACCCACGAACACGGGGATGAACAGCTCCTGCGCGATGGCCTTGTCGAGCAGCGACTCGAGCTCGTTTTGCGTGAGCTGCTCCTCGCCTTCGAGATACTTCATCATAAGCTCGTCGTCGGCCTCGGCCACGAGGTCGCACAGCTTGTCGCGGGCCGCCTGCGCAGCATCGGCGAACTCGGCGGGAATGGGCTCGATGCGCTCGGAGTCGTCGCCCTCGCCGAAATAGCGGGCTTCCATGCGGATGATGTCGATGACGCCCTTAAAGTCAGCATCTTGCCCGATGGGGATGGTGACCGGGCCCAAACGCGAACCGAAACGCGCGTGGAGCGTCGCCATGGCCATGTCGAAGTCGGCATGCTCGCGGTCGATATGGTTGATGAACACGGCTCGTGAAAGGCGCATTCCCTCGGCCTCGCGCCACAGCTTGGTGGTCATGACCTGTGGGCCCGCAACGGCGTCGACCACGAAAAGTGCCATTTCGGCAGCTTGCATGGTGGACAGCGTATCGCAGATGAAGTCGGGATGGCCCGAAGTGTCGAGCACGTTGATCTTGTAATCTTTGTACGGGATGGGGGCAATCGAGGTGCCGATCGTGAACTTGCGCTTGATTTCCTCGGCGTCGTAGTCGAGATGAGACTTGCCGTCGTGTGTCGTACCCATGCGCGGGGTCTTGCCGGAGACGTAGAGCATCGCCTCAGCGAGCGAAGTCTTCCCCGCGCCGTCTTGACCCACCAGGACGACATTGCGCACGTGCTCAGTGGCAGGAGCTGCCATTTTGACCACCAACCTTTCGTTGCGTGGCCGCGCCCGAAAGAGCATCTTTGAGGCACAACCACTTTTAGTCTTGCACACACAAAGAACCGCTTGGTCAAGCCGACTTCGGCTTGCGTTGTAACCAGTGTAACGTACTTTCGCCCTTTTTCATCCGCTTGCCCCAAGATTTGCCCCGCACTTTGGAAAGCACTTGCATTTTACGGGGAAATACGCGCTACACGCCCCCGCGTGAAGCCATAGGGGAAGTCGTGCGACTATTCTGCTCGCTTCATGCGGACGCTCATGTCGATGGGTTCTGCGGTGAAGGACGCCGTGGTGGCCAGGCCGTCAACGCCCGTCGCAGCATAGGCCGCAGCGTTTTGCAGGTTGATGCCGCCCGCCGCGATGAGCGTGAGATGAGGGTCAATCGCGCGCAGCTCGGGCACGATCGCGGCCAAATCGTCCACCGGCAGCTTGTCGAGCTGGATGCCGTCAACGCCCGCTTCCGCGAGGCGACGCGCCTCGTCAGGCCCCGCCTCCACGAACAGCTTCTTCTCCACGCAGCGGCCACGAAGGGCGGGAAGCGCCTCCAAGAACGCCTCGAAGCCACCCATGAAGGTGATGTGGTGGTCGAACACGAGCACGGTCTCGGACGCGCCCAAACGGTGCGGGAAGGCGCCGCCGCAGGTGACCGCTTTCGTGAGCAGGTCTTTCACGCCCGGCATGCTCTTGCGCGTAGTGAGCACCTCGCATGCAGGGTTCGCGCTGTGCGCCGCGTCCACGATCGCGCGCGTCCGAGTCGCTACGCCCGACAGGTGATCGCACAGGTTGAGCGACACCTTCCACGCCATATGCAGCGCCGCCGCCGTGCCCTCCGCGCGAAGGAACGGCTCGCCCGCAACGAGCCGCTCGCCCGAACGCCGCGACCACACGACGCGCGCACCCGTCTTCCCGAGCACGCGAGCAGCCTCCTCCACACCGGCGAGCACGCACTCTTCGCGCGTGAAGTACTCGATTTCCCCCGGTTCCTCGCCGATGCCAAGGACTTCAGTCGTAAGATCGATATAGGGCATGTCTTCGAGAATGAACTGGTCGATGCGCCCATCGGGAATGAACACGTTCATGAGAATCCTTTCCATTTTGCCGTTGCGACGCGCTGGCCGCAACCCGTTGGTTCGGCCGTCCCGCTGGTCGAAGCGGGACAGAATAGCGAAACGAGCCACCCGGCGTCCCGCACCTTTGGTTCGACTCCAAGCCTAGGCTTAGGCGCCCGCACATTCAACCTAGCATCTCGATGGGAATTATCCCTCAAGCGCCATAATCTGAAAAACTCGCACGGCCTTGCTCGTAAACGTCGCCATTTTCTCGAAATAAGACTAGAAATGCGTCTTGCGGGCTTTTGCCCTTTTACGCCTTCTTAAGGCAAAACGGAACGCATTGCCTACTGTCCGACGCGGGCCAAGGGGAACCCATATGACAACCAAGGAAGCTGTCCCAAAATAGACGCAATCGACAAGAAATCCGCTGACATCGGCGTGCCCGACGACATCCGCGACGAGGCCGCTTCTGCTCGTGATATACCGCTTCTTCATCGGCGTCTTCGTAGGCGCCGACTACCCCATCGCAACCTCGCTCATCACCGAGTTCACCCCCCAAGCACCACCGCGCGATATCGATGGGCATGGTCTCGGCGGCGTGGTATTTGGGCGCTACCGTGGCTGCAGTCGTCGGCTTCGCCTTGTGCGACGTCGATGGCGGATGGCGACTCATGCTCGGCTCCGCCATCCTCCCCTGCGTCTTTTTGCTGATCGGCAGGTGCAAAGTCCCCGAATCGCCCCTGTGGCTGAATAACAAGGGACGTCATGAGAAGGCGCGCCGCGTGGTGTTCCGCGTGTACGGCGCCGATGTCATCCTCGAGGACGAGGAAGAGGAGCCCAAGCACAAGGCCGGCTTTGCGGAGGTGTTCTCGAAGGGATACGCCGCACGCATCGTATTTTTGGGGATCCTCGCGTTGTGCCAGGTCGTTCCCATGTACGCTATCTACACGTTCGGCCCGCAGATCATGTGCGCCTTCGGCCTGGGCGTCGAGAAGAGCACGATCTTGGGCGAGAGCGTCTTGAGCCTGTTCTTCCTAGTGGGGTCCCTGCCTGCCATGTTCTGGCTGAATTCCATGGGAAGACGGCCGCTTCTCATCCGGTCGCTGTTCCTCATGGCCGTGGGCCTGTTGGCGCTAGGACTGTTCCCCACCGCGCCCTTCTCGCGATGAGAGGGGCGCTCCCACTTTGTGAGCCGCTTGCCTTAGAGCTCGGAGATGATGCGCTTCGTGCGCGCGGCGACCTCGGCCTTCACCTGCTCGAGGTCGACACCCGGGCACTCGCCGTCGCGATAGACCACCTCGCCGTCGCACATGGTGAGCACGACATCGGAGCCATGACCCGAGAACACGATGTTGACCTCGGGGTTCGTCATGGGGCACCACGAAGCGCCCGTCGTGTCGAGCACCGTGAGGTCGGCCTTCATGCCCACCTTCACAAGCCCGCAATCTTCGCGACCCTGCGCGAGCGCTCCCCCGCGCGTGGCAGCGGCGATGACCTGCTTGGGCGAAATGATCGCGGGATCGAGCTCATACCCCTTGTAGATCGTGCCCATAAGATACATGTCCTGGAACAGGTCGTGGTTGTTGTTCGAGGCCATGCCATCGGTGCCGAGCGCCACGTTCACGCCCGCATCGAGAAGCTTCTGCACGGGCGCGAACCCGCTTGCGAGCTTCATGTTGGAGGCGGGGTTCAAGGCCACGGTCGCGCCGCGCTTGGCGAGGATCTCGATGTCCTTATCGTCGACCCACACGCAGTGCGCCGCGATAACCGGCACGTCGAACACGCCGATGCTCTCGAAGTACTGCACGGGCGTGAGGCCGTCGTGGCGGCCCTTGCATTCCTCGTGCTCGCTTTTCGTCTCGGAGATGTGGATATGGATGGGAAGACCCGCCGCCTTTGCGACCTTCCCGATATCGGTACAGGTGATGGGGTTGGATGTGTACTCGGCATGGATGTTGTAGTCCACGCGGATACGCCCGTCCTGCGCGCCGTGGTACTGCTTGACGATGCGCTCCATCTTCTCGCACATGGGGTATTCCGCAAACGGCTTCGGCTCGAAGTAGAGCACGCTCTCGCAGACGTTCATCTTCATATGGGCCTCGCCCACCGCCTGCACGCGCTCGTCGGTGGCGTAGTACATGTCCGATGCGCTGACCGAGCCGTAGCGCGCCATCTCGGCGAGGGCGAGCTTGGTCGCCCAGTAGTTGTCCTCGGGGGTCATCTTCCCCTCAAAGGGCCACACGAGGTTGTTGAGCCATTCCTGCAGGGGCACGTTCTCCGCGTAGCCGCGCAGAAGCGTCATCGGCAGGTGCGTGTGGGCGTTGTAGAGCGCCGGCATGAGCAGGCGGCCGCGGCCGTCGTAGGTCTCGCCGTAGTCGGCGGCGTTTTCAGGTGCGGCGTCGCCGATATAGTCGATCGTGCCGTCCTTGACGCCCACCCATTGATGGGCCTGGTAGTCAAGATTCTCGTCGAGGATATCGATGTCGGTGAAAAGCACGGGGATGCTCCTCTCTGCTCGTTTTCAATGGCACCTATTATAGGACTGCATCTAGTAATGCGCGAGCCTCGATGTCTTTCTCGGGAAGTCATGAGGAGCCACTTCAAGAAATATTTTAACGCAGATAAATAATAGAAAATCAATTAATCTGCGCTAAAATATTGTCAAAAGGTATTCTATAAGAAAGGTCGCTTATGCGTCGCAAGGCAGACAGGCTCCTTAAGGAATGGCGAGACAAGGCTGATAGGAAGCCCCTGTTAGTCAAAGGCGTTCGACAATGCGGCAAGACTTATCTGCTCAGAACATACGCACAGACCCTTTTCGGGTCGGTCGTCTACGTCAATCTCGAGAACGATCAGTCGGCGCGGGCGGACTTTTCAGACGGTCTCGACCCCCATTCGATTGTACGCGCGATTGAGGCGCGAACAGGGCAGCGCATCGTGCCCGGCAAAACCTTGCTGTTCATCGATGAGGTCCAGGCATGCGAGGAAGCGCTCACTTCCCTTAAGTACTTTTGCGAAGATGCCCCCGAGTATTACGTCGCGGCCGCCGGGTCGCTCCTTGGGGTTGCCATTAATCATCAGTCGTATTCGTTTCCCGTCGGAAAGACTGATTTAATCGAAATGGCTCCGCTTGATTTCGAAGAGTTTCTTTGGGCGATGGGGTACGAGCGATTGGCCGACGAGATACGCTCGTCATTTGAATCAATGGACCCTCTTGCTCCGAGTCTTCACGACAAAGCGCTTGGGCTCTATCGACAGTATCTTGTTGTTGGCGGGATGCCCGAGGCTGTCCAAACCTACACTGAGGTTCAGTCGGTCATCGATGTCGCCGAAAAGCACCGTATCATTCTTGATGGGTATTCTGCTGACACCAATAAATATGCTGATGAACGCTTGAGCTCGAAAACGCGCGCGTGTTTCGACTCCATTCCACAGCAGCTTGCCAAAGAGAATCGTAAATTCCAATACAAGGTGGTACGAGCGGGGGGCAACGCGTCCCTCCTTGGGGACGCTCTCGATTGGCTGGTGCTGTCGGGCACTGTGGTGCGCTGCAGCCTCGTCGGGCAAATCGAAAGTCCCCTGGAGGCATTCGTTAACCCCTCGTCTTTTAAAATCTATCAGGCGGATACTGGACTGCTCGTTTCCAAAGCCGGTGCTCAGCGAGCTGATATTCTCGCCGGCATCGGCGGCACATTCATGGGCGCACTTACCGAAAACTACGTTGCCCAGCAGCTTTCGGCCATTGGCTATCCGCTGCATTATTGGACTCGCGACAATCGTGCAGAAATCGACTTTGTCGTAGAGAGACAGGGATGCGTGTCTGCGATTGAGGTCAAAGCGGGCGAGAACACGCGATCTCGAAGCCTGTCCTCACTTAAAAAGAGCCATCCGGGCGTGCGCCTTATCCGGCTTTCGACTAAGCCCTTTGGAATGAACGATGGCCTCAGGTCTATTCCGCTCTATGCGGCTTTTTGCCTATAGAGCGCTATCCTGCTGCAACGCATGAAGCGTGGGGCGCATGCCCGCAAGAGGAGTTCGATTTTCGCCAGGACGGCTTCGGTCGAAGCCACGCTTTCCACCTCTGCGACCCCGGCGGGATCATCCTAGAAATCATTCAGCCGCCGAATGATTAACGCACGCTGCGGATTGCCCAGGCGGTTATGGGCAATCCGCAGCTGATGAATAGGGGGTGGCAAGGGAGACTGGATGCAACTGGAATGACGGGACAGCAAAACCAGAGCCATAGAGTGGGAATAGAACAGACGTTCGATTCTGTGTTATAATGACTGCCAATGGGCGCGGTTTCCTTCGAAGCCCCGCCCATTGCTATATTTGAACTGATATCGGCGAAAACCTAAGCTCATGGAGGGCTGTTGCGATGACATACGATTTCAAGAAGGAGTTCAGAGAGCTCTACAAGCCGTCGGGCAAGCCGAATGTCGTAACCGTTCCGCCCATGAGCTACGTCGCCGTGCGGGGCAAGGGCGATCCCAATGCCGAGGGCGGCGAGTACCAGAACGCGTTGCCGCTGCTCTACGGCGTCGCCTATACCATCAAGATGTCGAAAAAGGGCCCGCGGGAAATTGAAGGCTATTTCGACTTCGTCGTGCCGCCGCTCGAGGGCTTCTGGTGGCAAGACCGTGCCGATGGCGAAATCGATTATGCGCGGAAGGACGACTTCAGCTTCATCTCATGCATCCGCCTGCCCGATTTCGTCACTCGCGAGGATTTCGACTGGGCCGCTTCGGAAGCCGCCGCCAAAAAGAAGCTGGACTTCTCGGCGGTTGAGCTGCTGAGGGTTGACGAGGGCCTTTGCGTTCAATGCATGCACACCGGGCCCTACGACGGCGAACCGGCAACCATAGACGCCATGCGCGCATTCGCGGCGGAGCAGGGCTACGCCCCCGACTTCTCCGAATCCCGCCTCCATCACGAGATCTACCTCTCCGACCCACGCAAGTGCGCGCCGGAGAAGCTCAAGACCGTGATCCGCCATCCCATCAAGGCGATGTAGCGAAACGAGCGGCGCCGCGCGCTCCGGCTTTTGGGGTTTAGCAATTGCCGGTCCATGTTAATCGGGCAGGCTGCCCAGCCTCCCGGCGAAAACTTGCGCGGACCGTGGGCATATTGCCTTCTCGGTTTCGAAACTTTCAAATAATTAGAGTTTCGAAACCGAGAAGGAGCGAATGATGACTTGGGTAGACCGCAATGCATACATGGAGCGGCTTTGGGCACTCGAAGGCACCCGAAACATCAAAGTGATCACGGGGATGCGCCGCTCCGGCAAGTCCGAGCTTATGAAGGCGTTCTCCGCCTCTGTTGCTCAGAAGGATCCGTCCGCCAACAACATCTACATTGACCTGCTGGATCTCGACAACGAGCCGTTGCTCGAGTACCACGGTAAGCGCCATAACTGCCGCGTAGGGTACCCGAAGACTTCCTAGGAGGTCTCCTGGAGGAGTCCTAGGAGAGCTTCGGTTTTAAGCGTGGTGATGGCGCAATCGCCATATGAGCAGGCGCGGGTGATTGATGCCGGCGACGATATGCAGACCCGCGGGAATCTACGCCCGGCGCCTCCTCGGCTCGGGCAGCTCCTGAAGCATGCCCTCCACGATGGTGCGCACGGCGGCTTTGTCCTCCACGTCCACGAGCAGCATCTCCGCAGCGCCCTCGTAGGGCACGGCGGGCACCGAGAGCAGCGTGCGCGAGGACTCCGTGCTCTTCACCAGAAAGCGGTCGTCGTAGACGCCGCCGAAGAGCTTGCCCGACGCATAGAGCAGATACTCGCCCATCATCTTCCGATGCGAGACCTCCGGCACGTCGGCCAGCAGGTCGAGGACGTATTCCAGGTATTCTGCGCTTGACGCCATGCGATGCCCCTCCCTTAATTGACCCAGGTATCACCCGTCTCCTATAGCGAGTGAATATAAAAATAGGGCAGAGTCGCTTGCGCAAGTCCGCCCCTAAAACCGTGAAGGTTTTGCTATCTGCAGGCTATTCTACCAACCCGAGCGATTCTGTCAACCTGCGAAGGAACTCGAGCGCGGAGCGAGCTGCGGCGTCGGGCCCCTTGTCGGGCAGCGCCTCGGTTTCGCCGTCGGCCCTGGCGAACATCTCGGCGAGCTCGGATGCGACGCGCGAGCGCGAGGAGCCCTCGGGTACCAAGCCGGAGTGCGCCACGAGCACGGTCGCGACCTCCTGCATGGCCGTATTCCCCATCCACTTCCTCCTGGTCGCCTTGGGAATTCCCACGGCGGCGACCCTTCGGGAGACGCCGCTGGACGCCGAGCCCCGGGCGGCGCCCCTCTCGGCGAAGCAGTTGATCAGGCACGAGCCGTGCGCGGCGCAGTTGCGGACGGACTTCACGCGCTTGAGGTCGTAGTGGGAGGCCTCGAGGCGCCTGTCGCCCCATCGCCTGGCGCAGAAGCGCACGAAGTCGATGAGGGTGCCGAACGAGGTGAGCTCAAGGAAGGCCCAGGCAGGCATGTCGCCGGAGTACTTCGCGTAGAGGCTCGAGCTGTAGGGGCTGCGGCTGCTCATCTTGAGCTCGCGCAGGCGGTACTCCCTGTTTGCAGTGGTAAGCGATGCCATGTAGTCGGCCACGATGGCGTAGCCGTCCTCTCCGCGGTCCTCCATCTCGCGAAGCAGTGTCACCTTCTGGAAATGCTCGATGTCGAGCGTCATGCCGAGCAGGGCGTGGCGCAGCTCCTGGTCGAGCACCGCGAGCAGGCGCAGCTGGCCGAAGTCGAGGTCTACGTAGCGGCCGTCGCGCGGGCCTCCCTCGTATTTCGAGAAGAGTTTGCGGTAGGATGCGAGCTTGAAGAAGTTGCACTTGTCGCGCAGGTAGTCCGCGGCCTCTTCCTCGGAACACAGCTCGAAGGCTACGCCCTTCTGCTTGAGGTGCTCTATCTGCTGCTCGATCGTGAGGATCGGCTTCCTATCGTGGGGTTCGGCCATGCTCGTTCTCCTGTCATAAAAAGTATTGCCTATTTTACCAGCATGTTCTCGACATTCGGTGGAGGCCTCATCGTCGACTCATGGGCAAGCCGCCTGATACGACTCCCTTTCCCTGCCAGCAGCGCAGTCGCCTGACCTGCGGCTTTGGAATCGCGTTGGAAGCCGCCCGCGACCAATCATTTGCAGTTGCTGTGAGTGGCTTGCGCGTGATGCTGCGGTTGAGTTTCAGAAACGGGCGATTCCGCCCAATCGGGAACCCGAATCACGGCCGGAAGCTCCTTTGGGACAAAAACAAAAACTCAAAGCCCTGAGTTTGAAAAAAGTTTTTGAGGTTGTCCCAAATTTTGTCCCCGAAGCCGACGAAACGCGACATCGCGTCATTCGGAGGCACGCGTTCCGTGTCGATGCCGAAAACTGGATGCAACTGGAATGACGGGACGGCAAAACCAGAGCCATAGAGTGGGAGTGACCCTAGGCTAATTTTCCCAAGCCGCCTGCAATGATTCACCATGGCTCATAATGTTTCATTGAGAGTCATAGCGAATCAAGCCACTTGCAAAACATGAGAATGATTCCACCCCGGAAGCGTAAGTTTCCGGGGTATTTTTATACCTTTGAACAGGTATTTTGATTCGTTGTCATTCTATGGATTCGGCATTTGTTGCATCCCATGGCGACTATGCGACAGCATGGCGAAAAAGAGACATACGCCAAACCACCTGCGACCTCTCTTTTGACGAGTGGGCCGACGAGAAGGGCTTCACGGGCAAGACCCCAGACGACTTGCTCTACGGCGACATGGGCGGCCTGATCCCGTCGGACAAGCTTGAAGCAGCCAAGCAGTACACGCTGATGCGCATCGAGCGCGCGAAAGGCCGCGGCTTGGACGAAGAGGTGCGGCGCTGGACGA
>OGDF01006704.1_pt1 | contig 11232 bp, 10 predicted proteins | sample 1570141 | NCBI WGS metagenome assembly OGDF01 (sample SAMEA4370581, study PRJEB24528) | human gut metagenome | reverse complement strand
CGCAGATGCCGTGCCGCAGCTGCCGGAGCGGTGCTTAAGCCGCAAGGCGGGAATTATGCGGTGTTGCCTAAAGTAATATTATGAAAAACAAACGCCCTGGCCCTGCTTTTTGCGGCAGCCGGGGCGTTTTTGCAACCATTTGCAAAATAAACCCCGCCCCGGGGCCAAAAATGCAAGATTTTACTTGTGGTTTCAGCGAAAAAACTGTATAATAAAACTAATAAGCGCACTGTGCCGGTGCATAAGCTGCACGGTGCGCTGCGGCAGCTTTGCACAAATTTTGCTGTGGGGCCGGGGTTCCAGAGCTATCTTGGCGGCAGGGCAGCCCCAATACTTTGATTCGTGAAAGGAGCGTGAGCGGATTGGCTGAAGATTTTGTCATTGAGATGCTGAATATTACCAAGGAGTTCCCCGGTATCAAGGCAAACGACAACATCACCCTCCAGCTGCGCAAAGGCGAAGTGCATGCCCTGCTGGGCGAAAACGGCGCCGGCAAATCCACCCTCATGAGTGTTCTGTTCGGCTTGTACCAGCCGGAACAGGGCGTCATCAAGAAAAACGGCAAGGAAGTCAAGATCAATAACCCCAACGATGCAAACGACCTTGGCATCGGCATGGTCCACCAGCACTTTAAGCTGGTGGAGTGCTTCTCTGTGCTGGATAACATCATGCTGGGTGTGGAACCCTGCAAAGCGGGATTTCTGCAAAAAGAGGTCGCCCGCAAAAAGGTCGTGGAGCTTTCGGAAAAATACGGCCTGCGTGTAGACCCGGATGCATTGGTCAGCGATATCTCGGTTGGCATGCAGCAGCGCGTTGAGATCCTGAAAATGCTGTACCGTGACAATGAAATTCTGATTTTTGACGAACCCACCGCTGTATTGACTCCGCAGGAAATCGACGAACTGATGGAGATCATGCGCGGTTTTAAGGCTGAGGGCAAGAGCATCCTGTTTATTACCCACAAGCTGAACGAGATCATGGCCGTGGCGGACCGCTGCACGGTTCTGCGCAAGGGCAAGTATATCGGCACCGTGGATATTGCCAACAGCAGCAAGGAAGAGCTTTCCCGCATGATGGTTGGCCGCGATGTTGAGTTTGTGGTGGACAAAAAGCCCGCCCAGCCCGGCAAAACCATCCTGAGCGTGCAGGGCATGACGGTGCCCAGCCGCACCCATAAAAAAGATGCGGTGCGCAATGTCAGCTTTGACGTTCGCGCGGGCGAGATCGTCTGCCTTGCCGGTATTGAGGGCAACGGTCAGACCGAGCTGGTGTACGGCCTGACCGGTCTGGAAAAAATCTCCGGCGGTACGATCACGCTGGATGGACAGGACATCACCCACGCTTCCATCCGCCAGCGCTCCAAGGACGGCATGAGCCATATCCCGGAGGATCGCCATAAGCACGGCCTGGTGCTGGATTACACGCTGGAAAAGAACATGGTGCTGCAGCGCTACTGGCAGCCGCAGTTCCAGCATAATGGCTTTATCAAGGCGGATGAAGTGCGCAAGTATTCGGACCACCTGATTGAGCAGTACGATGTGCGTTCCGGCCAGGGCAGTGTGACCATTGCCCGCAGCATGTCCGGCGGCAACCAGCAGAAAGCCATCATCGCGCGCGAAATCGATAAGGATCCCAAGCTGCTGGTGGCTGTGCAGCCTACCCGCGGCCTGGATGTTGGAGCCATTGAGTATATCCACAAGCAGATTGTTGCCCAGCGCGATGCCGGTAAGGCCGTGTTGCTGGTCAGCCTGGAACTGGATGAGGTTATGAACCTTTCAGACCGCATCCTGGTGATGTACGAAGGCGAGATCGTGGGCGAATTTGATCCCAAGACCACCACCGTGCAGGAACTGGGCCTGTATATGGCCGGTGCAAAAAAGAAGGAGGCAAAGTAAACCATGGCAAAACAAAACAAGCCTTCTTTGGGCACAACCATCCGCCAAAACAGCAGCGGCGTTCTGGCTGCACTCATGTGCATTGTCATCGGCCTGGTCATCGGCCTGATTGCGTTGTTTATCATCAACCCGGAGCACGCCCTGGTGGATGGCTTCTGGCGCATTTTGCAGGGCGGCTTTTATGACTTCCCGTATGGCTGCGGCAAGGTGCTGACCCAGACCGCCCCACTGATCATGACCGGCCTTTCGGTTGCCTTTGCGTTCAAAACCGGCCTGTTCAACATTGGTGCAGCAGGGCAGTACACGCTGGGCGCTTTCGGCGCTTTGTACTTTGCCATTGTGCTGGGCATGCCCTGGTGGGTGTGCCTGCTGGTATCCGCTGTGTTCGGCGCGGTGTGGGGGGCCATTCCCGGCATCTTTAAGGCGTACCTGAACATCAACGAAGTTATTACCTCCATCATGTTCAACTGGATCGGTCTGTACCTTGTCAATGAGATCATCTATGGCCGCGGCTCTGGCGTGATGTATGATGCGCATAACACCCGCACCTGGAAGCTGGCCACCAACGCCCCGCAGGCGCAGATTCCTTCCTGCGGGATGAGCGAACTGTTCCACACCAGCAACACCACCATCGCCATCTTTCTGGCCATCATCGTGGCCATTGTGGTGTGGGTCGTGCTGGAAAAAACGACCTTTGGCTATGAGCTGAAAGCCGTTGGCCTGAACAAGAACGCCGCCCGCTATGCCGGTATCAATGAAAAGAAAAACGTTATTCTGTCCATGACGATTGCCGGTGCATTGGCAGGCTTTGGTGCCGGCTTGTTCTATCTGTCCGGCGGTGGTGAGTGGAACCCCCTGAACTCCACCAGCCTGCCTGCTATGGGCTTTAACGGCATTGCAACCGCACTGCTGGCAAACTCGAACCCCATCGGCACCATCTTCTCTTCGCTGTTCATCAGTCATATCAGCGTTGGCGGCGCATACCTGCCCACCAAGTATTTCCCCAGCGAAATTGCCGACCTGATCTCTGGCATTATCATCTACCTGTGCGCATTCTCCATGCTGTTCCGCACGCTGTTTGAGAAAAAGCTGATCCAAAAAAAGGACACCGCCAACGCCAATGCCGAACCGGCAGCCAAGGCAGTGACCAAACCGGAAAAGGAGGGCAAGTGATATGCTGCTGCTTATCAAATACACCCTGCTGTATGGCATTGTTCTGATGCTGGTTGCCCTTGGCGGCATGTTCAGCGAGCATTCCGGCGTAATCAACATCGCGCTGGAAGGCATCATGGTTGTCGGCGGCCTGGCAGGCGTGCTGGTTACCGCATCGCTGCCCACCACCATGGCCCCGGCGCTCATCGTTCTGGCTGCCGTTGTGGCAGCAGCGGTCTGCGGCATGCTTTACTCGCTGCTGCTGGCGTTTGCTTCCATCAACTTAAAAGCCGACCAGACCATCGGCGGCACGGCGCTAAACATGCTGGCAACCGCCATTGCCATGATTCTGGCCAAGAACTTTAACGGTTCTACCTCCGCCAAAATCAGCTACACCAACAAGCCGTTCCTGTTCTCCATTGGCGGGCTGGAGCTCAGCATCTTTATCCCGCTGGGCATTGTGTTGCTGGTTGTCAGCTACATTGTTATGTATAAGACCCGCTTTGGCCTGCGCCTGCGCGCCTGCGGCGAGCACCCCCAGGCAGCGGATTCCGTTGGTATCAACGTCTACCGCATGCGCTATGCCGGTGTGCTGATCTCCGGTTTCCTGGGCGGTGTTGGCGGCCTGGCTTACGTTATCCCCAGCGTGCAGACCTGGAACTTTGAAGTCGGCGTTGCCGGTACCGGCTTTTTGGCACTGGCCGTTATGATCTTTGGCCAGTGGAAGCCGTTCAACATTTTTGGCGCGGCCATGTTCTTTGCCGTCTTCAAGAGCCTTGCCAACATTGCGGATTCCACCGTTCTGGCACAGCTTGGCTGGTCCAGCAACATTTATAACATGATGCCGTTCATTGCCTCCATGGTTATTCTTGCCTTTACCAGCAAGAACTCCCAGGCCCCCAAGGCCGAAGGTATCCCTTACGATAAGGGCAGCCGTTAAGCTCCGCAGATAAAACCAGCAATAGTGCCCGCCCCACAGGCTTGTGCAAGCCGGTCCGGGCGGGCGCTTTGCGTTTAACAAAAGTGTACCAGAAGAATCAGGGCAACACCGCACAATTCCCGCCTTACGGCTTAAGCACCGCTTCGGCGGCTGCGGCACGGCATCTGCGTTGCCAAAATGCTCGATAAGACATCCAGTATTATCTGCGCTTTTGGCTTAGCAGCTGCTGCACCTCGCTCGCCGTATCGGCACTTAGAATTATGCGGTATTGCCTTAACAAAAGTGTACCAGAAGAATCAGCAATTCAGCCGACAGGATAAAACCCTGCCAGCTGCTTTCGCCTTATTTTTCAGGTGCACATAAAAAGATAGGAGAACCCCAAATGCGTATGTATGATATCATCGCCAAAAAGCGCGATGGCGGAACCCTGACGCGGGCAGAGATTGCCTTTGCCGTCAACGGTTATGTGGATGGCAGTGTGCCGGATTACCAGATGTCCGCCCTGCTGATGGCAATTTACCTGCGCGGCATGACCGATGCCGAAACGGCTGAACTGACTGATGTGATGGCACATTCCGGCGATATGGTGGATCTTTCCGCCATTCAGGGCATCAAAGCAGATAAACACTCTACCGGCGGCGTGGGGGATAAAACCACCCTGGTTATTGCCCCCATTGTGGCAGCCTGCGGCGTAAAAATTGCCAAAATGAGCGGCCGCGGCCTGGGCCATACCGGCGGCACCATTGATAAGATGGAGTCCGTCCCCGGCACCCGCACCTCACTGACGCAGGAAGAATTCTTTAAGCAGGTCAATGAGATCGGTATCTCAGTCATTGGCCAGAGCGGCAAAATTGCGGTGGCGGATAAAAAGCTGTACGCCCTGCGGGATGTTACGGCAACGGTAGGCTGCATTCCGCTGATTGCTTCCTCTATCATGAGCAAAAAGCTGGCGGCTGGTTCGGATGCGATCCTGCTGGATGTTACAATGGGCAGCGGTGCGTTCATGAAGAACCTGGACGAAGCCGTGGAGCTTGCCCGCTTGATGGTTTCCATCGGCACGGCACATGGCCGCAAAGTGGCAGCCCTGATTACCGATATGGACACCCCGCTGGGTCATAACATCGGCAACTCGCTGGAAGTGGCTGAGAGCATGGCCGTGCTGCAGGGCAAAGGCCCGGCGGATTTGACCGAAGTCTGCCTGCAGCTGGCCTCCAATATGCTGTATCTGGCGGGTAAGGGGGAGATGGCCGCCTGCCGCGCCATGGCGGAACAGGTGATTGCCGATGGTTCTGCCTTTGAGATTTGCTGCAAAATGTTTGCAGCCCAGGGCGGGGACACCAGCGTTCTGCGGGATGCCTCGCTTTTCCGCAAGGCCAAATATGCCCACGATATCTGTGCCCCGGCGGATGGCTACATCGTGCAGAACGATGTGGAGCGTATCGGCAACGCCAGCGTGCTGCTGGGTGCAGGCCGCATTAAAAAAGAGGACAGCATCGATTTTGCTGCCGGTATCATCATGCACAAAAAGCTGGGCGATGCCGTCAAGGCAGGGGAGCCGATCTGCACCCTGTATGCGGATGATGACACCCTGTTTGCCGCAGCGGAAGAAATGTATGTTGGCGGCCTGACCATCGGTGCCGAAAAGCCGGAAGTTCCGCCGCTGATCTATGCCCGCGTGACCAGCGAGGGTGTGGAGCGCTTTTAATTTACTAAAGAATAACAGCGCAGAACCCCACCGCTGAATAATCGAATCAATAAAAATTGCCCCCGGATGTGCCGCTTTGCACGGTACGCCGGGGGCAATTTCGCTTGCTGATAAATGTGAATAGAATAAAAAGGTGCGCAGGAACGCCCGCGCGTCTTAGTGCTTTTTCAGCTTGCGGCGCAGCAGAAAAACTTTGAAACGTCCATATCCGTTGGGCTTGTCCTCGTCAAACTCTTCGGTTTTTACATAGCGCTTGCGCTGGTTGTCCACCTGCATGGCAGTACCGTTTTCCTGTACATCGGTAATCACACGGGGAATCGCTTTCTGGTCTACCTCAAACTCCGGCTCCTTCACCCACAAAATCTTGCCGGTTTCGTCCAGCCCGTTGGCCCACAGGCTGAACACCAGGCAGGCTGCCTCGCCATAGCAATAGCGCTCAAACCGAATGCGCCCGTCAATGTAAAACAGCAGACAGTCCCGAAAGTGGGTTTCCAGTTCTTTTTCGTACCGGCATCCGCAAAGGGTGCCCGCAAAGTCAACGGCGTTTGCAGCCATGGCAACAGCCCTCCTGATATATGTTTGATTGAATAACAAGATTATACCATGCCAGATAGCATACTTTCAACGTAGAGAAAAATAAAATGCGACAGCGAAAGCGGTACTGTGTAGAATTTCTCGCCCGAACTTCCGCCGAAACCATCACTGTCGGTACTTGAACCGCTCGAGCTGTCGTCCTTGACGGGGTCGCACTTTTCGGTTTCGGTGGTGTGGGTGCAGGTGCCCTCCACCACAGACAGAGCATCGGTACGATCTTACCCCCGCCGAGATGCGCGTGCTGCGCCTGCTGGTGCGCGGGCTTTCCTACAGCGGGAGCGCCAAGGCGCTTTGTGCGGAGCCTTCAACCGTAAAATACCATGTCATCAATATGCTGCAAAAGACCGGGCTGGAAAACAAGCTGCAGTCTGCCATCGCCGCCAGTGAGGCAAAGCCGGTGGTAGAATTGGCAGAGAAATAAGGCACTGCAGACGGCTGTCAAGCTTGTATCGGCAGGGTGACTGTGAAAACCGTCCCATGCCCATCAGCCGGTTCAGCTGTAACGGTGCCGCCATGCAGCAGGGCAATCTCCCGTACAAGCGCAAGCCCAAGGCCTACGCCGCCCATCTCCCGGCTTCTGGATTTATCTACCCGGAAAAAGGGCTGGAACACACTTGTCCGATACTCCTCAGGGATGCCGCAGCCTGTGTCTGCAACACGCAGCACAGCGCTGCTTTTCTTTTGCCGGATCGTGATATGCACAGAACCGCCGGGGGTATTGTATTTGATGCCGTTTTCAACTAAATTAAAGAGCAGGCGGTAGATCAGGGTGTCGCTGCCCTTGATGCTGACATCCTCACATTCCTGAAAGAGGGTGATGCTCCGGCGCTGTGCCAATGGGGTCAGGTCAGCCACGATCTCATCAGCCAACGGGGCCAGCTCGATATGATCCTCGCGCGGGATCGACTGCAGATCGCTCATTTCCAGCAGTGTGCGGACAAGGCTTGCTAGGCGGGACACCTGATCCGTCTGAAAGCGGAGCAGGTCGGTGATCTCGCTGTCGGCGTCGGGGTGTTCTTCAGCGAACATTTCCAGCTTTGCCTGCATGATGGCCAGCGGTGTTTTTAGCTCATGGGCGGCATTGCCGGCAAACTGACGCTGCAGGTCAAAGGAATGCGCCAGCCGGTCCAGCATGCGGTTGACAGACTGGCTCAAGTCGCGAAATTCCGGAATCGTATTTTCCTCTAAGCGAACCTCCACAAGGCTGTCCTGATCAATGCGTTCGGCCTGCTGTGCAAGCTTTTTCAAGGGCTCCAGAGCCTTGCCGCTGACAAAGTAGGCAATCGCCGCGCTCAGCAGCGTTACTGCTGCTGTGATGCACCAGCCCTTGCGGCCGAAAACAGCCTTGGCATCGTAGACCTCCTGCGAAAACTGTATAAGAAAATCCGACATCTGGTCGTCCGGGATTTCAATCATCAGGTTTTCATCATCATTCTGCTGGTATTGCAGGACATACCCGTTCAGGTTGTCCATACCAGTGGCACCAGAGTGGTAGAGCAACAGATTCAGGCAGATGCAGGCCCCTGCAATCAGTACGGCGGTCATCAGCGTGATCCGCCACTGAAAAGATATGCGGTTCATGGTTCGTTTTCCTCCAACTCATACCCCTCACCGATGCGGTTTCGGATGGGGTCGTACCCCAGTGCGGTGCGCAGCTTTTTTCTCAGTGCAGAGATATGCACGCGAATCGAGTTGCTGAACGCATCGACACTGCTGTCCCAGACATGCTCAATCAGCTCTTCCTGACTGACAGGGCGTCCCTGATGCAGCAGCAGATATTCCAGCACGCCGCTTTCCTTACGGGTCAGCGGAATGGGCTGGCCATCCGCCATGGCAAGGCGGCTCTTGGTGTCGAAGGTCAGCCGCCCGCACCGCAGGCATACATCGCGCTGGATAAACTGCCGCCGGGTCAGGCTGCGCACACGGGCCTCCAGCTCAGCCAGGTGGAACGGCTTGGCCAGATAATCATTGGCACCCGCGTCCAGCCCCTCCACCTTGTCGGAAATTTCGCTGCGGGCGGACAGAATTAGTACCGGCGTTTCAAGGTCGGTCTTGCGCAGCGTGCGCAGAACGGTCATGCCGTTCACCTTCGGCAGATTGAGATCAAGCAGGACAAGATCGTACCGCTCTGCTGCAAGCAGCTCGAGCGCGGTCTCTCCGTCACCGCAGTCATCCATTTCGTAGCCGGAACGGCGCAGTTTTTTAGCCACGCTTTCCCGCAGAGTAGGTTCATCCTCTATCAACAAAAGGCGCATAAGCGATCATCTCCCGCATTTAATTTATAAGATGTTTTTTGGCGCTGCACAAGGCAAAAGCACGGCAGCGATACCTTTATAATAGTCATTATAGCAGATTTCGATAAAGTCTGTGCTAATTTTTTCTTAGCAGAAATTTTATATCGGTGGGTGTATACTGTTCTCATCAAGCAGAAAGGGGCAACCGCAAATGATAAACAAAAAAGCAATCGCCCAGTCGGCGCTGCTGTTGGCCGCCGTTTTGATGATCGGCTTCGGCATCTGGCGTGGGGAGGCAGATACGGTGTTGGCAAAGGCTATCCGGTTGTGTATGGAGTGTGTTGGCATTGGATAAGAAAAACGGTTCTTTTCTGGCCCGTTTCCGGGGCTGGTTTCAAGCAGGCGCAGCGCTGCTGACGAACATTCACCTGCCGAATTTTGCCAAGGGTGTTCTGTATCAGGGCAAGGGCAAAACAGTATGTGTGCCGGGGTTGAACTGCTACTCCTGCCCGGGTGCGGCGGGGGCCTGCCCGATCGGCTCGTTTCAGGCAGTGGTCGGCTCGTCAAAATTCAGATTTTCCTATTATATTACCGGCATCCTGATTTTATTGGGGGTGCTGCTGGGACGGTTTATCTGCGGCTTTCTCTGCCCGTTTGGCTGGCTGCAGGAGCTTTTGCATAAGATCCCATCGCCCAAGTGCTCCACCAAGCGTCTGAAGCCGCTGCGATATCTGAAATACGCCGTGCTGCTCATCATGGTGGTGCTGCTGCCTGCGCTTGTTGTCAATGAGATGGGAATGGGCGATCCGTTCTTCTGCAAGTATCTCTGCCCGCAGGGGGTGCTGGAGGGCGCAATCCCCCTCTCGCTGACCAATGCAGGGATACGCGCCGCGCTCGGCAAGCTGTTCAGCTGGAAGTTCTGTATCCTGCTGGCGGTCGTTGTTGCCAGTGTGGTGTTTTACCGCCCATTTTGCAAGTGGCTCTGCCCGCTGGGGGCCTTTTACGCGGTCATGAACCGTGTATCTCTTTTCCAGATGCGGGTGGACACCGATAAGTGCGTATCCTGCGGTGCCTGTGCGCGGGCCTGCAAGATGGATGTGGATATTACCAAGACGCCAAACCACGCGGAGTGTATCCGCTGCGGTATGTGTATAAAATCCTGCCCGACCAAGGCGATACACTATCAGTACGGCTTTGGCGATAAGGCAGATAACAATAAGGAGATTTGAGTATGAAACGAATTGCAGCAATTTTGACCAGCCTGGTTCTGGTATTTTCCCTCGCCGCCTGCGGCAGCCAGCAGGCAGGCACCGCCGCCGGCAGCGAAGCAGCCTCCACCGCCAGCAGTGAAACAGCCTCCACCGCCGGCAGTGAAGCAGCCTCCGCCGCACAGACCAAAACCGAGGAGCAGCTTTTGGCAGAGGAAAACGATATTCTGACCGCGAACGATGAACTGTGGGAAAAGGTTTTTGCCTCGATGGACAAAAATGTGACACAGACCACCCTCAACAACAATTACGGCGATTTCCTTATGGATGCCGTGGATAACGCGAAGGATCAGTTCACCGAGGAAGAGTACGCCTCCCTCAAAGCGGACGCTGATAAGATCCGGGAAATCGAAAATCAGATCACAGCCCTTCCTCAGGATGAAGCCACCAGCCAGAGCGCAGCGGAGAACGGCAGCACCTTCCCACAGTTTGAGGGCAAGGACCTTGATGGCAACAGCGTTGACAGCAGCCTGTTTGCCAACAATGCGTTCACCGTTGTAAACTTCTGGTTCAGCGGCTGCAAGCCCTGCGTGGATGAGATGGATGACCTTGACGCACTCAACCAGCGCATCAAGGAGCAGGGCGGCGAGGTCATCGGCGTCAATACCGAGACGCTGGACGGCAACGCAGACAATATCGCCACCGCTAAGAAAATTCTGGAATCAGCAGGCGCATCCTTCCGCAATATCTACTTTGACCCTGACAGCGAGGCCGGCAAGTTTGCACTGGGCATCATGGCTTTCCCCACAACCTGTGTTGTGGACCGTCAGGGCAACATCGTTGGGGAGCCGATCATGGGCGGCATTGATCAGGAGGCCAATATGGCTACGCTGGAAAAGCTGATTGCCGATGCTGTTGCGAGCGATACCGGCAAATAACAGCCGCCGCACGATAAAAAGATAAAGAAAAAGATAAAGATGCCTGAAAAGCAAAAAAATGGCTCGTAACCTGAAAAAGCTCAAGGACAATATTGTAACGATCACGGACGATTCCCAAAACGAATTTGAAAAGTTCTAACTGCGGGGTTCGCACAACTTCTTTGGAGATTTTCTGCTGTACGAAAATCCATTGACATTTGCTCACACCCATGCTATAATTTCGAAAGTTCGCTCGGAGGGCGAGTTGTTCGTGGAAACAACAGCCGGATAAGGCGCAGACTGAGATGTCTGTCCCTTGTCCGGCTTTTTCACGTACATAGGAGCTTTTGATGGGCTTTTTCACGAAAATATCAAACAAATTTATTTCAGGTTATGCTGATGCATTCTTTGTGTACTGCAGTGTGCCCGTATGCTTTTTATACAGTAGCACTGGATCATATGGAGGCTGGAAAGGCATCCATTCTGTGTTCCTGTGAACCGGTTGCAGCAATGGTATTTGGCTTTTTCTTTTTTATGGCAACACCGCACAATTCCCGCCTGACGGCTTAAGCACCGCTCCGGCGGCT
>OGDF01006697.1_pt1 | contig 11246 bp, 7 predicted proteins | sample 1570141 | NCBI WGS metagenome assembly OGDF01 (sample SAMEA4370581, study PRJEB24528) | human gut metagenome | reverse complement strand
CCGAGAAGCTGCCCGTGGTGCTGCTGGCGCTGGATCAGGGCAGGTACGATATGGCGCGCAGCCTGGACGAGCTGCGGGCGCTGGCCGACGCCAACGGCATGGACGCCGTGGCCGAGGTCGTGCAGAAGCGTGCGACGCCCGAGGCCGCAACGCTGCTGGGTGAGGGCAAGGTCGCCGAGGCGCGGCTTGTCTGCCAGAATGTGAACGCGGCAGCCGCGATTTTTGACGGCGAGCTGACCGGCAGCCAGATCCGCAACCTGTCGGCGGCACTGCAAGTCGAGGTGCTGGACCGCACGATGCTGATTTTGGAGATTTTCCGCGCACGCGCCACGACGAACGAGGGCAAGCTGCAGACTGAGCTTGCCACGCTGCGCTATCAGCTGCCGCGTCTGCAGGGGCTGGGCGAAGCCCTGAGCCGCCAGGGCGGCGGCGGCGGGGGCGGCGGGGGTGCCCGCCGCGGCGCCGGTGAGACAAAGCTCGAGCTGGACCGCCGCCATCTGCACCACCGCATTGAGCATCTTGAGGGCCGCTTAAAGGAGCTGGAAAAGCGCCGCGGCGAGACCCGCCGGGCCCGCCAGAAGAACAATGTGCCTGTGGTCGCGCTGGTCGGCTACACGAACGTCGGCAAGTCGAGCCTGCTGAACGCGCTGTGCGGCGAGCAGATTTTTGAAGCCGACATGCTGTTTGCGACGCTGGACCCGACGGCCCGCAAGCTGGTGCTGCCCAGCGGTCTGCAAATCATTCTGGTGGATACCGTCGGCTTTGTCAGCCGCCTGCCGCACCATCTGGTGGAGGCGTTCAAGTCCACGCTGGAGGAGGCCGCGTTCGCGGATGTCATCGTCAAGGTGGCCGACGCGGGCGACGCACAGGCCGCCGAACAGCTGGCCGTGACCGATGAGGTGCTGGGCAGCCTCGACTGCGCGGACATCCCCCAGCTGGTCGTCTACAACAAGTGCGACACCGCCAACACCGTGGCCTTTGACCCGGATATCCTGCTGACGAGCGCGAAAACCGGCTACGGTCTGCCCGCACTGCTGGCAAAGCTCGACGAGGTGCTGAACCACCGCGTGCGCACGATTGAGATCGTGCTGCCCTATGACAAGCTGGCGCTGGCGGACATTCTCCGCAGCCGCGGCAGCGTCGCCGCGGAGGAATACCGCGAGGATGGCGTGTATTACCGCGGCACAGTCAAAATTGACGATTTGCATCGGTTTGAGGAGTTTTTGGTGTAAAATCCTCGCGGTAGGGGCCGGACATGTCCGGCCCTGCACCTTCCCATAAACGCCTGCCCGCGGGATACCTCCGGGCCGGGCATGCCCGGCCCCTACAACCCCTGCAACCCTGCAACCCTGCAACTCTGCAAATATCGGCTCTTTACTTTTTATAAAATACCTGTTACAATAGGAACATTCATATATATAAAGAGGAGTGGACTATCCATGCAGAGAACGGAACTTGCATCGCTGTACAAGGCCACCCCTGCAGACGGCACCAAGGTCACCGTCTGCGGCTGGGCCAAGACTGTGCGCGATTCTAAAAATATCGGCTTTATCTCGCTGTCCGACGGCAGCTGCTATAAGCCCGTCCAGATCGTTTTTCAGGCCGACAAGCTCGCCAACTATGCCGAGATCGCCAAGTGCGGTCTGTACACGAGCTTTGAGGTCACCGGCAGCGTTGTTGTGACCCCGGGCGCCAAGCAGCCCTTTGAGATCAATGCGGATGAAATCACCGTGCTCGGCCCCTGCGGCGGCGACTATCCGCTGCAGAAAAAGAAGATGAGCATGGACTACCTGCGCACCATGACCCACCTGCGCCCCCGCACCAACACCTTCAACGCTGCGTTCCGCGTGCGCGGCCAGGCGGCGTTTGCCCTGCACCAGTTCTTCCATGAGCACGGCTTTACCTACGTGCATACGCCGATTTTCACCGGCTCTGACTGTGAGGGCGCCGGTGAGATGTTCCAGGTGACCACCCTCGACCTCAACGACATCCCCCGCAACGACGAGGGCGGCGTTGACTACACGAAGGACTTCTTCAAGCGTCCTGTCAACCTGACCGTTTCCGGCCAGCTGGAGGCCGAGGCCATGGCCATGGCGCTGGGCAACGTCTACACGTTCGGCCCCACCTTCCGCGCCGAGAAGAGCTACGACACCCGCCACGCCGCCGAGTTCTGGATGATCGAGCCCGAGATGGCCTTCGCCGACCTGAACACCTATCTCGAGACCGCCGAGGCCATGACCCGCTACGTCATCCGCTACCTGCTGGACAACTGCCCCGACGAGCTGGCCTTCTTCAACCAGTTCTTTGACAAGGGCCTGATTGAGCGTCTCGAGCTGGTCGCATCCAGCGACTTTGCCCGCGTGACCTACACCGACGCCATCGAGCTGCTGAAGAAGAACAACGACAACTTCCAGTATAAAGTCGATTGGGGCACCGACCTGCAGACCGAGCACGAGCGCTATCTGACCGAGCAGATCTTCAAGAAGCCGGTCTTTGTCACCGACTACCCGAAGGAGATCAAGGCCTTCTACATGCGCCAGAACGAGGACGGCAAGACCGTGGCCGCCGCTGATATGCTGGTGCCCGGCATCGGCGAGCTGATCGGCGGCTCCCAGCGTGAGGAGCGCCTCGACGTGCTGGAGGCCCGCATGAAGGAGCTGGGCCTGAACACCGCCGACTACGACTGGTATCTCGACCTGCGCCGCTACGGCAGCGTCAAGCATGCGGGCTACGGTCTGGGCTTTGAGCGCCTGCTGATGTACGTCACCGGCATCCCCAACATCCGCGACGTCATCCCCTTCCCCCGTACCTGCGGTGGTTTTTGATGCAGCCCATTGCCGCACCGCTGCTGCAATGGTTTAACGCAAACAAGAGGCTCCTGCCTTTTCGGCAGGAGCCTTCTGCGTACCATATCTGGGTCAGCGAGATCATGCTCCAACAGACCCGTGTGGCAGCGGCCATCCCCTATTATGAACGCTTTATCGCGGCTTTGCCGGACCCCGCTGCGCTGGCGGCCTGTGAGCCGGACGCCCTGCGCAAGCTGTGGCAGGGGCTGGGCTACTACAACCGCGTCAACAATATGCAGAAGGCTGCCCGCATCGTCTGCGAGCAGTACGGCGGCGACCTGCCCGCCGACTACGACGCCCTGCGCAGTCTGCCGGGCATCGGTGACTACACGGCGGGCGCGGTGGCCAGCATTGCGTTTGGCATCCCCGTCCCAGCGGTGGACGGCAACGTCCTGCGCGTTTTTGCGCGGCTGTACAACGACGACGCCGACGTTATGGCCCCGGCAACGAAGAAAGCCTTTACCGTGCGGGTGCTGGACCAGATGCCCAAGGCCACGCCCGGCCCCTACAACGAGGCCCTGATGGAGCTGGGTGCGCTGGTCTGCATCCCCGGCACGCCCCACTGTGAGGAATGCCCGCTGGCCGATTTGTGCCGGGGCTATGCGGCTGGCCGGGCGGGCCAGCTGCCTGTGAAGCCCGCGCCCAAGGCCAAGGGCAAGGTGCCCGTGACGGTGGCGTTGATTGAAAGTGAGCAGGGATTGCTTTTGCAGCGCCGCCCCGCACGGGGACTGCTGGCCGGATTGTGGCAGCCCGCAGCGTGGGAAAAAGCGCTGACGCGGGACGAGCTGACCGCTGCACTGGCGGGCATCGGTGTACAGGCCGCGCTGGACGAGCCCCTGCCCCCCGCAAAGCACGTATTTACGCACAAGATTTGGGAGCTTGGCGGCTGGCGAGGCACCGCCCCCGCCTGTGATCTGCCCGAAGGGTATGTCTGGGCCGCGCCGGAGGATTTGGCAGAGGTGTACCCCGTGCCGAATGCGTTCGGGGCGTATGTGAAGGCGAAGTGAGGGTGAGTTTCTCATGGCCATGAACGGCCAGAACCCCTCAGGCCTCGCGGGCTCGGCCAGCTCCCCACTTCGTGAGGCGCCTTTTTTCGCGGGCTCTGCTCGTTTGCCGCTATTATAACCTCCCGTGGGCTGTGCGCCAGCCACACACCTCCCCGGAGCGGTCAAGACCGCTCCCTACAAACCGGCCGTGAACGACATTCCGTAGGGAGGGGTCTTGACCCCTCCGCGCCCGTGTGCGGTTAGCGCCCGTAAAAAGGCAATAGAGCCGTAGGGGCCGCACATGTGCGGCCCGCAGCCTGCCCGTCAGCACCCGTTCCAGGAAAGCCGCGGGCGGCATATATGCCGCCCCTACAAGCCATCCCGCAAACGCCCGCTTGCCTTATACGTCCCGGGCCGGGCATGCCCGGCCCCTACAATACAACCAACAAAAACAGGAGCATCACCACGCACGGTGACGCTCCTGTTCTTTTTTACATAGTATGGCTTGCTGCGGTCACTCCAGGTTACCGGTCAGCAGCATGACAGAGGTCAACGCGGCTAACGGCGCGGTCTCGCAGCGCAAAATCCGGGGGCCTAACCCTACGGTCACAGCGCCCGCGGCCTTCGCGGCCTCGGCCTCCTCGACGGAGAAGCCGCCCTCGCTGCCGGTCACGATGGCAACGCGCTTGTACTGCCCGGGGTGCAGCACCTCCCGCAGGGGTGCGCCGCCACCCTCGTAAAAGAACAGCACAACGTCAAAATCCGAAAATGCTTTGCAAACCGCGGCAAAATCGTTCAGCGGCAGGGTCACGTGGGGCAGCATGGCGCGGCCCGCCTGCTTGGCGGCCTCGGCGGCAATGCGGTTGTAGCGCTCGTTCTTGACATCCTCTTTTTTTGGCGTGGCTACGCAATACCGGCTGAAAAACGGCACGACCTCGGTCACGCCCAGCTCGACGCTGTGGCGGATGACCTCCTCCAGCTTGCCCGCCTTGGGGTAGCCTGCAAACAGCGTCACGGCGCAGTCCGGCTCGGCCTTGCTCGTCGTGCCGTCGGTGACGGAAAACTCCACCCGCCCCGGCTCAATGGCCGTGACCGTGCCGAGGTATTCCAGCCCGTCCGGCCCGCAGAGCACGACTTCCTCACCGATTCTGGCGCGCATGACGTCGGCCAGATGGTGGGCGTCGCTGCCGGTCAGCGCGGCGCGGCCATCGGCCAGCTCCCGCGTAAAATAACGATGCGGCATAGATCAAGCCTCTTTCTTTTCGCAGATGATGCAGACCCAGCCGCGCTTCTCCTTGACCTCGACAGGCTCGAGACCCGCGGCCTTCAGCCCGGCCAGCACCTCGTCCTTGCGCTCGTCGATGATGCCGCTGGCGATGAACCGTGCGCCCGGGGCCATGAGCACCGGCACATGCGGGGCCAGCGACAGGATGGCAGCCGCCACGATGTTGGCCGTGATGATGTTGTACTGGCCGCTGGCCTTGTCGGACAGGTCGCCGACGAGGACTTTAAAGCGGTCCGCCACGCCGTTGCGCGCGGCGTTCTCGCCCGCGGTGCGCACGCACATGGGGTCGATGTCCACGCCCTCGGCGGAGTCTGCGCCTAATTTCAGCGCGGCAATGGCCAGAATGCCGGAGCCGGTGCCGATGTCGAGCACGCGCTCCCCGCCCTTGACAAGGCTGTCCAGCGTCTCGAGGCAGAGCGAGGTCGTCTCATGCGTGCCGGTGCCAAAGGCCATGCCGGGGTCCATGACGATCCTGATGCGGTCCGTCCGGTAATCCTCCCAGCCGGGCACGATGGCGAGGCGCTCGCCGATGTCCATGGCGTGGTAGTACTTCTTCCAGGCGTTCTGCCAGTCCTCCTGCTCGACGCCGGTGGTGTTGAGCTGGTAGCCGATGCCGCTGTTTTTCAGCCGCTCCTCAAACAGGGGCAGCACCTCGGCGGGGTTCTCGTCAGGGGCAAGGTACATGTGTACGATCACGATGTCACGCGGTTTGTCCAGCAGGTCCTGTTCAATTAAATCAACGTGGGCAATCTCCCACGCCTGCTGCTCCAGGTCGCTGTAGTCCTCAATATAGATGCCGCCGTTGGCAACCATCGTTGCGATGGCTTCGGCAGTGTCGGCGTCGCGCTTGGCGACGGTGATGCTGATGTCAGTCCATTCCATGTGGGTGGCTCCTTTATAAATTGCTTGCGGGCGCATACGGAATGCGCCTCTACGAATAACGGGTGCGTTGCAGGGGCGGCCATTGGCCGCCCGCGGAACGCGGTGGCTGCCGCAATGTGCCTGCGGGCGGGCAATGCCCGCCCCTACATGCCCGTAGGGGCGGATTCCATATCCGCCCGAGAACTGCGCCATAACCCCATTTTTACCTATTATACCGTATTTTCCCCTATAATTCAATCACAGAAAGGAGAAATCCCCATGCAAATCACACGCTTGTCTGCCGCTGAATGTGAGGACCTCTACCGCTCTGCCCTGCCGCGGGATTTCCCTGCCGCCGAGCTGAAGCCGTTTGCCGAGATCCAACGCCTGCTGGAGTCCGGCGTCTACGAGCCGCTCCTTCTGACCGATGACGCGGGCGCACGGCTGGCCTATGCGTGGCAGGTCGTGCTGCCGGGCCAGCGCACGGCGCTGCTGGACTACTTTGCCGTGCGGTACGACCTGCGCGGCAGCGGCGTGGGCACGGCGGCGCTGGGGCTGGTCCGGGACTACGACGCCATGCGGGTACACGACCTGGTGCTGGAATGTGAGCACCCCGCCGAGGCTCCCGACCCGGCCACCGCGCGGCGGCGCATCGGGTTTTACCTGCGGGCAGGCGCGCGGGCCACGGCGCTGGAAAGCCGGGTGTTCGGCACGCGGTACGCCGTGCTGGCCCTGCCCTGCGGCGGTACGGTCCCCGACGCGGCGCTTTGTAAAGAGCTGCGCACGCTGTACAAGGTCATGGTGCCGCACCCGTATTATCGCGGGCAGGTCATATTTTACGGCAGCTAGGCACATACTACCCCCAAAAAAGGGAGGAATGAAATGTGAAACTGGATCCCAGGCAATATGATGAGATGGTCAGCCGCGCGTCGCCGCCGTCGCCCGTGGTGCGGGACTGCGCGTGGGCGTTTTTGGTCGGCGGGGCCATCTGCACCCTCGGCGAGGCACTGCGGCAATTCTTTCTGATTTGGTACGACAAAACGCTGGCGGGCACGCTGACGAGCATTGCGCTGATTTTTCTGTCCGCCATTTTCACACTGCCGGGCTGGTACCAAAAGCTGGCCGCCAAGGCGGGCGCGGGGACGCTGGTGCCCATTACAGGATTTGCAAACTCCGTCGTCAGCCCGGCGATTGAATTCAAGGCCGAGGGCTGGGTGACCGGTGTAGGCGCGAGGATTTTCGGCATCGCAGGGCCGGTCATCGCGTTTGGGACGCTGGCCAGCTTTGTGTGGGGCGTGCTCTACTGGCTGCTGGGAAAGGTGGGGTGACCGATGACGCGCAGAGGCGATACCCTGCTGTTTGACGCGCCGCCCACCGTGGCGGCCTGGGCCGCGGCAGGCGGCAAAAAGGAGAGCGAGGGCCCGCTGGCGTCGGCCTTTGACTTTGTGACGCAGGACGCGGCTTTTGATGAGCAGGGCTGCGAAAACTGGGAGCAGGCCGAAAGCCTCTTGCAGCGCAAGGCCGTGGAACTCTGTCTGCGCAAGGCGGATATTCCGCGTTCCAAAGTCGATATTGCGTTTGCGGGCGACCTGCAGGCCCAGTGCACGGCCAGCAACTACACGATGCGGGAACTGGGCATCCCGTTTGCGGGCGTCTACGGCGCGTGCTCGACCATGGCGGAGACGCTGGGCCTTGCCGCGGTGTTTGCGGCGGGCGGCATGGCCGAGCGGGTCCTGGCGCTGACAAGCAGCCATTTTTGCGCGGCAGAGCGGCAATTCCGCACGCCGCTGGAGTACGGTGCCAAGCGCACCCCCACGGCCCAGTGGACAGCCACCGCCGCGGGGGCCTGCCTGGTGCGGGCGCACGGCAGCGCGGGCGTGCCGGTGCTGTCGGTGACGTTTGGCCGCGTGCAGGATTTTGCGGTGCATGACATCAACAATATGGGTGCGGCGATGATGCCTGCGGCAGCCTCGACGCTGCTGCGCTATTTTTCGGCCGCGGGGACAAGCCCGCAGGATTTTGACGCAATTTTTACGGGCGATTTGGGCGAGGTCGGTACGGCACTTCTGCATGAGCAGATGGCCAAGGAGGGGCTGCCGCTGGACAACCATAAGGACTGCGGCTGCTTATTATATGACACAAACAGTCAGAATGTACAGGCGGGCGGCAGCGGGGCAGGATGCAGTGCGGCGGTGCTGTGCGGGAAGATCCTGCCGATGCTGGCTGCGGGGCAGCTGCGCCGCGTGCTGTTTCTGGCAACGGGCGCGCTGATGAGCCAGACCACGTTTTTGCAGGGGGAGAGCATCCCGGGCATCGCCCACTGTGTCGAGCTGGGAGGTGCTGTATGAGCTATGTCTGGGCGTTTGTGGTCGGCGGCGCGATCTGCGTCGTAGGGCAGCTTTTTATTGATTACACGAAGCTCTCCCCTGCCCGGATCTTGACCGGGTATGTCGTGGCGGGCGTAATCTTAAGCGCTGTCGGGCTGTACAAGCCGCTGGCGGATTTCGCCGGGGCGGGGGCCAGCGTGCCGCTGCTGGGGTTCGGGCATTTATTGGCACAGGGCGTGCAGAATGCCGTGGACGAGTGCGGTCTGCCCGGTGCGTTTACCGGCGGCCTGACGGCGGCGTCCGGCGGCATAGCGGCCAGCCTGATTTTTGGCGTGCTGGCTGCGCTGGTGGGAAAAAGTAAGGATCAGAACTGAGTGAGGAGTCAGGAGCGGACGCCGACCCCCTGAGAGGGGCAGACTTCCGGCGGCAAACCCGCTGCCGGGCCATAATGGCACGGTTTCCCCTCATCAGTCAGCGGGCGGGGACGCTGACAGCTTCCTCCGAGGGGGAAGCCATTCAAACAAAAAACAGGGATGCAGATTTCGGTCTGCATCCCTGTTTCTATATTGTTTTTACTGTGCGCTGGACCCAAGCGTAACAGCCAGCGTCAGCACCTTGCCGTCGCGCTCGACCTGGAGGTTGACGGTGTCGCCGATGCCCTTGTCCTTCAGGTAATTCTTCAACGCGGAGGAATCACTGACGGCGGTGTCATCGACGGCCAGCACGCGGTCACCCGCCTGTACACCGGCGGCGTCGGCACCGCTGCCCTTTGTGACTTCGACAACGTAGACGCCCATTGTGGAGACACCCAGCTGTTGGGCGGTCTGGGCGTCGGTCACATCCATGATCTTGACGCCCAGCGCGGGACGAGCCACGCTGCCGTTCTCGATCAGCTGCCGGCCGATCTCCATGGCTGTGTTGATGGGGATCGCAAAGCCGATGCCCTCGGCCTCACTGTAGCTGGACTTGGCATTGACAATGCCGATCAGCTCGCCGTTCGCATTGAACAGGCCACCGCCGGAGTTGCCCGGGCTGATGGACGCATCGGTCTGGATCAGCGTCATATCGTTGTCTTGCACGGTGACCTGACGGTTCAGCGCGCTGACGATGCCATCGGTGACAGTGTTGGACAGCGTGCCCAGCGGGTTGCCGACGGCGACGGCGACCTCGCCTACGGCCAGGGCGTCGCTGTCGCCGATGACCGCCGGGGTCAGGCCCGTAGCATCAATTTTCAGCACCGCGATGTCGGAGGTGGAATCCTGACCGACGACGGTGGCGTCGTAGCTCTCGTCGCTGCCGTTCAGCTGCACCTTTACGCTGGTCGCGCCGCTGACGACGTGGGCGCAGGTCAGGATGTAGCCGTCCTGGCTGATGATGACGCCGGAACCGGCACCGCTCTGGACGTAGTAGCCGCCGAACCAGGTCTGGCTGCTGCTCATCTGCTCGGTGGTGATGGCGACAACGCTGGGCGAGACGACAGACGCGATCTGCTGCACGCTCATGCTTGTGCCATCGGTGCTGCCTGCGGCGGTGGCGTCCGTGCTGCGCTCTACCTGCTGGACGACCACCTGGTTGCCTGTCAGGCCCGCACGGCTGGCGACCGCAGCGCCGCCCAGGCCGCCGCCAAAGCCCAGCGCAGCCACGCCGACGCAGGCCAGCACGCGGAGCAGGACCTTGTTGCCCTTTTTCTTCTGGGGCACGGGGGGCTGCTGCGGGGCGCTGGAATAGCTGTAGCCGTTGTAGCCGCCGTTATTGCCATTGCCGCCGCTGAAGCTGCTGGTGTAGCCGTTGGAATCCTGCTGGGGATTCTGACCGGACGTGCTGCCGGAATTGTAGGAAGAATAATCTGTGCGCGCCGTGTTGGCGGTGTTGGCACCGCTGGAGCCTACGTTGGGGTAGCTGCTCTGTTGGGGCTGCTGGTTCTGCGCGGGGGCGCTCTGCTCGGGCTGCGGGTTCTGGCCGTTCGGCTGACCGCTGCCGGATGTATTGTTATAGAGACCGGAGTAATCGTATTCGTTGCTCATAGTGGTCGTCTCCTTTCGCTTTCTATGCCTACAGTATACAGGCTAATTGTGAAATAGGTTTCGTCAGAGAGTGAAAAGTATGTGAAAAACGGTGAAGATTATGACAATTTGCAGCGTTGCGCCGCACAATAAAATATGATATAATCAAATCATAAAACACATATAAAGGAGGCGTTTTCTATGAAAAGGATGTTAAAGCGTATTTTGGTTGTGCTTCTGGTATTGATCCTGCTGGCAGTGGCGGGCTTCGGCGTGCTGTACGCCGGGCGGCTGCGCACGGTAAACAGCATAGAGCAGATCACCGCGTATGACGACTATAACCTTTACCGCATGGATGTCACGTATGATTATTCCATCGACGATGTCATCAACTACGGCATCACCGACAACCAGTCGATGATCGACGCGATTTTAAAGGAAACGCTTCCCCTGCTGCCGGTCCACATGAAAGCCCCGAACTATGGATGCAGCGCCTTTGCGACTGTGTCCGATGGGAATATCCTGATGGGCCGCAACTATGATTTCAAGCGCGACACCTCGGCCATGCTGGTTTATTGTACGCCGAAGGACGGCTACAAATCCGTGGCGCTGGCCGCGCTGGATAATATCTCGGCCAACCGGCCGGACATATCCATGGCGAAAAAGCTCGCCTGTCTGACCGCTCCGTTCATCTGTCTGGACGGCATGAATGAAAAGGGTGTTTCTATCGCAGTGCTGACGCTGGACAGCGAGCCGGTCAACCAGAGCACCGGCAAGCAGAAGATCTTCACGACGCTGGCCATCCGGCTGGTGCTGGACCGCGCCGCCACGACGCAGGAGGCCGTGGAGCTGCTGGACAGCTACGATATGTTTGCGACCTCCGGGCGGGACTACCACTTCTTTGTCGTCGATGCCAGCGGCGACGCCCGCGTGCTGGA